>Ga0209112_10000050_pt1 | contig 17119 bp, 24 predicted proteins | sample TexAe_OM3H0_O3_FD_187947 | JGI IMG/M metagenome (GOLD analysis project Ga0209112, IMG submission 187947) | Forest soil microbial communities from Davy Crockett National Forest, Groveton, Texas, USA - Texas A ecozone_OM3H0_O3 (SPAdes) (version 2) | ecosystem: Environmental > Terrestrial > Soil >...
TTCCGGCGTGCGGATATCTGACGGATATCCAACGGATTCTTAAGATATCCGATTGATATCCGGGGAGCGGATATCAAGCGGATAGTCAAGATATCCGCTAAGCGGATATCAAGCGGAAATCAAACGGATATTCATAGCAATCTTGATCTGATTTGTGATTGGGATCCTAGGGATTCTATTTAGGATTCTGGTTCTGTACACCGACCGACGTCGACTCTCCCGCCCGCTGTGCCGTTCTCCGCCGTTGTTGGTGTCCCGCAACTGTGGATGGCCGCCGTTGTCTGTGTCCCGAAACTAGCTAGCACTCTGGATAACATGTACAAGTTTCACGGCCGCCGAATCTGTAGGGAGTCCGAAATGCCATTGCTTTTCCCAGTCCCAGTTTGATGCCCCCATGGCCACAAAGGTACGTACGCGTGTTTGAGCCCCATTTTTGACCCTTCATCAGGCCGGGTCAGCCCTCAAAGCATGCGCGCTGCCTGCCAGGGCATTTAAATTTTGTTGTGACAATGAAGGTACGTTTGAACTCAATTCTCTGCCTTTTTCCTTCATATAAAGTGTCTCGTAGGTCTGGACAGCGCTCAAGGATTGCGCACAAGTTTTGCCGCCGACGCATTCGTAGAGAGCCCACATGTACACTCCCAGCGCATTTTGATGCCAAAGGTATGTTTCAGCTCTGTTCTTGTCCGTACTCTCCTTCTAAAGTGTGTCCCGCAGGCCTGTACAACCCTCGGGCCATTCACACAAGTTTCATGGTCGCTGTTGACGCGGAGAGCCAGCGATGCCATTGCCTTTCCCAGCCCCAGGGCATTTTGATGCAGTACGTCGTCTGAACTCGATTCCTTGTCGTCTAAGCGTGTCCCGCAGCTGTATTGCCCTCAATGCGTGCGCATGCACACAAGTTTCACGGCCGTCGCATTTGTAGGGAGCGCACAATGTTGCTGCCTTTCCCAGTCCTAGGACCCTTATAAAGGTATGTTGTTCTTACTCGTGTACATGTCCGCTTTCCTTCATCTAAAGCGCGTCCCGCAGGCCTGGACAACCCTCAAGGGATACACACAAGTTTTCTGGCTGCTGTTGACATGAGAACCAGCGATATCGATGCCGTTGCTTTTCCCAGTCCCAGCCCTAGGGCATTTTGATGCAGTACGTCGTCTGAACTCGATTCCTGTCCATTTTCGCTCGTCTAAAGCGTGTCCCGCGGCTCTGGATTGCCCTCAATGCATGCGCACAAGGTTCACGGCCGCCGCATTTGTAGGGAACTAACAACGTTGCTGCCCTTCCAAGTTCCAGGACATTTTGATGCCCCCACAAAGGTATGTCGTTCTTACTCAATTCCTCTCCGCTTTCTTTCATCTAAAGCGTGTACATGTCCCGCAGGCCTGGACAGTCCTCAAGGCATGCACACGAGGTTACAGCCGCCATTGACGTAGAGAGCCAGCGATGATGTTGCCTTTCACAGTCTCTAGGCATCTTGATGCCCCACAAAGGTACGTCGTTGGAGCTCAATTCTTGCCTGTTTTCCTTTATCTAAAGCGTGTCCCGCAGCTCTGGATGGCCCTCGAGACATGCACATGTACACAAATTTCATGGCCGTTGTTTCTGTAGAGAACCTGCAGCGCCGTTGCCTTTCCCAGTCCCAGGGCATAATTTGATTATAAATTTAAAGCGCCTGTTTTTTTTCATCGACCCTGCAGCTCTAGATCTAGATCTGGATGACCCTCAGCCGTTTCTGTAGGGAGCCCACAACGCCATTCAATGCCTACGTCTAGCTCTAGATGTAAAGTGGGCCAATGTAATGGTACTGTCGCCTGATCATGATCAAACGGATGAAGGGCCTCGCTTTGCAGTTGGAACTTAATCTGACGTGATTTGCAGAAGAGATCTACCGCGAGGAATTCGTCGAGGATGCCGATTGCTGTATAGATCAAGTTCCAACGTTAACACAATTGCGTCTGCGTAACGGCCCTGCATATGTTCCACGAACGACTCTTGCGAATACATCGACGGCTCTTGCGAATACATCGATACGAGAGTACGCGGACAGTGGGCCGCACGCCCACGGACATTTGCGGCACGATCGGACTGAAGTCAGGCTCCGCAGGACGCCGTACCGTTTCGTGCTTGCGATCGAAGCCAACGGAGAGCGTGTTAGTGCGCTTAAGCTTGCGGCGCCGAACGCGGGCTTGCAATTGTCGTCAGGGATGATGTGGACGCGGACAAGAGGTGACATGGATGGCGTCAAAGCTAGAAAACGGCACTTGTAAGCATAAAGAGCTTGCGCATGCGCTGTTCACAAAGGGCTATGCCTTCGAAATCTACACGCGTTGGCGAGGAGTACGTGTTGGCCATCAACTGAACTTCCCAATATGGACATTCAAACCTCACTATTGAACAGCCGATCCGGATCGGCAGAGCCGTTATAGGCCTTCCAGGCCATCTTGATGCATGCTCCGACAAAGGTATGTCGTTCTTACTCAATTCCTGTCTGCTTTCCTTCATCTAAAGTGTGTCGCAGGCCTGGACAGCCCTCAAGGCATGCGCACAAGGTTACAGGCGTAGAGAGCCAGCGAGGACGTTGCCCTTTGATGCCCCCACAAAGGTATGTCGTTGGAGCTTAATTATTGCCCGTTTTCCTTCATCTAAAGCGTGTCCCGTGGCTCTGGATGGCCCTCGAGAAATGCGCACAAATTTCGAGAGCCTGCAGCACCGTTGCCTTTCCCAGTCCCAGGACATTTTGATGCCCTTACAAATTTAAAGCGCTAGCGTCTGTTTTCTTGCATGCGACCCGCAGCTCTGGATCCTGACGCTCAGCCATTTCTGTAGGGAGCCCACAACGTCGTTAAATGCCTACGTCTAGCTCTAGATGTAAAGTGGGCCAATGCAATGGTACTGTCGCCTCAAGGACCTCGCCTCGCCAATTTACAGAAGAGATCGAAGCCTGGAGGTTAACCAGTTCGAATTTGGGACGGAGTCGGAGGCTCGTCAGCTTGCTGCTATAATGATTGGTTTAAAGCCATGGAACTCAGCCTCTGATCATGACAGGGTAACAGAGGGCCAGGTGGCGTTCACCAGTGTCCGCAATAACATGTACATCTGGTTCTTTTTTCTCCAGAGTTCTGTATTCAATGGCCATGGAATACATGCAATAACAGCAGGTTGTAGAGAAGATTCTGCTCTTCGGGGGTGGCCCTGTAAAGATACCAGAGTAGATTGTCAAGGCTATAGCACACGTACAGGTGAGAACCAGGCGTTGTCTGCCTGTTGTCATGTTGATTGAATGTATAATATATAGCTGCAATGCAGCACGTGGCTGTGCTGGCCACTCTGCCGTTAAACACGCTTGACCGGATATCGCGACATTTGCATGCCCGGCACTGGCAGCAGCAGAAAGACTGCCAAGCAGCCACGCATCCAGCCTGCCAATTCCTCGCTCGCCAGGCCATCCTCTCCGCCTCCAATGGCACCTCCGGCCCAGTCTCACAAGCGCGGCCACCCAGACTCCACGCCCAGCACGCCTAATTATAAAAAAGCGCGTGCCGAAGATGCACACGATAAGTGCGATGAAGACGCGCACGATAAGCGCGAGTCCGAAGATGGCGACGTTAATACAGACTCGGACGAAATCAATTACTCGTACTCCGATCGATGCCCTTGCGAGGACGCGCACTTTGAGCACGAGTCTGAGGATGGTGACGTCACGGACGAAGCCTCCACTGGTACCGGTGCGTGTACATGTGCCAAAAGGTACCTACCTGTCATGTCCAACTGATAGTATACCACGAGTAGAATCCCCTCATTGCGATTCGGAGCCGGACAAGATATTTAATCTCATGTGGCGCGTTGAAAAGGTTCGAGAGAAGCGCGACTGGCTCAAGGACACGATCAGGTTCTACACGGACGGCTTACAGTCGGCGGAGGCCGTCCTGCAGTCCACCAAAGCCAAGCTCCTCACCGCTGAGGCGAAACTGGACGCCTTGCGCGACGTCCTGCGCAAGTCCGAAGATGACGGCGTCACAGACTTGGACTCAAACGATTACCTGGACTCCGATCGCGAGGACGCGCACGATGAGGCCCCCATTGGTGTGTGCCAAAGCGTACGGGTAGATGAATCTCCTTCTCGCGATTGGGAGCCAAACAATGTTGTTGAATGCCTGTTGCTTCTTGAAGAGGGTCGAGAGGAGCGCGACCAGCTCAAGGACACACTCAGGCTCATTGAGGACGCCTTACATGCGAAGGAGGCAGAAGTGCGGTCCACCGAAGCCAAGCTCCTCACCACTGAGGCGAAACTGGACGTCGTGCGGGACATCATTTGGTGATCATGAGGACATGTATAAAGTACTATCAATCGTCGATTCGTTGTGCAACGACCTAGGCTGATTTCTTGCTACATAGTCACGCACAAATTGTATATACATACTAATGTATATGGTGCGTGCGCAAATAATATTATCACTGTGTTAGTTGCTTATAATAATACGGCACAAGGGATGGTCCGTGCGCAAGCATTATGCGCAGTGGTCGCCTGCGCGTTGGTAGAGCTCGGGAGATCTCCAACGTTAAGCTTTGTACATAATCACATCCGACCATCAACTTTAACTTCCTAATATGAACACTCAAACCTCATCACATGGCCACATGGCTGGCTCTCTCTCTCCTCAGTGTGTGTCCTCTTCGCAAGGTATCGCAAAGATGGTCCGCGCGCAAGCTTAAGGATGGATTATGCGCAGTGGTCGCCTGCGCTGGTAGAGCTCGGGAGATCTCCAACGTTAAGCTTTGTACATAATCACATCCGACCATCAACTTTAACTTCCTAATATGAACACTCAAACCTCGTCACATGGCCACATGGCTGTCATCGGCTCTCTCTCTCCTCAATCCAAATTCCACTCGTCGTCGGAGCTCGTGTTCTCCCAATGTTCTCCTCACTCGCGGTTGTGTCCTCGCCACGATCGCCATGTCAGTCGGTCCGACTTCATCGTACTCCGAGTCACATAGAGCGGCGATCATTGAAGCAGCTACGAGGCATAGAACGGTCTTGTATAATACTTAGATATTGATTGTGACAAATGCCTTCAGAACTAGACTATGCTTGGTCCCTTCCCTTACACTGAACACAGAGGAATTCTCGGCTGATTGAAGTTGCCACCTCCCCCTGTCTTCTCCCCATTTCAAATATCCTTCGGCTAGCTTCGCCAGTGCGAGCTTCCTCCAACTCAGCCTGAGAGAGTACAATGTTAACTTGCCATTCATGATCAATCAGCCCTAAGCAGACCTGACCTTGAGCTTTTCATTGAGTTTGGCCAAGTCGCTTTTTTGGAACACAAGGATCTTCTTCTTGTATAGTTCGTTCTTGCTTTTGATCTCTTTGTGGATTTGACGGAGGTCATTCAATGCCTTTTTGTTGACCTGACGCCATCAACAATGTCTGTGAGCTTGGCGGGGAAAATACTGAGGTTGCGGAATCGGACCTGGTGCTCCTCCTGATGCCGGCCTTCAACCTCCTGCCTTAATATTGTTACCGAATACTTGGCTGCGCCCCAATACACTTTTCTCACCCTCGCAGTTTGATGTAGGCCTTGTATTTCGTTTCGGAGGGTTTCGATCCTCTTCTGAAGGTCCGCAAGTCCACAGGTGCTTAGTGCTTTTGGATCTGGGCAAAGCGTACCTCTAACGCTTCGACCTCTCTATCCTTAGACTGAACAAGACCGAGTCAAGGCGGAAGGAAGTGTCATAGACCCATATACCTTGGCGTTCTCCATATATTCCTGGCAATTGCAACGTTGGAGCCGTCAGTGATTGGAAATGGCTAGGTCTCCAGAAGCGCTCACTCGGTTAACACATTGACTCTGCCTCTGTCCAAGTCTTTGCAGCAAGTTAACATCAAGAGGGTGGTCCACCATATACCTTGAGCTCCGCGACCTGATTTTCATAATCTTGCTAGAGATTCATAGTGTTTCAATAGAGGATATCTAGTTCTTCTCGGCGACTACCTTGATAGTCTTCTCGCTTTCGCGAAGGCGTTTGAGCACGTCATTCTTGGTTTGAGCATCCATCTGGAGCCATGTGGTACATAGTATAGCATCATCGTGACGAGAAGCACCTTTGCAGCCTCCTCGCTTTCGCGAAGAAGTCGAAGCTCCTCTCCGCGGCTTTCGGCCTGACCCTAAACCGTTTATATATATGTCGTTGCAAGGTCAAGTGGACGCTGAACGAGAAATATTGTTAGTACCTTGGCAACCTCCTCACTTTTGCGAAGAAGCTGAAGCTCTTCTTTCTGACTTTCAACCTGGCCCTGATCTCGTTTAAACTTATGTCGCTGGCAAGTTCGTGCTCACCTCGAGTTTGTCGCAAACTTGGCGCAATTTTCTTTTGTAAGTCATGATGGCTGCGTCCTGGTTATCACAGGCAAATTCCTCGCTCTCGGTGCTCACTTGTGGCCAATACAGTTCCCCATTGCCTTTGCTCATCTGAAAATTCTAAAGAACGCAACTGTCCTTCAAGTGTCTGAATGTGATCATTAGCGTGCTTCAACTCTTGCTGAAAATGCCCAATGTCAGCTGCTGTCGACAGATTTAGATAAAGTGCTTCTTACCTGCTTGACCACTTTGACATATTTGGTGTTCTGACGCTCATCCTTTGCCTCCTGCTTACTCTGCAGCAACTCAGCCTGAAGCCCTTTAACAATGGCATCATGTTTCTTCTTCTCCGCATCATGCGTGACCAGTATTTCCTGGGTCCCCTCCAGTTGCAGTACTAGTTGTGCTTCGGCCTCCTGTAGTTTGGACTGGAGGCTGCTCTCACGGCGTTCGAGTTCGGACCCCGCAGATATCAGCTCTGACTCCTTAACTTCCAGATGGTTGTTTACCTGTTAGAGCGTCTCAGCCTGTCCACCTGGGAAATTAAACAAGCTGCCTTCTCCAAGTCTTTCTCCAGCTCTGCAATTGTCTTCCGACCATTCTGGCATGCTGCTTTGCATTCGTCAAGCGCCTGTAACACGATGGGAATCCCGATTTACAGGGATGGTGGAGCTCACCTTCTCTGTGCTCTCTATCCGGGAGCTCAGCGCGTCGTTCAGCTTCTTTAAGTTCTCCTTTTCCGATTGGAGTTTTTTTTTGACGGTTTCTAACATGTTGTTGCTTGAGATCAATCGATCGATCTCCTTCGTGTATTTCACACTATGTGTGGGCAAAGGTCATGGTTAGATTCAGTGGCCATGGGTGCCGCAAAAAATTACCAACATACATATCTTCCTCACGTTCATCCAAAATATCCTGCAACGCTTTCCCGTCGCTTTCGGTCCTGGACAGACGTTCCTGCAGCGCTGTCTGCTCGCTTTCGCTACTGGATAGACACCCCTCTAGCTCCTGCACTTTCACCTGTAAAGATTCTGCCTGAGTCTCCGCTCGCCCTATTTCTTTCCGTTGTGTTGCAAGTTGATCCATCAAATTTCTGATGAAAGTAAAGGACGCTGACCGAGCCCAATAATAGCCTTCTATGATGTTGTCTAAAAGACTTTTCTAAAAGGGTTACTACCGCATCGCAAATCTATACAGAGTGCAAAGATACTTGCCTATCAGTACCCCCATGGTTTACGAAGTCTGGGGACTCCAGGTTCAAGCTCGGGGACACGACGTTGCCATACAAAATGAGTGTAAAGATTTCCAGTTCAGCCTTGGACATATGAAGTAATATCGACTTCGTTTGGTGACGATCCAGCTGCAGGACCCAGAGACACAGAAGACAAAATTGAGCCACAGCTTCTGCCTTCCGCAGTTTGTCATCTTCACGCAAGATACTCGATACGTTTGGGCATATGAACTTGGATGTTACTTCTGGAGCATTGTAATCCAGGTACATCATAATCTGCAAATACATTGCCTTCAAAGTATGCGATTGGCCAGAAGACCTTGAAATATGAGGCGTAATTCCACTGAAGACGGTTGAACCACTAAATCAGCGTCAAGTTTAATTGAAACTCATGTTTACTTGCCAGAGGCCCAACGTCTTCTTCCATATTTCCACAAGCACATCATAGGTTGGGGTCTGTAGATTTGGACCTAATTCAAGTTCTATGCCACCAATGCCAACTGAAGAGTTGAATAGACGAAAAGCGCCCTGAATATCAGAAATTCTGAATATCGGGTCTTGCGCAGCCATATAGGATCTATATACTAGGAAGAAGGGACAGGTGTGAATGAAAGAAGAGTGGCGATCACATGATTTGCAGTGGGTGTTCAAGTCTCTGATTGAGAGCTTTAAAATCTGTGCAAAAAACTCGACGACACCAAGCGGAAGTTCGCGCTTACGATGGAAATTTGGGTGGATGTAGAATAGGATTTGGATAGCAACTATTTGCTTACACATCTAAGTCGTCTTGTCGCTACTTATCCGTCCATCAGCTTGAACTTCCTATTATGGACGTTGAAGTATCGTGCCTGTTTTGGAAATGCGTAGTTCTGCCCGGCACATGACATCGTTTTTAACCATTGAATTTCTTTGTCCGGGTAGCCATGTCCGTAGCCACGACCGCACCCACCACCTCTGATGATGAGCTTTTACTCGGGCCATCTCAAGGAACTAGAGCATTTTCCCAGCAATCCGACAGGTCAAAATGTTTTTTTTGCCCTTCAGCAGTTTTGATGCGCCTCTAGTGAGGATAGGCGAGAAATATCACCTGTGTACGAATCCAGTGTATCAAGCCAAACATCCAAGATCGTTGACAGTATCACAGCCTCTCTAACGAACCGGACGAACCCTCCGAGGACGAGGACGGTGAATGGCTGTGGACATCCTGCGATACTGACCCTTGACAGAATAGTCATAAATGTTTAGATGACATTTGGCAAGAAGTTGACAAATCCGCGACCAACGAAGCGATGCACGCTTTCAAGGCCAGACGCCGGACTGAAGAGTGGACGCAAGAGGGCGCCGCCCATGGCTTCGCTGATCATGATGCGCACGGCTCTGCCGAAGTGAGATCACTCCACTCTCCAAAATATTTGAAGTTTATGGAGAGCAGGGTGTTCCTTACGGAGAGTTTCTTCATGTTAAGCGTACAGTGAACGGCCTGGCGGGCTCAATGAGCACTCTGGAACGGACAATGGACCGGGTGGCGAAGAGTTTGGAATCTCTCGAAGCCTCTAATGCCGATGCCTCCTCCAAGCAAAGCAGCGGGCCACCACCAGCCCTGTTTCCGAATTTCCCAGAACAGAGAACAGGAATCCCGAACCGTCGAGAAGCAGATGAACTCTTTGTCAAGGTGATATAATCTTGTCAAGCTGAAGAGACGGCTCACATTTACTGCTCATGATCAGCGACGGGTTCGACGCTATCTTGAAGACCTGATTCCCAAACATGTCCAGATTATACCCGCCGTGTCTGAGCAGGAACGAATTGACTACGCTGCGAAGATAGCCAGCGGTAGCTGCAACGAGGAGGCGGTTACTCTCGAGAACTATCGCATTGACCTGGGCTCCAATCATAAGTCAGCTTGGAACCAGTCTGCTGGGCGTGTGCTTGTCCCATACTTTACAGACAAGTCCGGCTTGAGCTTGAAAGACCATCCAGGCCTCTATACTATGATTATTAGCGCTTTCTCTAGCCACCTCAAATCTATCAGAGACAACTCCCGCTACTCGCTGACCTCCGCTCATGTCCTGAGGCGCAAGCGGCAGTCCACCCGTACAAACAAGGTGAGAATCTGGCAAAACCCTTTGAATTTACTGAAATGCTGCTTTGCTAGCTATTCCAGGTACGAAGACATACCGTCGCGACACATCCCTATCTACAATCCCATCTGGCTATGGTTGAGCGCTTTGGCGTGGAGGGCACTTCGGACGATGAATCGGACCACGATGATCCCCATCACCCACGATATGATATCCGCCACTTGCCATGGATGTCCAAGGAAGCCACAAACTGGAAACGGACGATCGACAAGATTGGTAGTCTGACCAAGTACCAAGGCAAAGTACATCGAGCTGAACGGCAGAGGACCATATCTGGGAAGAAATCCACTCGCCCATACATTTCTGGGCTTCCCCTCAATGCATATGACAAAGAGTGGCTCAGTAAGGATCCAATGAGACCAAAATTGGTCCGAGCCGCAGCAAACTACGACTTTGCCCATGATCCTGAGTTCATGAGGTAAGACGTCTTCCTCCGCTACGCCCAAACGATAATCCGCTTTAAGTTCCATGCTTAACTCGACCGGACGTCCTTGATCCTGTGCACGAGGTGCAGTGGTTAGGACTTTATGACTTTCCATGCTAGACAATTATAAATTGTTTCTCCTAGTCGGAGTCAAGGCTTTAGTTCTGGCCGACATTGAGGTTCGACGGGCATTGATATTGAGCATTGGTCATGAGCATTGATCCAATGCTCATGAAGAACAACGCACCTTTGTGAGGCGTTAAAACGGCGTGGACGCGAGCCGTACGGAAATGGCAGCTAAATCTGTGCACATGTCTTGAATTCGAAGGCCATCCAGAGCTGCGGGGAATCGGACAAGACTGGAATCTGCGGCGGCTCGGGCGTCGTCCAGCGCTGACGCTGTTCGCGCACCGGCTTGGCGCCGCTGTTCTGCCGCGCCTCACTCGCCTGTGACTCGCGTTGAATACGTTGAAAACTCGCGCATCCGCAAGCGGATGATAGCGGTCTGTGGCGGCTCGGGCGTTGTCACAGCACCGACGCCATTCAAGGGACACTGGCCCTCTGAGATTGTGATCGCAGAGCACATATTTCTTCGTCAGCCCGCAGCAGCGGCGGTGGCCCTCGGCATGTGTGCACTTTGCAATAACAATTCTGGAGGCCACTTTATGTTCTGTTGGTGCCATGGGAGCCAGTGTCCCTTGAACGGTGTCGCTGCGACAACACGCGAGCCGCAACCGACCGCTATCATCCGCCAGCGGATGCTCGAACTTCATCGTATTCAATACGAGTCACAGGCGAGTGAGGCGCGGGATGATTGGTAGGCGCGGGCGGAACAGCAGCGGCTCCACGAGCTGCGGGCGGAGAGAGAAGAACAAGAGCGAGAATGACCACCATCAACAATTTACAATCCGCCTCCGCCTCCGCCGGCCTTCCAATTTGGGAAAGCGGTGCTCAGCGAGGTTTCAGCAAGGCAACACCGACCGCGATGTGCCTTTGAAAGCGCTAAGTTGTCGAACAAGACTAGGTACAAAGCTACACAATGAATATAAGGCTACAGGATTATAGGATAATATAGGATGAATAGGTGTTACTTGTACTCGGGCGGTACGTAAAAAAGGAATTGAGGCCCATGAGTGCGACGAGTGGCATGTGCCAGTGCCTCAGCGCCAGAGGACAGCACCGAGGTAAATGTGCGGCGTGAAGTCGGACAAATGGATCGTCGGCCACGTCTGCGCCCAGCCCGCTACATCTTGAACGACGGTAGTGCTGACCTCGAGATGGTGCACCCAGGAGACGAGTGAGACACGGCGGGTGTCTGCTGTGGTCACCAACGGCGGCGGCGAGCGAGACGGCAAGCGCCTCGTCCCGCGCCTCTTGCGAGAGTGTTGGCGAGGGCGGCAGCGGCGTGAGCGCGGCGAGACGCGCTGCGGCTTCCTGCTGTCTGGCGAGGTGTTCGTGCAGAAGCTTCTCATCGCGTGGGCGAGGCGCAGGGAATGGGATGCTCTCACGGCGGCACAGCTGGCGAGCGGGGGGCGGCAGGAGGCCAGCGAGCGGCGGTGGCAACGGTGGGAGGCTCACGCATACAGCAGAACACAGCGGACTGCGCGCGACAGCATGTCTTGCACAGGCGCGATGGGCACTGCGCGTTCGAACGTTCCTAGTGTGTGGGCGGGTGCTAGGAGGCGCTGGCGCTCTCGCGGCGGGCATCGGGGCAGTAGAAGGTTGCGTGGGAGCATGAAGGCCATTGGGGACGATGCCGAGATCCCAGAATTTGTATCTGTGGCCATGGGTCTCATTAAAACACTAGAAAATGGATTTAGCGCTGGGCGAGGTGAATAAAACGCGCTGATAACGCACCAGTGGGCCGTATACCACTTGCCATGACTCAGCAGGGAATGCGCAGCGCGTTGATGTCCATCGTATGGTGGTTTAGATATGGAGAGAAGGGTGTCGCAGGGGTGGAAGGAGGAAGAGAGAGGGATGATGCTTGTTTCAATTTGGCGGGCGCCTCAGCTCGGCTTCAGTTTCAACTTCAAGCTCCGCATGTAAGCCCTCCCAAAAAGGATCAGGGGCGCGGTTTGTCACGAGTGACCATCAACTTAAACTTCCTAATATGTGCATTTAAGCCGGCATCGGCACATGCATCTGAGATGACCATTGCCGGCCCGAGAATGCCGTGCACGTACCACCATCAACTTAAACTTCCTAATATGTGCATTCAAGCCACGCATCGGCACATCCATGCCATCGGGGCGAACTGTGATCGTCTCCCCATATTCTGAATGTAGCGACGCGCCGTGTCAAGCCCAGCTGCGGCTCGAGCCGACGACTCTGCGCAGAGCATAACTTCCTGCCAGTGAATGTTCTATTGCAGTCGTGGGTGTGCCTCCAGCTGCAGGTCATGATCACACATGGAATCATATCATATTTGAGACGACTTAATATGCAGCAGACAATAAAAAAAATTGTAGATGCCCCGTTATGAATGCAATGACTATAAAGCGCGCCAGTATTTCATACGACTATCATATGATACTCTAACGTCATGTAAGTGTTGAGCCATCTTGGCATCTCGTTCACGAAGAGTAGTATGCGTCCCACGAGAGATAGCACCATTGTCGACACTGGACTGCCGAGGTAATACAGTCCCATGCAGTTGCTGGGGACGAAATATCCTGTATGGACTCTATAAGCAACATTGATAGCAAATCAAACAGGAATGAACATACCAGAACGCATTGACTTCAGTAACAATATACACCCCCCATTCCGCATAAGCAAAATTGTATTCATCTGGTTGGCACTTTTTGAAAAGCTGACAGCATAGGGACCAGCCACGGTCGCGGTCACAATGCTGCTGGGAGCAATACTCGGAGCAGGTAAACGTATTCATACCTGTACGTCCCAGATGGTTGACGTGAGCTGCGCGATTGGTCTCTCGGATTTCCTGGTAAATTCCAGGAGCTAGAGCACGAACTGTCTCTTGAAGAATGTCACAGTCCTGGAACATGAAGAGTGAGCATACCGTTCCTCAAAGCAAATATGCCCCTTGCCTCTGCTGTACCTTGCAGGGCTTCCATACCCTGCACAGTTTGTGCATCATGATGCGCATACACCCCATACCCATCGCCTGGCTTTCCGCCCATGGGCACTCGAGAGCCACTCATCTGAATGGAACCTCCGAGCTGCTTGTCTTCAGACCGTTTCTTTTCAGCGGCAATATGGCTGGCTTGGGTATGATGGCTTCGAAGCCTGTTGAGCGTAGGTGTGCGCCATGTCCCATAGCTGACCATTCCTTGCTGCTACCAGTCAATGAAATTCGGAATGTAGGGTTGAATCACATACAACTTTGCCATCTCCCAAAATCACATGTACGTCCCTTCCGCATCGAGTCTGTACCTCAGGCCGTGGAGCAATCTTGAGGTAGCCAAGCTGCGCTGGCGAGAAAACTGGAAGCTAACAAGATGGTCAGGTGCTGTGTTTTATAAAGCAAATCTACTCACATTGTTATCAGGCTTCAGAACATCGCCATCTTTTGCAAAGGTCAGCTTAGCCCCTTTAAGCTGATCCAACTCGTCTTTTTGACGCCGAGCTTGTTTGTAGAAGACTGTACAGTGCTCATTTGGGCTTAGATCTGGATTTCCTACGCAGTTTGCACAAGCTTGACGAACGTCCGGTGCACAACTGTTCTCTTTGCCATCACGTTTGCCACCTGGACTTGAATAGTCGCCCAAGAGCTCCTCCTTGACTTGCTTAAGGTGCGCGCGCTCCAGCGCAGCGCCTCGAAGGAGCTGGCGTAGTAGTGGATTTGCGATGTTATAGTCGGTGTCCCAGGCATCCGCACGGACATCGCAAATGTCGCGCCAGAGGACCCAGATATCCCATACAGCAGGATCCGCCATTTGTGACGTCCAGCCCTTGACGTCTATATTATGTCCGACTCTCTGCATATTGTCAGTGACACAAAGAATCTGAAAGAGCAGTTGGACACAAACCATTCCACATATCGTGGGCGCAATCCATCGCACCCAGTTAAAGAGGAAGTTGTACTCGCTAGAAGGGAAAAACGAGTTTTCTGCTGACGCAGTTGCTTGACGGACAAAGCGTTCGTCGCTGGCTATTGCAAGAAAAGCAGCCAAAGGAATGCGAAGCTGATATATGGTCAGCTCTGTCACCGGCAGTGGGAAGATATCTCACTTTGCCCCGGGGGTTCATATAGTCTTCCTTATTTCCTGAGCCATAGGGACCTGAGGTGTCTGGTCCCTGACACTCTTTTGCAGTCCAGGAATCATGAACGGCACCGAAGGAGATGCGCCAATGATACAGTCCCTCTGACAATTGGATATATGGGTAGTTGACCTCACGAAACTCGTATGGGTTGGTGAGCACACCCAGGGTGTCGCAAAGCCCACTGGACTGAAAACTGAATGAGGATTGTGTAGATGACGGTCAAATGCACCACATACTTTGACCTCGTCCTGAAATTCCCTAGTTAATTTCTTGTTCTGCCCAACATTAACCCGCCGCATCTCCCGCAAGACAGCTACAACAGCCTTAAGACGTTCGTCACAGTCCTGAATCTGTAGACATTTTATATGCATAATACTTTCCAAGGAGCCGACGCACCTCCTCTGAATCATCAAGCGCAAAGTACGAACGGAGAATTCTGTTCCATTCTGTACATCTTGAACGAGCCCACTTCAGATCCGTAATCGGCTGTTCTATATCTGCCTTGATCTCATCGAGAGCAGTCATGACGTCGCGCAAGCTGATTTCGCGTAGACCCTGCTCAAGTTGAATGGCTGAGTGAAGCAAACAACAGAGATACAGACACACCTTGTGAGCGTTGACCTGTGCACGGATAAGAATTTGCAGTGCCTCATACTCACGTCCGGAGTGGCGAGCAACAATGGTCTCCACAAACAGATCTGCTGCTCCTTCGTCTGACAGTTTGAGAGCAGTGCAGAAAAACACCCAATTGTGGATAGTCTTTATAGCATTCCTATCCTTGGACAGATCTTGTGCAACTCCAGGCCTCCAGTCGTCCAGTTTGCTTTTCTTTCTTGTGCGTGTACCTGACTTGAGGTCGGATGCCATAGCCTCCGACAAAGCCGTGAAAGGATCCTCCTGAAGGAGTTGCTGTTCTTCTGAGATTGGAAACAGGCGCGGCTCGCCAACGAGCTCATTGGCGGGCAGTGCCGCGCGCGAGTGCATAGTGGCAGATCTACAGTATGTGTGGCTGTGCTTGAGTAGCTATGATCTCATTCTGTCGAGGTTCCATCGAAATAATATTTTGATGACGAACGGATATCATACGGAAATTATACTATTATATACATGTACATCTGCGCGTTTGCATTCAAGCGTCAATTTTTCTTTTTTTTTTTGGCGGCAGGCTCCAACTTGAGTCGAACTTAGGTACCCCATCTCCCATCCATTGGCCTGGATTTTGTTCCTTCCGAACCGCCACGTTGTGGAGCTTCACAAATGCCTGAACAGTTTGATCTAGGGATGATTGGCATGCAGATCTAGAACGGCCACCACGGTGTACTCTTACCTTCAAAAGGATATGGAGCCTCTTGATTATCCTTGGCCACCTTACATTTCTGGTTCCCAACCAAGCAAATGAGGCAGGCTTCGTTCTGTCGTCTGGGGTTCGAGCGCCGTAAGCAAATTTGTTTTTTGTCTCTGCACTGCTGACAGAGGGCCTACGCCAATTGTAGGTCAAACTTGAAGCTCAATTGGGAGAAATAGCCTACGTCCACTTTGACTAGGTCACTTGGCTAAAGGTGAAAAATATCAGCACACACGGCAGTGACCAGGTATGTCTCTAACGTACCGCCTTTGTCAGCTGGGCGTACGCTAGCTGACCAAGATTATGTTGTGTATAGATCTGTTGCCAGTTGCACCCTTCTTCCGGTGGTTGAGGTAGTAAAAGCTGTTCGGGAGAGGAATTGAATTGGTCGCCAACATACATGATTTGAAAGTCGTCCCGTTGAACTGCGAAGATGTGTTGCGCGGTTCGCCGGGGTGTTTTCCTTGGACGTTCATCCGACGGACCCGGAGACGCGGGCGGCGGATGATTTCCACCATCATGGACAGGGGTAGCTACAGATTCCTTCTGAACATTGAAACGGTTATCCACACCTTCGAACTGCAATAGGTGTAGCCCAGCGTCAGTTTGGGACCCCTCGTCGCGTTCGACATGCAGCTCCTCCTGCACATTCTGCGGCTGAAACAAGACAACGTCGAGTTCGGCGTCCTGCGAGCTTAGAGCCGCGTGGTGCTGAATGCCTAGCCTCAGAAATGCTTTTTAGTATGGCAAAGCTGCTCACCTCAGAGTCAGGTCGGGCCGAGTCCTCGCGTTCCGCGTCTGGCCCTTCCCGCACATTCGGCAGCTGAAAACAGACCCTTGGAGTCGCTTGGTGCTGGATGTCGTGTCTCAGATGCTTGACAATCAGTAAGGCAAAGCTGTTCACCTCAGAGTTGCTTCGAGATGATTTGTCGCGTTCGACATTCAGCTCGGCCTGCACACGTTGCAACTCAGTGCGGACGCTCTTAAGCTTGCCGTGCCGCGAGCTTGGACCGGCTCGGTGCTGAATGCCAAGAGTCAGAGATGATTGTCATCAGTACGGCAAGGCTGCTCACCTCGGATCGAGTCGACTTCTCACGTTCGGTGTCTAGCTCTTTCTGCAGACTCTGCAGCTGAAAGCGAACGCCGTCAAGCTCGGCGTCCCGCGAGCTTAGAGCCGCTTGGTGCTGGATGACGTGTCTCAGATGCTTGACGATCAATAACGCAAAGTTGTTCACCTCCTTGGTCGAGTTCTGGCGCTCGACGTCCAGCTCCGCACGCGCGTGCTGCAGATCAGAGCGGAAGCGCTCAAGCTCGGCGTTCTGCGCAACCAAAATCGCTTGGCGCTAGCGGTTCTGTGTCAGAGATGCTCCAAGATTCCAGGAGGACAAG
>Ga0209112_10000051_pt1 | contig 16703 bp, 14 predicted proteins | sample TexAe_OM3H0_O3_FD_187947 | JGI IMG/M metagenome (GOLD analysis project Ga0209112, IMG submission 187947) | Forest soil microbial communities from Davy Crockett National Forest, Groveton, Texas, USA - Texas A ecozone_OM3H0_O3 (SPAdes) (version 2) | ecosystem: Environmental > Terrestrial > Soil >...
CAGCGCCCGCAGCTGGTCGTCGAGCTCGCAGTCGCCGACGGTGATGGCCTCGACCGGGACCCCGTGCCGTTCCTCCACGTCCTTCTGGATCAGCCGGACCCCCTCGGCCAGGGTGGCCGACTCGCCGTGGGCGTCGCCGGGCGGCCGGCCCTCGAACAGCCACGAGCGCAGCTCGCGTTCCTGGGCCCGGGCCAGCTTGACCACCTGGCTGGGCTGGTCGGCGTTGCGCTGGATCAGGGCCAGCGTCTGCAGCACCGAATCGTGGACCCGGGCCGCGATGTCGGCCCGTTCCTCGGCCCGGGCCCGGGCCTGGCGCTCGACCATCAGGTCCCGGGCGATCCGCAGCCACCACGGCCCCAGCACGATCACGACCGCCGCCACCACCAGCACCAGGCCGCCCAGCGGCCGCAGCGCGGCCAGGCCGACGTGCCCGGTGAACAGGATGGACATGCCGGCGATGAGCAGCACGGCGCCGATCGCGAACCGGATCAGCGTGGCCTTGCGCCGGTTCCGCGAGGTCAGCGACAGCAGCGGCTCGGCCTCCTGGCGGATGATCTCCTGCTCGGCGGGGGAGGAGTTCCGCCAGATCAGCACCATCCCGACCGCGCCGATGATCAGCGCCCAGGCCACGCTGCCCAGCCAGTTCACCCCCAGCGCGCTGAACACGAGGTACAGGACGATCAGCACCGTGCCGAGCGCGAAGGCCTGGGCGATGCCGGCCTTGTCGGTGCGGGCGCGGCTGATGATGGTGGTGTCCTCGCCGTCCATGGGCAGGATGGCCCAGGCGATCAGGTACACCGGCACGCCCACGGTCAGCAGCCCGGCCAGCGCGAACCCCAGCCGGATGAGCATGGGGTCGCGGCCCCACCGGGTGGCCAGCGCCCCCGACACCCCGCCGATCAGCCGGTCCTCCCGGCTGCGCTGCATCGGCTGGTCCGACTTGGGCCCGTGCCTCATCAGCCGGTCACGGATGTGGTCGTGCCGGTCCCGGCGGCGCCTGCGCCGCTCCTGGCCGCGCGTGCGGCCTCGCCGGCGGCCGTTGTCCGGCTCCGTTATCCCGACGAGAGGTGGCTCCACTCGTTCATTGTGTCCCGATCCCCAGGGGGGCGGCCATAGGGATACACCCCCATTCCGGGACGCCGGATATGGGGGATCAGGGGGCGGCTCTCCCCGATGTGCGAAGGTGCCCGCCGGACGCACAGTGGAGACATGGAAACGACAACGAACCCACAGGACAGCAGCGACCACACCACCGAAGCGCAGGGACCGTCCTACGCTCACCAGCCCGCTCTGGTCCGGCCCGTGCGGGGCCGGATGCTGGCCGGCGTGGCCGAGGGTGCCGCCAACTACTTCGGCGTCGACCCGGTCATCGTCCGGATCGCCCTGGCCGCCCTGGCCATCGTCGGCCCCGGCGTCCCCCTCTACCTGGCCGGCTGGCTGCTGATCCCCGATGAGGGTGCCCGGCAGTCCGTGGCCGCCGACGTCATCGACTCGATCAGTTACCGGGAGCGCTGACCATCATGAACGACTTTCGTACTCCGGCCTGGCTGCTCGGCCCGGCCCGGCCCCAGGCCGACCTGCGCGTCTCCGACGCCGACCGGCAGGCCGTCGCCGACCAGCTGAGCAAGCACTTCGCCGACGGCCGGCTGGACCAGGCCGAGTTCGACGAGCGCCTCAGCCAGGCCATGAACGCCAAGACCTACCGGGACCTGGACGGCCTGCTCACCGACCTGCCCGCCACCGGGACCGGCGGCGGCCCGGGGCTGCCCCCGGCCGGCGGCCCGGTCATCGGGCGGGGGACCGGTTCGGTCCCGCAGCGCCGGATCGCGCGCCCGCTGGTCTTCATCGCGCTGGCCATCATCGCCCTGAGCGTCGCCAGCCACGCCGTGGCCTGGGCCTTCGGTGGCTGGGTGTGGATCGCGCTGATCGCCTTGATCGTCGTGGCCTTCGCCAAGCGCTCCCATCGCCGCGCACCCTCCGACCGCCACCCGTCCTGACCTCCGCACCGGCCCGGGGAGCCGGCCACGACGGGGAACGGGGAAGCCGGTCCCGACCGCCCGCCGCGCCACACGGGGGCCGCGGCGGGCCGCAACGGGGCCCTCAGCTACCAGCCGGCGCCGCGAGAGCCAGCCAGCACCAGGGCACTCAGCGCCATCAATCAGAGGCAAAGGTAACTTCACCCATACTCTTACCTGGGGAAAGTTACCTTTGCCCTTACTCGTTTCCGGGGTCGCGAGGCCAAGGAGTCCCGGCGGCCGGCCCTCGGCGCCCCTCCTGCCCCCAGAGTCCCGTGGGTCTCGCGCTCAGCGGCGCCCCCTGAGCCGCCCACGCCTGGGACGCGGCCCACCTGGTAACGCAGCGTAACGAAGCATCAACGGAAAAAATCACGCGACGCGAGGAATTGATATCGATACGGTTCTGTTCCGTATCGATAGCGCCCGGAGAGATCCGGAGGCCCGGAGGCGAAGCCGCCTCGGTCAGCCGCAACCACCGCGGCGCGCGTCATCTTCCCGCCTCGGCGGGACCGTTCGATTTCGTCACCTGCGAAAGGCGTCATGGATACGCAGACGATCTACCGGAGGCGCTGGGGAATCCTCAGCGTCCTCATCCTCAGCCTCCTCGCCATCGTGCTCGACAACACGATCCTGAACGTCGCCCTGAAGACGATCGCCGAGCCGCGCGCCGGACTGGGCGCGACCCAGAGCCAGCTCGAGTGGGCGATCAACTCCTACACGCTGGTCTTCGCGGGCCTGCTGTTCACCTTCGGGGTGATCGGCGACCGCATCGGCCGTAAGCGCATGCTGATGATCGGCCTGCTGCTGTTCGGCGTCGGGTCGCTGCTGTCGGCCTTCTCCCGCTCGCCCGACCAGCTGATCTTCGCCCGCGCGGCGATGGGCCTGGGCGGCGCCGCGGTCATGCCGCAGACGCTGTCGATCATCTCCAACGTCTTCGAGCCGCAGGAGCGGCCGAAGGCCATCGGCATCTGGGCCTCCGCCGTCGGTATCGGCGTGGCTATCGGCCCGGTGCTCGGCGGTGTGCTGCTGGCCCACTTCTGGTGGGGTTCGGTCTTCCTGGTCAACGTGCCGGTCACCATCATCGGCGCGATCCTGGTGGCCACGCTGGTGCCCGAGTCCCGCAACCCGGAGCGCGTCGGCATCGACTACCTCGGCGTGCTGCTGTCCATCGCGGGCCTGGTGCTCGTGGTGTACGGGATCGTGCAGGGGGGCGACACCGGCTCCTGGGGGACCGTCTCGGTCCTCGGCCCGCTGTTCGGCGGCCTGGCCGTGCTCGGCCTGTTCGCCTGGTACGAGGCCCACAGCCGTCACCCGGCCCTGGACGTCCGGCTGTTCCGCGACCGTCGCCTGTCCGCGTCGGTCGGCGCGCTCGCCCTGGTCTTCTTCGGCATGGGCGGGGTGTACTTCTTCACCAGCTTCTACACCCAGGACGTGCTGGGTTACAGCCCGGTCGACGCCGGTCTGCTGACCGTGCCGTTCGCCGTCGGCCAGCTGCTGGCCTCGCCGCGCAGCGCGCCGCTGGTGCGCCGGTTCGGCGCCAAGGCCGTCGGCACGAGCGGCATGCTGATCATGTCCATCGCGCTGGCCGGATACGTGCTGCTGGGCACGGCGTCGCCGGTCTGGCTGCTGGGCCTGCTGTTCTTCATCCAGGGTTCGGGTATCGGAGTGGCCATGCCCGCCGCGACCTCCGCGGTCATGGACGTGCTGCCGCGGGAGCGGGCCGGCGCTGGCTCCGCCCTGACCAACACCGCCCGCCAGGTCGGCGTCGCGCTCGGTACCGCCGTGCTCGGCTCGATTCTGGCCCAGGCCTACCACAACGCGCTCAACCCGACGCTGAACCACCTTCCGGCCACCGCGCGGGGCGCGGCCGGCGGGTCGATCGAGGCCACGCAGGCCGTGGCCGCCCGGCTCGGGTCGGCCGGTCACTTCCTGCTCGGCCCGGCCAACGACGCCTTCGTCAGCGCCATGCACGTGACCACGCTGGTGGCCGCGGCGATCTCGCTGGCCGGCGCGCTGGTGGTGCTGCGCTGGATGCCGGGCCGTCCCCGGACCACCGCCGTCATGGACACCGTGGTGCCGGAGAACCCGGCCGAGGTCATCACCGAGGGTGCGCCGGTGGCGGTCGGCGCCGCGACCACCGCGGCGGGAGCCTTCGAGGCGGCCCCGCCCGCCGGCCTGGAGACCGCGCTCGACGCGCCCACCGGACCGGGCGGTATCGACCCGATGGAAGCGCTGGACGTCTGGCAGGAGAACCTCTCGGCCCGGGCGTCCGGCGGAGAGCGATAATGCTGTTATGAGTTCCGCCGTCGCCGACCTCGCTGTCGAGGATCAGGCCAAGCACGCCGACGCGGGCCCGCACGCCGGGCCCGCCTCGGCGGCCCCCGCCCGCAAGCCGGGCCGGCCGCGCAGCGAGCAGGCCGAGCAGGCCATCATCAAGGCCACGCTGGAGCTGTTCGCGGAGAAGGGCCCCGACGGCCTGTGCGTGGAGGCGGTGGCGGCCCGGGCGGGCGTCGGCAAGGCGACCGTCTACCGCCGCTGGAAGAACAAGGAAGACCTGCTGCTGGCCGCGCTCGGCTCGCTCAAGAGCCCGCTGCCGGCCCCGGAGACCGGCTCGGTGCGGGACGACCTGATCGCCATGGTCACGGTGATGAGCCAGGACGCCGTGGACCCCGCCCGGCAGCGGCAGTACACGCTGCTGCTGGGGGAGGGCGAGAAGTACCCGAAGCTGATGGCCCGGTACGCCGAGACCGTGGTCGAGCCGCGCCGGGACCTCATCCGGTCCGTGCTGCGCCGCGGCATCGAGGCCGGTCAGATCCGCTCCGACCTCGACATCGAGGTGGCCATGCTCACGCTGACCGGCGCCGCGATGTCCCGCGGCCGGTGCGAGATCATCCCGCACGACGAGGAGTTCGCCGAGCGCGTGGTGGACAGCCTCCTGCGCGGCTTCGCTCCCTGCTGAGGTGGCCGCCCCGGCGCCGGCCTTCGAGCCCGCGGAGTTGCTGCGGGCCAGCGCGGCCAGCTACGCCGCGGTGGCGCTGGCCAACATCGGCCGCGAGTTTCCCTCGGGCATCTATCACACGATGGAACGCCCGGGGGATTTCCCAGCTCGCCCGCGCGAGCGGACCCCGGTGTTCTTCGGCAGCTTCGACTGGCACTCCTGCGTCGAGATGCACTGGCTGCTGCTCCGGTTGCTGCGGGCGGTTCCCGCTGCGGTTCCGGCTCCGGAGATCAGGGAGACCCTGAAAAGGGTGCTTACTCCGGCGGCGCTCCGGGCCGAAGCGGAGTTCATCTCCCGCCCAGAAAACGGCGCACCGGAACGGCCCTACGGCTGGGGCTGGGCCCTGGCCCTGGCCGAAGAGGCGGCCCGGCTGGCCGGCGACGGTGACCCCGACGGACCCGGCTGGGCCGCGGCCCTGGAACCGCTCGGCACCGCGCTGACCGGCAGCTTCCTGGACTGGCTGCCCAAGGCGACCTACCCGGTCCGGCACGGGGTGCACGGCAACAGCGCCAACGGCCTGGCCCGGGCGCTGCCCTACGCCCGCCGCCGCGCCGCGGCCGGAGACCCGCGGCTGGCCGACGCGATCGCCGCCACCGCGACCCGCTGGTTTTCCGGCGACGCTGACTATCCGGCGGCCTGGGAACCGTCCGGGCAGGACTTCCTGTCGCCCGCGCTGGCCGAGGCCGAGCTGATGGCCGAGTTGCTCCCGGCGGCCCGGTTCCCGGCCTGGCTGGCCGCGTTCCTGCCCGGCCTGGCCACGGGCCAGCCGGCCGCGCTGTTCACCCCGGCCGTGGTGTCCGATTCCTCCGACGGCTACCTGGCTCACCTGCACGGGCTCAACCTGAGCCGGGCCTGGGCCTTCCGCCGCCTGGCCGCGGTCCTCCCGGCTGAGGACCCCCGGGTCCCGGTGGCCCGCGAAGCCGCCGCCCGGCACGCCGCGGCCGCCCTGCCCCACGTGGCCGGCGACCACTACATGGTCGAGCACTGGCTGGCCGCCTACGCCGTTCAGCTCCTCAGCTAGTCCGGCCGTCCGGGCCCTGCCGTGGCTCCAGACCCATCGCTACGATCCTTCCGTGGACGGGACCCTCCCGGGCACGACCCCGGGCTCAGCAGCCACCATCGTCGCCGAAAGCCAGCTTCACCCCGCCGCGCGCAGGCGCGGGTGCTGTCTCGCGCCGAGGGCGACGAGCTGCGGTTCTTCCGCCGTTCCGCCGGCCGCAGCTGGATTCTCGGATTGACCGTGGCCGCCCCCGGGACGGCAGCCGAGCCCGGTCAGGTCCTCTCGCCGCTGAACTTTTTCTCCCGCAAAGCGGTTCGCCAGGCCGGCCGTTCCCGCGGCTGGCGTTTCGCCAACCAGCCCCGCAGGGTAGCTATCCCCCGGCCGGACCGGGGTGATGGCGGTACAGGTCGGCGACGCGGAAGGCCAGGTCCAGGGACTGGCTGCGGTTGAGGCGCGGATCGCACGCGGTCTCGTAGCGGTAGCCCAGGTCGCTCTCGCCGATATGGTGGCCGCCGCCGATGCACTCGGTGACGTCGTCGCCGGTGAACTCGATGTGGATGCCGCCGGGGTGGGTGCCGAGGGCCCGGTGCACCTCGAAGAACCCCGCCACCTCGTCCAGCACGTCGTCGAAGTTGCGGGTCTTCTGGCCGCCGGCCGCTTCCACCGTGTTGCCGTGCATCGGGTCGCACACCCAGATCACCGCCGCCCCGCTGGCCGTCACCTTTTCGACCAGCGGCGGCAGCGCCTGGCGGATCCGTCCCGCGCCCATCCGGGTGGTCAGGGTGAGCCGCCCGGGCTCCTGGTCCGGGTCGAGCGCCTCGATCAGCTCGAGTACCTCGTGCGCGGTGGCGTCCGGGCCGATCTTGACCGCAATGGGATTGCCGATCTGCCGGGCGAACTCGACGTGCGCGCCCAGGGGATCGCGGGTGCGCTCCCCGATCCACAGCAGGTGCGCCGACAGGTCGTAGATCCGCCCGCTGCGCGCGTCGGTGCGGGTCAGGGCCCGCTCGTAATCCAGCAGCAGCGCCTCATGGCTGGCGTAGAACTCGACCGCGCGGAACTCCCGCGGGTCCGCCCCGGCCGCGTTCATGAACGCGATGGCCCGGTCGATCTCGTCGGCCAGCTGCTCGTAGCGCTGGCCGGCCGGGCTGCTGGCCACGAAGTCCTGGTTCCAGGCGTGCACCTGGCGCAGGTCGGCGTAGCCGCCACCGGCCAGGGCCCGGCACAAGTTCAGCGTGACCGACGCACAGTGATAGGCGTCGAGCAGCCGCCCGGGGTCAGGGGTACGGGACGCGGCGGTGAAGTCGAGCCCGTTGACCGCGTCCCCCCGGTACACCGGAAGCTCCATACCGTCCCGTACCTCGGTGGCCGCCGACCGCGGCTTGCCGAACTGGCCGGCCATCCGGCCGACCTTCACCACCGGCACGCTGGCCGCGTAGGTCAGCACCACCGCCATCTGCAGCAGCGTCTGGAACTTGCCCCGGACGCTGTCCGCGGTCGTCCCGGCGAACGTCTCCGCGCAGTCGCCGCCCTGCAGCAGGAACGCCTCCCCGCGCGCCACCGCCGCCAGCCGTTCCTTCAGCTGGTCACACTCGGCCGCCAGCACCAGCGGCGGCAACCCCTCCAGGCGGCGCACCGCCGCTTCCACTTGGACAGGGTCAGGCCATGTCGGCTGCTGCAGCGCAGGCAAACTCACGTCCCTCAGGTTACGCGGAGCGACCGTCCCGTTGGTCCCGGCTCAGCAATACCGCGCCCGGCGCGGTCCGTGTCCGGCCGCCGGCGTATCAAAAACCGTCAGACCCGCTCCGCCTGGATGATGGCTGCTTCGGGTCTGTCTCGATCAGCCGCCAACCGCCAGCCGCCCGCGACTGCGACGTCGATTGGAGACCGCCATGACCACTCCCGCGCCGACTGCCACCCTGTCGTCCGTGCCGACCGAAACCTCATGGATTGGCCGGCTCGTCGCCATCTTCACCCCGGTCTTCGCGGTCTTCGCTGGATGGTTCGCCGGCGTCATCGCCCAGGCGGTGCCCGGTGCCCATCTGGATCAGAATCAGATCGTCGCCTTCATGACCGCCGCCGCGGTGGCCGCGATCACGGCCGGCTGGAAGTACCTCCAGGGCTGGCAGCAGCACGAGGCGCTGGTCGCCAAGGGCTTGGACAAACCGGTCAAGGCGGGGGCGTCGGCCGCCGAGGCCGCTCAGACCGCCGGAGTGCCCGCGTCTCTGCCGCCCGCCACCGTCGCCTCACCCGCGGCCACCTGACCGGCGAGGCTGGCATTACCGGCCCCGGCCCGATCGCAGCTATATCCGGATCCTGGCGGCCTGGCGCCGCTGCGGGTCAAGCGACATGACGCCCAGGGCCGGGCGTTCCTCAGGCACCCCGGCGCGGGCCGTCCTGGCGATGGCGGTGCCGATCAGGGTGGCTTCGACGATGTGATCGCGGCGGCCGACCGTCTCCGGGCAGTCCCGCTCGCGGACCTGCATTTCCATCGCGGCGACCACCACCCCGTCGGCGCCGAGCCGCCGGACCTCGCTTTCCAGCTGCTGCCGGGCGTCGTGCCGCGACTGGCTGACCAGTTCGGTCCAGCCGGCCACCTCGGCATTGCCCGACGTCCAGCGGGCCTGGCGGTTGGTCGCCCGGTCATCATGCCGCGATCCGATCGACAGACCGAGCACGAGCCCCACGGGTACCCAGCCCGCCATGATCAGCTTGGCGAAGTCCTGGCCGGATACTTCAGCGGTGAAGGGCACCGGTTGTCCCGGCCTGGCCCCTCGTGCGCGGACGGCGGTGCCGATGGCCGTGAACTGCGGGCCGCCCAGCGGGAACGACCCCCGGGTCAGCCGGATGCCGACCACCCCGTGCCCGCCCAGCTCGGCACACTCGGTGACTATCCGGCCCACCGCCGTCTGCCGCGCCAGGTCCATCGTCTCCACCAGCGGCCCGAACGATCCCGGGCAGGTGTACCGGCTGGCGGCCCCGGCGCTGTAGACGGCCGCCCCGAACACCTGGCCCACCGGTTCAAAGCCCACACTGCGGACGGCGGCGAACTCGTCCGCGGTCAGCGTGGACCCCCACGTACCGCTGGACCGCAGGCCCGCTATCCGCGCCTCGGCCACGGGGGGCAGTGCCTCGCTCACGCTCGCCCTATCGGGCCCCCAGCGTGGTCGGCGGCCCGTCGTCGGGCTCCGGTGCCGCCTTGGTCTCCCCGGGCGGCGGCTCGCGCCAGCTGTTGGTGATGGGCAGCCGCCGATCCCGCCCGAAGTTCTTGTTGGTGATCTTCGGGCCCGGCGGGTACTGCCGCCGCTTGTACTCGGCCGTGTCGACCAGCCGGATGACCCGCTGTACCAGGTCCGGGTCGTGGCCTTTGGCGATCAGCTCGCCCGAGCCCAGATCCTGCTCCACGTAGTCGTCGAGCAGCGCGTCCAGGGTCTCGTAGTCCGGCAGCGAGTCGGTGTCCTGCTGGCCCGGGGCCAGTTCCGCGCTGGGGGGCTTGTCGATCGAGTTCTCCGGGATCGGCGGCACCTCGCCAGCCGCCTCGGCCTGCGCGTTCCGCCACCGCGCCAGCTTCCACACCAGCGTCTTGAACACGTCCTTGATCGGCGCGAACCCGCCCGCGGAATCCCCGTACAGCGTGGAGTAGCCCGCGGCCAGCTCGCTCTTGTTGCCGGTGGTCAGGACCAGGTGCCCGTGCGCGTTGGACAGGCCCATCAGGATCACCCCGCGCACCCGGGCCTGCAGGTTCTCCGCGGGCAGCCCGGTCTCGGGGAACCCGGCCGGCTGCAGCGCGGTCTCGAACGCATCGACCATCGGCTTGATCGCCACGGTCTCGGCGTGCAGTCCCTGCCGCTGGACCAGATCCTCGGCGTCGGTGATCGAGTGGTCGGAGGAGTACCGGCTGGGCATCAGCACCGTGTACACCCGGTCCGGGCCGAGCGCGTCGGCGGCGATCGTCGCGGTCAGTGCGGAGTCGATGCCGCCCGACAGCCCCAGGATCACGGTGCGGAAGCCGTTCTTGCGCACGTAGTCCCGCACCCCCAGGACCAGCGCGTTGTACACCTCTTCGGAGTCGGGCAGCGACGGCCACAGCGGATCGTGCTCGATGGCCGGCCGCTCGGGCGCCTGTGCCAGCTGGGCCTGGGCCGCGCCACCCGGCACCTCATCCGGCGGGGGCAGCTCGATCTGCCGGATGGTGATCGTGCTGCCGTCGCCCGCGTCCACCCGCTCCCCGTCGTGCCGCAGCCCGTCCTGGGCCGCGGGCAGCTCCAGGTCGGTGACGATCAGCGCCTCTTCGAACTGCGGCCCGCGGGCCAGCAGGTTCCCGTCCCGGTCGACCAGGATCGAGCCGCCGTCGAAGACCAGCTCGTCCTGGCCGCCGATCAGGTTGGCGTAGGCCAGCGCCGCACCGGAGATCCCGGCGCACCGGGCGCACAGCTCCTCGCGCCGATCGTCCTTGCCCCGCTCGTAGGGCGAGGCGTTCGGCACCACCAGCAACGCCGCCTCCGCGGTCCGGGCCACCGCGACCGGGCCGCCGTCCTGCCACAGGTCCTCGCAGATCGCGATGGCCACGTCGACTTTCGGGCCCCCGTCGCCAGCGGCACTGTCCGCGGCCATCCGGAACACCGGCAGCGAATCGCCCGGCACGAAGTAGCGGTACTCGTCGAACACCCCATAGTTCGGCAGGTGGTGCTTGGCCGTGGTCATCGCGACCTGCCCGCCGTACAGCAGGGCCGCGGCGTCCAGCGGCGCCCCGGCCGGCAGCCCGGTCCGCGGGGCCAGGCCCTCACGCCGGTCCAGGTAGCCGGTGACCACGGCGATCCCGCCCAGGCCGTCGGCGGCCAGCCGCCCGGCCACCTCGCGGACCGCGGCCTGGGACGCGTTCAGGAACGACCCGCGCAGCGCCAGGTCTTCCACCGGGTACCCGGTCAGCATCATTTCCGGGAACACCACTACCCGGGCCCCTTGCTGCCCGGCGCGGCGCGTCCACTCGACGATCTTGTCCGCGTTCCCGGTCAGGTCGCCCACGGTCGCGTTGACCTGGGCCATGGCAATCCGCAGTGTTGGCACGTTTTCTAGCTTAGGCGGGCCCGCTGAGCCAGCGATTGCACCTCCGCGTCGTACAGCAGCGCCGGATCGACGCCGGTGGCTTCCAGGTGGTGCCCGAGCTCCAGGCTGATCAGGCCGTGCAGCCGGGTCCAGGCCAGCAAGCCCAGGTAGAGCCGCCCCGGGGTCATCTCCGGGGTCCGCGAGCGCTGCCCCCAGGCCCGGATCTGGCCGGCCAGTTCCGGGCTGAGCTCCCCACTCCCATCCGCGGCCCCGGCCAGCGCGCCCAGGAACACGTCCATGCCGCGCTGCGCCGCCGTCACCGTCGCCTCGGGGGCCAGCTCCACGCCGGACCCGCTGCTGGTCGCGAAGATCAGCAGATACGAGTTGGGGTGGGCCAGCGCCCAGTCCCGGTAGGCGTGCGCCACCGCCACCAGCCGGGCCGCGCCATCGCCCGCCGCCCGGCCCGCTGCCCTGTCCGCCATCTTGCCCGCCGCCCGCTGCAGCGCGTCGGCCAGTGACCCGTAGGCCTCGACCACCAGCTCGGCCAGCAGCGCGTCCCGGCCGTCGAAGTACCGGTACAGCGCGGCCGGCGACATGCCCATGGCCCGGGCGATGGCGTTCAGCGACACCGCCGCCGCCCCGCCCGCGGCCACCTGGTCCATGGCCCGGGCCTTGATCTCGGCCAGGGTCTCCCGCCGCTGCCGTTCCCGCCGCGTCGGCCCGTCCACGCTCATCCGTTACCACCTATCACTTAGTGAATGGTTGACACCATATACCTGGGCAACTAAGTTATGGGTATTCACATTTCGATACCCATTCACTCGAATCGAGGAGCGTCATGACCATGACCGAGAACCAGCTCACCGTCACCGCGACCGAGATCGTGCTGCCCGGCGTGGTCGAGCCGAGCGGCCTGCAGGTGCGCCAGCGTCCGCTGCCCCCGCCCGCCGCCGGCCAGGTCCTGGTCCGGGTCGAAGCCGCCGGTGTCTCTTTCGCCGAGCAGGGCATGCGGCGTAACCGCTACCCCGGCCAGCCCAAGTTCCCGTTCGTGCCTGGTTACGACCTGATCGGCGTGGTCACCGCCACCGGCCCGGACGTGGACCGGGCCTGGACCGGCCAGCGGGTGGCCGCGCTGACCAGGACCGGCGGCTGGGCCAGCTACGCCCTGATCCCCGCGGCCACCCTGGTGGCGGTCCCGGACGGGGTGGACCCGGCCGCGGCCGAAACCCTGGTGGTCAACGGGATCACCGCCTGGCAGATGCTGCACCGCAGCGCCCGGGTCCAGGCCGGCCAGACCGTGCTGGTGCACGGGGCCAACGGGGGCGTGGGCACCACCCTGGTTCAGCTGGCCCGGCACGCCGGGGCCCGGGTCATCGGCACGGCCAGCCCCAAGCACCACGAGCAGCTGCGGGCCATGGGGGTGGAGCCGGTCGACTACCACGCCCCGGACCTGGCCGCCCGCGTCCGCGCGCTGGCCCCCGGCGGGGTCGACGCGGTCTTCGACCACCTGGGCCTGGACAGCGCGCGCGGCTCCTACCGGCTGCTGGCCCGCGGCGGCACGCTGGTCTCCTACGGCCAGGCCACCCAGCGCGACACCCGCACCCCGATGCTGCTGCTGTTCGTGCCGCTGCTGACCCAGCTGGCGGCCTGGAACTACCTGCCCACCGGCCGTCGCGCCTCGTTCTACAACGTGTGGGGTGGCCACCGCGCCAACCCGGCCCGGTTCTGGGCCCGGCTGCGGGCCGACCTCGGCCAGGTGCTGGCTCTGCTCCGGGACGGCGTGCTGACCGCTCAGGTGGCGGCCCGGATGCCGCTCACCGAGGTCACCGCGGCCATGGAGCTGGCCGAGTCCCACACCGTGGTGGGCAAGGTCATCCTGGAGCCGTGACATGCTGGATCCCGTGATCGGCGAGATCCTGCCGCCCGCGGTGGCGGTCGGGGAAGCGTTCAGCGACGACCCGGCGGCGACGCTTTTTCCCGTCGAAGAAGAGGCCATCGCCCGGGCCGTGGCCAAGCGCCGGCGGGAATTCACCACCGGCCGGGCCTGCGCCCGGGTGGCCCTGGCCCGGCTGGGCCTGCCGCCCGCCCCCATCCCCAGGGGCGAGCGGGGCGACCCGCAGTGGCCGGCCGGGGTGGTCGGCAGCATCACCCACTGCGCCGGTTACCGGGCCGGCGCGGTGGCCTGGCGCCGGGACGTGCGGGCCCTCGGCCTGGACGCCGAACCGCACGGCCCGCTGCCCGACGGGGTGCTCAACACCGTGGCCTCGGCGGCCGAGCAGACCCGGCTGGCCGAGCTGGCCGCCACCGACACCGGGGTGCACTGGGACCGCCTGTTGTTCAGCGCCAAGGAATCGGTCTACAAGGCCTGGTTCCCGCTGACCGGGCAGTGGCTCGGCTTCGACGGCGCTGCCATCGACTTCGATCCCGGGAGCGGGGAGTTCACCGCCCGCATCCTGCTCGACGACCCGCCGGTCAAGGGCTTCGAGGGCCGCTGGCGGGTGGCCGGCGGCCTGCTGGCCACGGCCATCGCCGTCCCGGCCTGACCGCTAGCAGGCGGGCCCTCGGGACGCGACGACCTTCTTCAGCGGCGGCGCCGGGGACACGGTGAGCTTGTAGCCCGGGTTGCTCGACGCGTACGCGACCTCGGTGCAGTTGCCCGCGGTGGCCGACGCGGTGGCGATGACCGCGTCGACCGCGGTGTTGCAGGTGCCGGTCTTGGCGTCCCAGGCCCAGGCCCCGCCCAGCTGCTGGGTCGTCGCGGGCTGCCCGTTGGTGGTGGTGCGGACCAGGATGTCGCCCGAGGTGTCCGGCCGCGCCTCGCACTGGGCCCGCGTGGTCGCCCGGGGCGACGCCGTCGCGGTGGCCGACGGTGTCGCCGGACTGCTCGCCGCGGCGGGCCGGTCGGTGCTCGAGGTGCCGCCGCAGCCGGCCAGCGCCGCCGCCGTCACCGTCAGGCCCGCCACCGAACACAGGGAGATCGAACTACGCGAGGTCACCGCAGGATGATTTCAGAAGCTCTCGGTGATCACCCGCCACTCGAAGTAAAACGCCGGTTCAGGGGGGTTTCGGGTGGCCTTGCCCCCGTCGGCGGCCCGCCGGAACCCGGCCGGAAAACCCGGTGCGGCCCAGCCCGGGAAAAGGCAAGCTCACGGTATGACGAACGGCATCCCGACCGGGGGAGCGGGCCGCCCCGCGACGGCTCTGGACCGGGTGTTGCCCGCGGTCGGCGGGATGGATACCGTCCACCGGCTGGCCGCGCTCAGCGGCAGCGACTTCACCACCGTGATGCTGGAGGTGGCCCGGCTGCGGGCGGCCCGGGAGACCCCGGCCACCCTCCGGCGCCGCTATTCGAGCGACCGGTTCACCACCCCGGCCGGCACCCCGTGGCGCACGCTGCGCCGGGCCGAAGAAGCCCTGCTGGCCTGCCTGCCCGCCGACGTCGAGATGCTGACCCTTTCCCCGGTGGTGCCGCTCGGCACCCATTCGGCGCTGGGCCCGGTCAGCCAGCGCAAGGTGCTGGCCACCATCCGGGCCTGCGAGGTCGCCGCCGACCCGACCAACGCGCTGGCCCTGGAGGCCGCCGTCCGCCGCGTCCACGACCGGGACGTGACGGTCCGGCTGGGTGCGCTGCAGCGGGTCGTCCGGACTCAGCTGCCCGGCCCCGGGCACGCCGCCCATTTCGGCCTGTTCGGCCTGGTCACAGCCGGTCGTGACGAGGGTGATCACCGGTTCGAGCGCCGGGCGCTGGCCGAGCACCTGCGGTTCGCCGTGGCCAGCCTGGCCGCGGCCCGGCTCCGCTACGTCCAGCTGGCCCTGACCCCGCTGTCGGAGGCGGGCGAGCAGATCGCCGCCGCGGTCACCAGCGACCTGTCCAGCGACCGCAGCCCCGGCACCGCCGCGGTGATCGTCCTGGACCACACCCGGGACACCGGCCGCGGCTACTACCGCGACCTCTGCTTCAAGGTCAACGCCCGCACCGACGGCCGGCACCCCGGCGCCCTGCACGAGATCGGCGACGGCGGTTTCACGTCCTGGACCCAGCAACTGGTGGCCAGCCACAAGGAGCGCCTCCTCATCACCGGCATCGGGGTCGACCGCCTGGCCGCCTGCGGCCCGCCCTGAGCTCGCCGGAGTCCCATCCGGCCCACTCGCGCCGTCCGCCACGCCCGGGTCCGCAGTGTGTCTACCGTGACCAACGCGGCGTAACTCTGCGGAAACAACGACACGGCACACTGGCAGGACCCGACTGGGAGGCTGGGAATTGGCTGGGGGCGTTTAAGGTGAGAGGCGTGGACAGGCAGCAAGAGTTCGTGCTGCGCACGCTCGAGGAGCGGGACATCCGTTTTGTCCGGCTCTGGTTTACCGACGTGCTCGGCTACCTGAAGTCCGTCGCGGTCGCTCCGGCTGAGCTGGAGGGCGCGTTCACGGACGGTATTGGCTTTGACGGATCGGCGATCGAGGGTTTCGCCCGCGTGTACGAGGCGGACATGATCGCCAAGCCCGACCCGTCAACCTTTCAGTTGCTGCCCTGGCGGGGTGAAGCGCCGGGGGTGGGCCGGATGTTCTGCGACATCCTGATGCCCGACGGCTCGCCGTCCTACGCCGACCCCCGCTGGGTGCTGAAGCGGGCGCTGGGCCGGGCCTCGGACCTGGGGTTCACCTTCTACACCCACCCCGAGATCGAGTTTTTCCTGCTCAAGGACAAGCCGCAGCCGGGCCAGCGGCCGGAGCCGATCGACAACGGCGGCTACTTCGACCACACGCCGCACAGCATCGCCCACGACTTCCGCCGGACGTCGATCATGATGCTGGAGAGCATGGGCCTGTCGGTGGAGTACAGCCACCACGAGGACGGCCCCGGCCAGCAGGAGATCGACCTGCGCTACGCCGACGCCCTCACCACGGCCGACAACATCATGTCGTTCCGCCTGGTCATGAAGGAAGTCGCGATCGAGCAGGGCGTGTACGCCACGTTCATGCCCAAGCCGTTCACCGATTATCCCGGCTCCGGCATGCACAGCCACGTGTCGCTGTTCGAGGGCGACCGGAACGCCTTCTACGAGCCCGGCGCCGACATGCAGCTGTCGAAGATCGGCCGGGCGTTCATCGCCGGGCTGCTCCGGCACGCCGCCGAGATCACCGCGGTCTGCAACCAGTGGGTGAACTCCTACAAGCGGCTGTGGGGCGCCGCCGAGCTGTCCGCCGGTGCGGGCGGCGAGGCGCCGGCCTACATCTGCTGGGGTCACAACAACCGGTCCGCGCTGATCCGCGTGCCGATGTACAAGCCGCACAAGGGCAACTCGACCCGGGTGGAATTCCGCTCGATCGACGCGGCCTGCAACCCGTACCTGGCCTACGCGCTGATCCTGGCCGCGGGCCTGAAGGGCATCGAGGACGACTACGAGCTGCCGCCGCCCGCCGAGGACGACGTGTGGGCGCTGACCCCGTCCGAGCGCCGGGCCATGGGCATCAAGCCGCTGCCGCACGACCTGGGCGAGGCGATCGCGGTCATGCAGGACAGCGAACTGGTCGCCGAGACCCTCGGTGAGCACGTGTTCGACTTCTTCCTGCGCAACAAGCAGGCCGAGTGGAACGAGTACCGCCGCCAGGTCACCGAGTACGAGCTGGACCGCTACCTGCCCAT
>Ga0209112_10000052_pt1 | contig 16661 bp, 12 predicted proteins | sample TexAe_OM3H0_O3_FD_187947 | JGI IMG/M metagenome (GOLD analysis project Ga0209112, IMG submission 187947) | Forest soil microbial communities from Davy Crockett National Forest, Groveton, Texas, USA - Texas A ecozone_OM3H0_O3 (SPAdes) (version 2) | ecosystem: Environmental > Terrestrial > Soil >...
AGTCAACTCGCGTTTAAAATAGAACTAAGTATGGATGGGCATCTACTTGCAACGGACTCCAGAAGCAACGCCATGAGTTAGCACATCATCCTGGTGTGAAGGGATGACGGTTCCAGTTCTGAACGCGGTACGCAACGGAACCTCGCGTTCCTGTCCGTTCAAGTTCTGTTCTGCGTTCCGTCATTTTGCCCTCTAACGGAACGGCGGCAGCTCTATTCTGTCACAAATTCGACGTTTGTCTTGTAAGGCATTTTCACCAAATAAGTTACAAGAAATATTGTACTGTCTTGTAAGCAGCTTGCACAGCCTTATCTATTGCGTATAATATTATCTGTGTGAATATACTTCATGCATTATTTTGACTTGCTTGCAAGACAGTATAAGACAGTCCTAATATATATCGACTGTGTAAGAATGGTAAAAGAAACCGGATGCAGTATAAGTGCCTTGTAAGGCACATGAATATTATCTGGTAGCTTTAAAGGGGTATAGGGCGCTCATAATGGTATATTGACAACATCGAAGTTATAAAAGATCCCGCATGTAGCTTAAGTGATCTGTAAGGCACGTGAATTATATGCAGCATATATGCCGGTATAGACCGCATATACATGGTGCTCATCGCTGCAGCAGATCTACGAGAGGGATTGAATGACACGCAAAGCAAGCTCAAGATATGCCTGCTACTAAGAATAGGTCCATTCTAGCTCATGGCATCGTATTGAGCAGAATGAATATGGCAACTCCAAAGAAGCTAGCTTTGAACGACCAGTCGTCTTTGTAAATCTTCCCGCTACTTGCGCCGATCACGAAGGTACTTCTTTTATTGACCCACGCAAGAGACGACACTTTGTCTCATTCATTCGTAAAGCCGCACAGTTTTGATACATCAGCCGTCGATGGAACAAAAAGATATATAATGGATCCTAATCCTTCTACGAGTTAGTTGCTGACTACTAATGTATGAGATCCATGTAGAAGTCGTCTTAGAGGTCTGCAACATCAAGCACTTCATAGCGGGCTTGCCGATAACTCGGAGGGCTCGTTGGATGACTGGAGGAATGCAGAGGTGAATGGGCTTACTGGTGATAAGGCATAGGCAGGAGATGAAGTCGAGTGGAGAGTCGATGAGACGTCTCAAGCGGGTGACAAGAAATTGAGCGTGTGTTTTCTAGCAGGAATGGATGGAGCCGATGGAGTGCCTCCTTCGTCGGAGTGTGAACGGGAGTAAGAGCCTGGAGTTGGGTCGAACTTTGAGCGCATTATTGCATCGAATGATGGATTGGCTTGTTCTGAAGGATGCATATTAGTTGAAGAAAGACATTAAATGGGTTTAAACGCACCCTGTGTGGCATCCAAATCTGTGGCAGCGAATTCCTGCCGCTTTGAAAGGCCGCGCAGTGACACGTCTTACATTAAGTGGCATGCCGTTCAGATATCAGCCTCTTCTCGACTTGGGATAGAAATCATCATCAATTTTGAGGCCTCTGACGACGAACTATTCTTCTTACATATCCCCATAATGACAGGTTGCCTTTATCTCAATGTGACGTCATGTTGCTTGCTCGACAGTTGGCGAAAGTGTTAGTGAGCTCTCTCCACTGTATGGGATATTGATAGCACTAACTGGTCAATTATGCTCGTATATACGATCGTTCCTGCGATGTACAATCATCTATTCGTGTGTGATGACTATCACCGTCTTATTCGCAAGACGTCACCATGACCTTGAGCAACCGTCTGGCTCATCTATTGCGCCTACGACGGCAGCATACGTCTGCGAGATCACAGCAGCAAGCTTGCCTTGCACCTGGGCACTGGCAGCGGTCGTCTTGAGCATTCTGGATATTGCTGACGGGCCCACGAGTAGGAAGGGTGTGGTTGTCCCTAAGTGTTACTTTTACAGTAGATATCTCCTTTCGCTTCAGCTTTGAAACAGTGTCAAGACAGCGTGCCAATAAGGTCTATTTCTCTTTCAGTGGAATGAGCCTATCCCACTCCTGTCACCGGCGGATACATCAGTAGACATGATGCTGTGGTCGAGTGATGAAGACTCAGTAGAGAGCGGTGATGAGATGTTGATGAGACGAAGAAGACTTTGAATGGAAAGGCGGCGCGCAAGGTATGTCCCTGATTGGTCTTTTACTTCAAGATTAGCACATGTTGAATGACGAGCATAGAATCGAACGAGGCAGATAGTGTCCTCCTCCAATGACGACTCGGCCGACTAGAGTTCAGGTGACGGAACAAAGCCGAAGATCTCCCGCTTGAAGCGAAAAGTTCAATCGACATCAGCCTTATCATCTGCAAAGCGTCAGAAGACAGAACCATCAACATTACCAGCAAGTAACGTTCCTGTGCGGAAGTACTGCATTGGCAAATTGAAGGACACACTCCTTCCCATCTTCCAAAATACCGATCTTTCTAACAGGCAGATGCGGAAGTGGAAGACGAGGTTCAAAGAGCACATATCAGACAAGTCGGAGCCATCACCGACAAGTTCGTGGATGAGCTTGATAAAGCTCTCTTCTCGAGCCAAAGCCGAAGATGTAGATCTGTATTATTAGACCTGTCGTTTCAATAGAGTCATGCTCTTGACCTTGGAGCTAGGACACAGCAATTGTAACGAGACTTCGGATATAGGCTTGTTTTTGCAGTATCGATAGCATCGAGCAGATCGCGCGAGCTCGTTATAGCGTGTCACGTTACACGTGATGGCGTTACGGTAATTACATCAGCGTTGACTTCCGACGCCCAGATCTCTTGCTTGTCTCCTTCGTCGTTCTGCACTACATTCGGTTGTACCGATGTACTGCGCGTTCAGCTCCCTATCATAAGGCTGTACTTCCACGGTCTGTTACTAGTTCTCCCACCGACTACTGACAAACTCTTTGACATTATATTCCTTCACCTCGTTCTAAGAACTTGGTTTGTGGAAATGCTCTGCCGCTGATCGATAGATGCCTCGCGTCGACGTGCACATGTCGGATATTCACCCCTCCTATGCCGTCGACCCTTCTTCCATCCGTGCTCCCTCAATCTCCTCTGTTCGGCCTCCGATTACCGAGTCGCTTCCATCTGAGCCCCTATCATCGGATGCTGCTTCCTCACCCGATGTCTTTCCCGGAGTGCATAATCGACTACTAGCCCAATGCTTTTGATCACCGCTAACTCGAACCCGCTGACAGCCGTTCATCTATTGAACACATAACTTCGCAATCTAGCGCTGATCAAGCAACGCCTCATTCGCTCTCCAAATTCAAGAAGACGTTTGACGCGAACATATCCCTCTATTCGGACTTTGTTCTTCATCGTTTTCCTTGTAGTTAGATTTGCATAGGTATACCAGTGTAGTAGATAAGAGATGAATATACACACTTTCAAAATAACAAACGAGAACTGTGCGGATATCTGTTAGTGAAACAACATCGTCATCGTTGGTATGGTTATTAGCTAGACATGATTGATGAAGCCCTTCTGCGTCCTCGGCGTCTTGAAGTACATATAGAAATCTCGTTGCCAGGCGAGAAAGGTCGTTTCCAGATTTTGAACATTTTGCGGGTCGTCGGGAAAATGCGTAATCTTCCAAATATTTGAATTATCGTGCTCTGATATATCGCAGTGTTTGTATATCAACGCGAGGTACAATCTGCGTTTAGTTTTGGACGGAGTGCGAAGCCAAAACCGGTCAGTTCGGAATGCAAGCCAAACCTAAGCAGTTCCAAACAGTTAGGCGTGCGGATCCCCGATATGTTCGAATGCTAAACCTGCATTTATGTTTCCGTATCTGGAAAAGCAGCTGATTGACGACGTTATCATCGGCGACAGTACCCGAATTGGTCGCTCTACGCTGCTTGCTGATGGCGCCTAATTTATCGAAGATGATGATGTGCAATCCGCTTTCATCATCCTTAGCTTTATGCTACAGACGATTACTTCGTTGACACGAGTAAACACGAGACGACAAAGCCTACCTCCTTCTCCGGATCTGCGAACAGCTTTCGGATATTCTCTGACGCACCAGTGTATTTGTTTAGTATTTTCGGACGGTTTACAATTTTCGCTTCTTGGGTCACAGCTGATCTCTATCGCATATAGTAGCAGTCATATCTTTGTTATTATTATTATCCGATAGTTTAAAGTAGAGGATATCAAATAGAATAACTCAGACAGCTGCATAATCACAAACTACCGAAATTAGTCAAGTTTGCCACATGTTTGCTTCGAATGGCACGTGCGATCAACAGTGTGACCTTTCCTCACGTACCGCATCACAGTACAGCTTGTGCTTGTCCTCCGATTAGATTGGAGGTCGATATCAGTGCACGCTCAGTCATTCTACCCTCTGATTCACCGATCTACTCTCGATTTATGATAATGGATGAAGTAGCATCAGGAAATGGAGAACTCCTAGTCTACGAGTCAGATATCTACCTCGGATTCAATCTTCCTCGAGACACGAGCGGAGATCCTTACATGCCAACACCTCCAGATCGTGATGAGCCAATCAGTTCCTTTTATGTCCTATCGGACCAAATCTTCCACCCGCGATTCTACGATAATACCCGTCCCTATCTACCGTATATCATCCCAGGTATCCAATGGGAGGGTATGCTCTTAGACCGGTTCTGGGAATCACCTGGCGGATTTCCCATCGAGTATGATGAGAAAACGAAGATGTGGTATCTGGAGCCTAGCTTAAGAAAGCTCTGGAGAACATTCAAGGAAATTCTGATTCATTGCACGCGCTATCTGATCGTCGAATCGCATCATGGTCTTAGCGTGGATTTCATCCCTTGTCCGTTTCCTCAGGCTCATGGCTACGAGAAAGGGTGGCGGAAAAAAAAGTTGGCTAGGAAACAAGCCATCCGATCAAGGGATGCCTTTATTCCACTCATGGCCTTGTTTTCCGAGGTGGTTACGTGGTATCCTCCTCCAGTTAACGAATTGGATCCTCCAACTTACATGACAGTCCTATATGAGAGGCTCGACCGTACATTTGCAGACTGGATGCTTCAGTCCGCCCTCACTGACTTCTCTCGTTTCGCTAACCGCGTCGGAACATTCATGTATCCTACTCGTGTTGACATGAATCCTTTGTACAACCTTATAGCGAACAACGTACCGGTCTGGCTTTACCTAGGCACAAATATGGCGGTGGATCCTGAGATAGCGTGGCTTCGTAAAGATTGGCTACCTTCGAAGGCGGCCATCATGCAGGCAAAGGCTGAATACGATCGCCGATCTGTAGGGCTCGCGCGTAAACCTACGACCAACACCACGTCGTGGACTAACCTTTTCCGACCGGATGAAGATGTTACCTTTGAAGCACCGGTCGATAACCTGCGAATTGATCCCCATGTAAAGCCCTTGCATTACCCTAAACCTTTCTCTGGATCAGGTCAATTGTACGGTGAGACGATGGAAGCCTTTTTTATTCGGCGTGAGGAGGAAAACAAAATTCTTGCGAAGGAAGAAGACGAGCGCACTCGCAAAGACCGCCTCTACTGGATAGAAGTTGCGAGGACTTGCCCATATCCGAGCGAGAGAGGTAATTCTGCAATGAAGGTCTTCATATGGGTACCAACCAACGATAACAATCCATTCCTCCTGCGAAAACGCGTCACTCCACGCCGAATTGCGCGAGAATGGGCAGGGTGGCCGAATGAAACGAAACGATACGATGGTTTCATCAATGAATGGGATGTCCACCCGTCCTTCAATGAAACACACGGTATGTCGTTTAATGGCTCCAAAGTAGAGTATCATTACTAACTATCTATTTAGGTGAACCATATAATAGCTATGCGGTAAATGCCGCAGATCCACAACCGGACTCCGACTCGGAGTTTGAGGAGATGGAGCGAGTTATGGGCAAGCCTTCTCTTTCAAAGCCATACGATCTCGCTGAGAGGGGATCCCTTGAGCTGGCTGCTACTCTTGCTGCTGCAGACATCAACGAAGCATACAATGAACCACCTGGCAATCACGAATCTGAGGTCACTGTTTTTATGTCTAGGACGCGTTATCCGCTCCAAAGGGCCGTCCAACTTAATTACGGCTTCATTCCTGACCCTGAACATTGTGAAGAAATGAGAGAATGGCTCGAACTACCGCAAATAGACGAGAAGCGCTTGAAGGTGCTTCGGGGTTCAATAGCTGAATATGACAGTGACCTTCCTGAAGGATCGGACGGCCTGAACTCTGTCTTCTGCATGCTCGAGTTCTTCCTCAATGCCGTTCGAGCTAACGATATGCATTTAGTTCATCATCTAAGTGATCTGTGGGATTCATCGGTTTCCCCTCTCATGCCCAAACTTCTGATTGGGCCTCTGCTCGTTCACCGCAATCACGGATATGACCCCTTGATTTATATGCTTACACATTCTAGTGACGACAACAAGGCTATTATATTGCCGAACGCCACATCTGCTGTTCACTGTCTTCGATGGGCGGCGGATAGCCAAACGTGGTCCTTAACGGACATCTCAGCACATCTTTTAAAATACGGCATGGAGTTCAAACGAGCCACGACCACTGTCCCTTTACGCCTCTCAGGACCATTATTTCAGCATCGTGGCTTAGGCTATCGCCCATTCGGGTACAGAGGTACAACAAACGATTACCTATCCTACAAGGAACAGGTGCGACAGCTGGTGGAATCACGTTTGGGTCGTGCCGCGCCTATGACGGGAGGATTAATATGGAGACTGAGTCTTGACGCCATCGGAGTCGACGCAGCGCTCCAGGCAATTTGTAAGGACCCGCCAACCTTGGCCGATCCCCACCGCATTCATGTCACCCAGACTAGAAAAAGGAGTTATTACGATGACTTCCTCTCAGAACACGATCGTGAGGTCATCTGTGGACTCTACATTGTTCCTAGTGAGGGCATTCTTATTTCTTACTCATTGTAATATTTATATTTCCTCAGCACGGGCGAGTGAAGTTACTAATGAAGCGCACGTGTCGTGGTGGCCGCAGGAGTCCATTTTCCAAACATCTGGGCTTTGGATAGGATATTGGACGGCCCAATGCGAGACCTGGTACCAAAAACGGCTCGCAAAGCTTAAGATGAATCCGAACAAGGAACTTAAAACCACAACGGAGTGGAAGGACACAATTAAATTTAAAAGAAACCCAGTTCGCGACTTGAAAGATGCGCACGAACACCAATGCGAAAAGTTCATCAGTGAATGTGAAAGGACTTTCGGGCAGGAGTAGTTGATTTTCATTCACCTAGTAAGTCCTACTTATTCACCCAAGGAGTGTAAAAGTTTGACTATCGCCATAGGATATGCATAGCCACAGGTGGACTAGGCGAATATTCGACTTTGATTATAATCAAACAAATGATACAAACGAATATATCCTGAGATCTAATACTCAGTCGGGACGAGAAAGTGAACGTCTTGCCAGTAAATCATGTCAACTAGAGATCGTTTGATTGATGCGTCGCGCCAACAATGAATTTGATAGCTAGTAGAATAATGCAAACGAATATATTCTGTGATCTAATACCCTGTCGGGACAGTGAACGTCTTGCCAGTAAGCCAGTATATGCGTAACTCATAAGGTACACGTACATTATTGTCCTTGAGGAATTGCTCCGGATTGTTATTACTATCGACGTAGATCTTGGCCAATGCGCTATGCACAGACGGGTTTTGGTTTCCAGTCTGAACGCGAGGCGACAGGTCAAATGATGCAAACGAACATATCCTGCGATCTAATACCCAGCCGAGACGAGAAGGTGAATAGCTTGTCAATAAACCTTGTCAACTAGGTGATCACACCGCACACTCCTATCAGATTATCTACTTATTTACTCTGTGTATTCTGCAGTGCCAATGTTAACCTCCGCCTTTCTCTTCGAATATCTTGTGACTTTAGGTTGTGACGATGGTTGCATCAAAGCTTCGAATTTACTTATACGTGAAGTAATAATTTTGTTTATATGCGGGTTTCCAATGTATTAAATCTCGTACGAGTATGTCTTTGCCGAACTACGGATGATTTCCACCTGTGATTGACGTATTTAGCTGGCCGGAAGAGCCTAGGCGCACATCAATGAGTGGCTGTGCATGGACTTTCGGCTCGGCACAACGCCGATTGTCGTTGTCGTCACCAACGTTTCTAGCTCCTATACATAGGACAGTCTAACGCACAGGAGGATATGATGCAAATTTTCAGGTCGCCTTTGGTAGGAGAGTAGTAGGGAACCGGATTGGACTCAGAGAAGGGGCGGATGAATATGGACTGAGAGGGTAAGAGCTTGGGTAGAATAACGAAAGACTGGCGATTGAAGTAGTGAAACGACCTGTAGTCGACTGCGAGGACTGTGGAAAGTAAAAGGAATAGAGAAACCGTTAGATAGACGACTAATATGACTGAAACCTTTCAGTTGAAACAGCCAATCCGCGTAGTTGTTCTGGCCACAGAGCCGAATCAGGCTTGCTACAATAGATGCGAATAAGCGCAAGGATCAATATAACAGAATTTGATATGTGGGTGCGAGCCTACTGTAATGATTCAGCATTTGTCCGAATCGGCAGGGCCAGAGCCTAGGTGCAACCCAGTCTGTGAACGCTGATCTTGGTCACAGCTATTCAAACAGTGTATGGCACAGAAGGGTTTGTTGTTTATAAATGCATATACAGATCAAATAAAATATGTGCACAAATGTTATCTGAAGGGAGAAAATATACAACGATATATACTCGAAAGGCTTGACGATTGAAATTCTTTTTCACTTTTCAGTTAGATTGGTGACCTTCATAGATCTTCGTTCGCTTCTAGTGCTATAACACGAGTAAGAAAAAGCGCACAAGCTGGATATATGTGACTAACGTACCTTCATTGACCTCTAGTTCATGCTGAGCTTCAATTTCGTTCTCTAATGCGTCGACTTGATCCAAGCCGACCTCATTTGAAATCTCAAACGGTATGTCTGTTCCGCCGAAAACGATGCTATTCCACATGTGGTAGGTTTCACACCCAGCGATAGTAGTTTGAATTTTTGTCGCGAGTTTGAGATATCCCTGGAAGGTAGCACGATATGATATGCTGGAGTTACCACCTATGTTGGAGAACTCAGTATCGGGAGAGAAGATGTATCTGGTCTACCGGGATATATTAGTTACACCATCGCGTTAGTATTTATTTTATGTGACTTACGACAGTGGTGACGAAAGCAATAGCGCCTGGCGTTACTTTGGTGACTTGCCATAGCTTTGCGTATACCTCTGCGTGAGATACGGATGCACAGTCATGCTTTAGAGAGCCAGGGCCCAGTAAGCAAGCACGTAAAGCCTTGGATGCGCAGGAGTCAGAGATGTAAGGGATACGAGAATTCTTCCCAAGTAAATGCTCACCTTCGCAAGAAAGGGGACTCGAAAGAGGCGAGACGATTCATTTCCTTCGCCATCACCAAGTATAAAAGGTGGCACCCTTGGATACGACCCATTTTCGCGACCAAGGAGAGCATGTAGGACTGGGCTAGTGCCGCGCGGTTCTGTGTTAACAGCTTCAGCAATTTCTTTGCCGTACACATCCGAAAGACACAGATTCATCAGGCGCGAGACAAGAACAGACCGTAGTGAACCTCCGTTGTTGAGAAACTGCAAGATAAGTGAGTAGGCGCTAGCGAAATAAAAGTGAAGCAAGGAGCCTACCAGATTAATTACATGCGGGTTCTGGTAATCTTCGCGGGCTTCGTATGGAAGGACTTCAATATACTCCTCTATAATGGTACGTTGCTCCAGATCCGCGACGTCGTCCAAGTTTTTCTGAAGCAGCGATGGTGACACACCGAGGGCATGCATCATTACCGTGTGCTTCCTTCCGGCTTGAGCTATGGCAGCCTCGTAACCATCTGATGCAATAGCACGCTGTCCTCTGGCCCCTCTGCATTTCTTGCGTACCGGGCCGTCAAGCTCGTACTGGACTTTGTCTTCTTCCAATTGTAGGATACAATTGCGCAGTTCCTGATTCTGCAACTGCGTGTCCTCCAGTACCTGTTAAGGTGATATAGTCAGGAAGTAGCTTGAGTAAGCTGAGATTGAATAGGTAACTTACTCGTCTGACCTGGGGCGCTAATTGCTGGGAAACTTGGGGAGGCAGCTCACTCACTCGAGCGATCGAGTTGGGATCTCGATTCTCGTTGTTGTTTGCGACGGCGTGTGTACGTTTGTAGATGCGTCCAGAAGGCATTACTGACAGTAATTGGAGTAAAATGGGGACGATGTGTATGGTGGAGTGTAGCTGAGATGAAAGCAATGGACTGGGAATGCTGGAGGGAAAGAATAAGAAAGGCCTTTCCCTTTTTATATCCCCTAGGAAAGAGAACGGATAAAGCATTAAGACTTGATGACGCACGCGATAGCTAAGGCAAAGCTAATTAATCATAGAAACGGTAACATTTTCCCCGTCGAAAAGCAAACAATTGCGCCAACATGTCATCACGTGGGCTCGGTCACGTCATCACGTGGAGCTGCTTTTGTCGTGATGACAAGTCAACTTGAATCTCCGCCAAATTTCAATCTCCGCCCAACGACCGTGCTCCAACTAATTGCAAAACGGCGAGGAAATTCCCCTCGTGCCTCCACGGAGCTTAACCGGAAATAATAACTTCCTTCCCCATATCCACACGGAACTTAAACGGAAATAATAAATCGGGAACGTTGGCTTCACCTTGCTCCGCATTTTGCCCTTTAGTGTGCGTACAGAAGTTGAATTCCCTGACGTTTGCATTAGGCAGTCTGCCCCTGTGACATCAGGATAGTCCCACGTTGCCTCTGAGTTGTTTGATCACCTCTCCTGATCTCAGCGATCTGGGTTCTAAGTCAATTTTACGATTTCCCGATTCGTGCACCATTTCTCTACCAAACGCTATTCCTATACAGCATGCCGCAAGCTAGACAGGCTACTCTGGCTACCCAAGCGAGGCGTACGCAAGATGCAGACAAGCTCAAACGAGCTGCTCTGGATAAGCGTAGGCGGCAAGAAGCGAAGCGCAGACAAGCTGCTTCAGAGAGGCGTCAGCAGGAAGACGATCATCGTAAACGAGAAGAAGAGCAGCGCAGGCTAGCTACTCTAAAGGAGCGTAAGCGGGCTGCAGATGTCGACGCTGGGTTTTTGACATGCGACGACTGTAAGAAGGGAAATATATCTGAGAATAAAGGGGGGTTTGACCGTCACCTGGTTCACTGTGCGGCTTACCAGAAAAGAGTGCAACGTGGTCGAATGGTACAAGAGGTCTCACCAACACCCACCAGAGCTTTTGTTGACCGGGTAGATGACGGTAACATATATCTATACTAAGTTAAATTCTATATCATTGATATGCTGTAATAGATCTCAATCCTCAGAGCGCTAAAGGGGATGCTCCCCAAGAATCAGTAGATGTCTGCATAGCTGATATGGACATAGACGGGACTCTGCCTCTCCAGAATGGCCCATCTATCTCGGGAGATATTCCTCAACACCGTGCTGAAGAAGAATGCAGGCACGTAGCCCTGCGTCATGGATTACCGTACGCCGCAGAAGAACAAGACGCAATATCAGAACAGCCGAATGATACTCACTCACGCCCCGAAGTTGAAAGTAAGACTTTAGACGTGTTCGTGGTTACATGGCATTTTGACACGCGTATGACATGTATTTCAGTCCACGGACCTGATTTTGAGGGCCCCTACGTGAAAATACAACATCATCCTAAAAGCGGGAAACCTACAGCCTCCTATATTCCTCACTCCGAATATTTTAGTTGTCGGCAATCCAAATCCGGTCTCCAGCAGCAGACGGATGTATATAGCGTTGATTTAGCGCCAAGTTGGCTCGGCTTTAAGTCGTACGCAGACTTTACGTTTGCTGAGACCGCATTCAGAGGAGGCTGGTCCAACGATGACATAGACGAGGTTCTTCGTTTGCACTCAAATGTCTGGATTAAAGAAGGGGAATCTCAACTCTCGTTTAAGTCTCATCGCGATTTGTTAAAAATACAGCGACATCATTTTGGTACTGAAGCGTCAAAGGTGCGACTTCTACTCATTTATACGGCGATGATTCAATTATACTTCATCTTAGTTCAAGCGAGTCGACTTCACTTGCGTATATGTAGATCATAATCGCAGGCTAGTTGACGAACAATTTTCTGTCCATGTCCGTGATCTCATGGCGTGGATAAGAGAATTAGTAGGAGATTCAAATCTAGCCGAACACTTAATTTGGTACCCTGTACGTAAATACATGTCGAAAGGCAACGGAGCAGAAGAAGTTGAATTTTGGGATGATATTGAGTGTGGTAGACGTTGGTGGATTATCATGGTGAGCTACTCAGTTATAGCTATCCTGTAAATGCCATATTAACAGACCTGGGAATCCTAAGGACAAGATCGAGGTCGAAAAGGGGGTCTACCTTCCTATTATTTTCTACGCCGATACTGCCCAAGTATTAACATTCAACGAGAAACAATTTCATCCAATTCTGGCTCGCCTGGGCATTGTACCGGATTGCATACGACGCGGTGATGGGTATGCGGGTGCATACTTTGTAGGGTACTTTCCAATTGTAAGCCCTACATGCATACTATAGATCAGCCCACATCTATTTACTACGTATCGCTTTGACAGGTAAAGGCTCCGGAAGCGGATAAGCGCACTACAAGTTTCAAAGACTTTCGACGTAAAGTCTATATGGAAGTTATTGCGCATCTATCCGAAGTCTTAGTTATTCCATCCCACCACGGAGAAGCGATGAATTGCGCAGACCGCATTATGCGAATACTCTTCCCAGGTTATTTTATAATATCTATGGACCTCGAAGAACAGTAAGTATTTCATGAATGGTGCTCCTGATTGAACTTAACATGGTCTTTCAGAGCATACGCTTCGTTAACAAAAGGGCCGAATGCGTCGTTCCCTTGCCCGTTATGCTTGGTACCGAATCTTTGCTTGGCAATCATTGCTGATTACCAGAAACGTACCTCCGAATTGTCACAAGAGGTTTACAGAAAAGCAACCGAGATGATGAACACGCCTGGTCAGATTACAAATGCGCGCAAGTACTTGAATGGTTACTCTTTGCGCCCCGTTTTGGTAAGCTGTCTATTGTCAACGAAAGTAATAAGAGCTTATTACTCCGTGAAATGTAGAACTCCTTTTGGGAAGTCAATAACTCAGAGCCTGATGAAGCCTTGGCTCTAGATATATGCCACGTTGTCGACGGCGGTTTGACCAAGCATATCACTTGTTCGATTATAGACACCCTGTCATCCGATAGGACAGACGGAGTTACTTTGACAACAATCAATGACAGGTTAGTACTTGAGCGTGATCTTCAAATGGAGCTCCAATCTGCTTCCCTGTTGTCACATCCTGTATCCGGATTGTTTCGCCATAAGAGCCAGAGGCGAGCATCGTCCCGTCGGGCGAGAATGTGACTGTCGAATAGCCTTACGCGTACTCGTTAACGCTCTCTGAATTTGTTCTGACTCTAAATCGCCAGGTTCAGTGACATTTCACCTTGGAATGGGCATTGTCACTTGGAAAACATCACAGATATGACATTCACCGATCATAAACGCTGGCTATCCGTCTTCACTGTGAGTTTCATACGGTAATCTAGCTATCACGTTCTTATCTCATCTCAATAATTAAGCGCCTACTGCCCTGTATACATGACTTGATTGCAGATCATATGAGGCCAAAGGCCATGAACCCTGCATACAAATTACTTCGTCTGGTGGCTGAAGTGCGGATGATTCTTGGGATCGAAGTGATCACGTCCAAACACATTGAAGTTGGTCGAAGGACATTACAGGATATTCAAGATATTATTCCAGTCAGTATATTTATTATGTCTTTGATCATTCGTTACATTTTCTGTGTCCAGGTGGCGTCAAAGGTGTTAAACAAAAATTTCGGCTTTCTCAAAATGCACATTCTGCTCTGTCATGCATTCGACTCGGTTGAGATGCACGGTCCTACAAAGATCACCAGCACTACCCGGGGGGAGCATCGCCATACCCTCTTTAAAATTGATTTCGCACGAATAAAGCGCAATCGCAAAGTTGAACTCCGTGTAAGCAAAACCTCAACGGACGCGATAAGATTCTACTAATCATTCATGCTATCCAGCTTACTGAGATAGAAGGATATCGTACCTTTTTAGAGCGAACAAGACGACGCGTAGGCCGTGATAAGAAACGCAAGGCTAGATGCAAAAGACAAAGACTATACAAATCAGACGGTCATATGCAAGGAATACCAGTAGGCACTGATGAGCAATTTACAGTCCCCCCTCCGAGTTGCTACTACTTTGGTAGTAAGCAGAAGCACACGACGATACAAAAGTTGGAACTTGATAACTATAAGGATCCTCTCTTTCAAGATTTCCGAGGGCGCCTTTTAGACTTTTTAACGATCCAATTGAGATTGGATGGTGTTTTGACAACCGCACAATCGGTTCAATACTTGGATTTTAACGAAAAGGCATGTATTTAGAAGTATCCTACAGTCACCATTAGTTGCCAGTTAACATTAACCGCCAGATCGTCCCTCACGAAAGTGTCAACATCTCATTTCGTTCACTCAGCACTCAGCAGATAACAACCGAGTATCTGCGATGCTCTCCAGAGTACTACAATCGTCCACGCTGCGACACCTGTCTGGTCAAACTTCCGGACGGGAAGCACACATTCGCGCAAGCGAAATACCTATTCAGCTGCAAAGCTGCTGGACGCGGCTGGGATCTAGCGGTTATAACCACTTTCACGACCAAAAAGGGACCGAATTCATCCGTAACAGGAATGCGATGTGTACAAGAGGACACTACAAGCCGTTTTATCAAGGCATCATGGATTGAAAGATCGGTTCTTCTAACACGCGACTACGAATTCAATAATCCGAGTCATTTCTTCGTTAATGATCTAACTGATAAAGAGTCAGCTTCAGATATCTTTCTCAGATTACGTCTCATTCAAGATGTACAATAAGTATTATAGTTAATTACTAACAGTTCCTCTCGACGACACATTCATTCCACAGCACATCTCCCCCCAACGACTAGTCAAGGTGGGCTGTCAGACGAACACGAAGAGCATTCCAGGCGAACGAAATGGCTATTTCGATTCTAAAGTTTAGCATAATGAAATCTAGCAAGTAGATTACGAAATAGATCACGAGATAGTAGATCACATACCTCCTTGGCTATATCAGGGTGTTCGGAGTTTGAATTAGTTTTCTTCGTGTCATTTCTTGGCCTGACGGCTTGGTGACACATCATCGTCTGGGTCTAGCCAATTAATACTATCATATGAACCTAGACGTATTTATTGAGCACACCGTACGTTCTTTTTTCTCCTGATATATATTTCAACAAGTTTTTTAATCTATAGCTTACAGACGCGCTCCGGTCTCATTTACAGTCCGCCGGTCAACGTTCCGCACTACAGCATACGTGATGCTATTCGGAACATTGGGAGATCACCATTCGATGCACCGGAACTACCAGTGGAAGACGCAAATGAGGAGGCCGTAACAACATCAGGAACTAGCGTTCAGCCGACCACCTCAGCAACTTCCGAGACTTCACCTGCTACTGCCGATCGCTCAGCAACGACTACGACACAACCTACCACTCCTCCTCGTCGGGTGAAGAAGAAGGAGTGGCACGCGAAGCGACGTAATTTCTGGAAGGAGCGAAAAGAGTCGGACCCAGAGCGGCCTTCAAAGCGCAACAAGCACGTCCACAACGCTACCGAATATGTTACACTGGTCTTCTTGTTTGCTAACGTTGCCCATCAGCCAACAGGCTATCAATGACCGACCGTACCTCAGATGAAGAAATCCAGTATCTCCATCCTCAAACTCGAAGGGACCTCAGACAACTGTGTCCGCCATCTGAAGGATCTCGGCTTTGGATACATACCGCTACCACCTCCGTAAGTACGCTCTTTTCATTCACATTTGCAACAGGGTCATACATATCTAACACACTATCATCATCATTTAACTCCTACCTAAGACTAACACTATATGTAGGCTAGTGACGGTTCCTATCTCTGATAGGGAACGACTTATCTTTGCAAGCTCGACAACGGTCTCCGACGCTATGCGACATCATTGGGAAGACGCCGACCGTCTAATGAGCCACTTGAATGAAACATTCCCCCACTCCGGTAGGAAATGTGAGTGCTGGATGCAGCGTTTACTACTGGCTTCTCACATGGAGGCGGTCAAACGGTGAGTCCACATCCAGACCTTCTTGTACACACCCACTAACGCATCAAACTTCCAGCAGCCAAGTTCATTTGCAGCGTCTAAGATGGTGAAGGAGGCGATGGATGAGTGTGTGGGAAGCCACACCATGCAAAGCATACTACTATCGTCTTCTTCCCGTCCGCGATCATCACCCACGCCAACATCCCCATCCAGCCTGGAGAGACGAGACGGTCTATTACTACTTACTCGGCTGCAGGACTCTATCGCTTCGTTGAGCAAGGGTATGTTCTAGCGCCGAAGGTCAAGCAAACAGCGGAGGTGAAGAGGAAGAAGACAGCAGAGGGATTAAAGAGATGGATAGAGGGATGCGGCCGCTTTAGCAGCCTCGCAGAGCTACGGAGACGATGGGGTCCTAAAAGTTTATACGGAGAGGAATA
>Ga0209112_10000053_pt1 | contig 16550 bp, 15 predicted proteins | sample TexAe_OM3H0_O3_FD_187947 | JGI IMG/M metagenome (GOLD analysis project Ga0209112, IMG submission 187947) | Forest soil microbial communities from Davy Crockett National Forest, Groveton, Texas, USA - Texas A ecozone_OM3H0_O3 (SPAdes) (version 2) | ecosystem: Environmental > Terrestrial > Soil >...
GTCCAGCTTCTGCACGTCGGCCAGCACCAGCGCGGTGCCCTCGTGCCAGGGCAGCATCCGGGTCGTGGCCGGGTCCGGGACCAGCACGAAGTCCCCGTAACCGCTCTCCCAGGACGTCAGCGCGTACCCGTCGACCGTGTTCATGTCGATGTCCACGGCCAGCAGGTAGTTGCAGGCCTCGGTGCCGTGCCGGACCACCTCGTCCACGAAGTACGGCGCGTGCAGCCGCTTGCCCTGCAGCCGCCCCTGCATGTCGGTCAGCGCCACGATCACCGTGTCGACGGTGCCGGCCGCGACCGCGGCGCTGATCTCTTCGAAGTTGGCCGCCCGCTGGTGCGCGAGCCCTTCCGACGTGTCAACCACTAGGCCAGTGACTCCAGTTCATTCTCGATCGCGGCCAGTTCTTCGGCGCTGCCCTGCACCTTCGGCCCCTTGAACCAGCGCCGGGCTGAGGCGAACCAGTAGATCGTGGCGAAGCCGAGCACCGCCACCACCGCGAACACCGTGTAGTTGAACGTCTTCCCGGTGACCGGGGACGCGGTCGGCAGCATGAACAGGATCGAGATGAACGCGACCCAGACCACCGCGATGATCCCGATCGGCCGGGACCAGCGCCCCAGGTGCCACGGCCCGGGCACGAAGTCCGCGCCGCGCAGCAGCCGGAGCAGCGTCGGCAGCACGTAGGCCACGTACAGCCCGATGACCGCGATCGACGTCACCGCGGCGTAGGCGGTGCTGTTCCACAGGTAGGGCAGGCCGAGGATCAGCGCGCCCGCGGCCGCCAGCCAGATCGCGTTGGTTGGTGTCCGGGTCCGCGGGTTGATCTTGTGCCACAGCCGGGAGCCGGGCAGCGCACCGTCCCGGGAGAAGGCGTAGATCATCCGGGAGTTCGCGGTCACCGAGGCCATCCCGCAGAACAGCTGGGCCACGACCACCACGACCAGCAGCAGCTTGCCGCCGGTGTTCCCGATCGCGTCGACGAAGATCTGGGCCGGCGGCACGGTCGCGGTCGACTCCGCGGCGTAGTGCTGGATGGCGAACGTGACCCCGATCAGCAGCACCCAGCCCGCGGCCAGCGAGACCAGGATCGAGGTGACGATGCCGCGCGGGCCGGCCGTGGCCGCGTCCCGCGTCTCCTCGGTCATGTGGGCCGAGGCGTCGTACCCGGTGAACGTGTACTGGGCCAGCAGCAGGCCGAGCAGGGCCACGTAGAACGTCGAGCCCCAGCCGGTGTTGTTGACGAAGTGCCCGAACACGTACGAGGCCGACTGGTGATGGCTGGGCACGAAGACCAGGACGGCCACGATGAGCAGCACGCCGAGGATGTGCCACCAGACGCTGACGTCGTTGAGCTTGGCCACCACGCCCACGCCGAACTGGTTCAGCAGCGCGTGCACGACCAGGATCGCCGCGAACAGCAGGATCGTGTGCCAGGGCCGGGTGTCGAAACCCCACTGCAGGTCGAGCAGGGCGTTGAGGAAGAACGCGGCGCCGAAGTCGATACCGGCCGTCACCGCGACCTGGCCCAGGAAGTTGAACCAGCCGGTGTACCAGGACCAGGCGGGCGCGTTCTTCTTGGCCAGCTTGGCCGACCAGTAGTACAGGCCGCCGGCCGTGGGGTAGCTGGAGCACACCTCGGCCATGGCCAGCCCGACCAGCAACGTCATGATGCCGACGAACGGCCAGCCCCAGGTGATCAGGGCCGGGCCGCCGGTGTTCATCCCGGTCCCGTACAGGGTCAGGCAGCCGGACAGGATCGAGATGATCGTGAACGAGACCGCGAAGTTCGAGAAGCCGGACATGTGCCGGCGCAGCTCCTGGGCGTAGCCCATGTCGTGCAGGCGCTGCTCGTCCACGCTCAGGGCGGCGCCGGCGGGCGGCCCGGAGGAGGGCGGGGTGGGGGCGGGGACGGCGGTTTCGTCGGCTGACACGGGGCCTCCCTGGTGGGCCGGACGAGGATCACGCTAACGACAACGGTGGTCGACGATGATCAGCCGGGACTCGGGGCTCAAAGCCTCAAGTCTGATCCATTGAATACCGAAGATTTACGCATCACGGACGGGCGGTGTCAAGATCGGGTTTATCCGACCCGGCGTCGTCTGCCGCACCGGCGCCGCCCGCACCGCCCAGGAACCCGCGCAGCAGCGCGGCCGTCCCCTCCACGTGCTCTTCCATGGCCTGCCGGGACCCGGCCGGATCGCCGGCCAGGATGGCCCGCACGATCGCCGCGTGCTGCCGGTTGGAGTGGGCCAGGTTGCGCTCGAGCATGGGGATCGCGTTCAGCAGGTCGACCAGGTGCACCCGGACCTCGACCACCGCCGTGGTCAGCAGGGCCGAGCCGGCCGCCTCGGCCACGGCCAGGTGCAGCCGGGTGTCGGCCTGCCGGTACCCGGCCAGGTCGGCCTGGTCCACCGCGGCCAGGCTGGCCACCAGTTCCTCCCGCTGGCGCTGGGACAGCGGGGCCCGGGCGGCGGTTTCGGCCGCCCCGGCCTCGACCACCTGGCGGAACGTCAGCGCGTCGGTGAGCAGGTCGCCCATGCCCCGGGCGGCGCGGGTCAGCTCACCGTGCGGGATGGGGTCGGGCTGGTAAGTGACGAACGTGCCGCCGAACCGGCCGCGCCGGGTGGCCACGTAGCCGGCCGTGGCCAGCTCGCGCAGCGCGTCCCGCACGGTGACCCGGCTGACCCCGAGCCGGGCCGCCAGTTCCCGTTCCGGCGGCAGCCGGTCGCCGTCGCCGTGCACGCCGAGCTTGATGCCGTTCAGCAGCCGCTCAACCGTCTCCTCGAAGACGTTGCCGGTCCGCACCGGGCGGAGCACCGCGTCGGTGATGGCGGACGATCCTTCCGGCACGGCGCGGCTGCCTCCCGGCTGGGCGCAGCGGTGATTCCGGCTGCGTAATGGACCAAGAATAGACCGGCGATAACGAAACGGCCACGTCCAGCTGGGCCGCCCCGTCCCGTACCCCACCCGTCACTTCAGCCGCAGCGGTCACCAGCGCCTCGAACAGCCGGGGATCGTCCCCCTCTTCCGGGTGCCACTGGACGCCGACCGCGAAGACCGTCCCGCCGGCCACCTCCAGCCCCTCGACCGTCCCGTCCGCCGCCCACGCCGTGGCCACCAGCCCGTCCCCGAGCCGGTCCACCGCCTGGTGGTGATGGGTCGGCGCGTCCAGCCAGACGTCTTCGGCCGGGCCGCCCGCGCCCGCCAGTACCCGGCCCAGCGCCCCGGCCGCCCCGATCCGGACCAGGTGCCGCCCGAATCCGCAGTCCGGCCCGGAATGCTCCTCGTTCCCGACCACCTGCGGCAGATGCTGGTGCAGCGTCCCGCCGCGGACCACGTTGAGCAGCTGGATGCCCCGGCAGACGGCCAGCAGCGGCACCTCGGCCGCCAGCGCCGCGTCCAGCAGGGCCAGCTCCCAGCCGTCCCGCTCGCGGTTCGGCGCGCCGGTCTCCGGGTGCGCCGGCGCACCGTACCGGGCCGGGTCCACGTCGCCGCCGCCCGACACGATCAGCCCGTCCAGGTCGGCCACGGTGGCCGCGGCTTCGGCCGGGTCACCGCCCGGCGGCAGCAGCACCGGCCGCCCGCCGCTGCGCCGCACCGCATTCACGTAGGTCTGCGGGATCAGCATGGCCGGCGCCGACCAGTCGCGCCATTGGGCCAGATCGTTGTACGTGGAAATACCGATCAACGGGCGCATATTCACCTCGGTCATTTCATACAGAATGAGAAAACGTGTCCCGCTCCCGGAGCCGCCGCTCCGGCTCGCGTCGCACCGGGGACGCTCAGCCGGCCGGGCAGCGGCGATGCGGCCAGCCGTTCTCCAGGGTAACCGCAGACCCCACAGTGCTCTTCCCGCCACTGCCGCCGCAGCGGAGCGTGGCTCATCCCTTGGACGGCACAAGCGCGGCGATCTGCTCGGCCAGCGGGCCGGGTGCCTCCTCCGCGACGTGATGCCCGGACTCGACCGGGGCGCCGGTCACGTCGTCGGCCCAGGGCCGCCACACCGCCAGCACGTCGCCGTACAGCTCTTCCATGTCGTCCCGGGTGGTCCACAGCACCCGGGTCGGGCAGCTGAGCGTCCGCCCGGCCGCCCGGTCGGCGTCGTCGGCCGCCCGGTCCGGCCCCAGGCCGGCCCGGTAGTCCTCGCACATGGCCAGCACGGTGGCCGGGTCGTGAATGGCCGCCTGGTAGTCGGCCCAGTTCTCCTCGCCCATCTGGGCCCGGTCCGCGCCGTGGTACCAGGCGTCCGGGTCGGCGCTGATCAGCCGGTGTGCCTCCGCCGCCGGGTTGCCCAGCCAGAACCAGTGGTACCACTGCGTCGCGAACCTGGCGTCGCAGCGGGCCAGCGCCTCGCCGATCGGCACCCCGTCCGCGATGAGCAGGTGGCTGACCGCCTCCGGGTGGTCCATGGCCAGCCGGAACGCCACGTAGCCGCCCCGGTCGTGCCCGACCACGGCGAACCGCTCGTAACCCAGTTCCTGCATCAGCCGCAGGCAGTCCTGGGCCATGGCCCGCTTGCTGTAGGTGGCGTGGTCGTCGGTCGCCTTGGGTTTGGAGGACTGTCCGTAGCCGCGCAGGTCCGGGCAGACCACGCTGTAGTCGCCGGCCAGCAGCGGCGCCACCCGGTGCCAGGTGGTGTGGGTGCGCGGATGGCCGTGCAGCAGCAGTACCGGGTAACCCGACCCGCCGTGCCGCACCCGCAGCGTCGCCGCCCCCACGTCGATGTACTCCAGGACGAACTTCTCGAACATTGGTGGCACCTCCCCGCGGCCCCAGGAGCGGACCCTGGTCGTCGTTCAGGGTAGCCAGGTCGTGGCCGAAGCCCGCAGGCGCCCGGTACCTGGACCGGGCCGAGGTGACCACGGACACCGCCGCGCTGCGCAGCACCTGGTGCCCGCCCGCCTGCAGCGCCGCGACCAGCGCCTGGTCCTCCCCGGTGCGCAGCGCCGGGAACCCGCCCACGGCCGCGTAGGCCCGGGCGGTGAACCCGAGGTTGGCCCCGTGCACGTGCGGATGCCAGTCCTGCCAGCTGCCGTACCGGCGGGTGAACTCGCGGATCGTGTGGTCGCCGTGACCGGTCCAGTCGGCCACGCTGACCGTGCCCACCACCGCCTCCCAGCCCGCGTCGGCGTAGCGCAGCTGCGCGGCCAGCCAGTGCGCGGGCACCACCGAGTCCGCGTCGGTGGTGGCCAGCCACATCCGTTCCTGATCCGGCCGTTGCCCGTCCCACACCGGGGCTCCGGGGCGCAACAGCTCGCACAGGCCGGACGAGCGGGCCAGGCCGACGTTTTCGAAATTCACCGAAACCAGCCGCGCGCCCGCTCGCCGCGCTACGGCGGCCGTGTCATCGGTGCAGGCGTCGGCGGCCACCACGATCCGCACCCGCAGGCCGGGCCGCTCGGCCATCACGGTGGCGACAGCCTGGTTGAGCCCGGCCAGGCAGTTGGGCAGCAGCTCTTCTTCGTCGTGCGCGGGCACCACGACACCAACCGCGTCGATCATTCAGCGTGGTCCTTGTAACCGGTGATCACGTCAGGCCTTCGCGGGCCGCCACCGACAGGGTCCCGGGGTCGGTACCAGCCGGGGCCCGCAGGTAGACCTGAGCCAGGAAGTCGGGCTCGCGGTGGTCGGCCAGCCGGGTCAGCTCGGGCCGGGCGGCCAGCGCCGCGTGCGCCTCGTCGCCGGTCTGCGGGTGGAACGGCACCGGCCGCCGCCAGTGCACGGCCAGCAGGGTGCCGCCCGCCGCCAGGCTGCCGGTGGCCAGCTCCACCGTGCGGGCCAGGTCTTCGTCGCTCAGGTAGTAGAGCAGCTCCGACAGCACGATCAGGTCGAAGGAAGCATCAGGCCAGTCGGCGGGCACGATCCGCCGCTCGACTGTGACCTGCGGGAACTGCGCTGTCCGGTCCCGGGCCGTGGCCACCGCGGCCGCCGACCCGTCGCAGCTCAGCAGGCTGTCGCAGCGGCCGGCCAGCTGCGCGGACAGCACGCCGATCGAGCAGCCCGGCTCGAACGCGCGCCGGTAACGGGGCCACGGCAGCATGGCCAGGCTCAGCGCGTACTTGCGGGTCTCGTACCAGCGGGAGGTGAAGCCGTACGGGTCGGCCGACCGCTCGTACAGCTCGTCGAAGTGCCCCCGGTCCAGGGTTTCCCCGCTCAACTGATCAGCACTTCCTGGTCGCGGATGAAGTGCGCGACCACCTCCGGCGGCAGCACCGCCGGCCGCGTGGTGCTCCGGGGCCGCAGCTGGCTGGTGAAGCAGTCGATCGCGACCTGCTTGCGCTGCCGGGCGTCGGCCGACAACGGCACCCGGACCGCCCGGTCCCACGGCACCCGGGAGTCCCGGGGGTGGGCCCAGTGCCAGGTCCAGATGGGGTACGAGAGCAGGTCCACCCCGGCCGCCGCGCAGGCCCCGGCCGCGGCCCGGCCGGCCGCTTCGTGGTCGGCGTGCAGGTCGCCGTCCCACGGGGCCAGGCAGACCCCGAACCCGGCCACCAGCTCGGTCAGCCGGTCCCGCAGTTCGCCGGTCCGGCGGGCCAGCCCGGTGTCCGGCATCCGCAGCCGCACGATCTCCACCGGCGCGCCCAGCTCGGCCAGCGCGGTCACGGTTTCCGCGGCCCGGCACTCGGCCAGCTCGTCGGCGCCGGTCTGATCCAGACCCGGGTGCGACGCCTCGCCGTCGGTCACCGCCACCAGCCGGATCCGCGTCCCGGCGGCGGCCGCCATGGCCAGCAGTCCGCCGACCCCCAGCACCTCATCGTCGGGGTGGGCGGCCACGACGGCCAGGCTGCTCCAGCCGTCCACGTCGAGCACGGGCAGCTCGTGCAGCAGCCGCCACGACCGCCATTCGGATTCCGCCGTGCCCGGCGCGTCGATCGGGTGCGGTTCGGTCAGCGTCACCAGTTGGTTCCTTCCTTCGCCACCAGACGTCCCAGCTGTTCGGTATCCCGCTCGGCGTGGTGCTGCCGCAGGTACACGGTGAGGTCGGCCACCCGGCGGGCGTGGTCGCCGTCGTGGCCCAGCGGGCCCGCCCCGAGCGCCCGCCCCGCCCGGTCCAGCACCTCGGTCGCGACCGCCTCGATCAGCGTCCGGACCCGCAGCGCCCGGCGGGACCCGGCGTCCTTGCGGTCCAGCGGGTCGTCGTCGATCTCGTCGGCAGCCTGATCGAGCGCGGCCATCGCGCTGCGCAGCGCGATGTCGATGGCGCCCAGATGGGCGAAGGCGTGGGGGCCGATGTCCCGCTGCCGGGCGGCGGCCAGCAGCGGCCGGGCCACCCCGCGGGCCCCGCCGTACCAGCAGGCCGCCACCCCGCCGCCGCCGTGGGTGAAACCGGGCCGGTTCACGTACCCGCCGGGCGGCCCGACCGCGGTGGCCGGTACCCGGCCGAACCGGACGTCCAGCGTGTCGCTGCCCGCCATACCCACCGCGGGCCAGCTGCCCGGCACCGGCCGGACGCCGTCCGCCGCGACCTCGGCCGCGAACAGCCGCACCCCGTCCGGGGTCTGGGCCGTGACCAGCACGTGGGTGCAGACCCTGGCCCCGGAGCAGTACTGCTTGGTGCCGTCCAGCCACCAGGTGCCGTCGTAGTGGGCCGCGGTCAGGCTGGGCCCGGGCGGCATCGCCGCCCACACGCCCCAGCGGCTGCCCGCGGGCGGGGGCGGGCCGCCCAGTTCGTCCAGGATGGCCAGCGCGTCGGCGTGGCCCTCGGCCAGCCGGCCCAGCGACAGGTCGGCTTCGGCCAGGCCGGCCAGCGCGGCCCACCGCACCCGGGTCCGCCCGTGCCCGGGCAGCGGCAGGTCCAGCTGGCCCGAATCCACTGCGGCGGTGAACGCGCGAGCGGTCTGTTCCCACGCTTCCGGCTGGTCAGGAGCGATAATCACACCGCGCAGCTACCCAGCCAGGGACGTTCCTACCACCCGGAAATCAACCGGCCCCCGGCAGGCACACCTGGACAATCCCCTCCTGAATCCGGGTCTGGAATACCGGCTGGTCGGCGGTGGCCGGCCCGTGCACCACCGCGCCGTCGCGGAGCCGGAACACGCTCCCGTGCCACGGGCAGGTCACGCACCGGTCCGTCCGGTCGCCGGTCAGTTCCCCGTCCGACAGTGTTCCCTCATTCAGGGGCCCGGACATGTGCGAGCACTTGTTGGCCAGCACGTGCACCTCCTGGCCGTCCCGGACCGCGACCACCGGCACCTCGCCCAGCATGGCCCGGGCCGGTTCGCCCTGGGTCAGGTCGGCCAGCGGCATCAGGTCCTGCCAGCCCGGCGTCACCAGGTGCGGTACCTCTTCGGCGTGGTTGGCCCCGCCTGCCTGCCGGTAGGAGATGTCGCCGCCCAGCATCGAGGCCAGTGCCACCGCGGCCAGCCCCGCGTACCCGAGCGCCTTGCCCAGCCCGGTCCGCTGCCGCGCCCGGGCCACCAGCGACCCCGTGTACAGCGTGATCGCCGCGCTGTTGGCCGCCGCGTGCACCACCCCGGTCCGCATCTGCTGCTCGTGCTGTTCGGACCAGTCGGCCCACCCGGCGACCGCGGCCGGCGCCGAGGCCAGCAGGCCCAGCCCGATCAGGTGCCGCGCGCCGTCCTCGTTGCCCACCGTGTCCAGGAAGGCCGCCGACAACCACGCTCCCACCGGGACCTGCACCAGCACCGGGTGCACCGGATGCCCCAGCCACACGCCGTGCAGCGCGTCCCGAACCCGGCCTGGCGGCAGCTTGCGCACCACCTGCTGGACCGGCTCCACCACCCGGTCCAGCTCCTCCGCTTGTTCCAGTCGGTCGCTCAGCCTTATCCGCACAAGCCCTCCCGCGTCCCGTCGGCATCTTTGATCTCCGGCCTACTACCTCCGCGACGCCTCCTCACACCGCCGCGACCGGGGGTACGATCCGGTCGTGTCCGGCCAACCGAACGGGAACCCTCCGAACGGGACGAACAGGACGCCGCTCAGCAGGAGGACCGTCCTGACCGCGGCGGCGGCCGGGCTGGGCGCGGTCGCGCTGGGTGCGGCCGCCCACGGGGACGGGCTCCAGCTGCCCCCGCCGGCCCGCATCCCGGTCATGACCGGCTACGCACCGGACGGCACCGCCGGCCTGACCCGGGCTTTCCCGCTGAACCAGGTCCAGCTCCGGCCCGGGGCCTTCGCCCAGAACCAGCGCCGGAACACCAGCTACCTGCTGTTCCTGGACCCCGCCCGGCTGCTCCGGGCCTTCCGGATCAACTACGGGCTGGAACCGGCGGCGGAACCGTGCGGCGGCTGGGAGGCACCCCGGTCCCTGGTCCGCGGTCACAACACCGGGCATCTGATGTCGGCCCTGGCGCTGACCTGGGCCAGCACCGGTAACCGGGAGGCCAGGGACAAGGGCCGGGACATCGTCCGGCAGCTGGTCGCGCTGCAGGGCCGGGCCGCCGCGGCCGGATTCAATCCCGGGTACCTGTCGGCCTTCCCCGAGCAGTACTTCGACCGGCTGGAAGCCGGCCTGCCGGTCTGGTCGCCCTACTACATGATCCACAAGTACCTGGCCGGGTTCATCGACCAGTACCAGCTGGCCGGGGACGAGACCGCGCTCGAAGCGGCGATCAGCCTGGCCGACTGGGTGGGCTGGCGCACCGGCCGCCTGAGCTACGACCACATGCAGCGGGTCCTCGAGGTGGAGTACGGCGGCCTGCCCGAGTCGCTGGCCAACCTGTACACGATCACCGGCAACGACCAGTACCTGGTCACCGCCCAGCGGTTCTACCACGCAAGGGTGCTGGACCCGATGGCCCGCGGGCAGGACCGGCTGGCCGGGCTGCAGGCCAACGTGACCGTGCCCAAGGTCATCTCGTTCCTGCGGCTGTGGGAGGAGACCGGGAACGAGCGCTACCACGCCATCGCCACCAACTTCTGGGCCATGGTGGTCCGGCAGCACAGCTACGTCATCGGCGGCACCGGCGACCACGAGCACTTCAACGCCCCGGGGGTCATCGCCGCCGCGCTGTCCAACTACACCTGCGAGAACTGCGCCAGCTACAACCTGCTCAAGCTGACCCGGCTGCTGCACTTCCACCAGCAGGACCGCACCGACCTGCTCGACTACTACGAGCGGACGCTGTTCAACCAGATGCTCGGCGAGCAGGACCCGGACTCGCCGCACGGCTTCAACATCTACTACACCGGCCTGTCGCCGGGCGCGTTCAAGCAGCAGCCGCTGAACTACTTCCCCGGCGGCGACCCCGACGTCTACGCCACCAACTACGACACGTTCACCTGCGACACCGCCACCGGGATGGAGACCCAGGCCAAGTTCGCCGACACCATCTACTCGCGCGACGACCGCGGCATCTACGTCAACCTGTTCGTGCCGTCCGAGGTGACCTGCACCGACCGGTCGATCACCCTGCGCCAGACCACGGACTTCCCCGACCAGCCGCGGACCCGGGTCGAGGTCATCAGCGGCCTGGCCGCGATGATCCTGCGGGTGCGGATTCCCGCCTGGACCGCGGCGGCGCCGCAGGCCCGGCTGAACGGGCGGCCGCTGCCGGTCACCGCCCGGGCCGGTGGCTGGCTGGCCGTGGACCGGATCTGGCAGCGCGGCGACGTGCTGGACGTCGAGCTGCCGATGCGGCTGGACCTCGAGCCCACCCCGGACCAGCCCGCGGTGCAGGCGGCCACCTACGGGCCGATCGCGCTGGCCGGCGGCTACGGCACCGACGCCCGCCCGGGCCTGCCCCGCCTGGCCTCCGGCTCGCTGACCCGGGAAGGCAGCCCGGCGGTCACGTTCGCCGGCCGGGCGGACGGCCGGGACGTCACGCTGCGCCCGATCGCCCGGACCCAGCACGAGCACTACACGGTCTACTGGCAGACGGACTTACCGCGGGCTCAGCGCCACCAGGGGGTCTGCCGGAGCTGGGCCACCCGGATCGCGGGCCCGCTGATCGTGTGGGCCCGCTCGCTGAGGTGGTGCAGGTGCTCGTGCACCCACAGCAGCCGCGGCGCCCGCCGGGCCGGGCGCGTGGTCTCCGCCACCGCGACGGCTTCCGGCGCGACCAGGGTCTCCGCGTCCGCCGCGATCAGGTTCTCGGCGATGGCCACGTCCTGTTCCGCCGCCGTGGTGAGGCTGGACGAGGTCGCCGCGGCGTCGGCCAGTTCGACCGGGGTGAGCTGGGGGAAACTCCCCGGCGTGGCCACCGGCCGGGCCCACCGCCCGTGCGGCACGTTCCCGACCTGATCCGCCACCTGGTCGTAGAACCGGATCAGCTCGGTGGCCCGGTCGTGCAGCCGCTGCCGGTCCGGGTCCACTTCGCCGTTGGCCCGGGCGGCCCGCTCGGGCAGCCCGGCCAGCGAGTACGCGGTCAGCCGCAGCCGCATGGTCGCCATGACCAGGTGCCACAGGTCGTTCTTGTCCATCCGCTTGCTGCCCTGCTCGGCCAGGAACCCGCGCAGCGCGTCGTCCAGCCGGATGCCCGCGGCGACCGCGGCGATCGCGTTGTCCGGTTCGGCGGCCCGGATCCCGAGCGCCCAGTCCACCGCCTGGGCCAGGTAGGCGCTGCCCCGGCGGAACGCGTCGGCCAGGTCGTCGCCGACCACCGAGGCCGCGCCCCGCGGCCAGAACAGCACCCCGATGACCAGGCTGACCGCGCAGCCGAGCGCGACGTCCTGGATGCGCAGCAGGCCGACCCGCCAGCCGGCCGGGGCCAGCAGGTTGAACAGCACCACCACGGTGATCGTGAACGCGGCCTGGCCGACCAGGAACGGCGCGACGCCCGGGGCGTAGCTGGCCACGAACACCGCCACCGGCAACGCCACCCACAGCGCGGTCGGCCCGGTCCCGATGGCCAGCAGCAGCGCCGCGCCGATGGCGAACCCGACCACGGTGCCGGCCAGCGCCCGCCAGGCGATCGAACCGGTGGAGGCGGCGCTGGTGCGCAGCACCGACAGCGTGCCCAGCACCACCCAGAACCCGTGCTGGACGCCGGTCAGGTCGGCCACGGCCACCGCGGCGGCCAGCGCGACCGCGCCCCGGGCCGCGTTCAGGAACCACACCGACCGCAGGCTGGCGTGCCGGGCCACCACACCCGCGCTGCCCAGCAGCGCCACCCACCGGGACTCCGGCCGCACCGGTGCGGTCTCCGGCACCCCGTACCAGCTGCGGCGCTCGGCCGCGATCGTGTCCGGGTCGGCCCGCCGGGCCGCGATCAGCGCGTCGGCGGTGGCGCTGCGGGCGGCCACCGCGATGGTCTGGGCGTGGAACGCGTGCGCCGCGGCCGCCCGCACCGCGGCCGGGTCGCCGCTGAGCTGACCCTGGTGCGCCGCGCTGGCCGCCCGGGCCGATTCCAGCTCGCCGAAGTCGGGCCGCACGTCCTGGCCGGACAGCAGCCCGGCGGTGGCGCCGAACAGGTCAGCCGCCGTGGCCAGCAGGTCCCGGTCGGCCGCGGTGGCCCGGCTCAGGTCGACGTGGCCTTCCATGGCGTCGCCGACCAGTGACGCCGACCATTCCAGCTCCTGCACCACGTTGGCCATGGCCTGGTCGGCGGTGGCCAGCCCGGTGGGCCGGTACGGGGTGGCCGCGAACGTCTCCATCAGCGCGCGCTTGGTGGTCCGGGTGGCGTCCCGGTCGGCCGGGGTGGCCTGGCCCTGGACCGCCGCCCGCAGGTGGTGGCTGAGCGCGGCCGCGGCCGCCACCGCGCTGGCCCGCAGCCGGTCGCCGGGGCTCTTGGGCGACAGCAGCAGCACCGCCGCCGTGCCGACCACCGAGGCCAGCCACCAGCCCTCCAGCCGCGAGCCGATGGTGCCCGCGCCGCCCGCCGAGGCCACCGGCAGCACGTAACCGAGCAGCGCCCCGTTCACCCCGCCGGCCGCGTTCGGGCCGAGCACGCCCGCGAAGAAAATGGCGAACGCCACCGGGATCGTGACCACCGCGGCCAGCCACGTGGTCCCGCTGACCAGCGTGCCGATGATCAGGGCCAGGCTGCCCGCCACGGCCAGCCCCAGATGGGCGGTGAGCTTGTCCCGCCGGGTGCCGCCGAAGTTGGCGAAGATCAGCGTGGCGAACCCGCCGAACGTGGCGAACAGCGTCATCTGCGCGTCGCCGATGACCTTGAACGTCAGCGCGAACAGCCCGGGCACCACGATCGTGGCCCGGATGGCCCGGAGCAGGGCGGGCGTCGACCAGTTGATCCGCCACGCGGCAGGCAGGGACATAGGGGAAAAGTCTACGAGAGCAGGTCCCAGATCCCCAGGGGTCAGCTGATGGGGGTTTCCGCCGGCAGGTAGGCCGCGGTCCCGGTGGTCCGGGCGGTCACCGCCGCGCGGACCCGCCGGGCCATGAACGCCGGCAGGTGGGCCTCGAACTCGGCCGGCGGCACGAACCGCCAGTCGTCCAGCTCTTCCTTCTGCAGCCGGATCGCGCCGGGGTCGGCCAGCACGCCGCCGTCGAAGATGTAGCTGGCGATGGGCCGGGGCCGGGGCCCTTCCGGGGCCGTCCAGGCCGCGACCAGCAGCCGCCCGACCTCGCGGGCCAGGCCGAGCTCTTCCTCGACCTCACGGAAGCAGCCCACGTGCGGCGGCTCACCGTGCTCCAGGATCCCGCCCGGCAGCGACCAGTGGGACCGGTAGTTCGGCTTGACCAGCAGGAACCGGGGCGACGGCCCGTCGGTGTCGGCGATCAGCGCGGCCGCCGACCCGTACATCGTGGCCAGCGAGTTGTACCAGTCCTGCTCGTCCATCAGCGCCATGGGACCCCAGTTTAGAGAGCCCCCGGCTCAGAACAGCGTGGCGTCGAGGGCCAGCATGGCCGGGGCCTCCTCCAGCCGCAGCAGGGTCTCCTTGCGGTCCAGCCCGCCGCCGTACCCGGTCAGGCTCCCGTCGGCGCCGATGACCCGGTGACAGGGCACGATGATCGAGATCGGGTTCTGGCCGTTGGCCGCGCCGACCGCCCGCGAGGCCGACAGCGGCTTGCCCAGCCGCCGGGCCTGCTCGCCGTAGCTGCGCGTGGTGCCGTACGGGATGCGGGTCAGCTCGGCCCACACCTCCAGCTGGAACGGCGACCCGGCGGGGGAGAGCGGCACCTCGAACTCGGTTCGCTCGCCGCCGAAGTAGGCCTCCAGCTGCGCCGTCACCGTCGCGAACACCGTCGCGTCCCGCCGGGCCCCGGGCGGCACCGGGGCCGTGCTGCCGTGCGGGCCGCCCAGCATGTACAGCCCGGTCAGCGCGTCGGCCCGCCCGATCAGCAGCAACTCCCCGATGGGCGAGCCCACCCGCGTGTAGTAGTGCTGCGCCTCCGGCTCCGGCGCCACGAACGGCCAAGCTCCCTCACTCACCCCACTCAGACCGATTGCCTCATTCATGCTTTCTCCTCTTCGGCGTGAGCCCACAGGTGCTGCAGCGCGTAGGACCGCCACGGCCGCCAGCTTTCCGCCTGCCGCGCGGCCGCCTCCGGCCCCGACGGTGCGCCCAGCGCGGCCAGGCCGTGGCGAACCCCGGCGTCGGTGGGCAGGAACGCGTCGGGGTCGGACAGCGCGCGCATCCGGATGTAGCCCGCCGTCCACGGGCCGATCCCGGGCAACGCCAGCAGCTGCCGTTCGGCCTCGTCCCGGTCCGCGCCCGGGTCCAGGCTCAGCTCTCCGGACGCCAGCGCCGTGGCCAGCCCGACCAGGGCCCGGGCCCGGCTGCGCGGCATCGGCAGCGTGTCCGGGTCGGCACCCGCGATCGTGTCCGGGTCCGGGAAACAGTGGGTCAGCGCGGACGAGCCGGCCCCCGTTTCCGCACCCGCCGGCAGGTGGCCCAGCGGCTTGCCGTAGGTCTCGGTCAGCCGGGTGCCGAGCCGCCGCGCGGCCGCCACCGACACCTGCTGGCCCAGCACCGCCCGCAGCGCCAGCTCGGCCCCGTCCACGTGCCCGGGCACCCGCCGCCCGGGGCAGGCCCGGACCAGCGGCCGGAGCAGTTCGCTGCGCTCCAGGAAGCCGGACACCGTGGCCGGGTCGGCGTCCAGGTCGAGCAGCCGCCGGCACCGCTGCACCGCCGGCGCCAGGTCCTTCAGGTCTTCCAGCTGCAGCTCGCAGTCCACGAACGCCGCCCCGCCGGCCCCGGCCCGGAGCGCGACCAGGCCGATCCCGTTGGGCAGCGTCAGCGTCCGGCGGTAGCAGCCGTCGCTGACGTCCTCCACCCCCGGAATGGCCCGGACGGCCAGGAACCGGAGCATCCGGTCCAGGTCGATCGGCGGCCGGTAGGCCAGCCGCAGCCGGATCGTGCCCGCGGCCGGAACCTCGCCGTGACGCCCGCGGGCGGCCCGTTCGCGCAGCTCGGTCGGGGTGAGCGCGAACACCTCTCGCATCGTCGCGTTGAACTGCCGGATGCTGGCGAACCCGGCCGCGAACGCGATGTCGGACAGCGGCAGGCTGGTCGTCTCGGTCAGGATCCGGGCGGTCTGCGCCCGCTGGGCCCGGGCCAGCGCCAGCGGCCCCGCGCCCAGCTCCACCGTCACCGCCCGGTTGACCTGCCGCTCGCTGTACCCGAGCCGTTCGGCCAGGCCGGTGACCCCGGCCCGGTCCACTGCCCCGTCGGCGATCAGCCGCATCGCCCGGGCGGCCACGTCGGCCCGCACGTTCCACTCGGGCGAGCCGGGAGAGGTGTCGGGCCGGCACCGCTTGCAGGCCCGGAACCCGGCCTCCTGCGCCGCCGCCGCGGTCGGGTAGAACCGCATGTTCGCCCGCTTGGGCGTGATCGCCGGGCAGCTCGGCCGGCAGTAGATCCCGGTGGACGTCACCCCGGTGAAGAAAACGCCGTCGAACCGCGCGTCCTTACTGGCCGCCGCCCGGTATCGCTGCTCGTCGTCCACGTCCTCACCCTGCCAGCGCCCCACCCCCAAAGCTAGCGGAAATCAGACATCGTCAACCCCGCCGCCTGCCCCGCCAGCTTCGCGTCCAGCTCGAGGCTGAAGATCACCAGAAGGTTTGCTCACGGCTCGGTTCGCTTCCTGGCCTGGCTCGGTTCGCGGTAGTAGTTTGCGTCCATGCAAGCGGAAATCAAGGGCACCACGATGCCGGTGCTCGAAGTCACGGCGCAGCCCGGCGAGCAGCTCGTCTCCACCCACGGCGAGCTGTCCTGGATGACGGCCAACATGCAGATGTCGCAGACCACCGGTGGTGGCGGCTTCATGCACGGTCTCAAGCGCGTGATGGGCGGCGGTGGGTTGTTCCTCACCCGCTACGAGGCCACGGGTGGCCCCGGCATGATCGCGTTCGCGGCCAAGCTGCCCGGCCACATCGTCCCGGTCGACGTCACCCCGGGCCACTCCTACCTGGTGCACCGGCACGGCTGGCTGTGCGGGACGGCCGGCATCACCCCGAGCATCGCCCTGCAGCAGACGTTCCGCGGCGGCCTGTGGGGCGGCGACGGGTTCCTGCTCCAGCGGCTCGACGGCGAAGGCCGGGCCTGGATCGAGCTGTCCGGCGAGCTGGTCCACTACACCCTGAACGCGGGCCAGACCCTGATGGTCCACCCCGGCCACATCGGCATGTTCGAGGCCAGCGTGCAGTTCCAGATCACCCGCGTCCCCGGCGTCACCAACCTGCTGT
>Ga0209112_10000054_pt1 | contig 16261 bp, 18 predicted proteins | sample TexAe_OM3H0_O3_FD_187947 | JGI IMG/M metagenome (GOLD analysis project Ga0209112, IMG submission 187947) | Forest soil microbial communities from Davy Crockett National Forest, Groveton, Texas, USA - Texas A ecozone_OM3H0_O3 (SPAdes) (version 2) | ecosystem: Environmental > Terrestrial > Soil >...
CGTAGCCGGGTCCGGTGCGGGTGAGCAGCACGCACCGGGTGGAGAACTGCGCGAAGCTGGTCCACACCTTCTGCCCGTTGACGATCCAGTTGTCGCCCTGCTGCGTGGCGCGCGTGGTCAGCGACGCCAGGTCGCTGCCGGACCCCGGTTCGGAAAAGCCTTGGCACCACTGCTCTTCGCCACTGAGCAGCCGCGGCACCATCTCTTTGGCGAGTTCCGCCGGTGCGTAGTCGATCATGGTGGGTGCGAGCACCTCGAGCATCGAGTAGGGGCCGGGCTCGGCCAGTCGGCGGCCCACCACCTCCTCGCCGACGATCGCGCGGAGCACGTCGGGACCACCCAGCCCGCCGACCTCTTTCGGCCAGCCATAGCGCATCCAGTCGGCGTCGTAGAGGGCCCGGCTGACGCGCGCGAATTGCTGCATATGGCCCTGCAGCGAGTGGTCGGTTCCGGGGGTCAGGTCATTCTCGTCGAGCCACTTGCGCAGACCCGTCCGGAACTCCTCGACATTCACGGGGCCGGACGGCCGACGGCGTGCGGGCGCCCGGAGTCATGCACGCCGCTGCGGCGAATGAACGTCATGGCCCTGGTCTTCAGTCGCCATCCATCGGCGGTGCGCAGGTAGGTGTCGCGGTAGTAGCCGATGCGCATGTCGTGAGCGGAGTGTTCGATGAAGCACAGCGGCTGGGTGCCGCTGGCGGAATCGCCGTCGAGGTCCACCAGCGCGGTTCCGGTCATGAACAGGCCTTTCGGCGCGGCACCGACCAGTTCGGGAAATCTGTCCAGGGTGTAGGTGTCACCGAATGCGCTGTAGGTCCCGTCCGGCGTGAACACGCCGATCAGTCCGTCGATGTCGCCCTGGGTGATCGTCACCGCGTAGCGGGCGAGCAGTTGCTGGATCTCGACCAGGTCGTCAGTTCTGGTTGGCATATACCTTGCCGCCTTTCATGACAAAGCTGACGTTTCGGGTAACCGTGATGTCTTCCAACGGGTTTCCCGGCACCGCGATGATGTCGGCGAGCATACCTTCGGCCAGCCGACCCAGATCGGAGGAGTTGATCAGTTCGGCCGCGGTCACGGTGGCCGCCCGCAGCACGGCGTCCGGCGGCAGGCCCCATTCGACCAGCGTGACGAGCTCGTCGGCGTTCTTGCCATGCGGTATCGCCGGCGCGTCGGTGCCGACGGCGATCTTCACGCCGGCCTTGTACGCGGCCAGGATCGACGTGCGCGACTTCGGGAACATCTCGGCGGCCTTGGCCTGCAGTTCGGGTGGAGCGTGCGAGACGTCCATCCCTTCGGCGAGGCGACGGGTGCTCACCAGAAAGGTCTCGCGTTCGACCATCAGCGCGATCGCCTCGTCGTCGATGAGGAAACCGTGCTCGATGCAGTCGATGCCGGCCTCGACCGCGTGCTTGACCGCCTCGGCGCCGTGCGTGTGGGCCGCGACCCGCAGGCCGCGCCGGTGCGCCTCGTCGACGATCGCACACAGTTCTTCGTCCGAATAGTGTTGTGCACCAGGCGGACCGGTCAGCGACATCACGCCGCCCGAGCAGCAGACCTTGATCAGCTGGGCACCGTGCTTGATCTGGTACCGCACCGCCTTGCGGATTTCGTCGATGCCGTTGGCGATGCCCTCTTCGACCGTCAACTCCAGCGCATGGGGCGCGAACGCGGCGAACATCGTCGGATCCAGATGCCCGCCGGTCGGGGTGATCGCGTGCCCGGCCGGCACCACTCGCGGTCCGTCGATCCAACCCGCATCGATCGCCTTGGCGAGCGCGACGTCGAGCAGATAACCGCCGGTCTTGACGAACAGGCCCAGATTGCGCACCGTCGTGAACCCGGCGCGCAGCGTGCGACGGGCGTTGCCGACCGCGCGCAGGACCCGCGTCGGCGGGTCGTCCTGAACCTGCGACAGGCCGGGTTTCTCGCCCCGGCCACCCATCAGGAGATTGACTTCCATGTCCATCAGGCCGGGCAGCAGGATCGCGTCGCCCAGATCGATCACGTCGCCTTCGGCACTGCCGCCGACACCGGCGATCCGGTCGCCTTCGACCCGCAGGATTCCGGGCGAGACGATTGCGCCGGCGTCGACGTCAAGCAGCCCAGCAGCCTTGAGCGTCAACACCTCTCAGATCACCGGTTCCCGAAGCACTTCAACCCACGCCGCGCCGCTGTCGGGCACGCGCGGCTGCTTCCACGCCTCGATCGGGAAGGACACCATGACCAACGACTGCATGATGTGCATCAGGGTCTTCGCGTCGTCGGGCAGATCGTCCAGCGGGAACTGGTCGCAATACGCGATGACGTCATTCAACTTGGGGAATGCGACGTCGTAAAACGCCTGCATCTCGGACATCGTCGAGGCCAGCCGCTTGGCGTAGCGCTCGGGCTCGGTGGCCAGATCCCAATCCAAATACGGCTCCAGGGCCGCGAATTCAGACGGTAGCGACATTGCGCTGGTGCTCCTTCACGTAGTTCGCGGTCGTCTTGTGCAGATGACGGATCAAGACTTCCTGGTCGCACAGCAGGAATTCCTTGACCGCGCGGGTGCCGATCATCGTCTGGGTCGCTTCCAGCGTGTTGGCGTCCTGCAGCGCGTACTCCTTGAACGTCACCGCGGCCAGTTCCTGGGCCAGGCGTTCCCGCGCATTGCGCGGCGGGACGAAATACAGCGACGACTCGAAGATGTGCTTGTCCACCGCGGTCGGCCAGTAGTGGTAGGTGAGGTACCAGCCCGGCTCCCAGATCAGCAGCATGAAGTTCGGGTAGAACAGCCACGAGTCGATGCCCCACTGCGGCACCCTCTTCACGTTGACACCCGGTGGGAGCTCCAGCTTCTCGATGATCTCCGGCTTGTCCCAGGGGCCGAACAGCCCACTGCGCAGCACCTGGTCCATCGGCTTGACCATGCTCATGTCCACGGGCGGCGACTGGCCACCCCAGGTCGACTGCAGGTTGTGCGGGCCGGACAACTCGTAGTGCAGCGCTTCGTAACCGAACTTTTGGATCTTGGCGGCTTCTTCCTTGGTGTACTGCCCCTGGTGCAGGATCGGCGCGTGGTAGAACTCGACGAACGCGTCGATGAACAGCTTCCAGTTGCTGCCGACCTCGGCCCGGTAGGAGTAGGTCTCCGTCATCTCGCCGAAGGGGTAGCCCTCGATACTCTTGGCCAGCGGCCCGAGATAGTCGGTGAGCGGCGCCGCGTTGTCGTCGAAGTTGATGAAGATGAAGCCTTCCCACACCTCGCAACGGACGGGCGCCAGGCCGAACTTGCCTTTGTCGAGGTTGAAGAACTCTTCTTCTTGTTGAACGAAGGTCAGGTCACCGTCGAGGCTGTAGCGCCAGGCGTGGTACTTGCAGGTGAACTGGCGGCAGGTGCCGGAAGTCTCCTCGTTGGGAAAGTCGTTCCACACCAACTTGTTTCCGCGGTGCCGGCAGACGTTGTGGTAGGCCTTGACGGTCCCGTCCTTGGTCTTGACGATGATCACCGAGGTGCCCTTGCCCGCCGACGGCAGCTCTTTGGTGAAGTAGCTGCCGGTGCGGGGGAGTCGCTCGACACGACCGACGTTCAACCACGTTTTCCTGAAGACCGCGTCGCGTTCGGCCTCGAAGAACGCCGGGTCGATCGAGTCGGTGTAATCGACTGGCGCGGTACCCAGTTCGGGATAGTTTTCTGTCCAGCTGCCGGCGGCCGGCTTAGGGAAGTGGGGCAATGTTCTTACCTCTCTTGTCAGTGCTGATCCGCGTTTTCCAGCTCTACGCCGAAAGTGTTGAAAGCCATGGCCAGTAGGGCGTAGCAGCCGACCGTGAAGATGAAATCCATCCGTTGCTGGTCGTTGAGGCGCTCGCCGAGTGCCGCCCAGGACCGGTCGGACAGCTCCGAGACCTCCTCGAGTTCGTCGACCGCGGTGAGCACCGCACGATCGAAGGCGTCGAATTCGTCGACGGGGCCTCCACCGAACGTTTTGACCGCCGCGATCTGGTCATCGGTGATTCCCTCGTCCTTGGCCATGCTGACGTGGTGGGACCACTCGTAGGCGCAGTCGCGGCGATGCGCGACGCGCAGGATGGCGAGTTCGCGGGTGCGCGCCGGCAGCGTGGATGACATCAGAAGATGGACGTTGAATCGAAGAAACGCCTTGGCCAGCGCCGGGTGGTGCGCGAAGGTCGAAAGCGCGTTGTTGGTGTCCGCGCCGCGCATAGCCGAGAGTGCCTGCCGGGTAGCCTCGTCCCACTGATCAGCGGGCAGCGGCTGCAGACGCATCCGCGGTCTCCTCTCGGCTTGCCCTCGACCACCTCTCGGTCAGGGAGAATCATATTCTCATTTACAACCAATAGAGTTGCACGATTCGCCCGGCTGGTCAATGCCGACGGGCGGGTCGGGCCGTGCGTGCCTATCGACACACGGCCCGTAGCGAAAACACCGGGGCAGGGGTGGCCCGACCGGCCGACGCCCGCGCTCACCTGAGTCGCAATGTCGCTTTATGGCCGAAAACCGGCTGACGTGTCCTGTGCCTGGTCAGGCGCGGATCGTCGGCCGTAGCTACTCATGGATGTTGATTCTCGCCTGGCGAGAAGATAGTTTTCATTTTAGTGATCTTGGCACGGGACAGCGATGCGCCGAGGCTGTGTGGAAGCGGAATCGGTTCGTTGGATTCAACGGAAAGGCAACGGCCATGAACAAAGAAGACATGATGCTGATCAGCGTTGACGACCACACCGTCGAGCCGCCGGAGATGTTCAAGAACCACCTGTCGAAGAAGTACATCGACGACGCGCCCAGGCTGGTGCACAACGATGACGGCTCGGACATGTGGAAGTTCCGCGACACGGTGATACCGAACGTGGCGCTCAACGCCGTCGCGGGCCGGCCGAAGGAAGAGTACGGAATCGAGCCGACGGGGCTCGACGAGATCCGGCCGGGTTGCTACAACGTCGACGAACGAGTCAAGGACATGAATGCCGGCGGCATCCTGGCCTCGATCTGCTTCCCGTCCTTCCCCGGCTTCGCCGGTCGCCTGTTCGCCACCGACGATCACGATTTCTCGGTCGCGCTGGTGCAGGCCTACAACGACTGGCACATCGACGAGTGGTGCGGCGCCTACCCGGCGCGGTTCATCCCGATGGCGATCCCGGTGATCTGGGACGCCGAGGCGTGCGCCGCCGAGGTGCGCCGGGTGTCGAAGAAGGGCGTGCACGCGTTGACCTTCACCGAAAATCCGGCCGCGATGGGATACCCGAGCTTCCACGACGAGTATTGGACCCCGCTCTGGAAAGCCCTGTGCGACACCAACACCGTGATGAATGTGCACATCGGTTCTTCGGGCCGGCTGGCCATCACCGCACCCGACGCGCCGATGGACGTGATGATCACGCTGCAACCGATGAACATCGTGCAGGCCGCCGCCGATCTGTTGTGGTCGCGGCCGATCAAGGAGTATCCGGACCTCAAAATCGCCCTCTCCGAGGGCGGGACCGGCTGGATCCCCTACTTCCTGGAGCGTGCCGACCGCACCTTCGAGATGCACTCGACGTGGACTCACCAGGACTTCGGCGGCAAGGTCCCCAGCGAGGTGTTCCGCGAGCACTTCCTGACCTGCTTCATCAGCGACAAGGTTGGCGTGGCGCTGCGCAACGAGATCGGCATCGACAACATCTGCTGGGAAGCCGACTACCCGCACAGCGACTCGATGTGGCCAGGAGCGCCGGAAGAGCTGTGGGATGTGTTGTCGATCAACAATGTTCCCGACGACGAGATCAACAAGATGACCTACGAGAATGCCATGCGGTGGTACTCGTTCGACCCGTTCACCCACATTCCGCGCGAGCAGGCTACCGTCGGCGCGTTGCGCAAGGCGGCCGAGGGACACGATGTGTCCATAAAGGCGGCGGGCCACGACAAGGACGCCAGAGCGGGTTCGTCGTTCTCGGACTTTGCCGCCAACGCGAAAGCACTGACCGGCAACAAGGACTAACCCGCCACCGGACGAACTCGTGCGCCCGTGGCGGTCGTAAGCGCGGCGCAGCCGGGCGCAGCGGGCCGACACCGAAAGCCGGTGTATGAACCGACCAAGGAGGTCTTCCCAGTGCCCGGCGATGGAATGAATTTCGAGCTGACCGACGACCAGGAGCTGATCCGCAAGTCGGTCGCCGAGTTGGCGCGGAAATTCGACGATCAGTACTGGATGGAGAAGGATCAGGCGCACGAATTCCCAACCGAGTTCTATCGGGCCATAGCCGATGGCGGCTGGCTTGGTATGACGATTCCTACCGAGTACGGCGGCCATGGCCTCGGAATCACCGAAGCCACACTGCTACTGGAAGAGGTCGCCAAGTCCGGCGGCGCGATGAACGCGGCCAGCGCGATCCACCTGTCGATCTTCGGCATGCAACCGGTCGTGGTGCACGGCTCAGACGAGCTCAAGGCGCGCACCTTGCCCTCGGTCGCCAACGGCGAGGTGCATGTGTGCTTCGGCGTGACCGAACCCGGTGCCGGGCTGGACACTTCGCGAATCACCACGTTCGCCAAGCGCGACGGCGACAAGTACATCGTCAACGGCCGCAAGGTGTGGATCTCCAAAGCGATGGAGTCCGACAAGATCCTGCTGCTGACTCGCACCAAGAGCTACGACGAGGTCACCAAGAAGACCGACGGGATGACGCTGTTCCTCACCGACCTCGACCGCAGCCGGGTCGATATCCGCCCGATCCGCAAAATGGGCCGCAACGCCGTCAGCTCCAACGAGTTGTTCATCGACAATCTGGAAATACCGGTCGAGGACCGAATTGGCGAAGAGGGCAACGGATTTCAGTACATCCTTGACGGCCTGAATCCCGAGCGGATGTTGATCGCGGCCGAGGCGCTCGGGATCGGCAGGGTGGCCCTGGAAAAAGCTGTGAAGTACGGCAACGAGCGCGAAGTCTTCGGCCGGCCGATCGGCATGAACCAGGGCATCCAATTCCCGCTCGCGGATTCGCTGGCCCGCCTCGACGCCGCCGAACTGATGCTGCGCAAAGCCACCTGGCTCTACGACAATCGCAAACCCTGTGGGCGCGAAGCGAATACCGCCAAGTACCTATGTGCCGATGCCGGCTTCACCGCCGCGGACCGGGCGCTGCAAACGCACGGCGGCATGGGCTACGCGGAGGAGTACCACATCACGCGCTACTTCCGTGAGGCCCGGCTGATGAAGATTGCGCCGGTCAGCCAGGAGATGATTCTGAACTTCCTTGGGGCCAATGTGCTGAAGTTGCCAAGGAGCTATTGATGGCCGGCTGCTCCCGGTGGTCGGCGGCATGGTGATGTGACGTACGTTCGACCCCGATGACCATCTCCGAAGAACCCGTGCTGCTGTCCGATGACAGCGACGGGGTACGCACGCTCACCCTCAACCGGCCGCGCCGCAAGAACGCGATCAACCCGGAATTGTGGATCGCGCTGCGCGATGCGCTGCATGCCGCCGGTCGAGACCGCAGCGTGCGTGCGCTGGTGATCACCGGGTCGGGCGGCAGCTTTTGTTCCGGCGCCGACATCTCCGTAGCCGACGACGTTCATCCCAAGTACAAACTGCAGCGACTGACCGACGTTGCGCTGACGTTGCACGAGCTTCCGATGCCGACGATCGCAAAGGTAACCGGGGTGGCGGTAGGGGCGGGGTGGAACCTGGCGCTGGGTTGCGACTTCGTGGTGGCGACGCCGGAATCGGAGTTCTGCCAAATCTTTTCGAAACGCGGTCTGTCGATCGACCTCGGCGGTTCCTGGCTGTTGCCCAAACTTGTTGGCCTGCAACAGGCTAAGCGGCTAGCACTGCTCGCCGAGAAGATAGATGCCGAGGAAGCCTACGCCCTGAACTTGGTCACCTGGATGGTGTCGGACGCGGAGATCGACGTCTTCGTCAAGGATCTCGCCGACCGGCTGGCGGCCGGCCCGCCCATCGCGCTCGCCCAGACCAAGGCGCTGCTGAACGAGAACGCCGACCGGACCCTGCGCGACGCGGTGGCCAACGAGGCCCGCGCACAGGTCGGCAATTTCGCCACCGTCGACGCCGCGGCCGCGTACGCGGCATTCGCCGAGCGTCGGGAGCCGTCGTTCACGGGTAGGTGGTCGCTATCAAAATCGGACGAGGAATCGGAGTAGGGACATGCGTGAGACAGTCATCGTCGAGGCCGTGCGCACGGCGGTCGGGAAGCGAAACGGCGGCCTGTCCGGGATGCACGCCGCGGACCTGTCCGCGATCGTCCTCAACGAGTTGCTGGAACGCGCCGGCGTCGGCCCCGAGATCGTCGACGACGTCGTCTGGGGCTGTGTGTCGCAGGTGGGCGACCAGTCCAGCAACATCGGCCGCTACGCGGTGCTGGCCGCCGGCTGGCCGGAGAACATCCCCGGCACCACCGTCAACCGCGCCTGCGGTTCCAGTCAGCAGGCGCTCGACTTCGCCGTGCAGGCGGTGATGTCCGGCCAGCAGGACGTCGTCGTGGCCGGCGGTGTCGAGGTGATGAGCCGCGTCCCATTGGGCTCGGCCAGGGCGTCCGGCATGCCGTACGGGCCGAAAGTCCTTGCCCGCTATGACGATTTCTCCTTCAACCAGGGCCTGTCGGCGGAGATGATCGCCAAGAAGTGGGGATTCTCCCGCACCCGGCTCGACGAATTCTCGGTCCAGTCACACGAGCGGGCCGCCGCGGCGCAGGACGGCGGGGCGTTCACCGATCAGATCGTGCCGGTTTTCACCGACGGAGACGGCGAAAAGACCGTGGTCTCCGCCGACGAAGGTGTTCGGCGGGGGAGCACCGTCGAGAAACTCGGCGCGCTCAAGCCGGCGTTCGCCGAAGACGGCGTGATCCACGCGGGCAACTCCTCGCAGATCTCCGATGGCGCGGCCGCGCTGCTGGTGATGACCTCGGCGATGGCGATCGAGCTGGGACTGACGCCGATCGTGCGCTACCTGGCCGGTGCGGTGACCGGCGCGGACCCGGTGCTCATGCTCACCGGCCCCATCCCGGCGACCGAGAAGGTGCTGAAGAAGGCCGGCGTGGCGCTGTCGGAGGTGGGCGTCTTCGAGGTGAACGAGGCCTTCGCGCCCGTGCCGCTCGCGTGGCTGGCCGAGACCGCGGCGGACCCCGAACGGGTCAATCCGCTGGGCGGCGCCATCGCGCTGGGACACCCACTCGGCGCCTCCGGTGCGGTGCTGATGACTCGCATGGCGCACCACATGCGCAACAACGGGATTCGGTATGGGTTGCAGACCATGTGCGAAGGCGGCGGTACCGCCAACGCGACCCTGGTCGAGCTTGTGAACTAGCCGGATCTTCAAGCGGCGACCGCAGCGCTCGCGATCACGGCGAAAATCTCAGCCCCCCGGTGACCCTTGTCACAGCCGGCAAACTAACCTACTGTGTGTTCACTAGGTTGGTTCGGCCAGCTCAAGGGAGTCCGGTTTGCCCGTCGCACGGCGGTACGACACGCTTCTCGCCAAGGGCGAGGACCGCAAGCAGCGAATCCTCGACGTCGCCCAACGCCTCCTCACGCGCAACGGCTGGCGTAGCACGACGCTCGCCCAGATCGCCGGGGAGGCCGGGGTCACGCCGGCGGGATTGCTGCATCACTTCGCGTCGAAGGAACAGCTGCTGCACGCCGTGTTGGACGCGCGCGACCTCGATGACGACACCCACGCCGACCGGACCGGGGACCTCTTCGCGCAGATCGCCCAGGTCGCTGACCGCATCAACCGGGCACCCGAGCTGGTCGGAACGTTCACGGTGCTGCTGGTCGAAAACATCCTTCCCGACGCTCCGTTGCACGACCGCATGCTCGCCAGGCACCGCACCGCGACCGACATCGTCGCCGAACTGATCCGCCGCGGTCAGGCCGATGGCCGATACCGCACCGACATAGACCCCGCCGTCAAAGCGGTAGAAATTCTCGCCTTCGTCCACGGAATGGAAACCATATGGTTGCTCGATCCATCAATACCGCTCACCGAGGTGTTCAAGCAGTACGCGGAGACACTGGCGCGGGACTTCGCGCCGACGAAGACGTGCGGGAGGACATGAGATACCGGCTCGACGTGGTAGCCGCCACCGTCGTCGACGTGGTGAGGTTCGCCGGCGGCTGGCTCTTCGACCGGTCGATGGCGGGATGGGATGTGACCGTGCTGGTGGTCGACCACCCCGACGACCGGCCGCTGCAGATCCTGGGCGCCCAAGTGCTCGATCTCGAAGACGTTCTGGCGTCGCCGCAAGCGCGCCCTCGCCCGCAGGCACTGGCGGCCGCCGCGGATCTATTCGGGTGCGACGCGAGGGTGCGCCGGGGTGTCCTGCAGGCGCTCGATCACGGCGTCACCGAGGTCACGCTGTGGGGGCAGACCTGGCCGTCCGAACTCGACGAGAGTGTCGGCGGCCTGGTGCAACACCGGCTGAGCATGGCGGCCAAGACCTTCAAGGCCCAGGCCCTGGCCGCCGCCTTGGATGTCGAAGAAGCTTCGCAAGGCGCGATCGGATGCCTCGAGACCTTCAGAAGCGGTCTGCTGGCCTGGCCGTCGGTCGCCGCCGATCTGGTTCCTGCCAGCTAAGCGCCGCGGCTCGAGGCCGCGCGGCCGATACACCCGAGGGCGCGTTCGGCGGCGTGGGGTCCGCTCGTTGACGACCACCATGGCATATGGAAATGTAATACTCATCTGCGAGAGGCGCGTTCTCACCAGCCGAGATTCGAGGAGCAGAAAATGGCGGACGACTTCACCGAGCTGGACTTCTTCCGCGGCAAAGAGCTCATCGCCGACCCCTACCCCTACTACGAGGCGCTGCGGCAGCAGTGCCCGGTGACCCCGGAGAAACACCACGGCGTGACCATGGTGACCGGCTGGGACGAGGCCTGCGCGGTGTTGAACGACGCCCAGACGTGGTCGTCGTGCATCTCGGTGACCGGGCCGTTTCCGGGTTTTCCGGTACCGATCGAGGGTGACGACATCACCGAGCTGATCGAAGAACATCGCGACGAGCTGCCGTTCAGCGATCAGCTGCCCACGCTCGACCCGCCGACCCACACCAACCACCGTTCCCTGTTGATGCGGCTGATCACCCCCAAGCGCCTCAAGGAGAACGAGGACGCCATGTGGGCGCTCGCCGACCAGGTGCTCGACGATTTCCTGCCGCCGGGCAGGGGCGACTGGATCAAGGGCTTCTCGAGTCCCTTCACGCTGCTGGTCATCGCCGACCTGTTGGGCGTGCCCATGGAGGATCGCGACAAGTTCGTCAAGGGCATCGCCGAGCACGCGGGCGGCGGCGTCGGCGGCACCGGCAAGGAGTCGCTGTCGCACAGTCCGCTGGAATTCCTCTACGACCTGTTCTCGGATTACGTCTCCGACCGCCGCCGCCAGCCCCGTGACGACGTGCTGACCGGCCTGGCGACCGCCACGTACCCCGACGGCTCGATCCCTGAGGTCGAAGATGTCGCCCGCGTCGCCAGCAACGTGTTCTCGGCAGGGCAGGAGACCACCGTGCGGTTGCTGGGCGCGTCGCTGCAGACCCTCGGGGAGCGCCCCGAGATCCAGGCGCAGCTGCGCAAGGACCGCAGCCTGATCGGAAACTTCATCGAAGAGTCGCTGCGCCATGAGAGCCCGGTGAAGGGCGACTTCCGGATGAACCGGGTGCCCGTCAACGTCGGCGGCGTCGATCTGCCCGCCGGCACCACGGTGATGATCGTGCAGGCGGCGGCCAACCGCGATCCGCGCCGCTTCGAGGACCCCGCCACGTTCGATCCGGCCCGCAAGAACGCCCGCCAGCACATTTCGTTCGGGCGCGGCATCCACAGTTGCCCCGGCGCCCCGCTGGCGCGCGCCGAAACCCGCGTGGCCATCGAGCGGCTGTTGGACCGGACGTCCGACATCAGAATCGACGAAAGCGTGCACGGCCCGGCCAATGACCGCCGCTACCAATATGTTCCGACCTACATCCTGCGAGGTCTGACGGAGCTGCACCTGGAGTTCACGCCGGCATGAAGGTGTGGGTAGACGACCAGCGTTGTCGCGGCCATGGCGTGTGCGTCACGCTCTGCGCGGATGTGTTCAGCCTGACCGAGGACGGCTATGCGGTGGCGATAGATTCGGAAGTCCCAACGGAATTGGAGGCCGACACCCAAGAGGCCATCCAGTGCTGCCCCGAGCAGGCCATCAGCGAGACCTGACCAAATACACTCCGAAAGCAAGGAGATTCAGCGTGGCCAAGGGCTATGTCATCCTGACCGAGGCCATCAAAGATCCCGAGGGCATGAAGGCCTATGCGCAGGCTGCGGGATCGGCGATGAGCGGTGCCAAGATTCTCGCGGTGGACACGGCTGCCAAAGTCATCGAAGGCGCCTGGCACGGCGACCAGACCGTCCTGCTGGAATTCGAATCGGTGGACGCAGCGCGCGCCTGGTACGAGTCCGAGGGCTACCAGACCGCGGCAAAGCTGCGGCAGGCGGCGGCCGACTGCAACGCGGTCATTCTCGCCGGGTTCTAAATCCTTCGGAGGTCTACTCCACGATGGAGATTGCCTGCCGGGGGCATTGACGGACGGCTTCGCGCACGTCCGACTCGATCTCCGGAGTGACTTCTTCCTGGTGGACGGTCAGCATGTCGTCGTCGCCGAGTTCGAAGATGTCCGAATTGATCCCCATGCAGACACCGTTGCTTTCGCAGAGTCCCCAGTCGACTTCGATCTTCTTCGTCATCGCTGCCCCCTTATCGAAGCACCTTGACGGGCACGTGCTTCCAGCCCGCCACGTTTTGCATGGTCACCCGTTGGCACCCCGCCCAGTCGACCTCGTAGCGCGGCATGAAGTCCACGAGCTTCTCCAGCGCGATCCGGCTTTCCAGACGGGCCAGTGCGGCGCCGAGGCAGCTGTGAATCCCGTAGCCGAGACCGAGGTGCTGCGCCTCGGTCTGGTCGCGCTCGATGTCGAACGTGTCGGCGTCGGTGAAGGCGTCGCTGTCGCGGTTGGCCGCGGCGCCGCAGAGGAACACCGGCTTGAAGGGGGGAATCACGCCGCCGCTGACGCGCGCCTCCTTGACGGTGTAGCGGACGTTGTATTGGACCGGACCCTCGTAACGCAGTAGCTCTTCCACGGCCCCGGGGATCTTGCTGCGGTCGTCCTGCAGCATCTGCCACTGGTCGGGATTGCGGGCGAAGATCACCGCCGCATTTCCGATCAACTTGGTGACGGTCTCGGCGCCGGCTCCGCCCAAAAGGGTCGCAAAGCCGGTGATTTCGATGTCGTCGAGCTTGCGGGGCTGACCGTCTTCGCCCGGGATCTCGGCCGTGATCAGCCTGCTGATCATGTCGTCCTGTAGCTCCCCGCGCCGCTCCTGGATCAAGCCGAAGTAGTACATCGCGGTATCGATGTTGGCCTGCATGCCGGCTTCGCTGACCTCGATCTGCCCCGGTTCGTGATGCAGGCTGGTGTCGATCCAGTGGCGCACCTGCTGGCGATATTCCTCGGGCACCCCGGCCATCCGGGTGATGACCTCCACCGGGAACGGCCCGGAGAAGTCCTGCACGACGTCGAACTTCTCCGGATCGCAAGCGCCCAAGTACTTGTCGATCACCTCGTGGATCGTCTCCACCTGCGATTGGATCGCTCGCGGGGTGAACGCCTTGTTGAGCAGGCTCCGCATGTGCCGGTGCTCGGGCGGATCCATGAAGATGATCGACTTCTGCTCGGGGGCGATACCCTTGCGCACCATCGCCAGGTCGCAGCCGCGCGCCGAGGAGTACGTTTCGAAGTCCTTGAACGCGGCGGAGACGTCCTCATGGCGTGTCAGTGCGTAGAAGTCTTCCTTCTCGTCGTAATACAGCGGTGCGTCCTCGCGCATCCGTGCGTAAATATCGAACGGGTTGTTGTAGAACTCGTCCGAGTACGGGTCGAAGACGACCTTCGGTTTTGTCACTGAATCCTCCTCAGCGGCGAGGGTGGGCTGGAACCTTTACAGCGGAGTCATTGACTGTAACGCTAACGGTAATACCTTCGTGACGAAGCGGAAAGTCCAAATCGCCGCCATCTCAAACCATCTTCGCGATGCCGATCGCCGAGATGACCTCATCGAGGGTGCCCAGATCGCCATCGAGATCCGCGCTGATGCGGCGGGCCACTGCCACGTCCTTGCTCACGAACTCACCGGCTACCTCGAGGAACGACGAGACCGAGCCCGCCGCCGCGACCAGGTGCAGCACCCGACCGGTCGCGCTGCCGTGCCCCAGGGCGGCCGACAACGTCGACTCGGGCACGACTCAACCCAGGACGGGCCGCACCCGCTCCACGGCTTCGTCAGCACCGCCCACGAACAGCGTGAGCCGGCCGGCCGCGGCGTCATGGGGACCTCCGCTGACCGCGGCATCAACGACATCGATGCCAGCGGCGCGCACGGCGACGGCCTCGACGGTGCACGGGCTCGCGGTGGTGTGCACCACCGGCTACGTCGCTGACCGCGCGGTCGCCCAGTCCTTCGAGATCGCTGCGCTGCTGTGCGGTTCGATCCAGAGCCCGGACGTCGTGCCCGGCTCTCACGAGGCGGGCCACCAGGGGGCCGCCCATCCGCCCCGCGCCGATAAACCGACTTTCACGCGGCCTTCATCGCGGATGACCCATCAATGCCAGCGCCGCGTCGGCGGCCTCGAGCACGGCTCCTCCGGTTGCGTTCGCTTGATCGGCGAGGTCGACGGTCAGCCGGACGTCTTTGCGCAGCAATGTGCCCGCCAGATCGGCCAGCCCGTCCAGACCGCCGCTGGGGCCGATGACATTGAGCGCGAAGCTGTTCCCGCTGCCGCGAGAGATGACTTCGGTGAGTCGTTCCGGCGAGACGCCAAGGGACCCCGCCAGCGCAAGCGTGGCGGCCGCGGTGGCCAGGTTGGCGGTGAACAGCAGGTTGTTGAGCAGCTTCGTCGTTTGCCCCGAACCCAGCTCGCCGAGGTGCACGACCGGGTCGCCATAGGTCTGCAACACCGGACGGCAGCGTTCGACGGCGTCCGCCTCGCCGCCGACCATCACGACGAGGCGACCCTCCGCGGCCGCGCCGCCGCCTCCGCTCACCGGGGCATCGATCACCGAAACACCTTGGGCTGCGGCCTTCTTCGCGAGCTCCCTGCAGGTGTTGGGGTGCACCGTGCTGTGCACCGCGATGACACTGCCCGGCTTCATCGTTGCCAGCAGCCCGTGCTTGCCGCCGGCGACTTCGTCGATATCGGCATCGCCGACGACGCAGAGGCAGACCAGATCACTTGCCCGCGCGAGTTCGCCCGGCGACTCGGCGATCTCCGCCGCGGTGTCGGCGAACGGCTCCACGCTCGCGGGTCTGCGCGCCCACAGGGTCACCGGGTAGCCGGCTTCGACGATCCGTCGTGCCATCGGTCCGCCCTGACTGCCCAACCCGATGAATCCGACGCGCATCAGCCGGCCGCCTCTTCGTCCGCCGGACGTGACGTTGCAGCCACGCTCGGGTCCGAAAGTGACTGTGGTGTCACACTCGAGGAGGCGGCCACGCATTCGCCGGCGAACGACAGCACCGTTGCGTGATAGTCAGCCGCGCTGTGGCCGAGGCTCATGTTGTGTCCGGCATCGGGCTGCCGATGGACGGTGAAACGCGGCGCAGCGGAGAACATGGCGGTGATCTCCTGTACCGCTGAATCATCGGCTTGCCAAACCTTTTCATGCTCGGCAATGCTGAAGTGCACAGGCACCCGCACGGCGGGCGCCAGCGTCGGGAACGTCTGACGTGCCCAGTCCGACACCATCTGGTCCTCATAAGCCGGGGCCGATGGGGACACCGTCGCGCCACCGAGGACCTCGGGCGGGTACAGGTGCTCCGGGCTCCACAGCAGGTCGCGCATGCCCGACGGGCGGCGTTCGCGGGTCGCCGTTTTGAGTATTTCCCTGGCCGCGGGGTGGTAGTGCCGACCGGTACCGGCCAATTCGATGCCGAGCAGATCCGAGCCGCGCTCATCGGCGGCCATCCGCATGGTCAATTCGCAGCCGCCCGAATGACCCATCACGAATATGCCCGCGCCGCTTGGTCTTTCGCCGATGATGCGATCGATCGCCCCGTAAGCCAGGTTGACACGCTGGTCACCCTCGACCATCGCCTCCGGGTAGGGCGCAGAACTGCCGTAACCGGGCCGATCGAGCGCCACCACGGTGAATCCGGCTGCGACGCCGCTTCGTAGGAAGGACAACGACGGGTGGCCGGGGCAGTCGAAGTAGATCGCGGTGGTGCCCCCACCGTGGATGGCC
>Ga0209112_10000055_pt1 | contig 16192 bp, 11 predicted proteins | sample TexAe_OM3H0_O3_FD_187947 | JGI IMG/M metagenome (GOLD analysis project Ga0209112, IMG submission 187947) | Forest soil microbial communities from Davy Crockett National Forest, Groveton, Texas, USA - Texas A ecozone_OM3H0_O3 (SPAdes) (version 2) | ecosystem: Environmental > Terrestrial > Soil >...
TACTACGATTTTGATATGCTTCTGCACGGGCTTTAGTGGAGCTTTTCGCTTCAGTGCGGCCCTGCTCAGTTGCAGTATCTTTTAGTTTCCGTTTCCTGGATGTAACCTCAGGTAAGGTAGGCGGCTCTGAGCTCGATCCTTCCGTAAACCTGGGACTCCTTCTAGGTCCCGAACTCTCTCCCTCAGGAACGTTGATCCCTTCGGTAGAAATCTTGAGTTCACTGCTTACGCAGAATCCTCTTTTAATTTAATCCAAGCGTCACCCGGATTATAACGGTATTTTTATATTGTCCGCGGTCAATATTTTTAACGCGCGTTCTTGTCAATTAGGACGGTGGAATCAGATCTGTTATGAACCCCCTCGCGGTGGGCTCCAGATGAAACGGCTACTATGCGTTCACCGTGTGAAAAATATACTCTTCACACTAAATAAACACAACACTAGACGTGCGTGCAAGTTCGGGGTTTGGGACACAATATATGTCCTTATCAACACAACAAATAGATTCTTTCCTTAACTGATTAGAGCGTCACTCTAACAGTTCCAATTGACCAAGACAACGAGTTCTTATGAACAAGTGCTTAGATGTGCTTTTTGCAAGAGACGAAGTCCCTCGGCTTGTATGTGTTTTTCCTGATCAAGTAAACCTGAGTAGCTCCTAGCTTACTCAAGTTCCTTTCACAGCCGTCCACAGTGACACTAACTCCAAAGAAGCTAGCCACCCAATCTGAAACCGTCCACAGTGCCACCAGAGTCCTACTCTGGCCACCCAAGTTGCCGAAACCGTCCTCAGTGACAATAGATCCTAAGATCTATCCACCCAAAATAACCAACAAACAAAATAGATTTATAGTGCAGAGCGTGTGTGTGTATAAAATCCCAACCAATCAACCTAAACGTGTAGAGACTGCGATAGCCTTCTACTCTCCTAGGGTAACTGGGGGGTGTTCTATATCTACTCTAATTTATCGACCTCTATTTATACTGTGCCCAGAATATTACTATTTAAATGAAACTCCGCAATATATCCTACTACATTCCCGCTTCAGGCCATTTAATATTATTATATCCTTTCCTGACTCGTCCGCGGTCATCTTGTCCAGTAATTGCGACGAGTCATACGAGTTCTGGACTTCATAGACAGTCCTTCTTAGTCAAACAGGTAATCTGGGTGACCAGGGTATGTTTATTAATAGTCATGCCCGTTCCTTGTGGAATCCAGGCTAGACGAATCCCACGGCTCTAAGCCTGTGAACCATCCACCCAATCAAACAGGTAATACTGATGACCAGGGGTGTGCACAATTACAGCCGTGCCGATCCCTTGATCTTGGAACCAGGTGGTGACATAATCGGCTTGACACGGCTCAGCCTAGTCATTTCGATAATTGACATTACAAGGGTATGGCCCGGTGGTCCGGAATCATCCCAGGAGTACGGCCACGTATGCCGCGGCCTTCCGCTGACATAAAAGATATCACGCGATGCCCGTCGTACGTATGGACGGTCGCCGTTCCCGTGAAACGTCCCCTTTTGGGAAATAAACCCGGGTCTGGTCCATAATTACGTCGGATTCTCTGCACAGCATAGTGGTCACGTAATGTGTATTTGTGCTCTCCGCGTCCACCGCTAAGTCGTCCTGATCCCCTTCGATCATGTGACCGTGTTTGTAACACGCAGCACACATCGTCACAGCCGATTTAGCTAAAGCGAAAGCTTCGGCCAACGATAACACCCCCAGTGCCGTTCAGATATTTTAATTGGATATTTTGTTTTTATGCCCAATGATAATGGACGACACGGCGCAGTGGGGTTTTATTGAATTATAGTGGTTCGGAGTAACCACCGCGCCATACCGCGAGACATCTTGGCAAATATATTATTCCAGGGCAACGCGCACATGTGTGCGTACTGCCGAAGATATATATATTCCCCTGCTCGTTGGTGTCTATAGTCCAACCGGCCGCTACGGGCCTCAGCGCCGGTTCCAAGATAATATATTTGCTTGACATATTAAAATGTCCGCGGCTGGGTCAATTTAAATAAATTCACGTAGTGAACCAATCCAGGCCCTATTATCTCCCCTTTTCATAATTTTGACTGTCCCCAGTCAATCGTAATTTTATTTTATCTGAGTTGCACGGAGTTATCAATCTCGTGACGTGATACCGCCACTGATCGGTGTCTCGTAGCTTTTGCCCTCGCTGTCAGCCAGCCGTGGATCTTCCCCGTTTGGGAATTCGAACCACTCAACGCGAACTCGCGTTATTTCAAACCACTATTTGCCTCGCGCTGCCATGTCGTGCAGGGAACCCCGTAATAAGGTGCTCGGCGCCGCGCATGCCCTATCACTTGCCCATCCTATTATCAATTATTGGCCTTCCTCGCCCTTTTTCTCAAATTTTCCTCCGTATGCGGAGTATAAAACGCGTCGAAGTCGCGCCCATCACTGCTGACTGAGCCGAACTCTATTGCGACCCTGCAGGGCGCGTAACAAGTCACGGCACGTGCCGCGGCCAATATAAATTTTTGTGACCCGTGAGGGTCTCTTAAAATTTTCTCTCTTTCCACCCACCATGCCGCTACCGCGTCGAGCAACGCCGCACCCAAACGCTCCCCACGAGCCGTTGTTCCTGGCCGATCCTGACGACGACGTCCGTTACCGTAAGTACCGTCCGTACTTCATGGTTCATTTCTACTGACGCGACCTTTACAGCGTACCCGATGCTTATGAGCCCATCCCAGACGCCTGCGCACGTCACCCGCGATATTGGTGACGACGAAGACATCCCACAGACCTCGCAGGCACCTGCCCTGCCCGGTCCCTCGCAGCTCACTCCGACCCGCTCCCGCTTGCCAGCCGCTCTCCGTCACCTCGTCGTCGACAGCCCCCGGCCTTCGCCATCCTCCGTGCTGCCTGGCCCGCCCCCGGCCACCCCGGTCTCAGGCTTGCAGCTGCCGCCTATCAGCAGCCTCCCACTCTCTTCTGGCTCCTTGGTTCTTCCGCCTCTCAGTACGCTCTTTTCTAATTCGTCCTCGGACTTTACTTATTTCCTTATAGCCCCTCGAGCCGTCCGTTGGAGCTCGCCCTTGGTGACTCCTCCTCAGCAGCCAGCGCCTCCTTCGGCGCCCCGCTACATGCCTGTGCTCAGGAGGATGGCCGTGTCGGATCCCCGCACCGGCCTACCGTTCCCGCCGGTCGACCCTAACGCCCCCGTTGCGAAGTCCCCTTCTTCCTCTGGTACGTCCTCCTTTCCTCCTATGGCCCCTTTTACCATGACTGACCCCATGTCCAGCTAGCGACTCGTCGAGCTCCGAATCCAGCTCTGACTCTAGCTCTGCATCGAGCTCTGAGTCAGGTTCTGACCCCGAATCCTCTCCTCATTCTTCAGGTAAGACACCCTTAGTGACCGCGGGCCCTTTTTATTTAGGCCATTTCTAATAGATCGCACCCCGACACCCGCGCCGATAACCGAGCCTCCGCCATACGTTACACCGTCTCCACCCGTGCCGTCCCCAGCGCCCCTGCCACTGTCCCTCGAGGACGAGGCCCGTGCTGCGTTGGTGCGCGCCAACCGGGAGCAATATGCTCGTGAATTTGATGAGCGACTTGGACGCGACGACTCGCCCGAACCCGAGCCGGCTCTTGACTTCGAGGAGCTGGGCGGGCCGGAGTTTTTGTATGCGTCTCAGTTGCTTCCTGTAGGGAACGAGCCCGACTTCTCGGCCGGGAGTCCCGCGCCTGAGCGCGACCCTTCTTCAAGCCGTGCGTTTCCTCGACTTCCTCTTAATTATGTCTGATGACCTTATTTCAGCGCCACCCCAGCCGACCTCTCCCTCGACTGCTTCCCGGTCCTCGACCGCGGAGCCCGACCCCAACTCTGAGTCCAGTTCGGAGTCTGACTCCGGTCCGGACTCATCATCTGAGTCGTCCAGACCGGTACGTGACCACTTCTCATAGTGCCAGACCGATGCTGACTTTTATCTCTTAGCGCAAGCGCCGCCGCATTTATAGACATCCCCGTTCTTCCTCCACGGACTCGGTCGTCTCCCAGGCAGTCTCTACCTTAGCCGAGGAGCTCTTTCCTTCAAACGAAGGATCACCTACGCCCCCTCCTGTGGTACGCTTTTATTTATATATCGTCTTTTGATTACATCTCATTCGCCCAGGTGGTCAAGGCCACTTCCGAGCCTGCCACGAAACGGCAGACGCTGAACTCGCGACGCGCCGCTGGGCTCATCCCAGCCATCACGGTGCTTCCACCGTCGCCCGCGGCTCCGGAGAGCGAAGGCCCTGAGCCGGTGAAGCGAGGGCGCGGGCGTCCCAAAGGGTCCCTGAACAAGAAGACCTTGGCCCAGGCGAAGTCTTCGACGCCCGCCCCTTCGCCCGTCCGTGCCAAACGCCGCCCCACTCGTCGTCACATCGAGCCACCCGCCGGAACTGAGATGGCCGGGCCCATCCCCGTTACTGGGGACGCCCCCACTCGCTCGGGCCCTTTCATATCGGCCCAGACCATTCCCCCCATCGACGTGGATGGACTGGAACGGGTACTCGCGCCCGATATTCCCGTAAGTCTTTTTCTTATTATCCGTGGTCCTTTTATTAATTCCCCTTTTTAGCGGCCTTTCCTTGATGGGTGCGACTTCTGCCTTGTCCGCGACGTCCGCTGCGACGAGGTTCGCCCCGGGTACTCGTGTTCGGCGTGCCTCAATCGGCACTTCAAATGCGCCAACACATATTCAGTGTTCCAGCGCACCAAGTTGTGGAACCGGCTGGCGGAGCGCTTCAGGCTTCTGGGGAATACCCGTAAGCACCCTCTCATTTTCCTTTCTTATTTCTAACTTGCTCCAGGCGTCAACGAATTGATCCAGGAGGTCATCCACCATGGTGACCAGGCCGCCGCGCAGCTCGAGCTCGCGCGCGCCTCCTATCGTCAATTCGAGCGCAGCCAGCGCACACTCGGCGAGGCCATGGCGCAGCTGCGCTATGGGTACGGTAACGAGCGCGGCGTCGCGTACGCGGCAGAGATCGCCCCGGCCCAGCGCGACGAGTTCGCAGAATTCTGGGTCGCGGGTGAGTTGTCTCTGCCGCCGCGACCGCCTCCCGTTCCTGCCTCTGGCGGGCTTTCCCGACGAACCTGGGCCCGCGAGCCCTCTTCGTACTTCCTGGAGTTGGACGAGCGAAACGCCCCAGCGACTCCCACTTCGACTCAACCCACCGGCGACCCCGGCCAGGGATCTTCGCATCCCCGCCGCGAGCGTTTCTTTTCGCTCACCCCATCTAGCGACTCGGAGCCGGAGGAAGGTAGCATTGAACTGTGAGCGCTGGGGCGCAGGGCCCCGTCTTTCTTTTTACCAAATTTTTATCGTGTAGTCGTACATCGCCGTCCGACGCCTCCTGGCGTCTTGAAATTTTCTTTTTACTTATCTCGTATCACCGGGCCGCATGTACATAGTAAAGTGTACGTCCGTACACAATATATGCTTCATTCTATGCCCTTGAACGCTTATTTCGTGAAACCTTGAACGCGTAAGGACTTAGCGTTTTTCTCGAACGCGCCGTTATCACGTGGCTCTATCATAGTCGTTTATCTTATCTTTAGATAAGATAGTCCCCATTTGGTTTGCTCAGCCGGCTACCTTGCCTATTTGAGCGCCTAATTATCGTAACCTCCAGTACGCTAGCCGAGATCGAGATCTTAGGTTTTCAAATTTTTAATTCCATCTCGTAGGGAGCGCTCCCGCGTTCCTGGTAGCGCATCAGCCGTAGGTAAACTAAATCCACCCAATAAAAGGTGCGACCAGTTTGGTCCCGCGGCATGGATCTCACTGAACCCAGCCCCATGTTTCGTGCCCCTACGCCTGCTTCGGACTCGAGCGAGGGAGTCGACGACCAAATTGGTCCAACTCCTCTTCCCGAACGTCCTCCGTTCTTGTACAACATCGGCGAAGACCCGCTGTTTTATTTTACCAGGGACGAGAACGGGAAATTCGTCTGGCCCGAGCTGGCGCAATACGTGGCCTCTCACTTTTCTCCCCGCGTTGGCTGCCTTATACGCCTCCCGGTACGTTTTCCCTTAATATTTTTATTGACCGCGGTCCATTAAAATATTCGTAGGCCACCGTTGGCGGCTGTGGCAGATGCTTTCTCCTTGGCCGGCCGTGCACCTTTATCGTCCGTGGCGATGCCTGCCCTCCCTGCCTCGCTGGATGCCACGACTGCAGCTTTGCAGATCCTTTCATCTTTCTAGAGGCCCTTGCTTTATTTCGTGATACTGGTTACGCGCAACAAAGTGCGTCCTCTTCCACTCTCTCTTTTCGATTGTCAACACCGCCTTTCAGCTTCGCCAGCCGAGTGCGATGCGTTCCTGACCCGCTTCTATTCCGACGCTAAGGCCGCGTTCGTGGTCTTCGATCGCAATGTTCAGCGCTCGCAGTCCGCTATCGAGAGCGGTTATACCGCCCTCCTGAACGGTATTTCAGACCCGACCATCCTGAACCTGATCACCATCTTGGCCGCTGCCCTCGACGTTTCCCCTGTCGTCGTGGGACTCCTGCGCCACCGATCGATGGAATTATCAATCGATTTTGATGGCCTTTTTACTAAGGCCATCGAGCTTATCGACGCTTGGAAGGCGCGTCGTGCTCGTGGTTAGCTCATAGCTTTAGACCACCAGCTATTAGATAGAAACTATCTCAAAGGATTGTCCTTCATGAAAAACCCCTTTTTCCAATGTCGTATCATCTGTCAGTGACTGACATCGCTTATACACCACGAGGCTCATAGCCCGTTTCGTGTTCACGGAAGATATGCTCTATCAAAATATTTCAATAGAGCCGTAATCCGATCAGTTTCCCATCCCGTGGCTCCGCCTTATCCTTCAGATCGATTATCCCACTGACCGCGGTTTCAATTAATATTCCGCCGTGTCGTTCTAGTTGCCCTTTTCGGTACCCATTTTTACCTTTTTAGCTACCCGTGCGACTTCCCGTTTTAGCCGCGTATAGCCGCTACTGTTTACCGGCTTCCTCTCTTTCGGCATTCCTTAAATTGGAATCGCCGTGCTGCCCTGTTTCATAATGGCCCATGGTCACCGCTATTATGCGATACTTTAGTCATTTAGCGTATGTCCTGTGCGTATGTTCCACTATACTCGCTTGATGACTCGCCGATCTCCCTCCCCTTTTCATAGATCATGACCCCCTGGTCATAATAATTTATTATTCGGGGGGTTTTCCCATGCACAAGGGTGCACTATAAAATGCCGCTGTTCTTCTGGTACACTTCCTTAGTATCCAGTACTCCAGCCTCACTCTGTTCTATACTCTCAATTATTCCGTTATGCCTGCCCGCACTCGTCTCACTGGCTCCCAGGAAGCTACTCTTCTTGGGCTGGAGAAGAATATTCGCGCCACTCATTACTCAGACATCAAGGACCAACGTGCATTCCTCGACCGTCAGGCCGGTATCGTTGTAAGTCATATATATATTGCCCGCGGGACTTATATATTAACTTGCCGATGTAGCTCAGCTATCGCCCCCAGCTGCAGACGTTCGTTCATAAACGCGACGTCGGCGAGGTGGTTTTTACGCTTCGTATGGCCTATCAGGCTACTAATACCCTGCGCAATTCCGATTTCGGGTCCCTGTACTCTGATATCTGTGTTTTCGCTGCCGACATTACCCGTGAACGCACAGCCCTTGCTCAGCGTCACCAGGCCGAGCTTGCCCATAAGCGGCAGCTCCACCGCCAGGAGCTTAAAGAGGCTCGCGAGTATGCCGCTGCTGAGACGCTTGCTTCTTTCAAACGCGCCGGGGATAAGGTCCGCCCACTTCTTTCTTTTATTATATATATCCGCATTACTTACGCCTATTCAGGCGAAGCTAATCCCCAAAGTCGGATCAAATTCCTCGGACAGCCACAACGTCGATCTGGACGAAGGGTCGCTTATTAGTGATGACGACCTCGCCCAATCGGTGCCAGTTTCCGGTGCCAAAACGCAGTCCCTCAATAGTGAGGACGATGATATGCCCATGCTAGTCGACCCTTCTCATGAGGCACGTTTCCAGCTAAATTCGTCCGAGACCTTCTCCGATCAATCGGCTTAATCGAGCGTCTCACTCTATTGCAGATTCAAGGACACACAGTGTCTTCTGTGGCTACACCCGACGACAACCAGACTCAAGTTCTTCCCGAGACTTCAGAACCGGGTGCGTCCCTGAATATTTATAGTGACCGCGGTCACTTAAATATTCCCCTCTCGTCTCTGATCCCAGTGAGCCTCCTTGACCCTGGAGTTCCACACCATGTCATTACTCAAATGGGGGATTTAAGACTCCAGCCGAGCCGACTAGTGAGGCCTATTATATTTTTAACGCTTCCGCTGCCTTATTCCCTTCCGCAGAACCCTCTGGCGCCAGAGTTTCATCCAAGGAGCCTTCGATTCCACGCAAGCGAAGACGCACCAGCGGTCTTAAGGCACTGGCAGCTGTTGCGAGACCTCCGACCGGTCCGCGCCGTAAGCGCCATCCCTGACCTGACTTAAACGTCTTACTATAGCCTATTCAGGTACTACCACGCCTGTTGATGTCGTCGACAAGCCTGCTACTGAGACAGCTGTCCCCGCTCTCGAGGGTGACGAACGGATCTCTTCGCTTAGAGCTGCACTCCGCAAACGCAACGCGCAGATCCGGCGCCTCTTGCGAGAGCGAAGCGCCCTCGAGGCAGCCGATGGAAATAGAGAGAGGCCCTCCAAGCCCTCCCCTCAACTGGCCGCCCTCGAGCGTGAACTCAGCGATGTTATCGAGTCCCGCAATACTCTCGGAAGCGAACTTGACGACTTGCTCGGTACGGGACAGTCTGAGTCGGATGAGGATTATATCCCCAACTCAAAGGCCGCCAACGCCGTACGTTGTCCTGCCTTCTTAGCTTTTTCCTTTGCTAAGGCTAGGCGTTTCTAGGGTCCCTAATTCATGCGCTCACTGCGGCTCTATCCTTTTGGTAGGGAGCTCAGGCCAGTGCCTGCTCGAAAGCTACCCCGCGAGCCGTTTCTCACAGGACGATTAATCCGCCCCTTGTAACACCACAATTTTCCAATTGTACTTATAGTCCCGTCTGCTCTGTTAAATAGCTTTCTCAGCTATAAGAATCCCCTCTCATACCGATTAACTCGTAGTCAATCTTTCAATGCACTGTCCTTTACAGAACTCCGCACGCCATTATTTTAAACGACCGCGGTCAATTAAATATTCCTTGGTACGTGGTTCCTTCTTCTTGACCTTCTAGGTCCCTCAGCCTCGCGGTCGTCCCAATGTCCCATGACTTCTTCTTTGTCCGGAGAGTCGTCTACTCCTTCATCACTGGAGTCCTCCTCTTCCCTACTACCGGCCGGGTTGAGTCGGACTTTATGGAACTGGAAGTCTTTTCCAGTATAATCCTCCTCGTCATCAGATGCCTCGCTTTCCATCTCATCGAGTCTCTCTCTTGATACGTCGACGAGATCCTCTATCTTCTTGCTTAGAGTAATCTTGTGCCGTTGATGGAATGGCGCAACTCTAAACCTCCCAATTTTTCCTTGTAGGACCGCGCCGTTCATCCCACATATTATGTATGAACCGCCTTTAGTCCTCCGGACTACTATCATAGGCCCTTCCCATCGTTCCTTGTTGCGGCGATTCATTGAATCTTCGATGGCTGTATTCCGCACAAGTACTAGATCTCCTGGCTCGAACATGTAGTCCTTGATCACATGTTTGTATTTTTCAGCGTATTTATACGCTTCAGACTCTTTAAACTTGTGAACCCGTTCGCGCATCTCATCCACGTGATAAGTATGCTTAGCCAGTGCTCTTGCTCGTAAGCCGACCAGATCAGCCGTCTCCAGGATGGCGTCTGGGTACTCTACTAACCAAGTTGCTTCCTCCAAATCCAGCGGTAACACTGGGTGCGCCCCGCAGACAGCAAAGTAGGGTGAGCAGCCAAGTCCACGCCTAACGGTAATCCTGTCCGCCCACAATACTTGTGGTAAGAACCAGTACCATTTCTTCAAGTCGCCGTTCGTGGCCTTAATGATGGACTGTCTTATATCCCAGTGCCCGCGCTCAATTATACCGTTTGCTTGGGAATTATAGGAAGATATCCTAATCCCCACGATACCATATTTCGCGTTTAACCATTTAACCGCGGCTATGAACGGCTTCCCGTTGTCCGTTACTAGCCATTTGGGACAGCCCCATCGACAAATAACTTCTTCGAGCAGAAATTTTCCAATTGATTCTGCATCAGCACTTCTCAACCCCCTGGCCTCCAGGTATCTCGAAAGCGCACACCGCGCGTCCACGATGTACCCGCACCTATTTGAGGACTCGCTCATGTGCATTACATCCGTATGCACCTTCTGGAATATGCTCGGTGTTGCAGTTACCACCGGTGGAATCTTGAATAACGCCTGCTGTCTGTGTAGACACGCTACGCATGTCTTAACATACCACCGCGCGTCTTTATCCAATTCGGGCCACCAGAACCTCATCTCTATTAGAGCAGATGTGGCATATCCGCCTCGGTGCCCGAGCGAGTCATGTGCCGCCCGGAGCATATACATTCTGTGCTCTTTATTCACAACTAGCTTATGCATGGAATTCTCTCCACGTCTATAAAGCTTGCCTTCCTTGCTCAGGAAGAACTTCCTAGCGTACCTCATAAACCGTTGATAGGGTAGAGGCTTTTCCAGGCCCTCAGGTCTAATTGAGGTATCCCGCAGCCATTCTTTGACCATTTCCAGCTTTATATCTTGGCTGACCGCGGACGGAGATCTATGAGCCTCTGGGTAAGGCTCTCTTTTATCAGGGTTATTCCTGAGTTCTAAATCAGGTAACAGACCCTCCTCTGGTTCCATTTGAATGTACTGTGGAATGGCTTGTTCCTTATATGCCCGTTTCACAATCTCAACTCGTACCCGTTCCTCTTCCTTAGCTCTTTCCAACTCCTTTTCGAATTCTTCTATCGACGTAGGGCCTTCTCCAATGGATTGGATATAGCCTCCCCTCTCATCAATGGCGTCCTTGAAATTCTCAAAGTCCTCAGGTTGCCTTGCCGAGTAATCCCAATCAGGATGGTCTTCAGGAGGTTCACAGTCTTCGAAGTCTCGTTCGTCAGGCGGCCACTCCTCATCACCAGGTTGCTTCTCTCTACGTGAGAGACCATCCGGTGCAAAGGTCGCCCCTTTCACATGTTTGAGTTTGAACTTGAACATCAAGATCTGCTCAATCCACCGATTTATGGTGGCATTCGGCCCCATCCCAGGGTTACTCAACATTCCTTTGATGTATAAAGCATCCGTCTCCACAACCAAACGCCTACAGCCCAACAACCAGTACTGCATAGCCGTGAGCGCACGTTTAATACCGTACAGCTCGCGCTTTGGTTGCGAGAACCGAGCCTCTCGCTCGTTCATAGGAAGCGACGCAAACTTTGCGAAGTGCTTCTTCTTCGGATCTATCAGATCTATCTGGTAGATGATTATTCCTATTGCCATCCAGGATGTATCTACAGCCAGTACAATGTCCGTAGGCCAATCCTTATTTAACGGCCTTAAGCATGGCGCGTTCTTTACTGCTTCCTTTAATTTTGCCATAGACAGCTCCTGCCGCGGGCCCCATATAAATATTACGCCTTTGCAGGTTAACTTCTGAATCGGACGCGCCAGGTCCGAAAACCCTCGTATGAACATACGCAGGACTCCAACTGTTCCTAAGAAGGAACGAACACCCGAAACATCTTTGGGTGGCCCCCATCTTAATATAACTCCCACGCGATCCGTATCCGGCTTCCTGCCCTCGTATGAGCACAGATGTCCTACGACATGGAATTCGTCCGCACATACAACACTTTTGGCTCCTGAGAACGTCCCGTGGCAATATTTTATCCGTTGAACTACCCTATTCATGTTCTGGAAATGCTCCCAGACAAAACGTCTAATCCCGGAATTCTCTGTTATCGTCTCATATGTGCCATCCTTGGACTGATACCGCGAATCCGGACCCCTAACCGGGACATCGTCTATATACGGGATGGTGACGTGCGGGATCTCGTCCCTCAGGATGAATGTCACGTCATCGTGAAATATGGGAACCGAGTTAGTCCAACCCATCGGTAGTTTAACTAGCCGTAGTGCCCCAAAAGGTGTCTGGAACGTCGTAAAGTCCCTGGACCCTTCTGCAAGATCCCTGTGATCGTATCCAGAGTACAGATCAAGGCAACCACCGCAGGCCCTCCCTGCGAAATGGTTCGCCAACTCATCTGTTGCCGGTGGTAATCCTGAATGCGCGATGGTGACCGCATTCAACGGCTCCAAGGCATGGACGAGTCTAATACTCTTCCCATCCTTCTTTATAACTCCAAAGAACTTTCCTCGGTAGGAGGCATTCGAAGGCTCATAGACACCCGCGTCTATTTTCTTTCTTATAATCTTACAGAATTCCTCCAATTGTCCCCTAGGGATTGGAATTCCTTTCTCTACCCATGGCTCGTGTTCAACCACCGGAATCTCCACAGGCGGGAAGAAGTCATGTCTGAAACTTCCCCGTTCCTCGTCATTCCAGGCGAAGGCCTTTTCCTGTTTGGTCATGAAGTCGTGTAATAGTTTACGCTCCTCCGGCCACAAGAAGTCCCCGGGGTGCAAAGCATCAATTATAGCTTTGCGGTCCTCAGTGTATCGCTGGGTCGGACTATAATCCTTAGGATTTGGATCCAGCCCAGGCATGTCCTTCAGCGGATCCCCGACAATCTGTCGTTTAATCCGGTACTTTTCAGGTAACTCGGTGTATACCGGCCTGACTTTCATCCCAACTGGTTTATATTTCTTGGTCTGTAATACCGATAATAATTCGGGGTCCCGCGGAGCTGCAGGTTCCTCCCTTATAATATTATCCGTTGTGAAGTCGATCGACTCGCAACAGTTACAGCGAACTTCTTGCTTCAGAACATGGGTGGTCCGTACATCCCATCGTTCCGCTTGCCCCCCGTACACATTTTTATGACTTGGCTTGTCCTCTTCTTCCGAGTTACTCCAGGTGTAGACGTCGCACGTCTTCACTATTTCAGGCTTCCGCACACTTCCAGTACGGAATTCATTAAACAGAACCGAGGCAGCAGAATCATTCCTCAGATCCTCTGAAGTGGACGCGCCAATATACGCCTCCTGAATTTCCGTAGGAGTAAACTCTTTGCCCCGCGGCTTAACATATTTCTTTATCATAGGCTCATTTCGCTCGTCAAATTCAACCATGACTGCCAACTCTTCTCCTTCTTGCATAGGCATTAATTCCTCGAAGAGCGACGAAAACCCCCGCTAGCGAATGCTGCTGACTTGGGATTGCTTCCCTGATCCTTGCCTGGATCGGGTCTATTATCTTCCTCAGCTTTACGCTTTGCAGCTCCCCGGTCAAACGTGGGTATCGCGCACTTCTTCCCAGTATTGGGGTCTGTGATCGTGACAACTTGTCCCCCATCGCCCGAATTTTCTACACGACTTCTCGTCAAGAGATCAAACGGCCGCCCAAGTAATACTCTGTAGGCGGGGTTCTTGATTATATGTACTTGCAAGAACACAGTCAAGGCTCCCCACTGGAACGGTACATTTCTAGCCATCCCAACAGATTCCTCCATAGTCTTGTTGGCGCTTTCCATGAAAATCCGTAACCCTGGATCCCATACTAAGCTCGCTTGTCTAGCCGAGTCTAAGGACATCGAGACTATCTGCGAGCCTGAATCCAAAACGCTCTCTATGGTACCGTTGTTATTTATCACAGGATACACCACCTGTAGCGGTGCCGATTCCCTAGCCACATATACTTGTTTAGGATGCTCTTCTGGAGGCAAATTTTCCAAGTACTGTAAGTACGGATCCTGTGCAACCATTGACCCTACAGGCACATCCTCTGTGGCCATAGTCGTAACGAATACACCCACCCTGGGTAACTCTTCTATGTCCAGTGCATCATGTCCCAGAGGTAAGTCCAATACTTCCTCTGTCGGGAGTTGGACTTCCTCTCCTTGAGGGATAACCTCTTCTACTTGCATAGTGGAAACCGCTGGTACCCTTGTCGCCACCGGCTGCCTTACTTTCGTAAGTTTCAGCCGTTCTCCTTCCCTTAGTTCCTTGGACAGACCAAACAGGTCTCCCAATTTTACCATGACCTCCGTGTTATGGATTTGGTCAATCACCTCATCCGTAACTCCATCGCGCTGAATGGGTGCCCTGACCCTATAGGTTTTCTCGCCTGAGCCTGACCCTGCATTCGCCTGAGTGTTTTCTTTTGTGAACATCGGGTGAGTTCGGATCCCCGTGCTCAAAGGTCTAACATTTTTATATGGCATCTCCGTCCTTGCAGGTATTTCTGCCTCGCCTTGGGACTTATCTGCCCACCGCACCCTTTTCTCTGGTACGGGCTGTATATTTTCTGGTTCATCTACTTCTTCAACCGCGGTTCTCTGCTTCGTCCGCCAGTTGGTATTACTAGTCATCGGTTTCCACTGGACACCCTCAGGAGGCTTGGTTGGCTGGGGCCTAGCTTTAGCCTCCATCCCTGGGCTTTTCAAAAACCCTGTCCCGACTGAGGTCCAGTATCCCTACCTCCGCGGGTAGTTACAAATTGTTCAGAACTTCCCGAATTCGCATTCATAAAGTTCATCATTGCTCTTGCGAAGTTCACATTAAATGCTTGGTCATCTATGACCCCAGACGGTGAAGCCTGTACTTGAGTCTGTGCCATATATGCTGGCTGGACTACTGGCTGCGCCACATAGTTCTGCTGCATTGGTGGCCCATACATTGAACGGCCCGCGGGCGGCACTGCGTAGTTATGTTGCCCGGGCGCAGACGCCATGTAGGCCGACTGCCCTTCCGGCCTGTTGCCGTTCGTCATCTGGTTCAACTTAACTCGTAACGTTCGCATCTCATCCCACACAGCATCCATTTCTGGGCCGTCTGGAGCTTCATTCCCGTAAAACACTTCTGCCGTGGAATACCAGTTCTGACTTGCTGGCTTCTTGGCATAGTATTCCTCTACGCGGGTTGAAGTAGGACCCCTGCCTCTAGGCAACGGGTTCCCATCTCCCAACTTCTGCGTGCCGTCTTCAACAACAACCCATCCCTTGTTTATGTGCCCAATTTTAACAGGACACTCCCTAGAGAAGTGGTCTTGTCCGTCGCAATAGAAACAGTTAGTTGTCCGACTAACATTCCCGCGGCCGTACATCCTGTCTGCCCCGAAGCGATTAAATGCTTCTCGGGACTGATTATCCTCCCTATGAGGCGGTGGATCCCTATGCGGAGGAGGATCTTTCAAGTGCATCTGAAAGGCCTTCAATAATTCCGCCTGGTTCGCCTTGACCTCTGCCTGCGAAACCTTGGCTTCCTTCTGAACCACCATGATTGAATCTCGGATCCCAGCGACTTCCTCGCTAAGCCCCTCGAGTTTCTCATCATGGCGTTCTACTTTAACCATCGGGAACATAGACGACCTCTTCTTGTCAGGTACATCACTGTTATCCCAAATAGTCCCTGCTGTCCCAGTCGCAGATAACTGTTCCGCCATGTCCAATAGATCCTTGAGAAGGATAGGATCCTCCTTCCTGTGATCTACTACATTCGCGCCAGCTACTGGTGGTTGAACACCAGCAACTTTATCGATATCGGCCTTTAACAGGTTACGTGCAGAGATGGAGCTACGAAGGATATTCGCGAACGAAGAATCCAACGTTTCCAGGTACTTTAGACACGCTTCCTTATTAAGGATGATGGCAGGCTTCTTTGAAAGCTTTTTGTAGAGCGAACTGAACTCTGCGCCGAAACGCTTCAGTTTGCCCTCGTCCTGCATGCGAATGCCCTGGTGTTTTCGGCAAAGCTTTTCCAGGTCCTCTATCGTCCCCTCTTTCTCCTCTTTTAACTCCGGATAACTCTTGTACACTTCTTTAAGGAAATCATCATAAGAAAGGGTTGCATAATTTTCCATATTCCGCCATAACGTTCGCTTCTTGACAGGCAAATAGCTTGTCAAGAGCTTTTTCTTCTCGTCGCTATCTTTAATGTCCGCGAGCTCGATAATCTCCCCGACTTGATCAACAAAATCAAGGAGGTCATCGGGGTCATCCGTGGTAAACTTTGGACCATTGGTATCCCATGCCCGCGG
>Ga0209112_10000056_pt1 | contig 16186 bp, 16 predicted proteins | sample TexAe_OM3H0_O3_FD_187947 | JGI IMG/M metagenome (GOLD analysis project Ga0209112, IMG submission 187947) | Forest soil microbial communities from Davy Crockett National Forest, Groveton, Texas, USA - Texas A ecozone_OM3H0_O3 (SPAdes) (version 2) | ecosystem: Environmental > Terrestrial > Soil >...
CGCGCGAACAGCCCCGCCAAAGTGGTGGAATCGGTGCAGCTGCCGCCGTTTCCGAAGGTGAACAGCCGCCCGCCTGCCGCGAAACGGCGCGCCATCTCGGTGGCGGCGTCGTCGAGCAGCTCGGCGTTGGCTTCCAGCGTGGAACGCCGAAGCGCAAGGCTCTCAGCGGCTTTCGCCTGCGCCGACGCGGCCAGGTCGGTCAGCAGTGCGGAGGGGTCGTCCTCTTCGGCGTCGATGAACGGATACAGGAAGTTGGTGGGTTCGTTCGCGGGAGTCATCAGCAACCCTCCTCGTCCAGGCGACTGATCGCCGTGCCCGCGTGCACCAGGAGCAGCTCGCCGGCGCAGACCGGGTCGACGAGCGTCGTCACCACGTTCTCGACCCCGCGCGCGGTGCGCACCGTCGCCTGCCCCTCGGTGGGGGCGCTCACCACCTCGCCCAACCGCCCCTCGTCGCTGCACGTGACGCACACGTCGTCGGCGCCCCTGGGCTTGAGCAAGCCGGAATGCTCGAAACAAACGTGGGTCAGCTCCCACAACAGGTGGTAGAACAGGACGAACCCACCGGTGGCGGGCACCCGCGGATCGGGGTCGTGGAGCCACAGCACGTGGTCTGCCAGACCGGCTTTGGGTCGTTCGCCGCTGCCGATCCAAATGGTGGTGGCTCCCCACGCCGGGGCGCGGCGCATCACCGAGCGGACTTCTGCTTCGTGGGCGCCGGACACCGCAACCACGATGTCGCCGGGGCGCACCGACACCCGCACCAGGTCCACCAGATCGGGTCCGGTCAGCGCCACCGCGGGCAGAGCCCGTTTGCCCATGATCACCGGATGCACGAATTCGACCGCGATGTGCAGCGCGTGCGGTTCCCACGACGGGGCGATAGACCACATGGTCGCGCCCGCGGCAAAACGCTTGGCCAGGGTGAATGCGGTGGCGGCGAGGTCGTCTGCCAGCTCGGCGCTCAGCCCGCTATCGATGGCGGTCATGGTCACGAATAAGCCTCCTCCCGCGCGGTCAGCATCGAGATCACGGCCTGACCCAGTGCCAGGCCACCGTCGTTGGGCGGCACGGTGTGATGGGTCAGCACCTCAAATCCGGCCAGCTGCAATCGCTTACGACAAGCGCCCAGCAGCAGCACGTTTTGGAACACCCCGCCGGTCAGGCCCACCAGCCGGACCCCGCCTGCCACCTGGACGACCACCTTGGCGACGGCGTCCGCGACCGCCTCGTGAAACGCGGCGGCCAGCAGCGCCGGGCGGGTGCCGGCGTACAGCGCCGACACCATCGTCTGCACCGTGGTGCCGGGGTCGATCACCCCGTCGGTCCTGACCATGAACGGCAGCGACGGCCAGCCGGGATCGCCCGGGACGGACGCGGCCAGCGCCTCGAGCTCGATGGCGGCCTGGCCTTCGTAGTCGATCCGGTGCCGAACCCCGAGCAGGGACGCGACGGCGTCGAACAACCGGCCCATGCTCGAACACGGCACACATCCGGTGCCGCTCTCCAATTGCGAACGGGTGAGCCGTAATTCGTCGGGTGTGGCGGCGGCGACGGGCGCCAGGTCCGGAGTCCAGTCGATGCCGGCCATCCACAGCTGTGACAGCGCCATCCGCCACGGGTTGCGCACCGCGGCGTCACCGCCGGGCAGTGGCACCGGCATCAGGTGGCCGGACCGGACGAAGCGATGGCTGTCGCTGCCGAGACGCAGGATCTCGCCGCCCCAGATGGTCTGGTCGCAGCCATAGCCGGTGCCGTCGAAGGACACCCCGACGATGGGTTCGCCGACGCGACCGTGCTCGGCCAGCAGCGATACCACGTGCGCGTGGTGGTGCTGGACCAGGTCCAGCGGCCGCTCGCCCGCGCGACGCTCGGCCCAGCCCCGGGTGTGATACCCGGGATGCAGGTCGGCCGCCAATCGAGCCGGCGTGCCCCGTATCTCGCTGAGCTGTCCCACCGCGCGCTCGAACGCCCGCAGGGTCTCCCAGGTGGCCATGTCGCCGATGTGCCCGGACATGTAGGCGCGCGAACCGTCGGTCAGGCAGAAGGTGTTCTTCAGCTCCCCGCCCACCGCCAGCACGGGAGGCCCTTCGACCTTCACCTCCACCGGTAGCGGCGCGTAGCCGCGGGAACGGCGGATCGGCAGCTCCCGCCCATCGACCACCCGCACCACCGAGTCATCACACGGCACGTGAATTCCCCGGTTGTGGTCGAGGACCGCGTCGCATAGTGACGAAAGCCTCTGGGCGGCATCGTCTTCGGTGAAGCAGATCGGTTCGTCGGAGCGGTTCGCGCTGGTCAGCACCAAAGCGTCGGGAACCCGCCGGCGGGTGCCGGGCACCGGTGCCAGCAGCAGGTGGTGGATCGGGGAGTACGGCAGCATCAGCCCGAGCAGCGGGCTGCCGGGCGCGACCCCGTCGGCGACCGGCGCGCCGGTGCGCCGCCGCAGCAGGACGATCGGGCGGGCGGGGCTACCCAGCACCGCGGCCTCCGCCGCGTCGACGCAGGCGTAGCGGCGCGCGACATCGAGGTCGCGGACCAGCATCGCGAACGGCTTGGCGCCCCGCACCTTTCGTGCCCGCAGCGCGGCGACAGCGGCGTCGTCGTCCACCGCGCAAGCCAGGTGGTAGCCGCCGATGCCCTTGACGGCGACCACTGCGCCCGCCACCAGCGCGCGCTGAGTGGCCGCCAGCGCGGCATCGGATCCGTCAATCCGTCCCGCAGCCGTCCGGAACCACAGCGACGGACCGCAATTCGGGCAGGCGATCGGCTGCGCGTGGAAGCGGCGGTCCGCCGGGTCGTGGTATTCGGCGGCGCAGCGCTCACACATGGTGAAGGCCGCCATGGTGGTGGCCGGGCGGTCGTAGGGCAGCTCGCGGATGATGGTGAACCGCGGACCGCAATCGGTGCACGTGACGAACGGGTGCCGATAACGCCGGTTGCGCGGGTCGAACAGCTCCGCGACACAGCGTTCGCACAGCGCGACGTCGGGAGGAATCGGTGTCGGCGCCGCGCCGGCGCTGGTCCGGCTCGCCACGATCCGGAACGCGGGCGCGCAGATGGGGTCCGCCGTGAGTTCAGTGACCGTGACGGCGCTGATCCGAGCCAGGGGCGGGGCTTCGGCCCGCAACCGGCGGCACCATTCCGCGACGCGTGCGGGCCGGCCCTGCACCTCGATGAAGACCGCGCCCGAGTCGTTGCCGACGAAGCCGGCCAGGCCAAGCTCGGTCGCGATCCGGTGGACGAACGGACGGAAGCCAACCCCCTGGACGACGCCGGTCACCATGACGCGCTGCCGAATGTCTTCGGACCGCAACATCAGGGGGGTCTTGGTCATCTCAGCCGCCCTCCGGGCTGAGTGTGTCCTCTTCGCGGCCCCGACCCATCAGCTCCAAACCGGCCATGGCCTGCTCGGCCCCGGCCCGGTCCGTCTTCTCGACGGCGAAACCCATGTGGATGATCACCCAGTCGCCCGGCGCAAACGTCTCCTCCGGCAACATGCCGATGTTGACCCTGCGTTGTTCGCCGACGACGTCGACCAGCGCCAGCTGCCCCTCGAAACCGTCGAGCATCCCGATGACCTGACCCGGTATCCCCAGACACATGGTTCAGCACTCCCGCCCTGCCGCGGCCGACGACGCGGGCCCCCGCAATGCCGCGATGATCTCGTTGACCGCCCGGGCGGCCCGGGGGACCGCCTGGGCGACCGGCTCGGTGAGACCGATCCCCTCCTCGACGCTGCCCGCCTCGCATCCGACGACCACGGTGTAGGGCGGACTGCCGCCCAGCGCGCGCAGGCTGGCGAAGACCGCGGCCGGGTCCATGCTGTGTGCGTCCAGACCGGTTGTGGCGGAATCCGATTCATGGTCGGCCTGAAAGACATGCAACGTGCCCGGATGCCCGCGGCTGGGCACCGCATCGACGAGAACCAGCGTGTCCCAGTGCTCGAGCAGATCGTAGGCCAGGTGCATGCCACGGATGCCATAGTCGATGACTTGGACAGTCGGATCATCCTGCGGGAGAGCGGCATCGCGGACGACCTCGGAACCGAAGCCGTCATCCCCCAAGAAGATATTGCCGATCCCGGCTACCAGGATGCGTGCTGTCATGGTGCTGCTACCCGCCGTCTACATCCGCCTCAGCTTGAGGTAGCGCCGCGCATCCGGCAGCGACACCACGCCCAGTCCCACCGCGACGGCGACGACCAGCGCGATGATGGCGATGAATATCCAACCTACGATCTCCATGTCGGACTCCTTTCAGGGTTTGTTGCGGTTTGGTCTGTTTCGACAGGCTCGACCTCGTCGGGGGAGAAGTACAAGTACCGCCCATACCAGTCGTGCAGGTCCGCCGCGGGGTCGTCGCAGACCACGACCCCGATGTGCTTGTTGCCCTCGACGTCCTCGTGCACCGAGGTGACGCGGGCGGTCCTGCCCGCGACGAAGATGTCCTGCGCGTCGGCGTTACGCCTCGGCCGCAGTCGGACCTGGCTGCCCCGGGCCACCCGAATCCCGTTCACCAGTACCGCGTCGATCTCGGGACGGACGGCGTTGTCGGCCAGTGGATCCCACCAATCCACACCCTCGGGGATCTCGGGCACCAGCCCTATCGCCTCGTTCAGGGCGTGCGGATCGCGCAGCACACCGTGCAGGCGCGCCATCGCCTCGGGCGACATGGCGTCGCACTGGTCTATGATCCGCGCGGCCCGCGGATCGGTGGCCCGGGCTTGCGCCTTCTCCTCGTCCGTCATCGTCATCACCCGCAGCGTGAGGATCTCGTCGATCTCCGTGCAGTCATACAGGGCGGTGTCGCTCTGTTCGGCGACCTCGGGGTGGTCGTAGAGAATGATCGGCGAGATCAGCAACATGTCGGCGGTTCCCGGCGGACCGGCCAGCACGGGAAAGCACCGGTGCCTGCCGCACCGCGACACCGCGGCGGTCGCGTACAGAGGCGGTTCGAGCAGCGAAATAAACTCACCACCAACGACTTCGGCGATGATGTGGGTCCCGATCATGGAGCGCGCGATCGCGTCGTACTTGTCGCGCGCGGGCGCGCCGATGTTGCTGACCCGCACCGAGACCCGGTGCAGGTCGCCGTCCGGTTCGCTGGTGACGCGCAGTACCGCGCGCACTTCGGATCGTTCGCGGACCAGGCGACCCCCCTCGAGGGGTTCGATGTCGGTCCCGGCGTCGGCCGTCACCGGCAGCTCCAGATCGTCCAAGGCGAGCGGGCCGAAGGAGACTTCACTCTCGACCGCCTCGTCCCAGGTGAGCCACGATCCCGACGGGGTGGCCAGCTCGTCGACGCACTCGAACTCACCGTGTCCGACGTCGCGCTCGGCCCGGCGGTGCTGCAGCTGCAGGAACCGCACCACCAGGGTGATCTCCGGAGTCCCCTCGACCAGGAAGTCGGCGGCAAGAGTGTCGTCTTCGCCCAGGCCGGCCGCCGCCGCTCCGGGCGGCCCCAAAACACCGAACTGCCAACGTGATTGATTTTTGCTCGACGTCCCCCGGTACGGGTAGAGCAGATAGCCCTCGTAGAGCACCGCGTCGGCAACGGCGCGGGCCCGGGCCCAACTCGTGGTTCCCGATACGGTCATCGCGCCGCCTCGCGATCGGCCGCGGCATCCAGCAAAGAGCTGATCGCATGGTCGAAGTCGAGCATTCCGCGCGCCGACTTGTAGCCTGCCAGCTCCGCTACGGTGTCGTGGCTCAGCCGCACCCAGCCGCTGTTCGGGAAGTGCTGGTCGATCAGATCCCGCCAGACCTGCGTCGGCATGTCGTAACGGCATTCGCAGTCCCACGGCACCTGCTGCACAAAGAAGCCGTGGCCGGAGTTGACGAAGATGGTTCCGCTGAACAGGAATTGGAGGGGCAGCGCACCGTGGCGCAGCGCGTGCAGGTATTTGGCTGCGGCGACCTCGAAATCGTAGGTGCAGTCCAGGGGTAGCGCCACGGTCGTGGTACCGGTGAATCCCTGCACCATTGCGGAGCAATGCTGCCAAAGGAATGTGCGTTGGGTGCTGGCCCAGCGTTCGCGGGGGCCGAACAAGTCCAGCAGGCCGTCCGCTTCGTCATCGGCGTAGGAACGGCGCAGCGGTTCGATGCGTACCTGGCACCGCAGCGCGATGGCGTGTACCGGGTCGGGGCCGTTGGCGGTGATGCCGACACGGGCGGTCAGCACCGGGCTGACCGTGTACGGTTCGGCCGCCACGTCGAGAACCGCGAAGTCCACCTCCATCGGCCCGCCGGTCATCGCGGTGTCTCCTTCGCCCGCGCGTCGACCCGCGCGAAGAAGTCGTCGATGAACTCGCGCGCCTGCTGGCCGCCGTCAAAACCCCGCCACACCATGCGCAACCGACCGACGAATTCGTAGCAGGCATCGATGGGGACGAGATAGGTTTGCGGCCTTGGTATTTCGCCGTTCTGCACCGCATCAGCGTCGGGGACCCGGACCAAAAGCGCCTCCACATCGTCGGCGAGCAGGGCCGCCCGCGAGTCGGCACCGCCGATGGCGTCCCAGACCTTTAAATCCAACTCGGATTCGGTCGCTCCCGCCGGGCCCGGATAGAAGGCGACGGTCCGGCCCAGGTCGGAGTTGGTGAAGAAGAACGCGACGCCGACGGGGATCTGCAGTGCTTCCCACGCGCGGCGGTCCAACGCGAAATCGGGGAACGACAGATACCGGTCCGGCACCGCACGGTAACGCAGCTCGGCGTCGGAATCGGTGAACAGCAGATAGCAGGCGCGGCAGACGCACATCAGCTGCCGGCCGGCCACATTGACCACGTGCTGGTGCTCGTCGGCGATCGACTCCGCACACATCTCGCACCGCTCGCCGGCCGGTTCCGGGGCGCGCTGGTCGCTTCGGATGCGGGCAAGGACGTCATAGGGGGTCGTCATGCGCCCGCTCTCATCGGTTCTCGCAACGCCACCGACGGCACACCGTCGCGGTCCAGCAGCGGGACAGGCTCGAGGTGTGCTGCGTCCGGGCCGGCGCCGGCATGCACGACGTCGAAATGCGTGCCACAGCGCGGGCAGTCCAGCAGCGCCGCGTGCAGTTGCGCGCCCGCTAGCGAGTCATCGCACACCGGACAATGGTCCCGGTAGGCCAGCGTCTGGTCGCCGACCCTGCACACCAGCAGCGGTGTGCCCGAAATCAGGAAGCCCGCGACCTCCCCGGGCTTCAGCTCGGCCGACTCGGGCACCGGATGCCAGGCGCTCGAATGTTGCTCCCCATTCGAATGCATGTGCGCCAGCAGCGATTCGGCCGGAATGACGCTACTGCTCGCGGCGGGCTCGGCCGCCACCACCTCGATGGAGGTGATCTCCGGGGCGGCGGCGCGGACCGCGTCCTCGACCGCGAGCTCCAATGTCACGGCCGACGACGGGCAGCTCTTGCAGCTGCCCTTGAACGCCAGTCGTACCACGCCGCCGTCGATCTCGAGCAGATCCACGTCGCCACCGTGGGATCCCAGATAGGGCCGCACCCGGTCCAGCGCCTCGGAAACCCGGCGGTGCGCATCGTGTGGATGCAGGCCGTGAACCAGGAGCAGGCTGGCCACCAGGTCGTCGGTGGCCAGCCGCTCGGTCAGGCCGGGTTCTCCGGCTAACTGCATGATCCGTTCCAGACCGGCCCCGTAGAGCCCGACTACTTCGCGGACCAGCTCTTGGGCGCGCTCATACGCGGCGGCGCCACTCGCCGCGCAGGAATCCAGCAGCGTCTGGATCCGATCGCCCGCTGTGCGCCACTCCCTTTCTGCGTCGGAGCCTTTCGGGGGAATCTCCGGGCGATCCGCCATGCGTCACTCCCCGACGGGTGACTGCGTTGGCGAGTGCAGTCTGTCGAGGGTCTTGCCCTTACCCAGGTACATGTGCACACCGCAAGGCAGGCACGGATCGAAGCTGCGCACCGTGCGCATGACGTCAATGCCCTTGAAGTTCTCCCGACTGTTCTCCTCGAATATCGGTTGACCCTGCACCGCGTCCTCGTAGGGGCCCGGTGTGCCGTAGCTGTCGCGCGGGTTCGCGTTCCACGGCGTGGGTGGGTACGGGTGATAGTTGGCGATCTTGCCGTCCCGGATCACCAGGTGGTGGCTCAGCACACCGCGCACCGCCTCGGTGAAGCCGCAGCCGATGCCCTCGTCCGGCACGTTGAACTTCTCCCAGGTCTTGGTGCGCCCGGCGCGGATCTCTTCCAGCGCCTTCTCGGCGAAGTGCAGGGCGCAGGCCGCCGCGTAGGCCTGGAAATAGGTGCGTGCCCGGTCGCGTTCGATCGTGTTGCTCCCGTACTGGGGGATCTTCCACTCGAACTCGACCGGACCCTTCAGGGCGGTCTTGGGCAGGTTGATCTTGACGCTGCTGCCGGTCGCCTTCACGTAGCCGATGTCGACCAGGCCGGCCAGCGCGGTCGACCACAGCCGGGCCAGCGGGCCGCCGCCGGTGTCCAGCGCCAGATGATCCTTGCCGTCGAACCAGCGCGGGGACATCACCCAGCTGTATTTGCCGCCTTCCATGTCCCGCTTCTGCGGGTGCGGGTTGGTGTGCTGGTTCCACGGGTGGCGCCGGTCCACCGCGTTGCCGAGCGGATCGGTCTTGACGAACATCTCCTGCTCGGTCCAGTCGTCGTAATACGAACTGCCCAATAGGATTCGGATGCCGAGGTTGATGTCCACCAGCGAGTGGGTGACCAGCTTGCCGTCGACCACCACGCCCGGGGTCACGAACATCGCGTTACCCCATTGCTCCATGTCCTTATAGGCGAAGTTGCACACCTCGGGGTCCTGGAAGGAACCCCAGCAGCCCAGCAGTGTGCGGCGCAGGCCGACCTTGTCGTAACCGGGCAGGGCGTCGTAGAAGAAGTCGAACAGGTCGTCGTGCATCGGGACGACTTTCTTCATGAATTCGACGTAGCGCATGAGCCTGGTCATGTAATCGGTCATCAGCTGGATGGTCGCCACGGTGCCGACTCCGCCGGGGTACAGCGTGGAAGGGTGCACGTGGCGACCCTCCATGAGGCAGAACATCTCTCGTGTCCAGCGGCTGACCGCGAGCGCTTCCCGGTAGAACTCGCCGCTGAACGGGTTGAGCGAGCGCATGATGTCCGCGATCGTCCGATACCCGTGCGCATCCGCGTGCGGTGCCTGCGTTTTCTCCGCCAGCGAGAGCACACTCGGATTGGTCTCGGCGACCATCTTCTCGCAGAAGTCGACCCCGACCAGGTTCTCCTGGAAGATGTTGTGGTCGAACATGTATTCCGCGGCCTCGCCGAGGTTGACGATCCACTCGCCCAGGTGCGGCGGCTTGACGCCGTAGGCCATGTTCTGCGCATAGCACGAACACGTCGCATGGTTGTCGCCGCAGATACCGCAGATGCGACTGGTGATGAAGTGGGCGTCGCGCGGATCCTTGCCCTTCATGAAGATCGAGTAGCCGCGGAAGATCGACGAGGTGCTGTGGCACTCGACGACTTCCTTGTTCTCGAAATCGATCTTGGTGTAGATGCCGAGGCTGCCCACGATGCGGGTGATGGGGTCCCAGGCCATTTCGACGAGCTGACCGGGTTCCCGCTTGGATGTCGACGGCTCGGGAATGATGGTTGTCATAGCAAATACTGCTCTCCGCCTGAACGGCTGTGAAGGAAACGAACCCAGCAGGAAGCCCTACCGGGCACCTACCAAGTTCTGCGGGCTCCGGTGGTGAGTTTGTCGCCGTTGTGGCGCCACCGCGGCTCCTTGTCGACGGTGCGCGCCGTGATACCCCTCAAGTTGCGAATCACGGACCCGTACAAACCCGACGCGGTGCTCGATAGCTTGCCGCCCGGCGGCTCGTCCATGAACGGCATGAACTTGTCCGGGAAGCCCGGCATGGTGCAGCCGATGCAGATTCCGCCCACGTTGGGGCAACCGCCGACGCCGTTGATCCAACCCCGCTTGGGAACGTTGCACTTGACGACCGGGCCCCAACAGCCAAGCTTGACAATGCATTTGGGGGAGCCGTACTCGGTGGCGAAGTCACCCTGCTCGTAGTAGCCGGCCCGGTCACAACCCTCGTGCACGGTCGCCCCGAACAGCCACTGCGGGCGCAGCGCGTCATCGAGCGGGATCATCGGCGCCTGTCCGGTCGCCATGTAGAGCAGGTAGGTCAGCGTCTCCGAGAGGTTGTCCGGCTGGATCGGGCAGCCGGGAACACACACGATCGGGATCCCGGCCTTGCTCTTCCAGTCCCAACCCAGGTAGTCGGGCACGCCCATCGCCCCGGTCGGATTGCCGGCCATCGCGTGGATGCCGCCGTAGGTGGCGCAGGTCCCCACCGCGACGACCGCGGTGGCCTTGGGCGTCAACCGGTCGAGCCACTCGCTGGTGGTCATCGGCTGGCCGGTGGCCGGGTCGTTGCCGAACCCGCACCAGTAGCCCTCTTCCTTGATCTTCTCGTTCGGGATGGATCCTTCGACGACGAGCACGAAGGGTTCCAACTCGCCGCGATCGGCTTTGAAGAACCACTCGAGGAAGTCGTCCGCCCCTCCTGTGGGGCCGCATTCGAAATCGATCAGGGGCCAGTGCACAGCGACTTTCGGAAGTCCGGGTAACGCACCCAGCGCGATCTCTTCGACGCTGGGTTGGGTGGCGGCAGTCAACGCCACCGAGTCGCCATCACAACTTAGCCCCGCATTGATCCATAGAACATGAATCAATGTTTCTTCTGCTTTGACTGCCGCTTCTGTTGGCATGACGCAGCTTTCCGGAGTCGGGCTGGAAGACTCCTGCACTGCCGGAGTCGACCGTCGGCCCACTTGCGCAGCGCTAAATTTGGGTCTACTCCCGCAGTAAACCATTGTCAACGGTTGCCGCTTGCCGGGCAAGTACACAACTGTGTTATAGCCCTCGTGTGGAGCTTGGTTATATTGTCCTGCAACAGATATCGGTTTATGCAAACGACATGACAGAGTTATCGAGCCGGGCTAATCAATCAAGCGGCTCATGCAAATCGTTCGCAGAACAAATGCGAATAGCCCGCGGCCGAATTCGCCTCAGGCGTCCGAGCCGGTGGCGAATCGCCGGAGCCAGCCGAACCAGGCGCCCATCCCGGTCCCGGTGCGCGCGCTGACCGGCAGGATCGTCGCTGTCGCATTGACTTCGCGAACGTGCGCGATATAAGAGTCGACATCGACGTCCAGATGGGGCACCAGGTCAATTTTGTTGAGCAGAACGACATCCACCGAGCGGAACATCACCGGATACTTCAGCGGCTTGTCCTCGCCCTCGGTCACGGAGTACACCATGGCCTTGGCATGTTCCCCGACGTCGAATTCCGCCGGGCAGACCAGGTTACCGACGTTCTCGATGACCACCAGGTCCAAGGCCTTGAGGTCCAGACCGGGCAGGGCGCGGTTCACCATGGGGGCATCGAGATGGCACTCACCGCCAAATCCGTTGCTGGTGTTGAGCAGTGACACCTGGGCCCCTCGGCCGCTGAGCTTGGCCGCGTCGAGGTCGGTGGCGATGTCGCCCTCGATCACGCCGATCGCGAACTCGCGGGCGAGTTCGTCGAGGGTGGCCGCCAGGATCGTCGTCTTGCCCGACCCCGGCGAACTCATCAGGTTGAGGGTTCGGATCCCGTTGCTCTCGAACGCCGCCCGGTTGGCATCGGCCAGCAGGTCGTTCTCGGCGAAGATCGCCTCCAGCACGTCTATCCGCTGCTTGCCCGTCCGGTATTCGCTGTGGTCTCCGTGCTCGTGCTCATGGTCTCCGTGCGCATGGTCGTGTTCGTGCGTGTGCACGGTTCCGTCGTCGTGCCGGTGAAACCTACCCACGATGAAATCCAGTCATTCAGAGCACCTTTCACGAGACATCCAAAGAGGTCACCAGGAATTCGTTGCCGCGCAGCACCTCGACGTCGGAGCTGTCGCATCCCGGGCACCAGATCGACCAGGCCGACGTGATCTCCGATCGCCGGCCGCAACCTCGGCACTCGACTTCGGCGCCGACACACTCGAGTTCCAGCTCGGCGTCCGGCATGTCCTCGGCGTCTCGGACGAGAGTCCAGCAGAACGACAGCGATTCGGGCACCACCTGGCGAAGGGCGCCGATCCGCACGCGGACCACGTCGACGTGCCGGCCGTCGGCGTGGGTCTTGACAACGCCGGCGATCGCCTCGCACAGCGACAGCTCATGCATCTCCGCTCACCGCCGAGCCCATGAGCACTGTTCTACACCCGAACGGCCCCGATCGGTGAGGCCTTGCGCCAAGGCGCCGGCGGTTACGTCGCGTTCCCGGCCCCGGGCGGCGACAGGTTCCACTTCTCTTCGATGCGCCCGCAACGCCACACGAGCAATGCCACCGCCCAGGTGACGACGAACATGCCGACGACGAGGAAGCCGACCGTGTTGAGATCCAGACCGCCGATCCAACTCCAGAACGCGCCGCGCCAGCCGAACTGGTCGGCGAACAGGACGAGGAGTTCGACGCTGCCGATCACCCACGCGACGACCACCGACAGCGCGGTGACCGTGATGTTGTAGTAAATCTTGCGCACCGGGTTGGAAAAGGCCCAGCCGTAGGCGAAATTCATGAACGAGCCGTCGATGGTGTCCAGCAGGCACATGCCGGCGGTGAACAGTACGGGCAGACACAGGATGGCGTACCACGGTAGCCCGGCGGCCGCGGTGGTGCCGGCCAGCACCAGCAGCGCGATCTCGGTGGCGGTGTCGAAGCCGAGCCCGAACAGCAACCCGACGGGGTATGAGTGCCACGACTTGGTGATCGACTTGGTGAAGCGGCCGAGGAACCGATTCATCAAACCGCGGCTGTTCAATTGCTGTTCCAGTTCGGCCTCGTTGTAAACGCCACGGCGCAGCCGCGCGAACATTCGCAGGATGCTGATCAACACGATGACGTTGAGGATCGCTATCAGGTACAGAAACAAGCCCGAGACGCTGGTGCCGATCAGCTGGGTGTAGTGATGCAGCGCCGAAGAATCGTCCTCTACCGGTCCGATGATGGATTTCACCCCGGCCGCCAGCAGCACGGCCAGTGCGAAGACCACCGTGGAGTGGCCCAGCGAGAAGAAGAATCCGACGGCGAGGGGACGCTGCCCGTCGTTCATCAGCTTGCGAGTGGTGTTGTCGATGGCGGCGATGTGGTCGGCGTCGAAGGCGTGCCGCAGGCCCAAGGTGTAGGCCGTCAAACCGATACCGACGCCGAATGCTTTGCCGCCCAAGCTGAATTGCGCCGGTGCAACGAGAAACACCAGGGTGAACCAGCCGATGAGGTGCAGCGCGACGATGACCGCGAACATCGATGCCAGGCGCCACCACTCCGCCGGTGCCAGTGCGCCGACCAGCTTGGTGATCCGCCGGTCGAGCTCGGTATTGGCCACTGGGTTCCTTCCGGCATCGGGCAGGGAACAACCGGCACGACTGTAAGTTGCGCGGCACGCTAGATGCAAGGTGGTCGCAAGAATCCGCAGCGGTGAATTGGGTCTAAAACTGGCGATCCCCGCCGGCTGGCGCGACACTGAACGGGTGTCGCCCAAGCCCTCGGCGCTGGACCCGGCCGTCACCGCTCGGATCGGCGATTTCCTGCGCGCGCGGGGGTTGCGCCGGATGTCATCCCGAATCCAGGTGCTCGCGGTCCTCGAGCCGGTCGACGGGCACCTGCCGGTCGCGGAGATCCACAAGCGGGTGCGGGAATGCCTGCCGTCCGGCGGACAGGTGCCCGACGTGGCGACCATCTACCGCACAGTGACCACGCTGGTGGACCAGGGCGTGCTGCATGCGTTGACCCTGGACGGCGGCATCGCGACCTACGGGCTCGCCACCGCGCCGCACCACCACGCCGTGTGCACGAAATGCGGCTCGATCAGCGAGGTCCCCGCCCGGCAGCTGAGTTCGGCTCTCGAGCACGCGATGGCGGCTAGTTCGTTCGCGCTGTCGGACGCGGCCGGCCTGACATTGCACGGCCTGTGTCCGCAGTGCCAGGACGGCAAACCCGGTCCGCGCCCGCGGCGACGCTGACCTCAGTACAGGTCCAGCAGCGCGTTCTCGATCACCTCGGGCAGCGCCGGGTGAATCCAATACTGCCCGCGGGCTATTTCGGGCGCGGTCAGCCCGAAGCTCATCGCCTGGATCAGCGGCTGGATGATCGACGACGCCTGGTGGCCCATGATGTGCGCGCCCAGCAGGTGGCCGCTGTGTCGCTCGGCGATGAGCTTGACGAAGCCGGTGGTGTCTTCCATCGCCCAGCCGTAGGCGACGTCGCCATAATTATGGATCGCCACAGAGATATCGAATCCCTTTGCGATGGCTTGGTTTTCGGTCAATCCGACGGTTGCCAACTGGGGGTCGGTGAAGACCGCCGACGGGACGTAGCGGTGGTCGGTCCTGGCCATCGACGCGGTATCGTCCCAGTCGCACAACAGGTTCCGGCGCACGACGCGGGCCTCGTGGTTGGCGACGTGTTTGAGCTGGTATGGCGACGACACGTCGCCGAGCGCGAAAACGCCGCGCGCCGAGGTCCGTTGGTACTCGTCGACGGCCACGCGGCCGTCCTCGAGTTCGACGCCTGCCTGATCGGCGTCGAGCAGATCGGCGTTGGGCACCCGGCCGGTGGCAACCAGTAGCAGGTCGGCGTTCAGCGTGCTCCCGTCGTCTAGTCGCAGGGCGACGCCGGAGCCGCGGTTGGTGCCGCCCACGACGGTGCGGTGGGTGCGCAGCTCCCATTTGGCCGCGGCGAGGCGGGTGAACCTTTCGCAGATGGCGTCGTCGCTTTTGCGCAGCAGGCCGCCGCCGCGCACCACCAGCGTCACCCGCACGCCCAGGGCGGAGAATATGTGCGCGAATTCTGCTGCCACAAAGCCACTTCCGATGATCACCAGGTGCTCGGGCAGCTCGGGGATCCGCATGATGGTGTCGCTGGTGTGATAGTTGAGGCCGGACTCGAGGATCGCGGGGGGAATCACCGGGCGGGCTCCCGCCGCGATCACCACCTGATCGGCGGTGAACTCGTCACCGGCGTTGGTGCGCAACAGATAGCGCCCGTCGGGTTGCACCGGGCCGAATCGGGCGTGCGTGGGGTACACGTCGATGTTGGGGGAGGACAGCCGATGCTCTTGACCGCTGAGCGAGATCGGGTCGATCCGGCCGAAGATGCGAGAAACGATGTCGTCCCAGCGCACCCGGTCGATGTGCGCGTCGACGCCGTAGCGCGCGGCATGGCGGATCGTCGTGGCGACCTCGGCGGCGTAGACGAACATCTTCGTGGGGATGCACCCGACGTTGAGGCAGGTGCCGCCGAAGGCGCCCTGCTCGCAGAGTGCCGCACGTTTGCCGGCGAAGCGGTCATCGAGAATCGTGTTGCCCGAGCCGGTTCCGATGACCGCGATGTCGTACGTTTCCATGTCGCTGGGGCCCGTCAGCCCTTCGTCGACGATGCGGATGCGTCGGTGCCGGCGGCGCTGAGGTAGCCGTCGAGCCAGAGATTCAGTTGCCGGTACGCGATCTGACGCGGTTGCGGCAGGGACAGGAAGACATCGTGCTTGGCGTCGGCCACCGGGACGATGGTGCTGCGGTTCCCGATGCAGCCGGCCCACCGGGCGATCTGGCTGACGTCGAGAACGGCGTCGCCGCAGTGCATGGACGTCGGGTCGGTGGTTTCCTGCACGCTGTGATCCGAACGCAGGATCAGGTTCGGCACGCCGACGTCCAGACCGCGATGCAGCCGGGCCTGGCCGCGGCGGACGGCGTTGAGCCAGCCGAAGGTGATCGGGAAGCCGCCGACGGGCTTCCATTGCAGGTTGTAGTCGAACTCACCGTGGTAGTCGCGATGCAAGGTGGTGCCGTAACCGCCTTCGACCGGCGACCGGGCCACACCCTTGGAGCGCACCCGTGACAGTCCGGCGAGCACCGCCGTCATCGCGGAATGCCGCAGAATCGCCGGGCCGTGCAGATCCAGGAACGGGCTGTTGAGCACCAGGCCGCCGACGCCGGCGTGGGCCGCGGCGTTGCGGCGGCGCAATCGATCCAGCCACAGCGACACGATGAGGCCGCCGGCGGAATGCCCGTAGACCAGAACCTTGACGGGATGGCCCGGACGCGCCCGGGCGGCGATGGTGCTCAGGGCGTGTTCGAGCTCGGCGTCGTAGTTGGCGAGATCGGTGATGAAGTGGGGGGTCTGGCCGTCGCGCCGCGA
>Ga0209112_10000057_pt1 | contig 16161 bp, 15 predicted proteins | sample TexAe_OM3H0_O3_FD_187947 | JGI IMG/M metagenome (GOLD analysis project Ga0209112, IMG submission 187947) | Forest soil microbial communities from Davy Crockett National Forest, Groveton, Texas, USA - Texas A ecozone_OM3H0_O3 (SPAdes) (version 2) | ecosystem: Environmental > Terrestrial > Soil >...
GCATCCTTCAACGTCACCCCGCCCGGGCGGCCCGGCGGCCCCGGCCTAGGTGTACTGACCATGGACGTTGGTGACGGCGACACGGGCGGATGATCTTGAAAAGATGAGGACCTCCGGGTTCGGTGTGGATCACCACAATCTGCACCGAGCGCCCAGGAGGTCCTCGTGGTCCACCGTAATGCCCCGCTGACCGAGACGGGCCGGCTGCGCCTGGCCCGGTGCGTCGCTGACGACGCCTGGCCGCTGCGGCGGGCCGCGGAAAGATTCCAGGTCTCACCCACGACCGCGGCCCGCTGGGCGGCCCGGTACCGGCAGCACGGCGAGGCGGGGATGGCTGACCGGTCCTCACGGCCGCGCCACAGCCCGGCCCGCACGCCAGCCAGGACCGAGCGGCGGATCGTGGGCCTGCGGGTTTCCCGCCGGCTGGGCCCGGCCCGGATCGCGTTCCGGCTGGGCCTGCACACCTCGACCGTGCATGCGGTCCTGGCCCGGTATGGCTGCCCTCCGCTGGCGTCTGTGGACCGGGCCACCGGTGCCCCGGTCCGCCGGTATGAGCGCGCCCGGCCCGGCGAGCTGGTCCACATCGACATCAAGAAACTCGGGAACATCCCCGACGGCGGCGGCCACCGGGTCCTGGGCCGGGCCGCGGGGCTGCGCAACAAGCAGGCCCACCGCGACCCCGCCCGGCGCCGCACAGTCCCCGGCCGCCCCAACCTCGGCTACAGCTACCTGCACACCGCCCTGGACGACCACTCCCGGCTCGCCTACACCGAGATCCTGCCCGATGAGACCAAGGAAACCTCAGCCGCGTTCCTGGCCCGCGCGCACGCCTGGTACGCCACCGCCGGAATCACCATCGAACGCGTCCTGACCGACAACGGTTCTTGCTACATGTCCCGTCTGTGGGCCACGACCTGCGCGGACCTGGGAATCAGCCACAAACGCACCCGGCCCTACAGGCCCCAGACCAACGGGAAAGTCGAGCGATTCCACCGCACCCTCGCCGACGAATGGGCCTACACCCGCCCCTACCTCACCGAAACCAGCCGCCGCCAGGCCCTTGACCCCTGGCTCCACACCTACAACCATCACCGGGGACACACCGCACTCAACGGCCTCCCCCCAGCCAGCCGCGTCCCCAACCTGTCCGGACAGAACACCTAGGCCGGGCGGGTTGATCCGGCGGCGCTGACCGCGTCGTCAATCAGCTCGCCTGCGCCCGCGCCCGCGTAGTAGGCGGCTTGCAGCGCGACTTCGCGCAGAGCAACCTCGTCGAGTTCGTGACCGGCCAGCGCCGCCCGGACATGCTGGCCCACCGCCCGCGCAGCCCCCTGCGCGGCCAGCCCGACCAGGGCGATGACGCGCCGGTCGCCGCGGTCCAGCTGAGGCCGTGGCCAGAGCAGCTCGGTGTCAAACGTGCGCCAGATCAGCGTGTAGGCCGACGCCGTCCCCGCTTCACCCGCCGGCGCGGCCGGGAACGCGGCCAGGTCGGGCAGCCGGGTGAAGCTGGGCCACAGCGGCCCGGCCCGGTCCGGGTTCACCCGGCGCAGATAGGCGGTCGCGACGTCGTCGACGGCGTTGGCCCGCGGCCAGCCGCAGTAGCAGGCGAGGGTCAGCAGGAACTCGCCCAGCTCGATGAGCGTGGCGTCTCCGCTGTCGAGGGCGGCCGCGATGTGCGCTTCGATCGCGTGCGGCGCGGCCACGTAGCCAGCCGCGGTCAGGGCCACCCAGCGGCGCTGTTTGCGCGACAGGCCCGGCCGGGCCCAGACGTGCTGGAACAGCCACTCCGTGGCCGCGTGCCGAAAGACGTTGGTTGGTGGCGTGGGGGGCGCGCCCATGACCTCGACCATCGCCGAGACCCCGGCGTGGCCGGGGCCGTACTCGGCGGCGGCCCGTGCGCTGGCTTCCTCAGCAGAGGTCAATGTGCACGCTCCGTGGTCCCGACATGATGAAGTTCGGCCGGGGCGGGCCCACGCTGACCAGCCGCAGGCCGGGATGGCGAGTCAGCAGCGTGCTGATCGCCACCTCGCTTTCCAGCCGCTGCAGCCACGCACCAAGACAGGTATGAATGCCGAATCCCAGCGCGATGTGACGCGAGGCGTTCTCGCGGCGGAGGTCGAGACGCTCAGGCTCGGTGAACACTTCCTCGTCGTGGTGGGCCGAGCCGAGCAGCAGCCGCACGCTCTGCCCGGCCCGGACCGGGACGCCGCCGATCTCCGTGCCGCGGGTGGCCACCCGGTGCAACGTCTGCACCGAGGTCCGGTAACGCAGCAGTTCTTCGATGGCTGAGCGCATCAAACTGGGATCCTCCTTGAGCAGCTGCAGCTGATCTGGATGGCGCAGCAGGGCCACGACGCTGTTCGCGATGCGGTTGGTTGTCGTCTCGTGCCCGGCGAAGAGCAGCCGGACGAACAGCACGACCAGTTCCTCGGTGCTCAGCGAGGTGCCGTCCTCCTCCGCCGCCATCAGTGCGGTCAGCAGGTCGTCCTGGCCGGTTGACCTGCGCCGTTCCTCGATCTGCCTGGTCACGTACTCGCGGAACGCGACGAGGTTGTCGTAGGCCCGGTCGACGTCCGCGAACACGCTGCCGGCCGCCAGGGCCATCTCGTCCGACCACCGGCGGATGTCCTCGGCATCCTCCAGCGGGACGCCGAACATGGCCAGGATCACCTGCAGAGGGAGCGGGTAACAAAGCTCGGACACGAGCTCGATCGTGCCCCGCCGGTCGGCGGGCTCGAGCAGCCGGTCGGTGAGTTCCTGGATCTGCCCGCGCATCGACGAAACCCGCCGCGGCGTGAACGCGTAGTTTGCCAGCCCGCGCAGCCGTGCGTGCTCGGGATTGTCGGCCTCCGTGATCGACATGGCGTGGAATCGCAGAATCTCGCGGAGCTTATCGGCCTGGATCGCGGTCAGGCTCGAAGCCCGCGCCTTCATCAGCGAGCCGGTGCCACGCTGGGAGGAGAACGTCTCCGGGTCCCGGACGATGCTCAGGATGTCGTTGTACCGGGACACGACCACCATGTCGTCGAACGCCAGGACCGGCGCCTCATGCCGCAGCCTCCGGTAGACCCGGTAGCGCTCCTCGTCCTCCAGCGCCTGCGGTTCGCGGTCGAACAGTGCGGTCACCTCGCCGCGCAGATCGTCCAGGGTCTGAGTCACCAGCACCTCCTGTTGGCGGCAATTTCCGGCCTGCCCGGTCTAGTAGCGGTTGGTCTGCAGGTCGTCCGGGAGCCCGATCGTTTCGGCCGTGTGCTGGCTGGTGTAGGCCAGCATCGGCAGGTCCAGGCCGAGACGGTGCGCGAACTGGTCGGCGGCCATCAGGTCTTTCTTCATCGTCGAATTGAGGAATCGCAGCCATTCGATCTTCGGATCGCCGGGGGCGGCCTGGTCGGACGTGCCCCGGCGATCCAGCACGATGCCCGGCGCGCCCCCCGGGCGCCCGGCCGACCGGCTGTCTCCGATGCCGATGCCTTCCAGCAGCTGGTCCAGGCCGACGCCAGCGGTCTCGGCGATGCGGGCGGCCTCGTACATCGCCCGCCAGATGCAGTAGGTCGCCACGTTCCGGGCGACCTTGGCGGCCATGCCGGTCCCGAGCGGGCCAACGTGCAGGACGTTGGACGAGTACGCCGACAGCAGCGGGCGGGCTCGCTCAACGTCTTCGGCGGCACCGCCGACAAAGCTGACGGCCTGGCCGGAGGGCAGCGCGAACCCCGGCGTCACGCCGGCGTCGATGACCCGGGCTCCCTGCTGTGCCGCCTTCTCGGCGATGTCCGGCACCGCATCCGGATTGATGGTGGAGATCACCACCACCGCGAGCCCGTCACGGCCAGCGGCCAGCAAACCGTCAGCGCCGAACAGGACGTCGCGGACCTGGTCCTCGTCGAAGACGCAGATGCCGACCAGCGCGCATTCGCTGGCCACCTCCCGCGGGGTGGCGGCCAGCCGCGGGGTGGGCTCGATCGCGCTCGCGGCCGCCGGGTTGACGTCGTAGGCCAGGTACTTCAGGCCGGTCCGGTGCAGCGCGGCCGCCACGCCGCGCCCGATGTTGCCGAGACCGACCACGCCAATCGGGGAGCCCGTGGCTTGTGTCTGCTCGATCACTGGGCCTCCGCCCTGGGTGAGGCGGCCGGATCCCAGTGGATGTCCAGCGCCTTGATCGCCATGTTGGTTCCGCCCCACATCGGCAGCCGCCCAGCGAGATCGAGTTCGTAATCGGGGATGCGCTCATGCCAGGCCCGCAGCGCGATGTCCAGCTCGAGCCGGGCCAGGTGCGAGCCGACGCAGCGGTGCGCGCCCGCCCCGAACGCGAAGTGCCGGTTCGAGCGGCGGTCCAGGTCGAACTCCTGGGCGCCGGGCACTTCGGCCGGGTCCCGCGAGCCGAAGGTATTGAACAGCAGGACCCGGTCACCCGCGCTCATCTGCACCCCAGCGAACTCGACATCCCTGGTCACCCGGCGCGAGGTGCTCGCGAACGACTGATAGCGCAGCAGTTCTTCGACCGCGGCCGGGATCTGCGACGGGTCGGCCACCAGCCGTCGCCGTTGCCCGGGATTGCGGGCGAGAAAGTTGATGGAGAAGGTCAGCCCCGAGGTAACCGTCTCCAGGCCCGCGAGGAACAGCAGGAAGGCCATCCCCACGACCGTCGTGTCATCCAGGGGCTGCCCATCGACCTCGCTGTCGAGGAGCTCGCTGATCCAGTCGTCACCGGGATCACGGCGCCGGCGGCTGACCAGCTCGTGGAGGTAGACGTCGATCTCTTCGCCGGCCACTCGCTTTGAGTCGTCGATCGCGTGCAGCAGGGTGTTGTTCCAGTCCACGAAGTGCTCGGTCTCGCTGACCGGAAGACCCAGGCGGGTCACGAAGATCCGGGTCGGCAGAATGGCCGCGAAGTCAGCCACGAACTCCACCCGGCCGGCTGGCGCCACCTGGCCGACGAGATCTTCGGCCAGCCGGCGGATGTCCTCGCGTAGCAGGCCGACCCGCCGGGGTGAGAACATCCTCGACATCGCCTGCCGGTATTTGGTGTGTTCCGGCGGATCCATCTCTTCGGGGATCATGACCGGGCCGCCCGGGCGGGGCGGGAGCCCGCCGGGGTGGGCGGAAAACAGCTCGGGGGACTGGTACGCCTCCCGGATGTCTCCCGCCTGGGTCAGCACCCAGTAACCGTTCCAGTGCGGTGACCAGAAGGCCCGGTCGTCGCGGAACTTCTGGGCGTTCGCGAACGGATCCTGGAGGAAGTCCTGGTCCGCGATGTGGTCAAAGTCCCGTACCAGCTCGGGCGGTATGTGTGCGGGGACGGAGGGTGCGGTCACTGCGCCGGCCTCCCAGGGATGGCCCGGATCGTCTGTTTCGTTTAGCTTAATAAGCTATACAATTTAACGCAAGGACGATCGATGGAGACAGTCGAGCAAGCCGGAGGAATGATGGAAGAGGGACTGGCGCTGGTGTTCTCCGCTCCCGCCTCGGCGGAGCGCGAAACCGAATTCAACGAGTGGTACGAGAAGGTCCACATCCCGGAGGTTTTGGCCGTCGACGGGTTCGTTTCGGCCCAGCGCTATCAGCTCGACCCCGATCAGCCCCGGCCCCCGAAGCCCGGGACGGCGCTCGCCGAGCAGCCCTACGTGACCGTCTACCGCCTTGAGGCCGACTCGTTGGCGGACGTAGCGACGTCGCTGCGCGCGGCCGTGCCGGAGATGCACATGAGCGACGCGATCTGCACCGACCCACCGCCCAGGACCGTTTACTACCGCCTCGTATGAAACCCGGGATGACTTCCGGCGATCTTCTCGGCCGGCTTGGGGTGTGGGTATCGCGCGGCTCGCTGACCCCGGGCCAGGCTGGGCAACTGGCCGCCCTGGCGGAAGATCTCGGCTACGGCGCCTTCTGGATCTCCGGCGGGGCCGCGCCCGGCACGTTCGAGGCGGTGCAGGAGGCTTTGCTCGCGACGAGCAGAATCGTCGTCGCGACCGGGGTCATCAACATCTGGATCGATACTCCGCAAACGGTCACGGCGGGCTGGCACGACGCCGAGGCGGCGGCGCCCGGGCGACTGATGGTGGGACTCGGCGTGAGCCATGCGCCGCTGGTGGCCGCGCGCGGTCTCGGCGAGTACGCCCGGCCGCTCGAGCTGATGGCGGGTTACCTGGACGCGCTCGACTCCGCGCCGGACCCACTGCCGCCCGGGCGGCGGCTGCTGGGCGCGCTCGGCCCGAAGATGCTGCGGCTGGCGGCGCAGCGGTCTCTTGGCGCGCACCCTTACCTGGTGACGCCCGGCCACACCAGCCAGGCGCGGGCTCAGCTCGGCCCGGCGCTGCTGGCCCCCGAGCAGACGATCCTGGTTGACGCTGACCCGGCGCGGGCGCGGGCCACGGCGCGCCAGTTTCTCGCGCGCTATTTCGGCATGCCCAATTACACGCGCAATTGGTTGCGTACGGGTGGTCTGGAGCCTGCCGACATCGCCGGGGGCGGGAGCGACCGCCTGGTCGACTCGCTGGTCGCGTGGGGCGACGGGCCGGCGATCGCCGCCGCTGTGACCGCGCACTGGGCGCACGGCGCCGACCACGTCTGCGTGCAGGCGCTCGGCCCTCTGGACCGGGTGCGCCTGGCCTGGGCCGAGGTCGCCGCGGCCCTGCCGTCGTCAGACCGCAGCCAATGAGCCACGATCACTGAGCCGCAGTCACCGGGCCGGCTGGCCGTTGCCGGTGGTGAACCACTCCTTCACCGACGAATGCCACCGCGCGCCGCCATGCGTCGCTGTCGGCGTCAGCGTCGTAGCTGTCGGTTCGGCCGTCCGACCAGTGGTCGGCGAACGCATGCCCGGCGCCGGGATAGACGACGACCTGGTGATCGGTGGCCGTGCGATCCAGCTCGCTGCCGAACCGGGCGATCAGCTCGGCTGGCCACATCCGGTCGCAGTCCCCGACCAGCAGCAGCGTCGGGCAGCGCAGCGCCCACAGCAGCTCGGCGGGCGACTGCGGCCGCAGCGCCGATGTCACCGGGAACACCATCTGACTGGGGTAGAAGAGGACGAGGCGGTCGACCACGCCCGCGCCGAGGCAGCCGGCCAGCGCGGCCACCGTCCCGCCGGTGCAGTAGCCCCACACGGCCACGGCGCGGACGTCGGGATCCGCGCGGGCATAGCGGGCCGCGGCGATCAGATCGTGGGCCGCGCGGGGGAAGTCGAGGCTGTCCATGAGGCGACTGAGGTCGGGCAGCGCGTGCGGCCCGTCCAGCGCGTCGGCTGCCGCCGTGTCCGCCGGTCCGGCCCCCCGGTAATAGTCGGGGATCAGCACGCGATGCCCGAGACCGGCCAGTCGCTGAGCTACGCCCCGCGTGAAGCTGGACAGGCCGTTAGCAGGCATGCCGATGACGATGGCCAGGCCGCTGGCGCCGGCCCGTGGCTGAAAATCGAGCATGTGGCTCCGGCAAATGATCAAGTCGGCTCTAATAGCTAACTCATTTACATCTAAATCATGCCCTCGCACGTGAGCAGTGTCTAGACAGTGTGGGTACGCCTGAATATTGTCTAATGATTAATCTCAATAGCTCCTCGGACCTACGGAGGGTCGGTGGCGTGAACCGCCCGCAGTTGTTTCTTGGCGCTGGCTTCCAGCCGCCCGGGCACTTGCTCCCGGTGGCCGCCCTGGCCGACGAAACCGGGTTCGACGGCGTGGCGCTGCCCGATCACGTCGCCAATCCCGTGCGCATCGATACCCACTATCCCGGCACTGCCGATGGCAGCACGCCGTGGGAACTCGACAGCACGCCCTGGCCGGATCCGTGGGTCGGCCTGACCGCGGTGGCGGCCGCCACCCGCCGGCTGCACGTGATGACCCACATCATGGTGCTCCCCATGCGCAACGTGTTCCTGACCGCCAAGATGGTGGGGACCGTGGCCGCGATGTTCCCCGGACGGGTGCACCTGGGGGTGGGGGTCGGCTGGATGCCCGAAGAGTTTGCCCTGCTCGACTCCGACTTCCATACCCGCGGTGCGCGCACCGAGGAGATGGTCGCGGTACTGCGTGCGCTGTGGGGCGAGCAGCCGGCCAGCTTCAGCGGGAAACACCACTCGTTTGAGTCAGTGGCGATGTTCCCGGTGCCGTCGGTGCCCGTGCCCATCTACGGCAGCGGCAGCAGCGAGGCCGCCCTGGACCGGGCGGCCCGCGTGATGGACGGCTTCGTCGCCATGCCGTGCTCGGTGGATGAGATCGAAAACGACCTCATGCCGGCCTTGCGGGCCCGCCTGGGCCGGTACGGGCGCTCGATCAGCGACTTTCACGTCAATGTGATACCTGCTCAAGTCGGCCCGGACGACCTGAGGCGGCTGGCCGACCTCGGCGTCACCAGCGTGCAGGTGCACCCGTTCGCCCGGGATCAGGCGCTGCACGCACCGCTGCCGGACAAGCTCGACGCCGTGCGGCGCTGGGCTGACCGTGTGCTCACCGGCCGTGAGCCCCAGGACGAGGCCTGACCGCCGTGGCCGGGCGGATGGCGGGCAAGGTCGCGCTGATCACCGGCGCAGCTCGCGGGCAGGGGCGCAGTCATGCGGTGCGGCTGGCGCAGGAGGGGGCCGACGTCATCGCCGTCGACCTGTGCGCCCAGGTCGAGACCGTGCCTTATCCCATGGCCACCCCGGCCGACCTCGACCAGACGGTGGCGCTGGCGGAGCGGTACGACCGCCGGGTCCTGGCCGTTCAGGCCGACGTTCGCGACCCTGGTGCCATGGGCCAGGCCGTGACCGCGGGGGTCGCGGAGCTCGGGCACCTCGATGCCGTGGTCGCGAACGCCGGGATCGCCCCCCTTGGCGACCGGGGGGTTCAGGCCTTCCTCGACGTCGTCATGATCAATCTGTCCGGGGTGATCAACACGATCAACGCGGCGCTCCCGCACCTGAGCGCCGGCGGGTCGGTGATCGCCACCGGCTCGGTGGCCGGCCTGCTCAGCAACACCGCCGGTCCCGCCAACGGACCGGGTGGAGCAGGCTACTCCTGGTCCAAGCGGCAGGTTGCCGACCTCGTCCACACCCTGGCGCTGCAACTGGGCCCGCGGGGAATCCGGGTCAACGCCGTGCACCCGACCAACGTCAATACCGACATGCTGCACAACCCGATGATGTACAAGGTGTTCCGCCCCGACCTGGACGAACCTACGCGCGAGGATACCGAGCCCGCGTTCCGGACTATGCAGGCGATGCCCATACCGGCCGTCGAGGCCGAGGACATCAGCGCGGCCGTGCTCTTCCTGGCCAGTGACGAGTCCCGGTACGTGACCGGCCAGCAGCTGGCCGTCGACGGCGGCTGCCTGGTCCGCAATCCCTTCCGGCCGGCCTGACCCGTTCCGACGACGTTCGGGAGTCAGGAAACGGTCCGGGCCGCGTCGACGGCCAGGCACTGGCCGCTGACGTACCGCGACTCGTCGGAGGCGAAGTAGAGGGCGGCCCATGCGACGTCCCAGGCGGTGCCGACGATGCTCATCGGCACCGTCGCCTGGCGCTGCGCCACCACGTCCTCCCGGCTGGGACCGTCGGCGGTCACGATGCCGTCGATGGCCATCGGGGTGTCGAGCAGTCCCGGCATGATCGCGTTCGCCCGCACGTCGAAGCGCGCGGCACTGGCCGCGACGGCGACCGCCAGGCGATTAACGGCGGCCTTGCTCACGCCGTAGGCCGCCGCGGCGCCGCCGCGCACGGCGCTGATCGAGGAGACCAGCACGATCGAGCCGGCTCGCTGCGCCTGCATAACGGGCAGCACATGGCGCACGACCAGCCACATCGCCGTGAGGTTGAGCCCGATGACCTCTTCCCACAGCTCTGGTGCCGTCTCGTCGACGGTGCCACGGCCCTGCCGGCCGATGCCGTCGAAGAGCACATCGATCCGGCCGAGGGTCTCCTGAGCTGAGCGGACCATGCGAGCGCAGTCGTCGTCGCTGCGGACATCGGCGAGGACCACGCTGGCGGTGCCGCCTTCGGCCTCGATCATCTTCCGGGTCTCGTGCACGGCAGCCTCATCCCGGTCCACCAGCACCAGTTCGGCCCCGTGCCGGGCGTACAGCAGCGCGGTGGCGCGGCCGATGCCGACACCCTGGCCGGCGCTCTGGCCGCCGCCGACCAGCAGCACCCGCTTGCCCTCGAGCCGCCGGGCCGGGGCCTGCCCGGTCACGGTCACGGGGCGAGCACCGCCCGCACGGACCGGTACTCACGGCTACGGAACGACGGCACCGCCACCGGCGTTTCGACCAGCCGCATCGCCGGGAAACGGGTGACCATTTCGGTGAGCACCACGTCGGTCTCGAGCTTGGACAAGGCGACACCCAGGCAGTAGTGCGTCCCGAATCCGAACGACAGCGGCTGGGTTCCCTTGCGCGGTGCGGTGATGTCGAAGGCGGCCGGATGGTCGAACACCCGCGGATCCCGGTTGGCCGCGCCCAGCACAATCGTCACCCGCGAGCCGGGGGCCATGGTCACGCCGGCGATCTCGGCTCCCCCGGCGGCGAGGTAGGACACGTCCATGACCGGCGGATTGATGCGGACCGCCTCGTCGGTGGCCGCCCGGGCCCGGTCCGGATTCGCCCGCAGCAGCGCCGCCTGGTCCGGGAACTGCATGAGGGCGGTCAGGGCGTTGCTCAGCAGCCGCACCGTCGTGCCGAACCCCGCCGAATACATGAGCGCGACCAGCGAGACCAGTTCCTCGGGGGTGACGTTCTCGCCGGACTGCTCCATCGCGACCAGCCGTCCCAGCGGCGTGGACTCGTCCACGTTCCCGCGCGCCGACTCGATGAGCTCCGCGATATAGGCGAACATCTCGCGGCGGATGCGCAACGCCTCGAGCTGGGTGCCGAGGCTGGACTTCGGGTCCCGGCCGACCGCCTGGCCCTTGGACAGCTGCATGAAGTGGGCCCGGTCCGGCAGCGGCACCCCGATCAGGTGGCCGATGACCTGGCTCGGGATGTGGTCGCACAGGTCGGTGATGAGATCGATCGGCCGGTCCGGGGGCAGGCCGGCCAAAATGCCGTCGAGCGCCCGGCGGGTAACGTCGCGGTACTGCTCAACGGCGTCGGGAGCGAAAGCCCGGCTGACGATACGCCGCAGTCGCGCGTGATCGGGGTCGTCGATCGACGTCAGCATGCCGGGGTCGGGGGGTGCGGCCGCCGCCAGCGCAGCCCGCTGCTCGGGCGAGAAGGCGGAGTTGTCGGAGCTGACGTGGTGACCACCCTTACGCAGCTGAGGCGACCGGAGCTGTTCCTTGGCTCGGGCGTAGCCGTACACGATCGTGGTGCCGTCGGGCGCCTGGTGGAACTGGCCCTGGGCGACGAGCTCACCGAGCAACCCGAATGGGTCTTCGGATGCCTCGGCGGCGCTGACGGCCCGCTGGTAGAGGTCGTGCGGATCGAGCCGGGTGGTGAGGGCATCGGCAGTCACAGCGGCGGGACCGTCCCTTCAGGAGTCGTAACCGCGGGGGGCCGCGTCGGTGACCGCGTCGTCGATCAGCCGGGCGGCGGGCAGGCCGGCGTAGAAACCGGTGTGCAGGGCCAGTTCCCGCAGCGCGGTCATATCCAGCTCCTGCGCGTCGAGCGCGGCGGCGACGTGCCCGGCCACCAGGTCCGCGGCCCGCTCCACGGCGAGCGCGACGATCGAGATCAAGCGCCGGTCGCAGCCCGGCAGCGCCGGGCGTGACCAGATGATCCCGTACTGCACGGCGTCGCCGAGCAGGGTCTGCAGCGGCGTGCCGGAGTGGGACGATGCGAACTCGGTCAGGCTCGGGACCGGCAACGGCTCTGCGGTCTCGGTGGATTCCGGGCCCACCGCGTCATCAAGGTCACGCACGGTCGTGCCGATGAGACCGTCGAGCCACGCCACCCGCGGCCAGCCGACCAGTGGCGCGAGGTGCAGGACGAACTCCCGGAGCTCGGTGACGCTGATGTCGCGGCTGCGGAGCGCGCCGTAGACGTGCGATTCGGCCCCGATCCCGGGACCGCCCAGGGCGGCCCCGGTCAGCGAGATCCACCGGCGCTGCCGCATGGTGAGACCGGGACGGGACCACACCTGCCCGAACAGCACGTCGCGGGCGGCGAACCTCAGCGGCGTATCCGGCGGGGTTGGGGTCCGGCTGATCACCATTTCGTAGATGTTCGGCTGGGCTGATCGGTTGATCATGCGGTGCCTCTCGCCCTGGTGGTCAGCGCAGGCGCAGCTGTACAGCCTGCGGTCCGGCCAGCAGGAAGTTCGGCCGGGGTACGGTTTCGTCTTCCAGGTCGAGCACGGGGAAGTCAAGCATCGCTTTGACCAGGACTTCTGTCTCCAGCCGCAGGAGCCAGGCACCCAGGCACGTGTGGATGCCGAAGCCCAGGCCGACCTGCTTGTTGACGTCCTGGCGGGTGACGTCCATGCGTTCCGGGTCGCTGAAGACGGCCGGATCGTGGTTCGCGGCCGTGAGCATGATCCTGACGGTGGTGCCGGCCGAGACCGGAACGCCGCCGATCTCCGTATCCACCAGCGCTACGCGGTGGATGGCGTGGACCGAGTTGCAGTACCGGAGGAACTCCTCGGTCGCCCCGGCGATCAGCGCGGGATCGTGCCGGAGGCGCTGCTGCTGATCGGGGTTGCGGATGAGCGCGACGACGGCGTTGCTCATCAGGTTGGTCGTCGTCTCGTGCCCGGCGAACAGCAGCAGAACGAACATGGCGACGAGTTCGTCCCGGGACAGCCGCTCACCGTCCTGCTCGGCGTTGACGAGCACGGTGAACAGGTCCGTACCTGGTTCACCACGACGGCTGTCGATCAGCGCGGCCACGTAGTGCCGGAAAGACTCCACCGCCTCGTAGGCCCGGTCGAGGTTGGCGTAGGTGGTGCCGATGGCCAGCGCGATCTCGTCCGACCAGCCCCGGATCAGCTCCGCGTCCTCCTTTGGCGCCCCGAGCATCGCCGATATCACCAGGAGCGGAAGCGGGAAGGATGCCTCCTGCACCAATTCCATGCTGCCCCGCTCACGAGCCGGACCAAGCAACTCCTGGACCAGGTCCTCGATCATGCCTCGCATGTCAGCGACCCGCCGCCGGGTGAAGGCCAGGTTGGCCAGGCCGCGCAGGCGTTTGTGTTCCGGATCATCGTTCTGGGTCAGCCACAGCGCCTCGTGATCGACGACCTCCTGGAGTCGCGCCTGGCCCTCGGCGTCCAGCTCCGCCCGCCGGTTGGCCACCCGGGAGCCGAGATGACGCCGGGCCGAGAAGACGTCAGGATCCCGCAGCACCCGGAGCACGTCGGCGTGACGGGACACCACCGCGATGCCGTTCCAGTGCAGCACAGGCTGGTCGCGGAGTTTGGCGTACAGCGGGTACGGATCGCTGAGGACCGCCGGATCGGCGTTGAACAAAGCGGTGAGTTCGGCGTGGAACTCCGGGGCGAGCGTGTCGGTCATGGCAGCCTCTGGCGAATAGGGGCGACGGTGCTGGGTCAGCGGCTCAGGATGATTCCGGGAAGGTCCCCGGTCTCCCGCCACCGCTGCATGCGGTCGAAGAACTCCAGCGGGGATCCGACCGCGTTGGCGTTGCGGATGGAACGCAGATCGAAGTTGCCTTCGCGGTTGAAGCGGTTGGGCGTGCACGACTCAAGGAACGCCGCGTTGTCCCGGGCGTGAGCCTCGATGTGCTGGACCCACTCCGTCTCCGCCACCGGGTCGGTGTCGAAGGTGGCCACGCCCCGCTTCAGCACCTCGCCCACGATGTACTGGAAGTGGAAGGAGTATTCCTGCAGGCAGTGCGTGACGTTGTGGGTGATGGTCGCCTGCATGTTCGCGCCCGGGCTGATCAGCAGGTTGGGGAATCCGGCCGTGGTGAAGCCGTGCAGCGTCTGGTAGCCGTCCGCCCACTTCTCGCTGATCTTGCGGCCGCCCACGCCGGTGATCTCGAAGCCGGTCTTGCGCGTGTAGGAGGTGTCGTATTCGAAGCCGGTCGAGAAGACCAGGCAATCCACCTCGTACTCCACGCCGGCCACCACCGCGGCGTTGGCCGTGAGACGCTCCACGCCCTTGCCCTGGGTGTCGACCAGCGTGACGTTGGGGCGATTGAACGTCGGCAGGTACTCGTCGTGGAAGCAGGGCCGCGTGCAGAAGTAGGCGTACCAGGGCTTCAGTTTTTCGGCGACGGCCGGGTCGGTGACGAGGCTGTCGATCCGGGCCCGCAGGGCCTCCATATGCCGGAAGTTGGCGTCCTCCATGATGGCTGCGATCTCAGTCCGCGAGCGCCCCTTGAACGCCGGGTCGGAGGTGACGGCGTAATAGAACTGGGTCCAGCCGTCGTCGACGAGATCCTCGGGCTCGACCCCGCCCACCACCAGGGAGGTGAAGTTCCTCATCCGCCGCCACTGCCAGCCGGGCGTGAGCTGATCGGCGAAGTCGGGCTCGGTCGGGTGGTTGTTGCGCTCGCCCACCGTCGGGGGAGTGCGCTGGAAGACGTACAGGTGGTCCGACCACTGGGCCAGGTGCGGCACGATCTGCGCGGCCGTGGCTGCGGTACCGATGACTCCGACCCGCTTGCCCTTCAGGCCAACCAGGCCGCCTTCGCTGTCGCCGCCGGTGTACTTGTAGTCCCATCGGCTGCTGTGGAACGAATGCCCGCCGAACTCGGCCAGGCCGGGGATCGCCGGAAGCTTGAGGCGGTGAAAGTTGCCGTCGGCGATGATGACGAACCTCGAGCGAAGGTCGTCACCGCGGTCGGTGGACACCGTCCAGCGCTTCGCCTGCTCGTCCCAGCTCAGGTCGGTGACGGCGGTCTGGAACAGTCCCTGGTCGTACAGGTCGTACTTCTTGGCCACCGCCTGCGCGTGCCCGAAGATCTCGGCGGCCTTGGAGTACTTGTCCTTCGGGATGTAGTTCAGTTCCTCCAGCAGCGGCATATAGATGTACGACTCGACGTCGCACATGACACCGGGATAACGGTTCCAGTACCAGACCCCGCCGACGTCACCCGCCTTGTCGATGACGCGGAGCCGTCGTACGCCCAGTTCCCGCATCCGGACGGCGGCCACCAGGCCAGCCCATCCGGTCCCGATGACCACAACGTCCACGTCCGGGTCCACAACCGGATCACGCGGGGTGAACTCGGAGTACGGATCGTCGAGATAACGGGCCAGGTCGCCGACCAGATCGGGAAGCACGCCCCGATACGGGTTCCCCTGCCGCTTGGCCCGTTCCTCGGCGTACTTGCTCCGGAGCGCGTCGGCGTCGTAGTCGTGGTCGCCGAATGGCACCCCGGCCGCACCGACCAGTGACAGGCCTTCTTCATCGATGGGCATCGGACTGCCTTCCCGTCGTCGTGGCGCGTTCGAGGTCGAAGTCCTCGGCCTTGGGGTGTTTCAGCAGCTGGTAGTACTGCTCGACCTTCCAGGGCGCGTTGACCTGCTGGCGCCCGGACGGGTTGACGTAATAGTTGATGGCTCGTGACGCTGGTTCGTCCCACACGAGCTTGCGGGCGGCCGCGTCGAGGTCCGCGTTGTACTTGTCGAAGACGTCCTGCCGCACGGTGATGCGGTCGTAGCCACCTTCGAGCAGCATGACCAGGCACTGCGCGGTGTAGCTGGACCACAGCTCGATCCAGGACGGGATCGAGTTCGCCCGCGGCTGGGAGTTGGGCCCGTACAGGATGAACATGTTCGGGAACTTGGGCACGGTCATGCCGAGGTAAGCCATCGGCCCGTCACCGGTGTCCCAGGTCTCCTCGAGCTTGACCCCGCCGATGCCGCGATACTCCGTCGGCCACAGGTACTTGGTCACGCTGAACCCGGTCGCGGTGACGATGACGTCGACCTGCCGCTCGACGCCGTCCGCGCCGACGAAACCGGTCGGCGTGATCCGCTGGATCGGGCCGGTGACCAGCTCGACGTCGTCACGCAACAGGCTCGTGTACCAGTTGTTGTCCACAATCAGCCGGCGGGCCATGGGCGGATAGTCCGGAACGAGCTTGTCGAGGAGGTCGGGCCGCGAACCCACCTTCGACTTTATGTAGTCGACCAGGCTGTCCCGGAACAGCTGGTTCTTGGCGTTGATACCGCCACCGTTCTCGGCCTGGTAGTCAGGGTCCTGCTCCTGCAGCACCTGGGTGCCGACCCCCATGGCCACCATCGAGTAGCAGTACCAGTTCCAGTAGTTCGGCATGGTGTCGAACAGCCAT
>Ga0209112_10000058_pt1 | contig 16051 bp, 18 predicted proteins | sample TexAe_OM3H0_O3_FD_187947 | JGI IMG/M metagenome (GOLD analysis project Ga0209112, IMG submission 187947) | Forest soil microbial communities from Davy Crockett National Forest, Groveton, Texas, USA - Texas A ecozone_OM3H0_O3 (SPAdes) (version 2) | ecosystem: Environmental > Terrestrial > Soil >...
CCCCCGGAATCGACACCGGCGTTACCTCAACCGCACCCAACACCGCCCGATTACCCCAACCATCCAACCGGACCCGCTCAGGCTCACCGAGCACCTCGACCAATGACAACCGCTGCGCAGGATCAGCGCTCATCGCTGCCAGAACACGCTGTAACCGTGCGGCTAAATCGGTGACGTCAAAACGACCGTCACCGACGGTGCTCAGGAAGAGTTGGTCGCCCGCGCCGGAAAACATCAGCGCGAACGCGTCCGCGGCGCCGGAATTCGTGTAGGAAGCCGAGGCGCCGATACCGGCGAAGTCCAACGAAAATGTCGACGGCAAAAAGTTGATGCTGACCCGATCGGGTGGCGGTGCCTCGCCGGCCTGGCGTTCCAAGGCGTACACCGGATACCTCTGGTGTGCCACGGCTTCGCGGATCCGGGTGTCCACTTGCGCGCAGAAATCGGCAACCGACGCCTCCGGCGACACCCTGAACACCAGCGGCACTACCCCGGCCATCATCGCGGGAAGCATCTTGGATTCCGGGCGCACGCGCCGGCTGACCGGGAAATCCAGCACGACCTCGCTGCCCTGCCCGCTCCGGCCGCGCATCAACAGTGCGCACGCGGCGGTGATCACCGACGAGCGCGGGACGTTCCATCGGTCGGAGACCTCTTGGACGCGGCGTAGCACCTTGGGGTCCAGCCGCACCGGCGCCGAAGGCCATGGATCGATCTCGCCCGCCGGGCGGGCCAGTCGATGATGCGATTCAGTGTCCCGGGCCACGATCTTGGTCCAATAGGCTTCATCATCGAGATAATCGGCCGACGCTTCGTATTCCGATTCGATCCGGACCAAATCCCGCAAGGATCCGAAGAACACCGGCGGAACGGCGGCACCGGAAACCATCGCCGCATATACAGTCGCAATGCGATGGGCAACCAGCGTCATTCCGGTTCCATCGATGATGATGTGGTGACCGACAGCAAACATATAGAACTCGTCGGTCCACGTTTCAAATAGTGCCGCCTTGAACAAGGGGCCGGCAAACTTCATCGGGGTGCGCTGAATCGACGCCGCGATCGCGCGGGCTTCCCGCACCGGATGACGCGAGTTACTCAGGTCATGAAAGGAGAACTCGATTTCGGGGTCGTCGATTGCCCGTTGGACGACGTGACCATCGGACTCGTAGATGGTCGCTCTGGCCGGTTCGACCTCGCGCACCACCTGGCGCAGCGCCCGCTCGAGGATGTCACGGTCGACAACGCCCTCGATCTTCACCATCAGGCCGAGTTGCCACTCCGTACCGGCGAAACCCGTCTGCTGCGCAAGCCATATATCCAGCTGTCCGCGCGTCAGCGGTAATGCCTGGTCATCAAGTGCCATCCGACCCTCTTCCCGAAGAGTGCTCAAACGCAGGTTGTTTACAGATCAAATTCCGACCCGCAGTCGGCCACGCGCACGGATTCACCGGCCGGGTATCGGCGTAGTTCTCTTGGGTGATTCCGGCGCCGCAGCGCGGGCGACATCGCCGCATACGGCCCGTCGAAGGCCGGCCGGAGAATCGGCGAAGGCGGCCACGGGCTGTGTCGCAGCTAGTCGTTATTCGGGGTGAAAAAACTGCCATTGTTGCCGTCGAACGGATTGGTACACCGGGCCTCCCGACCCCCCCGTCTCGACATGATTAGGGCAGTTCTGCATACGTGGCAGCCCCCCAGGCTGGCCATACTGTCTGTATACCGAACAGCTGCCAACCATACTTTAGGCTGGCAGCTTCGCTCTAGGGATTGGGCGAAAGTTTGTTACGGCAGCACTCCATGCGCAGGTGTCTTTCCGTACCGAAGGCAACCATCGAAGCCTAGAAATCCCCGGGTTCATTCGTCCCGGTGTAGCGACATCGCAACATCAAAGGCGGTGGTCATCGGCGGCGGGGCGCGATTTCCGCGAGGCCGCGCGGGCTCCGCCGAAAAGACACAAATCTTTAAGACGCTATTCGTTGTAGATGCCACGCTTGAGCGTTACGTTTCGGCTCATGATGAACAGCATTGCGCGAATCGGTGGCGGCGGCGGCTTCGTGGGCGGCGGAGGTGGTCGCCTCGGTGGCGGCGGAGGCTTCGTCGGCGGTGGCGGCGGCTAAGCCCCGGCTGCACGCGCACGCCCGGTCACACGATTAGGCCGGGCGGTTCATCCTGGTCGGCGTTGCCGAGCAGATCGAGTTGCATCCACGCGACGTCGTGCCAGCTGTCGAGTTTCCATTCCACGCGCCGGTATAACGCGACTTGTCGGAACCCGAATGATCCGTGGAAATCGTTGCTGGCCTCATTGGGTTGCGTAATGCCGGCAAATACCTGCCGATAGCCCCGCTCGGTGAGTCGGCGCAGCAGTTGGGTGTAGAGCAGGCGGCCACCGCCGGCACGACGGTTGTCGAGGTCGACGTAGATCCCGATCTCGGCCGACCACCGGTACGTCGCGAGGTGGTTCAACCTGTGCGCGTAGGCGAACCCGATCACCTGCTCATCACGTTCCAGGACGAGCCATTCATGGTTCTCGCGCGCCGCGGCGATTCGGGCAGCCATCTCGCTCACGGTCGGGACTTCGATCTCCCAACTGATGGCCGTGTTCTCCACGTAGGGCCGGTAAACCGCTACGCACGCAGCGGCATCCGCTGAGGACGCCGGGCGCACGAGGCTACGGCCCGCTTGCATGCCGGCGCCCTACGGGCGTGGCTGGAACGGCCGGCGTGGGGGGACCGTCACGGTCTGGGTCACCGTGCTGGTATCGGTGCTGGGCGAAGCGGCGGTGGTGCTTGGCGCGACGGATGTCGTGGCCGTGTCGGTGCTCGACGGCGGTGCGGTCTCGGTGACGGTTTCGGTCGGCGCTCCGCCTCCTCCGTGGTGCCGGGGTGCTTCCGCAGTCGTGGTCGCCGGCGCGGTGGTGGATTGTGTCGTCGTCGCAGGGCTGTGCGCCGGCGAACCGGTCGCGAGCTTGACCACGGCGAACACCAGCGCGGCGAGCAGCATCACCCCGATCGCACCGGCCGCGATCAGCGCCGCCGGACGGCGGTACCAGGGCGTCGGGGGTTCCGGCGCGGACTCAAAATTCTCTGCGTCATTCCCAGCCTCGCTGTATGCCCGGTAACGGGCGGCCGCGGTGGGCTCAGAGTAGTAATCCGGTTCTTCGGGATACGGCGGCACGACAGGAGATGTTAGTAGGTCAGGCTTCCTTGTCGATGAGTCCCAGCGCCCGCTCGAACAGGTGCACCGTGGCCGCGTGCAATTGATCGCCGACCTCTTTCTCGGCCTTACCGGCGCATGCGCGCGCAAGGGTGCCTTCGATCACGATGCCGAGCTTGAAGCAGGCCAGCACGGTGTACCAGGTCATCTGCGACAGGTCGCGGGTCGTGTTGGCGGCGTATCGTTCCAGCAGATCGTCGGTGCTTGCCAACCCGTCCTGTCCGCCCAGAGCGTGCCCGAACACGCTGGAACCGTCGTCCTGGCGCCAGGTTGCCAGCAGCCAGCCAAGATCCAGCAACGGGTCACCGATCGTGCACATCTCCCAGTCGACGATGGCGACGACGTCGGGTCCCGTGCGCGAGAACATCACGTTGGCGGCGTGGTAATCGCCATGCATGATGCCGGGCATCCAGGTTTTCGGACGACGCGTCGCAAGCCAGGACGCCACGTCCTCGATGCCGGGGATCTGCGGCCCTGGATACCCGTCGTACTCGTTGTAGGAGTCCAGCTCGGAGAGCCACCGCGGCACCTGGCGTTCCAGGAAACCCTCCGGCCGCCCGAAATCGGCGAGGCCAACGGCTACATGGTCGACCGCGCCAAGCCTCGCCAGCGCGTCGGCCATCGAAATCCCCATCTGGAATCGCACACTGGCATCGCCCGCGTGCAACGGGGGCAGGCCCTCGCCCGCGTTGAACCCGTCGATCGGGTCCATCAGGTAGAAGACCGCGTCACCCAGCACGCTCGGGTCCTCGCAGGCGGCAATCAGGTGTGGGTGGGGAACATCGGAGCCGGCCAGTGCGGCAAGGACTTTCGTTTCACGCAGGATCACACTGTTGCTTCGCGGACGCAGGTGCCGCGGTCCACGCCGCAGGACGTATGGCCGCCCGGCCCTGGTGAACCGCAGCATGATGTTCTGCGTTCCGCCGGTGACACTGGAAACTTCCTCGATTGGACCGTCGCCGAGTCCCTGCAGCGACATCCAGTCGGCTACGGCTTTGAGATCAACGTGCTTTTCAAGGTCCACGTTCAGCCTTTGGGGTGTGGGGTGTATCGGAGGGTCTGCGCCCGGATCATGCCGTCGCGGAACAGGAAGGTGTCGACGCCGTCGTCAACCCGGTTGACGGCCGAATCGGCGGCCCACTCCAGAAACAGCAGATCGCCATCGAAGATCTGGCTCTTCAAATCCCAGGCCGCATCGGGCAGATCGTCGAGCAGTTTCGCGAAAGCCTCGCGTATGCCGTACTTGCCCCGCGCGACGCCCGCTGGGCTGATCAGCACGGAATCCTCGGCGTAGTCCACCACGATCTCGTCGAGGTCGCCCGCGGCCAGTGCCCTGCCGTGGTGGGCGAAGACTTCTTGCGGTGTACGCGACGGTTGGGGCGCCTGAGGCATCATTGCCCTCCTTACAACCTGTGGACCGTCTGGGAAAAAGACTAGGGCAGGGGTGACGGGCGGCCACTGGCGGCGGCGGCTGGCAGAATAGTTTGCATAACTTACTTTCTGGGGAAGGAAAAAAGGGCGATGCCGCGGACCGACAACGACTCCTGGGAAATCACTCAAAGCGTGGGGGCCACCGCACTCGGTGTCGCCGCAGCTCGCGCGGCGGAGACCGAGAGCGAGAATCCGCTCATCAAGGACCCGTTCGCGCGCGTGTTCGTCGAGGCCGCGGGCGAGGGGATGTGGAGCCTCTACGCCGATCCGGCGCTGATGGCCAAGGCGGCCGACCTCGAACCGGAGCTGCGGTCGCGGATACAGCTGATGATCGACTTCATGGCCACCCGGACGGCGTTCTTCGACGAGTTCTTTCTCGGCGCCGCGGACTCTGGGGTCCGGCAGGTGGTGATCCTGGCGGCGGGCCTGGACGCGCGGACCTGGCGGCTGCCGTGGCCCGACGGCACGGTCGTCTACGAGCTCGACCAACCCAAGGTGCTCGACTTCAAATCCAAGACTCTGCGCGAGCACGGCGCGCACCCCGCGGCCCAGCTTGTCAATGTGCCGATCGATCTACGCCAGGATTGGCCGAAAGCACTGCAGGAAGCTGGTTTTGACGCATCGCGCCCGGCCGTCTGGTCGGCGGAAGGCCTCGTACGTTACCTGCCCGCACAGGCGCAGGACCTGTTGTTCGAGCGGATCAACTCCCTCAGTGCCCCAGGCAGCTGGCTGGCTTCAAACGTGCCCGACAGCGGTTTCACCGACCCCAACCGTGTGCAGCGGCAGCGCGAGGACATGCGGCGGTTGCGCGCGGCGGCCGCCAAGTTGGTCGACACCGAGGTAACGGACTTTGACGACCTCTGGTACCCGGAGGAGCGCACTCCCGTCGATAGCTGGCTGCGCCAGCACGGGTGGGACGTTGCCACGGCATCGTTCTCGGAGTTGATGGCTCGCTACGACCGCAGCATCCCGCACGGCTCGGAGGACTCGATGCCGCCCACCCTTTATGTCTCCGCGCAGCGCCGAGCGGGCTGATCGGGCCCGCGGGCGCTAAGGGGTTAAGACCACCCGCTGATCGGTGGACGTATCGTTCCACGCCGCTTCGACCTCCCGCAGCGGCACGGCCTGGACATCGATATCGAATGTGCCGCTACTGATTTCGTGAATCAGGTCGGGCATCTCAGACAGGAAGCCGCGCGTCGGGACCGATCCCTGGCCGCTTCCGACGATCTGCAGACGCACGGCGCGAAGCGTCGCGGAGGGGATGTCGGCCGACGGACCGGCGACAGAGCCGATCTCGACCCAGGTCAGGGGTTTACCCGGGTCGGAACGCACGGTGGCGATGGCACCCATCAGGTCGGCCGTCAGTGGACCCCAGAGATAGTCGATGACGACGTCGACGTCGTGCGCGAGATAAGCGACCGCAGAAGCGTTTCCGAGTTGAACCGTGGCGTCGGCACCTAGGAGGGCGAGTTCCGACAGCCGTTTCGGATCGCGTCCGGCACCGATGACGTGACCGGCGCCGAGGTGCTTGGCGACCTGTATCGCCATGCGGCCCGAGCTGCCGGTGGCCCCGAGAACGAGCACCGACTGGCCGGACTCGAATTGGATGCGTTGCCGAAGGGCGACCCACGACGACATCACGGGATTCACCGCCGCGGCCACCAGGAGCGGGTCGGCTCCTTCGGGTAGGGCGATGCTGCGGCGCTGGTCGATGACGGTCTGCTCGGCCATCGCTCCCGCGGTGGTGTCGGGGAGAACGAAATAGTGCAGCGTCCCATCCGGGGCGCGTCCCACCCCGTCGATGCCCGGCACCAGCGGAAGCTCACCGGAACTCGTGTAGTGCGATCCGTCGGCCTGCGACCGCACCCGCGGATGTAGCCCCGACGCGATGACGTCGACAAGGATCTCGTCGGGATTCTGCACGACGGGACTGGGAAACTCGCGGTAGGCCGGTGGCGTATCGAACGCGGTGACGACGGCTGCGTACACGGCGGCTCCTCTTTCGAACTAGATGGCATTGCGAACTAAAATAGATGGCATTACGAACTAACGCAAGCTATGGTTGTGCTATGGATACGGTCGACGACCTCAGGGACAGCCTGGTCCAGATGTCTTTCGCGGTGATCGCGGTGCTGAGTCGCGTTGCCGCCGAACATGATCTATCGCTGACGCAACTGCGCGTCCTGGGGATCCTGCGCGACCGGGAACCCACGATGGCCGAGCTCGCGGTGTATCTGGGTCTGGAGCGGTCGACCGTAAGCGGCCTGATCGATCGCGCGGTTCAGCGTGGCTTGGTCCGAAAGACCACCGACGCCGCGGACGGCCGCTCGGTGCGGGTCAGCCTTACCACGGATGCGAGACGCGTGGAAAAGCGGGTGATCGGTCAAATCGGTGAACTAATGGCGCCGCTGACCGATCGGCTCAGTAACGTTGAACAGCAACGGCTTACCGCCTTGCTCATGAAGGCTCTCGATCGGTGAATCTCGTGCGCTCCAGCATAAACGCGGGCTCCACTTCGCCCTGCCAGTCGCCTGCAGCAGCGGGAACGAGGCGGAGTCGGTCCTGGCTCAGCTGATGCCGCGCGGCGACTCGGTACCCTCGCCGTTGTGGCCGATCGACCTGCCCGGGTGAGCGATGTGCACGAGATCGCCGCTTCGATGCCGCACGTTGTGCGCTTGGAGGGTCCCAAGGGCAACGCCATTTATCAAGTGGGCGGGAAGTCGTTCGTCTTCTTCCGCACGCCCCAGCCCGACGCGGTAGATCCGGACACCGGCGAGCGATACGGCGACGTCATCATGCTCTGGGTGGAGTCCGAAAGCGACAAGCTGGCGCTGATCCAGGACCCCGCCTCGCCGTTCTTCACCACCGAACATTTCGACGGGCATCCTTCGGTGCTGGTGCGGGCCGGCCGACTGGCTGAACTCGGCAAAACGGAGATCGCAGAGCTGATTCAAGACGCGTGGCTGTCCCGTGCTTCGAAGCGGCGGGCCGCCGCGTGGCTCGCCGATCACGCCTAGCGTTCCGGGCTTGCGGGGGGCCCTGAATTCGTTTGCAGTAATGTTTAGACATACGTTGAATGGGTAACTTCAGGTCCACGAGAATAACCTTTCTCGATCACATTGGAGGTCACCATGCGTGGCAGCGGAATCATCGGAACGCTTGTCTTGGTATGGCTGCTCATCGGAGTCTTCGCGGCATGGCAACGCGACTACTTTAAGGGTGACTCAACGAGTTGTGTCACAGCGGGAAACATTGCGTTGACCGTTGTCGCGGGTCCGTTGAATTACGGGGGTGTCAACCCCAAAGTCAAGGATTGCCATGTACCGCAACCCAGTTCAATGCCCAGCGGCCTAGCGCTGGTGGGCTAGAACCCCTCAACTAAAGGAGTCGTCATGATCGTCTTGGGCGTGGTCCTGCTTATTCTCGGGTTTGTGTTCAGTGTCCCGCTGCTGTGGGAAATTGGCGTGGTCGTGCTCGTGATCGGAGCAGTGTTATGGATCATGGGTTCAGTCGGCCGCCCGGTCGGTGGACGCCGTTATTGGTATTAACCATTCCGCAAATACGGGATCGCGCGACTGCATTTAGCAGGCGCGCGGTCCCGTTTCACAGGACACACAAAGGAAGGGCATAGCGCCGGCTCATCCCACAGCGGATACTGGAGCTTGTGACGCAGCCCAGAGCCTCGGTAGAGCGGGTTGTCATGTGTCGTGCGGATGGCAACCCGATCAATGTATTGGTGGTAGACGACGAAACGGTCCTCGCCGAAATGGTGTCCATGGCACTGCGGTATGAGGGCTGGACTATCGCCACCGCCGGCGACGGCGCAGCAGCCATCGCGGCAGCGCGTGCGCAACGGCCAGACGTCGTTGTCCTCGACGTTATGTTGCCCGACATGAGCGGGCTCGATGTCTTGCACAAACTGCGCGAGGAGAACCCGCAATTGCCGGTGCTCCTGCTGACCGCAAAGGACGCAGTGGAAGACCGCATCGCCGGGTTGACGGCCGGCGGCGACGATTACGTCACCAAACCCTTCAGCATTGAAGAGGTGGTGCTGCGCCTGCGGGCGTTGTTGCGGCGCACCGGGGTTACGACGGTTGACAGCGGCGCGCAGCTGGTAGTTGGGGACTTGGTGCTGGACGAGGACAGCCATGAGGTCACCCGCGCGGGCGAGCCGATCTCTTTGACCTCCACCGAGTTCGAGCTACTGCGGTTCATGATGCGCAACTCCAAGCGGGTGCTGAGCAAGGCCCAAATCCTCGACCGCGTTTGGAGTTACGACTTCGGCGGCCGGTCCAACATCGTGGAGCTCTACATTTCTTACCTGCGCAAGAAGATCGACAACGGTCGTGAACCCATGATCCACACGCTGCGCGGCGCAGGTTATGTCCTCAAGCCGGCTCGCTGACCCACGGCGGACCTGGTCGCTGCGGCTTCGGTTGCTCGTCGGGCAGATCGTCGTTCTGGCGTTCGTATGCGTGGGCATCACCGCGGTGACCGAACTGGCGCTGCTCCACCATCTGGTGAAGCAGCTCGACGGGCAGCTCGCCGGGACCTCCTACCGTTCGGCGCTGATGTATCCCGAACCGGCCCGTCCGGGCTGGCGGCACGAGTCGCATTTCTATCCGAGGCCCGGCCCGGGCCCGCGGTTTTTAGATGCCCCCGGCCAGCCGGCCGGGATGGTGGCCGCGGTGGTCAATCACGGCAGAACCGTCGATGCCGGATACCTGACAAGCAGCGGAACCCGCTCCGCACTGACTCCGACCGCACAGGACCAACTCCAGCGGATCGCCGACAGCCGAGCGCCGGTCACGCTGGACCTTGACGGCCTTGGGCGCTATCGCGTCGTCGCCGCTCCGAGCCGCAACGGCGGCGACGTCATCGTCACCGGCCTGTCGATGTCCAACATCGACGCGACTCTGATCCGGATGCTGGTCATCTCAGGGATTGTCACCGTGATCGCGCTCGTCGCGGCGACCACCGCGGGTCTCGTCATCATCAAGCGGGCGCTGGCGCCGCTCCGGCGCGTTGCCCAAACCGCAAGCAAGGTAGCGGATTTGCCGTTGGCCCGTGGCGAGGTCGAGCTGCCGGTGCGGGTTCGAGAAGCCGACGCCAACCCCTACACCGAGGTGGGGCAACTCGGGTCGGCGCTCAATCAGATGCTCGACCATATTGCGGCCGCATTGTCGGCGCGGCAGGCCAGCGAAACCCGGGTCCGCCAGTTCGTCGCCGACGCGAGCCACGAACTGCGCACGCCCCTGGCCGCGATCCGCGGGTACACCGAATTGACCCAGCGGCTGGGAGACGACCGCGAGGCGGTGGCGCAGGCGATGAGCCGCGTGGCATCCGAGACGGAACGGATGACGCGCCTCGTTGAGGACCTTCTACTGCTGGCCCGGTTGGACTCCGGGCGACCGCTGGAACGCGAACCGGTGGACCTGTCGCGGCTGGCGGTGGACGCGGTCAACGACGCCCACGTTGCCGGGCCGGACCACCAGTGGGAGCTCGACCTGCCCGAAGAACCGGTGTTCGTCACCGGCGACGCGGCTCGGCTGCAGCAGGTATTGACCAACCTGCTCGCCAACGCGCGCGTCCATACCGGCGCCGGCACCGTCGTGACCACGCGATTGAACGCTGAGCCGTCGGACACCGTGCTGCAGGTCATCGACAATGGGCCGGGGATCCCGGAGGCGTTGCAATCAGAGGTTTTCGAACGCTTCGCTCGCGGCGATTCCTCCCGTTCCAGGAAGGGCGGCAGCACCGGCCTGGGGTTGGCGATCGTCTCCGCAGTCGTCAAGGCGCACAACGGGACGATCACGGTGGACAGCTCACCCGGTCACACCGAGTTCACGGTGCGGTTGCCGCCCAATGGGCAACAACCGCCCGCATCGTCACCTGACTAGCCAGTGCAGGTCACATCGATTTCGAATGGCTTGTTCACCGGTTGCATCGGGTTGGCCATGTCGACCCCGGTAGCGGTGCCGCTGATCTTGTAGGTGTTGCCGTCCTTGCTGGCGGTGGCATTGCCCTGGCCGGTGCCCGAGGTGTATCCGAGCGTCACGCCGTTAACATTGCCCAGCCCAACCGATTTCACCTGTGGCGGGCTGGCATCGGTGAGCACGGCGGCGATGCCGGTGGCTGCGCCACCGATGGCGATGTTGACGCTGCCGCCCGCGGTTGTGCAAACAGTGGTGCCCTGAACGTTTTGGTCCTTGCCGTCGATGGAGACCTTCGTGCCGGCGGCTCCGCCGGCGGTTGCCGACGCGCTCGTACCCGAGCTAGACCCGGAGCTGCCCGAAGTCGACTTGTTGCTCGAACAGCCGGAAATACCCGCGGCAAGAATTGCCGCTCCGGCCACTGCGACCGTCAGTCCACGCTTCACCTGTTCTCCTATCCGAAAGTTGCGGCACTCGGCATTGAGTGCCGTCTTCGGCAGTATGCGGGTTAACTGGGCCGAAGATCCAGGGATCGAGAAATTGTTTCTGTGTTCACGGGTTTGTTAGGGGAAAGCCGCTGATACGACTCCGCGGAATGGCGCATTAATGGCAATGTATTGGCGGTGGACCACCAGCCCCCCAGCTCCGTCATCGAAGCGGCGCATCGCGAACATGTACTGCCATTTCATGACACAACTGATTTCGACAACGCCGATCGCGGATTCATTGCCGCCTTGTCCCCGTGTGTCATCAAAGCGGCCGACGGACGCGTGGTGTGGGACAACGACTCCTACTCATTTCTCCGCGGCCCCGCGCCGACGTCGGTGCACCCCAGCCTGTGGCGCCAGTCGACGCTGGCCGCGAAACAAGGCCTCTACGAAGTGGTGCCGGGTATCTATCAGGTCCGCGGTCTCGACATTTCCAACGTCACCTTCGTCGAGACCGACAACGGCATCATCGTCATCGATCCATTGGTGTCCACCGAGGTAGCCGCGGCGGCACTGGCGTTGTACCGCTCCCAGCGCGGCGACGACCGTCCCGTGGTCGCGGTGATCTACACCCACAGCCACGTCGACCACTTCGGCGGCGTGCTGGGAGTCACCTCCCAGGCGGACGTGGACGCAGGCACGGTGGCGGTGCTGGCTCCGGAGGGCTTCGTCGAGCACGCGGTTCAGGAGAACGTCTACGCGGGTCCGGCAATGACCCGCCGGGCCACCTACATGTACGGCAGCATGCTGGCGCGCGGGCCCCAGGATCAGGTCGGCTGCGGGCTTGGCCAGGCCGCGTCCACCGGCGAGATTGCCGTCATCGTCCCCACCGTCGACATCCGCGCGACCGGCGAGAAGCACGTTATCGACGGCGTGGAGATCGAATTCCAAATGGCTCCGGGCACCGAAGCGCCCGCGGAAATGCATTTTTATTTCCCTCGTTTCCGGGCGCTGTGCATGGCCGAGAATGCCACCCATAATCTGCACAACCTGTTGACCCTGCGCGGCGCGTTGGTGCGCGATCCGCACGCCTGGGCCGGTTACCTCACCGAGGCGATCGATACGTTTGCTGACCGCGCCGATGTCGTGTTTGCTTCACACCACTGGCCAACGTGGGGGCGGGAGAACATCGTCGAGTTCTTGTCGCTGCAGCGCGACATGTACGCGTATCTGCACGACCAGACACTCCGCCTGCTGAACCGGGGCTACACCGGAGTCGAGATCGCCGAGATGTTCCAGATGCCACCGGCTCTGGACCAGGCCTGGCACACCCACGGTTACTACGGGTCCGTCAGCCACAACGTGAAGGCGATCTATCAGCGCTACATGGGGTGGTTCGACGGGAATCCGGGTCGCCTGTGGCCGCACCCGCCGGAGGCCCTCGCGCCCCGCTACGTGGCGGCGATGGGCGGGATCGACAGAGTGGTCGAGCTCGCCAGGGTGGCGGTCGACTCCGGTGACTATCGTTGGGCAGCAACGCTGTTAGATCATGCGGTGTTCACCGACAGCCAGCACGCCGGTGCCCGCGGCCTGTATGCCGATACGTTGGAGCAGCTTGCCTACGGCGCCGAGAACGCGACATGGCGCAACTTCTTCATGAGCGGGGCAACGGAATTGCGCGATGGCAACTTCGGCACCGCCGTGTCCACCACGTCGACCTCGATGCTCAGTCAGCTGACGCCGGAGCAGATCTTCGACAGCTTCGCCCTGCGGGTGGACGGACCGCGCAGCTGGGACCTGGACATCGCCATCGACATCTCGTTCGCCGACGTGGCCACCAACTACCGGCTCACACTGCGCAACGGCGTGCTCGTTTACCGCAAGGTAGCCGCCGACGCCGGCACGGCGAACGTTACGGTGGTTCTGGACAACAAGATTCGCCTACTCGCCGTTGCAATGGGCGACGCCACCTCGCCCGGCCTTCAGATATCCGGTGACCCGACGGCACTGCAATCGTTCCTGAGCGTGCTCGAGGAGCCGGACCAGGCTTTCAACATCGTCACGCCCTAGCGGTCTGGTGGACGCGGCCTCACGCCACGTCGATGACCACCTTCCCGAGAACCTTGCGATCGGCCACATACCGTAACGCCGCCGCGGTTTCGGACAGGGGGAATCGCGCGCCGATGTAGGGCCGGATGGTTCCGGTAGCGAACAGCTGCGCCAATTCCTCATCGTCGCGGGCGGCCTCTTTGGGATAGTCAGCCGCGAAGGTGCGGATCTCCATTCCGCGAACGCAGATGTCCTTCAGCATCACGAGATTGAGTGGAATAGCCGGGATGGAGCCCGCCGCATAGCCCAGGGTGACAAAGGTGCCCCCGCGCGCCAGGCCGCGCAGCGCCGGTTCCGCATACGACCCACCCACCGGGTCCAAGACCACTCGGGCGCTATCACCGGTCAGTTCGCGGATCCGCATCTTCAAGTCCTCGCGGTCGTAGTCCACGATGGCCTCGGCGCCGCGTTGCCTGCACAGCTCGAGCTTTTCCGGACTCGACGCCGCGGCCAGCACCCGGGCCTTCATCGCGACCGCCAGGTCGACGGCGGCCAGCCCGACGCCACCCGCTGCGCCCAGCACCACGACCCAATCACCTTCTGCCACAGCGGCCGTCGATCGTAACGCGTAATACGCGGTGCGATAAGTGACGCCGAATGCCGCGGCCGACGCAAAGTCCGCGTCGTCGGGGATGAGCGCCGCCTGGCTCTTGTCAAGGATTGCCTGTTCGGCGAATGCGCCGAACGTTGTTCCTGCTACCCGTTGGCCCGGCTGAAACGGTGCGCCCGTGCCGACGGCAATCACTTCGCCCGCGATCTCGTTGCCGGGGATGAACGGCGGCGGGATCTTCACCTGATACTTGCCGGCGATGAACAACACGTCGGGGAAGTTGACCGCCGCGGCATGGACTCGCACCACCATCTGACCGGGTGCGGGCACCGGGTCGTCGACGTCCTCGATAACCAGATCCTCCGGAGTTCCGTAGGTACGACAGACGACCGCGCGCATCACTTGACCCCCAGTCCGTTCAGGCAGAACCGCACCACGTGTGCGATGTCGTCGGGCCCGGGCCGATCGGCCGAACCCATGAAGCGTCGCAGCGTCGCGGCGGTGCAGCAGAATACCGCCTCGACATCGCGATCGACATCGCTACTGGCCAGCGCCGCAACAGGATCGGTGAGCAGATCCCGCAGCGGCCACATCATTTCCTGGTCGACGGTACGCCAGTTGGTACCGGTCGACATCTGACCGGCCGCCGCGCGGCTTTTCCTGATCAAGTCAGGCTCGGCGACTTGCGCAAGGGTGCCCTCGATCCAGCGGGCGATCTTGCCCTCCGGCGTGGATTCCTTGGCCATCTGATGCTCGAGATAGGACACGACGATGGCCACCCCGCGTTCCATCACGGCCAGGATCAGATCGTCCTTGCCGGCGAAATATCGATAGAAGGCCTTATTCGACGAGCCGGCCTCGGCGACGATATCGCTGACGCGCGGTGGCTCGGGCGCGACCCGTTCCATCACGCGCACCGCCGCGGCCAAGATGCGTTCCACCTCCTCGGTGGCCTCGCGTTGACGGTCGTCCAGAGCACGCTCGACCGCGGCGGTGACCCTGCTATTGACCAACTAGCTCACCGTATTTGGCGTAGGCCGCCTTGCGGCGGACATCGAGCATCTCACTGGGCCAGTCACCCTCTTCTGCTTCGTACCCTTTGAGCAGCATCCGGGCCAGGTTGACTTTGTGTGCCTCCGTGGGACCGTCGGCCAATCCGAGCGCGATGCCGCCGAGCAGCACATTGACCAGCGGTAGCTGGTCGGTGAGCCCGAGCGCACCGTGCACCTGGATCGCGCGCATCCCAATGGATTTCAGCACCTGGGAGGCGAGGATCTTGCAGGCCGCGATCTCGGCTCGCGCCGCGCGCTCGTCGCCGTTGTCGATCAGCCACGCTGCATGCAGCACGGTCAGCCTGAAGGGAATCAACTCTGTGTACGAGTCGGCGACGAACGCCTGCACCATTTGCTTGTCAGCCAGCGGGCTACCCTGCGTGAAGCGGCTTTTCGCGCGGCGTGACATCATCTCGACCGCGCGCTGCGCCATCCCGATGGAGCGCATCGCGTGGTGCAACCGCCCGCCGGCCAACCGGGTCTGCAGGATCATGAAGCCCTGGCCGGGCTCCCCGAGCAACGCGTCCGACGGCACGCGCACATCGTCGTAGTGCACCAGGGAATGCCCCGGCTCCTGCGGGTCGGCGCCGACCAGGTGGTGGTTGGCCTCTAGGGTCAGCCCTTCGGTGCCGGCGGGAACCAGGAACGTTGACGCGCCAGTGTGGACGGGGACGTCGGGATCGGTGATGGCGACGACGATGAAAAACGATGCGACCGCGGCGTTGGAGGAGAAGTACTTTCGTCCAGTTATGACCCAGTCCCCACCGTCTCGGACCGCGCGAGTGGTGAAAACACGCGGGTCGGAGCCGCCCTGCGGTTCGGTCATCGAGAAGCAGGAGAAGATCTCGCCGGACAGCAGTCCGGCAAGGTAGCGGTCCTTCTGCTCCTGGGTCCCGAAGCGCGCGATGATCTCCGCATTGCCGGTATCGGGTGCCTGTGTCCCGAACACGATCGGCGCCCACGGGCTGCGGCCCAGGATCTCGTTGATCAACGTCAACTTGACCGCGCCGAAACCCTGGCCGCCAAGTTCCGGGCCGAGATGTGGTGCCCACAAGCCATTGTCGCGGACCTGCTGTTTGAGCGGATCGACGATTCGCCGGCGCTCGTCGTTCAGCGGCAGGAACTCGCAACCCGGGAACAGCACCTCGAGGGGTTCGACCTCCTCGCGCACGAATTCACGGATCCAGTCCAGCTTCTTCTCGAACTCCGGTTCGGTGGAGAAGTCCCAACTCATTCGATACTCCTACTCGATTATCGGTGGCGACCCGCTGCGCCCGGCTGTGCCGCGCTTGCGATCGCCACGGTCATTTGGTGGCGACCCGCTGCGCCCGG
>Ga0209112_10000059_pt1 | contig 15962 bp, 12 predicted proteins | sample TexAe_OM3H0_O3_FD_187947 | JGI IMG/M metagenome (GOLD analysis project Ga0209112, IMG submission 187947) | Forest soil microbial communities from Davy Crockett National Forest, Groveton, Texas, USA - Texas A ecozone_OM3H0_O3 (SPAdes) (version 2) | ecosystem: Environmental > Terrestrial > Soil >...
GCCCGCAGGAAGGCCTGGTGCTGGGCCGTCCGCGCGACGAGGAAGCTGCCCGTGCGCTGGACGGCCAGGGGCACGCCCGCCCACTCCTCGAAATGGGCCGCCAGCTCGATGCTGCGCCGGGCGAGCACGGTGCGAGCCTGGTCCGCCTGCACCGACTTGAACAACCCGGCGGCCCGGCCGGAGGCCTGCGAGCCGGCCGCTTCCCGGTCCACCACGACGACGGATCGGCCGCGCCGGGCACAGTGCAGCGCGGTGCTGAGCCCGAGGGCCCCCGCCCCGATGACCGCGATGTCGGCGTCCACCTCGACAGCCTGTACGCGCGAGCCGGAACGGGTCAAGGCCACAGGATCCGCGGGCGGCCTTCCGTGGCAACCTCTGGCCGGGCCCGAGCCCGCTTAGCGCGGTGTCTCTCGCCAAAGGCAAGATCTTTCCGCTGCGGCATACCGTTTAATTAGATACCGATTTCAGTACTGTGTTCCCGACTCGGGTACACTAATTGGTATGAGCATGGCGTTGAGGAGCCGGCGTCCTTCGGCCCGGCGGGAGCAGCTGCTGGACGGGCTGGTCGAGATCTTCCTGGCCGAGGGCTTCGCTGGGTTCAGCGTTGAGGATCTCGCGGTCCGGCTGCAGTGCTCGAAGTCGACCCTCTACGCGGTCGCTCCGAGCAAGGAGCAGCTCATCACCGCCGTCGTGCGAGCTTTCTTCCGCCGCTCCACCGAGCGTATCGAGGCCCGGCTGGCCGGCGAGAGCGACCCGGTGGGACGGATCAGCGTCTACCTCGAAGCGATCGCAGCCGAGCTCGCGCCCGCCTCGGCCGCTTTCTACGGCGACCTGGAGCGGTTCGCCCCAGCCGGGGAGATCTACGCGCAGAACACCAGGGTTGCCGCCCGCCGCGTGCAGGAGCTTGTCCGCGACGCCGAACGGCCGGACCGGCCGGTCGACGCGGTCTTCATCGGCGCCGTGGCCGCCACGGTCATCGAATCGATACAGCAGGGCCGGTTGCGGGCACTGACCTCGCTCGACGACGCAGCCGCCTACCGCGCGCTGGCCGACCTCATTGTGGCCGGTGTCGCCGGCTCACCCAAGACCCGATCCGGCCGCAAATCCAGCTGATGAAGGTGAGCAGGACTCATGAGTGACACCACCCGCCGTTCCCGGTCCGTCATCGTCGCGGGGGCGCGCACCCCCATCGGCCGCTTGCTGGGCAGTTTGCAGGACCTGTCCGCTACTGACCTTGGCGGTCTCGCCATCAAGGCCGCGCTGTCCCGGGCGGGGGTGCCCGGTGACCAGGTTGACTATGTGATCATGGGCCAGGTCATCCAGGCCGGCACCGGGCAGATCACCGCCCGCCAGGCCGCGGTCAAGGCGGGCATACCGATGACAACGCCCGCTCTGACCATCAACAAGGTGTGCCTGTCCGGGATCAACGCCATCGCGCTCGCCGACCAGCTGATCCGCGCGGGCGAACACGAGATCGTGGTCGCCGGCGGGATGGAGTCGATGACCAACGCACCGCACCTGTTGCCCGGGTCGCGGAAAGGATTCAAGTACGGGGCCGTCCCGATGCTCGACTCGATGGACCACGACGCTCTTTACGACCAGTTCACCCACCAGGCCATGGGCCTGCTGACCGAGGAGCGCAACCGTCTATCGGATGGGCTGACGCGTCAAGAGCAGGACGCCTTCGCCGCCCGCAGTCACCAGCGCGCAGCAGCCGCGATCAAGAACGGCATCTTCGACGACGAAATAGTGCCGGTGACCGTCCGCACCCGCAAGAGCGAAACCGAGGTGACCACCGACGAGGGCGTGCGCCCCGAGTCCACGGTTGAAGCTCTGGCCGCCCTCCGTCCAGCGTTCTCCAAGGACGGCACCATCACCGCGGGCTCGGCGTCGCAGATCTCCGACGGTGCCGCTGCGGTGATCGTGATGAGCCGGGCGAAGGCCGAGCAGCTTGGCCTGCCCTGGCTCGCCGAAATCGGCGCCTCCGGGCAGGTGGCGGGCCCAGATTCAACCCTCCAGTCGCAGCCCGCCAACGCCATCAGGGCGGCCGTGGCCAAAGAGGGGATCTCGGTCGGCGAGATCGACCTGTTCGAGATCAACGAAGCGTTCGCCGCCGTCGGTATCCACTCGGCCCGCGAACTAGGTATCGGCCCCGATCAGCTCAACGTCAACGGCGGCGCCATCGCGCTCGGGCACCCGGTCGGCATGTCCGGAACCCGGATCGTCCTGACCCTCGCGCACGAACTGCGCCGGCGAGGCGGCGGTATCGGCGCGGCCGCGCTCTGTGGCGGCGGCGGCCAGGGTGATGCCCTCATCATCACCGTCCCGGCCAGCATCGCGCGGTAACCGCGGCTCCGGCCGCGACAAATTTCGGGGTTCATCTACCGATAATTAGTTAACTAAAACTAATATTATTACTATGTCTGCGCAGAGCGGCCTGAAGGCCCAGGACCCCGGCAGCAGTACGACGGACCCGTTCAAGGGCAAATGGCTGGCCCTGTCCAACACCACCCTCGGCATGTTGCTGGTCACGGTCAACTCGTCGATCATCCTGATCGCCCTGCCGGACATCTTCCGCGGCGTGGGGCTCAACCCGCTCACGCCGTCGCACACCGGCTATTTCCTGTGGCTGCTGATGGGCTACATGGTGGTCACCGCGGTGCTGGTGGTGAGCTTCGGGCGGCTGGGCGACATGTTCGGCCGGGTGAAGATGTACAACCTCGGGTTCGCCGTCTTCACCGTGTTCTCGATCCTGCTGTCGGTGGACTGGATGCACGGCATCCCCGGCACCGTCTGGCTCATCGCCATGCGGATCCTGCAGGGAGTGGGCGGCGCGCTGTTGTTCGCCAACACCTCCGCCATCTTGACCGACGCCTTTCCGGCCACCCAGCGCGGACTCGCCCTGGGCGTCAACCAGGTGGCCTCGATCGGCGGCTCGTTCATCGGGCTGATCCTGGGCGGCATCCTCGGCCCGATCGGCTGGCGGTACGTGTTCCTCGTGTCAGTACCGATCGGCGTGGTGGGCACGGTCTGGGCCTACTTCAACCTCCACGACCACGGAGAGCGCACTCCGGCCACGATCGACTGGTGGGGCAACCTCACCTTCGCCGTGGGCCTCGTGCTGATCCTGATCGGGATCACCTACGGCATCCTGCCCTACGGCGGCCACACCATGGGCTGGTCCAACCCGGCGGTGATTGCCGAACTGGCGGGCGGAGTGGCCGTCCTGGCCGTCTTCGCCTGGGTGGAAACCCGAGTGGCCGACCCGATGTTCCGCCTGCCCCTCTTCCGGATCCGGGCCTTCACCGCCGGCAATGTCGCCAGCCTCCTCGCCGCCCTGGGGCGCGGCGGGATGATGTTCATCCTCATCATCTGGCTGCAGGGCATCTGGCTTCCACAACATGGCTACAGCTTCAGCTCCACGCCGCTGTGGGCGGGGATCTACATGCTGCCGCTGACCGTCGGATTCCTGATCGCCGGGCCGGCCTCGGGATACCTGTCCGATCGTTTCGGCGCGCGGCCGTTCGCCACAGGCGGGATGGTGGCGGCGGCGACGAGCTTCGCGCTGCTGGAACTGCTGCCCGCCAACTTCAGCTACATGTGGTTCGCCGCGCTGCTCCTGCTCAATGGCCTGGCGATGGGCCTGTTCTCCTCCCCCAACCGCGCCGGGATCATGAACAGCCTGCCGCGGCGACAGCGCGGCGCCGGGTCGGGTATGACCGCGACGTTCCAGAACGCGGCCATGGTGCTGTCCATCGGCATCTTCTTCACCCTCATCATCGTGGGTCTGTCCGCTCATCTTCCGAGCACGCTCTACAGCGGCCTGCGAGCCCAAGGGGTGCCAGCCGCGACGGCCGCCTCCGTTTCTCAGCTGCCGCCCACCTCCACGTTGTTCGCGGCGTTCCTGGGATACAACCCGATGCAGACACTGCTCGGCCCGGTGCTCGGTCACCTCCCGCACGCCAGCGCCGCCTACCTGACCGGGCGGAGTTTCTTCCCGCACCTGATCTCCGGCCCGTTCATGGACGGCCTTAAAGAGGCGTTCGACTTCGCGGCGGCCGCTTGCGTCGTCGCCGCCATTGCCTCCTGGCTGCGGGGCGGCAAGTATCACTACACCGAACCCGAGACAGCTGCCCCCACGGCAGAAGAGGAAGCAACGACCGATGTGGGTCAGCCATCGTGAGCCCCGGGCCGTTCCACCCATGGCGCCCGAGGTAGCCTCATGCCCCGCAAGCAACCGCACCACCGCCGGGAGACGCCTGGGCCCGGTGACGGGCCGGGCGACACCGCGACCGTGGTCATCGGTATCGATGGCTCGGGCCCATCCCGGACCGCCTTCGGCTGGGGCTGCGCGGAAGCCCGGAGACTGGGCGGCCGAGCCGTCGTCGTATTCATTGGCCCGGCGGCCGGAAGCATCACGGCAGGGATGTGCGCAGCCGCCAGCCTGGCCGCCGTCGGCTACCTGCCACCGGACGGGACCGCGCACGAGGGCGCCGGAAATCTGGGCCACGAGATGCTGGTCGAGGCGGTTGAGCTGAGGCTTACCGTGGTGCATGCTCCCGGCGATCCCGTGGCCGAGCTGTTGCGCGTCGCCAGCGAACTCCACGCCGATCTGATCGTGGTCGGCCGGTCGGACGCCGGCCCGTACCGTCCGGCCGGCTCGATCGGGCAGCGGCTGGCGACCCGGCGCCGACAGTCGGTGATCGTGGTCGTGCCTTTACTCGCGTCAACTATTTACTGTACCGCTGTACTATTTTTAGTACAGCATGGCTTCACAAGCTGCTCAGGAGGTTGCCCATGCCGGTCGAGCGACTCATGCCCACGCCGGAGGCGGCCGATCTCATTGACCTGGCTCGCGAAATCGCCGACAAGGAGATGCGCCCCCGGGTGGACGACGCCGAGCGGACCGGCACATTCCCTCGTGAGGTCTTCCTGACGCTCGGGCGGGCGGGCCTGCTTGGCTTGCCCTACCCCGAGGAGTACGGCGGAGGCGCGCAGCCCTACGAGGTCTACCTGCAGGTCCTGGAAGAGATCGGCGCAGCATGGGCCAGCGTCGGCGTCGGTACCAGTGTGCACGCCCTGTCATGCTTCGGGCTGTTCCACGCCGGCTCCGATGACCAGAAGCGGACCTGGTTTCCTGACCTCATCGGCGGTGACCTGCTCGGCGCCTACTGCCTGTCCGAAGCACACGCGGGCTCGGATCCGGCCGCGATGCGCACCCGGGCGGTACGGGACGGCGACGATTACGTCATCACCGGGGCCAAGGCGTGGATTACTCACGCCGGGCACGCGGACTTCTACCAGGTGATGGCCCGGACCTCCGACGACGGCGGCAAGGGCATTTCCTGCTTTCTCGTCCCGGCCGATGCGCCGGGCCTGACCGCCGACAAGCCCGAGGACAAGATGGGCCTGATGGGGTCCACCACCGCGACCATGCTGTTTGACGGCGTCCGGGTTTCCGGCCACCGCCGGCTCGGGGCCGAAGGCCAGGGACTGCCGATCGCCCTGGCCGGGCTGGATTCGGGTCGTCTCGGCATCGCCGCGGTCGCCACCGGGGTGGCGCAAAGCGCACTGGATGTGGCTCTGCGGTACGCGAAGGAACGCGAAACATTCGGCCAGCCGATCATCGGCCACCAAGGACTGGCCTTCCTGCTGGCCGACATGGAGGCGGCGGTCCAGTCGGCCCGCGCCACCTACCTGTACGCCGCGCGCCTGAAAGACGCTGGCCGTCCGTTCTCCCGGCAGGCCGCGGTGGCGAAGCTGATCGCCACGGACAACGCGATGAAGGTGACCACGGACGCCGTTCAGGTCCTGGGGGGCGCCGGTTACACGAAGGACTTCCCGGTGGAGCGCTACATGCGCGAGACCAAGGTGATGCAGATCTTCGAGGGCACCAACCAGATCCAGCGCCTGGTCATCAGCCGAGGCCTGTCGCGCTGATGAGGTTCAGGCTGGCCCGCGCGTAGGCCTGTCGCCGCCGGTCGCTGACCAGGAAGGACGGCGCAGCCAGATAGATGACATCACGGGCCAGTCCGTCCCGGCGGCGTGCGAGTGCCTCGCGGGCCGCGCCGGTGGTGCCGCACACGGCGATGGCGGTCAGCATCTCCTGGGTCACCGCCGCGGCCATACCGCCGGTGTCGCCCTGGCGGAACGCCGCTCGGATCATCGCGACCGGCCCTTCCCAGCCGTGATGAGCGACGAGTGGGTCGTAGGTCCGTACCGTCAGGTAAAAAGCGATCATCCGCCGCGCATCCAGTTCGGCGCGGGCCGGGTCATCGTCGTTCACCGCGGTGATCACCCAGCCGTGTTCTCGTATCGGGCCCGTTCGCCCAGCGGATCGCGCTCCGTCATCGAGAGCGGGCCGCACCACGTCGTCCCACCAGGACGTGGTGAACAAGCCGTGCCCGATGATCCCGTCGGCCACCCGCCCGGCCGCCGCGGCCATCCGACGGTTGAAGCCGGCGATCAGGATCGGCACATCGAGGCGGCCGAGCACCGGGGCCCGCACGTCCGCATCGATGTGGTAATAGGGGCCCGAGTACCGGACGGGCGACCCGTTTTCAGCGTGCAGCCAGGCGCGGACCGCGCCGACCAGATCGGCCATACGATCGACCGGATGATCGGCCTCCACGCCGAACCAGTCCCGGTTGATCCGGTAGGCCCCTGACCCGAGGCCGAGAAACATCCGCCCCGCGCCCCGCTTCCACAGCGACCGGATCGCCGCGGCGTGCGCGTAAGGCGACCGCGCGAATGCATAAGCGATCGCCGGCCCGACGAGTGCGGTTTCAGTCGAGGCGACCATCTCCGCCAGCGTCGTGTAGGCCTCGTGATCCACGAACTCGCCACTGCAGAATACGGAGACCCCGGCCTTCTCGGCCTCCCGCGCCACCACAGCTCCCGGCCATGGCATCCCGTACTGCAACCGGCCTCCTTGCCCAGGTCACCATTTAGTTGTCTTATTGTACTATATTAATCATCTGGAGAGCGGCGGTGGAGACTTGGTTCGGCAGGCTGGCGAGGTTGAGCCCCGACCGAGCGGGCATCCCGACTAAAGCCGTACTTACCGCGAACCACCCGAGCATCTACACTTGGGCATCAATCAGCAACACGTAACGATAGAAGTAAATAATTTGACCCATTCAGGGGTATGATGCTGAGGTGGCAACTAACCTGCTGCGGGCCCGAGACGGATCCGCGTCCGTAGAGCACATCGGCACCACTGTTCGCGCGCCGAAGACGGCGGAGCTGATCTCGTCGGCCCTGCGGCGGCAGATTGTTCGCGGTGAACTCCAGCCACAGGACCTGCTGCCCTCCGAAGCCGAGCTCATGTCCCAGTTTGGCGTATCCCGGCCGACACTGCGCGAAGCGTTCCGCATCCTGGAAACGGAGAATTTGATCACGATCCGCCGTGGTGCTCACGGCGGCGCGCAGGTCACCGTACCCGACGTGTCGGTGGCCGCGCGTTACGTGGGCGTGCTGTTGCAGATGCAGGGGGCGACCATTGCCGACGTCTCGCTGGCGCGGATGGTGACCGAGCCTGCCTGCGCCGGGCTGCTGGCCCGCGTACGCACCAAGAGCGATCTGGCCGACCTTCGCGCCGTGGTCGCCGACATGCTGGCGACGACCGGCATCCGTGACTCGGCTCGGTGGACGCAGCTCAGCTACCGGTTCCACGAGCTGGTGGCGGAACGCTGCGGGAACAAGACCCTCGCCATCCAGGTCGCCATGCTGCAGGACATTGTGGCCAGGCACATGGGGACCGCCATCTCGCGCGACATGACCGATCCGGCCCGGTCGGCCCCGTTCAAGCGGCAGGTCCGCTCGTTCGAGAAGCTCATTGAGCTGCTGGAGGCCAAGGACGCCGAAGGCGCCGAACAGCACTGGCGTGCGCACCTGGAAGCGGCGGCCAAGTCCATGAGCCGGACGCTGCCCATGGACCGCCGGGTCGTCGAGCTGTTCGGCTAACCAGCCTGGTCTTCCTTCTGTCCTCCCGGCCAGCCCGTGCTGTTCGCGTACCGGGACGAACTCTGGCATCCGCAGGCCGCGCCGCAGCCAGTTGGCCCCGTCCAGGACGAGGGTGTGCCCGGTGAGGTAGGCCGCGTAGGGAGAGCACAGGTAGGTCGCGGCCCAACCCAGTTCGTGCACGCGGCCGACCCGTCCGGCCGGGATCGTGGTGAAGTCCTGCGCCGCCCCGTTCGGGCGCGCTCCGGCCATCGCGGCCGCGTGGTCGTCATGGGGGAACAGCCCGGGAGCCAGGCAGTTCACCCGGATGCCGACCGGCGCCCATTCGACGGCCAGGGATTGGGTCAGGTTGGTCACCGCGGCCTTGGCCGCCGCCGAGTGGGCGGTACCCGGTCCACCGGTCCAGGCGTACGTGGCGCCAATATTGAGCACCGCCCCCGGCGCTGAGCGCGCAATCGCCCGGCGGGCGAACTCGGTGCTGCAGTTGAACGTGCCGTCCAGCACGATCCCGGTCACCGCGCGCCAGCCGTTGAACGACAGATCCTCGGCGGGCACCGGGAAGTTACCCGCGGCGTTGTTCACCAGCACGTCCACCGGCCCCAGTTCGCGCTCGGCGTCGTCGAACGCCGCGGCAACCTGGCCCGGGTCACGGACGTCGAGCGATACACCGATCACCGCGGGCGGCTTCGCACTGGTTTCCCCGGCCGCCCGGGTGACCGCGTCGATGCCGGCCTGCCGGTGCTCGGCCTTCCGGCTGGCTATCACCAGAGCCGCGCCAAGCCGGGCGAACTCCACCGCCATGGCCCGCCCAAGCCCGGTGCCGGCTCCGGTGACCAGCACGACCTGGCCGTCGAAGGTTCCGGCGGGCAGCATGGCGGTGCCGAGCGGGGGCGGTTCGGGAAGCGGCATATCAGGAATCTCCGTTCAGCCGGGCGCGCTTGCGCGCCTGATAGTCCTCGCCGCCGAACAGCGCGACCTGCCCGAGCAGTTCCGCGCGCAGCGCGCCGTGCAGGGCACCGTGCCAGATGCCGTCGACGGTCTGCTTGATCATCGCGAGCGCCTCGGCGGGCGCGGCCGAGATCTCACGCGCCAGTGTCGCGGCGCAGTCGTCAACGTCTTCCGGCGCCACCACCTCGTCCACCAGCCCCCACGCCAGAGCCCGGTCCGCGTCGACTGATTTGCCCGTCATCAGCATCCACTTCGCACGGGACGGCCCGGCGAGCATGGTGGCGAGCGGCGAGCCGCCAGTGTCCACCATCAGGCCGTAGCGAATTTCCGGGAAGGCCATGCGCAGATCGGAACCGGCGATGCGGATGTCCGCCGCGAGCGCCATCTCCAAGCCGGCCCCGAGGACGTTGCCGCGTAGCGCGGCGATCACCGGCTTCGGGCTGTCCAGCTGCATGATGCGCAGGTGCTGATGCCTCCGGATGAACGAAAGATCGCTCTCCCCTTGCACGCGCCGTCCGAGTTGCTTCGTGTCCCGGCCCGAACAGAAAGACCGCCCCTCACCACGGACCAGGACAACCCGCGCCGCCGGGTCAGCCAGTACCTTTTCCCAGACGCTGACCAGCTCATCGTGCAGGTCGTCGTCGATCGCGTTGTGCCGCTCCGGTCGATTCAGGCTGATCGTCGCGACACCGTCGGCAACGGCCAGCTCGAGCTTCGCCGCCGTGCGCAAATTGCTCCTCCTCTGCTGCCGCCACCCTGGCCAGACATCTTAATTATCTGACTATATACGGCCTATTGGGCGTGACAAAGGGGATGCCCCGGGCAAGGCCGAGGATGCCAGCGATTACCGGCGCGTCGGCGGCCGCCAGGCTGATCCAATATCAAGGGCGTCCAGCAGGCCGGTCTTCCGTACCTTGTGGGTGGGGGTTTTCGGCAGAGCCGCGCGTACGACGATGTACGCCGGCCGGGCGTACCGCGGCAACTGATCCGAGAGCCGCACGTAAAGAGCGGACGGATCGAATCCGCCGTCGCCAGCAGCGCGACGGGGAACGACCACGAGCAGGACCTCATGGCCGGTGACCGGGTCAGGGACCCCGAGGACGGCGCAGTCGGCGACTTCGGGATCGGCGGCGACCACTGATTCGACGGCGGAAGCCGAGATGTTCTCCCCCAGCCTGCGGATGGTGTCCCGTTTCCGGTCGAGGAATTCGAACTCGCCGTCCGGGTGGCGGATCATCATGTCCCCAGTCCGGTACCACTCCCCCGCGAGCGCGGCGGCGGTCGCGTCAGGGTGTCGCAGGTACTCCAGCATCACCAGCGGGCGAGCGGGCGGCATGATCCACAGCTCGCCCGCGGTCCCGGCCGGCACATCGTCGCCATCCGGGCCGACGATCCGGGCCTGGTATCCGCGGCGCAGCCGGCCGCACCGGTTGTCACCAGCGTCGGGCGTCCAGCGCCGCACTATCGGGAAGCCTGCCTCGGTGCTGCCGTAGGCGTCGATGACGTGCACGTTGAAGCGGGCGCCGAATCGCCGGGCCAGCGCGATGTTGTGCCCGGCGTAGGCGATCCGCAGCGGATTGTCCTGATCATCGGCCGCTTCCGGGGTGGCAAGAACGAGACCGCTCTGGACGGTGGTGCTCGTACAGCCGAACGTCCGCACATCGGACAGGAAAGCAGAGGCTGAGAAGCGCTCACGCAATACGACCCGGCCGCCGACGTCGGCCATCACCACGACCGGCGAGCGGCCGGTCACGTGGAACATGGGGTGAGAACAGTACACAGCGTCGCCACCGCCGAGCCAGGACCGCGGAATTCGCCCGATGTTCGCGCTGAGTTGCGCCCAGGACAATACGACACCCTTGGATGGCCCGGTCGTGCCGGACGTGTAGATGACGCACGCGGGATCGGTGACCGCCGGATAGCCGGGCGGCGTCACCGGATCCGCTGGCAGCACCATCCCCCGCTCGGCCGGGACGACGGGGATGGCGGCGCCGGACAGAAGCGGCCCGAATTCGGGCCGCACCAGCGCCAGCCGTGCGGCCGAATCGGTCATAACGTGGGTGAGGAATCCGCCCCGCAGTTCCGGGTTGACCGGCACCTCGATGACGCCCAGGACACCGGCCGCGAGCCAGCACAGGACCGCATCGGCCGACGCCGGCAGCATCGTCACCAGGCGATCGCCACGGCGCAGGCCCAGCTCGGTCAGCCAGGTGGCCCAGCGCAACACGCGGTCCCAGGCCTCGCCGTAGGTGAGCGAAAGTCCGGTGACCTCCTGCAGAAACGGTCTGGCTGGGTGCTGCTCGGCCCACCAGGCCACCCGGAACGGCAGCACCATGGCCGAGTCGAGCGCCACCCGCCCAGCGTCGTCGTCCGCCGCCGGGATGTCGCCATCCGGAGTCCGCTGGTAGATCGGTGTCAGGTCCCCTCCCATAGGGATCATTCTTTTACACGGCGGCTACCCCGCCTCATCCAGGTGGTCACGCTCCTTGACCGTGATCGGCTCATTTAATTTACTAATTAATCCCTTTAGCTTATCCTCGTCATAACCAGCGACAGCCGTCGGCTGATACCGGAGCCGGGAGGACCGATGGTGTCCGTGGGCCGCCCCACCGTCGTGATCGCCGGCGCCTCGGTGGCTGGCTCGGCGGCCGCCAAGGCGCTGCGCAGGCACGGCTTCGACGGGCGGATCGTGCTGGTGGGAGCCGAACCGCACCTGCCTTATGACCGTCCGCCGCTGTCCAAACAGATACTGACCGGCACCCGGCAGCCGGATGAACTGACGTTGCTCACCGCCGGGCAGCTGGCCAGCCTGGACGTTGAACCCTTGCTCGGGCGGGCGGCGGTGAGCTTGCGGCCCGGACGGGTCGAACTGGCCGACGGCGCTGAGCTTGCCTACGACAAGCTGATCATCGCGACCGGTCTTTCCGCGCGGCGGCTGCCGGGCCAGCCCGATGACCCGAGAGTGATCTCGCTGCGCGAGGTCGGCGACGCCCTGGGGCTCCGTGATCACCTCCGCACCTCCGGATCGCTGCTGGTGGTCGGGGGCGGCTTCATCGGAGCGGAGGTGGCGGCCTCAGCGCGTGAGCTGGGGCTGGAGGTCACGATGGCCGAGGCCGATGCGGCGCCGATGCGGCGGGTGCTCGGCGAGCAGGTGGGGGCATGGTGCGCCCGGCTGCACGAGGAGAACGGCGTCACCGTCCTGACCAGCTCGGCCGTGCGGTCGCTGCGGTGCTCGACCGGGAAAGTCACCGCCGAGCTCACCACCGGCGGGGAGCTCGCCGCCGACCTGGCGGTAGTCGGGCTGGGAGCCGTCCCGAACACCGGATGGCTCGGCCAGGCGAGCAACCATCTGGCCAATGGGGTGGCGTGTGATGAAAGCGGAGCGGCCCGCGTTCTGGACGGGGTCTTCGCCATCGGCGACGTCGCGCGCTGGCCCGATCCCGAGCTCGGCGGTGACTACCGCACTGAACACTGGACCAGTGCCCGGAGACAAGCGGACGTCGTCGCCCGCCGCATCGCCGGCGTGGCGCTGCCGGAGGAACGGGTACCCGACTATGTCTGGTCGGACCAGTACGGGGTCAAAATCCAGGTCACCGGCCGACCGGAGACCGCCGACCGGGTTGAGCTGCATGGGGACCCGGGCGCCGGAGTTCGTGGTCGCGTGGCGCTGTACTTCAGGGACGAGCGGCTGACCGGAGCGGTGACGTTCGGCGCAGCCAGAGTGTTCGCCCGTCTCTCAGCGGCCATCGGATTGAACCGGGACGCCGCGGTGCTGGCTATCGAGGCCAGCACCGTCAATTGAACCAATAAACCCGCGATGCGCTATGGAGGGTCATGTCCGACATTTCACCGGTCGAGGTCCAGCGCGACGGTCCGCTGCTGGTGCTGCGCCTCAATCGGCCCAAGCGGCTCAACGCCCTCGACAGCCGCTCCATCGAACAGCTCACCGCCGCCGTCAAGCAGGCGCGCGATGACGACTCGATCCGGTGTCTCATCATCACCGGGGGACCGCGCGCTGATGGACGACCGTGTTTCAGTGCGGGAGACGATGTCAAAGAGGCCGCGACGGGCAAACTGCCGCCGGGCAACCCCGGTGCGACGCTGTGCAACCTGCTGGACAGCCTCCTCACCCCGTCCATCGCGGTGATCGACGGGGTGTGCACCACCGGTGCGCTCGAACTCGCCCTGGCCTGTGACCTGCGCATCGTCGCGGAGACCGCACAGATCAGCGACTGGCACCTGAAACGGCTGGGGTCCGGACTCGGCGGGTGGGGCGGCAGCACCCGGCTGAGCCGGCTGGTCGGAGTAGCTCAGGCCAAGGATCTCATTCTGACCGGGAAGGTGATCGACGGCCGGGAGGCGCTGCGGATTGGGTTCGCGCAACGGCTCACCACCTCTGCGGACCTGTGGCCGGAAGCTACGACCGTGGCCGCGGCCATCTGCGGCATGCGCCCACAGGGTGTGGAGCTGACGATGGCCCATCTGAGCCGGGTAGCGGACCTGTCAAAGGAGGAATCGCTGAGCTTCGCGTCCCAGCTGCGCCAGTGGCTCGATCCGCAGCGAAGGTTCACCGACTCGGCCCGTGACGTGCTGCGGGAGATCGGCTAGCCCATGATCAGCAACGGGAACTCCCCGCCCCTCAGCGGACGAATTGCCTGGGTTACTGGCGGAGCGTCCGGTATCGGGGCGGCGGTCTGCGGCGCCCTGATGGCCGCGGGCGCAGAGGTTGGCATCCTGGATCTCCCGGGCACTTCCGCACCAGACTCGGCCCATATTGCCTACTGCGACCTGAGTGACGAGGCGACCGTCCACCGGGCAACGCAGGAACTGACGAGCCGATTGGGCCAGCCCGACATCGTCATCAACAACGCGGGCATCAGCCTCGTGGGCTCGGTGCCCAGCCTGAGCTCAGCAGACTGGGACAAAGTACTACGGGTCAACCTCTACGGTGCGTTCTTTGTGACCAAGCGAGCGCTGCCGGGAATGCTGGAGCGGAAATGGGGGCGAGTAGTCAGCGTGAGTTCGGGGACGGCGATCCGTGTCCAAGCTGGCCGCGCCGCGTACGCTGCGTCAAAAGCCGGGCTTATCGCCTTTACGAAAGTCGTGGCGGCCGAGGGTGCACCACATGGCGTCACAGCCAACGTGGTCGCTCCAGGGATAACCGACACGCCCATGACCCGGCAGGCCATCGGCAGCAGATCCCAGCTAGAAGCCATCGCCCGCGACTCCCCCATTGCCAATCCCATGGGTACCGTTTTGACGCCTGAAGATATCGCGCAGGCGATTCTGTTCTTTGTCAGCCCAGGCAGCGGTCATACGACTGGACAGGTATTGCACGTGAGCGCCGGGAGCGTCATGGGTTAGCCGCCCGCTTTCCGCTATCACTCACCAGCTCGGCCAGGGCAGCGATCGAGGCCAGCCGAGTGGCGTGGTCGATGCCCACTGGCGAGGCGTTGATCGTGGTGACGCCCGCCTCGGCGAACGCCGCCACCCGCTCGGCGACGCGGCTGCGCGGGCCGACGAGCGAGACGCCGCGGACGAGCTGGTCGGGCAGGGCCGCTGCCGCTTCAGCCTTCTGCCCGGCCAGGTAAAGGTCCTGTAGGTGCCTTCCCTCGGCTTCGAACCCGTAGCGGCCGATGAGGCCGGTGTAGAAATTCCGTTCGCCAGCGCCCATGCCCCCGATGTGCAGCGCAAGCTGCTCGCGCACCCGGTTCAACCCACGCGCTTCTTCGTCCGGGTTTTCCGTGATCAGCACGGCAGCGTCGGCGTAGATCTGCAGCGGGCCCAGGGCCTGGTCGCGCTTGGCCGCCCCCTCGGCGAGCACCGCGCCGAACACCTCCTTCGCGGCGTCCGGGTAGAAGAAGGTGGGCTCCCAGCCCTCGAAGAGCTCAGCCGCCAGCGCCACATTCTTCGGCCTGAGCGCGGCCAGCAGCATCGGCACCCTTTCGCGTGCCGGGCCGTTCAGCGACCTGTCGCGCCAGACATTTCGGCAGACTTCGGCGACCTCACGGGCGCGGGTGACCAGTGACGTGTACTCCAGATCATGGAAGCCCTCAGAGCTCTGTGGCCCAGCCGGGCCCAGGCCAAGGATGAACCGACCGCCGGACATGTAGTCCAGGCTGGCCGCGGTCACCGCCAGCAGCTCGGGCGCCCGCGAGTAGACGTTCACAATGCCTGAGGCCAGCTGGAGGCGCGTAGTCATCGCCGCGAGGAAACCGAGCTGGCTGACCGAATCGAACGAGTACGCCTCGGGCACAAAGATCACGTCAAGGCCAGCGTCCTCGTACTCGGCGATAGCCGCGCTGGCCAGGGCGAAACCACCGCGGTACGACAACGGCATCCCGATGCGCATCGGCGATCACCATCCCGTCTCGAGCTGCTCGTCACCATCGAGAGGCTCGGTGCTGTCGATGTGCTGTCCTATATAGTTTAATTATTGCATCAGAAGAAGGAAGGGGAAGCCACGCGTATGAACATCGTTGTCTGCGTTAAGCAGGTGCCCGATACGTGGGCTGAGCGCAAGCTGAAGCCCGGCGACGCCACCTTGGACCGCGAGTCGGTCGATGGCCTCATCAATGAGCTGGATGAGTACGCCATTGAAGAGGGCCTGCAGATCAAGGAAGCCCATGAGGGCAGCGAGGTCACGGTGCTGACCGTGGGCCCGGAGAAGGCCTCGGAGTCGATCCGTAAGGCGCTGTCGATGGGGGCGGACAAGGCGGTGCATCTGCTGGATGACGCGCTGGCTGGGTCCGATGTGCTGCAGACCTCCTACGCGCTGGCGCAGGTGCTCCAGCAGGTCGGGTTTGACCTGGTGATCTGCGGTGCGGAGTCGACGGATGCGCGGATGGGGTCGATGGCGGCGATGCTGGCCGAGCGGCTGTCGGTGCCGCAGTTGTCTTTGGCCTCCCAGGTCGAGATTGACGGGTCGTCGGTCACGATTCACCGGCAGTCCGAGGACGGGTTCTGGACCGTGCAGGGTCAGCTGCCGGCGGTGATCAGCGTGGTGGAGAAGATCAACGAGCCGCGGTACCCGTCGTTCAAGGGGATCATGG
>Ga0209112_10000060_pt1 | contig 15863 bp, 14 predicted proteins | sample TexAe_OM3H0_O3_FD_187947 | JGI IMG/M metagenome (GOLD analysis project Ga0209112, IMG submission 187947) | Forest soil microbial communities from Davy Crockett National Forest, Groveton, Texas, USA - Texas A ecozone_OM3H0_O3 (SPAdes) (version 2) | ecosystem: Environmental > Terrestrial > Soil >...
CAAGGTCTGCGCGACCTTGGGGCTGGAGGCCCGGGGCCGGGCTGGAGGCTCGGGACGTTGGGTTAGAGGTCGAGGGTGGGAGTGCCGGGGTCGATGGCCGAGCGGGCGATGAACTTTTTCTTGTTGTGGATGAGGACGTCGCGCGGGGCCTGGGTGATCTGGTGGGCCAGGGCGAGCGCCTGGGACTGGAGTTCGTCGGGGTCGGCGATGTGGGTGATGAGGTGGAGGCGGAGGGCCTCGGCGGCGTCGATGGGGCGGCCGGTCAGGACGAGGTCGCGGGCGATGGCCCCTCCGACCAGGTCGTGCAACGGGGCGTAGACGACGGGGCCGAGGCGGGACTCGGGGTGGGCGAAGCGGGCCCGGTGGGTGGCGACGCGCAGGTCGGCCAGGACGGCCAGGTCGAAGCCGCCACCGTAGGCGATGCCGTCGACGGCGGCGATCGTGGGGAGGGGGAACCGGTGGACGGCGTGGTGGAAGCGGTCGGAGGAGTCCCACAGGCGCTGCTGGTGGGCGGGCTCGGCCACGGTGAACTCGGCCAGGTCGAAGCCGGCGCTGAAGCAGCCGCCGCGGCCGGTGATGATGACCGCCCTGACCCGCTGGTCGCCGGACAGCTGGTGCAACAGCCCGGTCACCTCGTCGCGCAGGGCGGTGGACAGGGCGTTCTTCTTGTCCGGGCGGTTCAGGGTGATGACGGCGACGCCGTGTCCGTCGGGGCCAGCGAGCAGAGCCAGCGGCGATTCAGCCATACGGCCAGAATGAGCCGGGCCGGGGGCCGGCTCCATGACAGAACACCACAGAGATCTGGCTCGTCTTTTGGAGGTCAGCTCACCGAGCGGAGGAACTCAAGGACCCGCGGCGGCGCCGTCTGTTCGGTCTGCTCGGCCACCGGCACGTCCCAGTACTGCGCGCCCGGCAGGCACTCCTGCAGGTACCGCGCGGCCGAGGGGGCGTGCGAGGTGTCCTGACCCGGGACGATGAGCGCGGGGACGTTTTCCAGGGCGAACAGGTCCTCGGGCTCGGGGCCGGGCACGGTGTCGCGGTCGAACAGGGTGCGGGCGGTGCCCGCGACCACGGTGGCGTAGCGGGCCGGGTCCAGGTCAGCGAACTGGCGGGCGAAGGCGGGGTCGGTGCGGATGACCGGAGCCCAGGGTCCCACCCGGGGATCTTCGGTGAAGCCGGCCTTGGTGCCGGCGGCCAGTTCGGCCACGCCGGCTGGGCCGTGGTCGGCGGCGTAGGCCAGGTGCCGGGCGAACCGCTCGTGCTGGCGGACGCGGTAGCGGGGGCCGCCGGCCGGGGAGTACAGCACCGCGGACCGGGTCGCCTCCGGATACTCCACCGCGAACGTGAGCGCGACCGAGCACCCGACGCAGCCGCCCATCAGGTGGGCCGGGCCCAGGCCGAGATGGTCGAGCAGGCCGCGGCCCTGGGCCGCGTAGTGCCGCCAGGTGATCCGCTCGACCCGGCCACCGGAGCCGCCGGACTCGCGGCGGTCGAACGTGATGCAGGTGTAGGCCCGGGTCAGCTGGTCCAGCAGCCCGAGCCGGGCGTAGAGGCTGAACGAGGTCCAGTTCGCGGCGGTCGCGCTGAAGCCACCCGGGGAGAACATCAGCAGCGGCGGGCCGGACCCGGCCACCTCGTAGCGGGTGGCGATCCCGCCGGCCACGGCTACTGGCACACGTCCCCCCGGATGTGACGGCCGCCGCGGACGTCCTCGGCCACCGCGCTGAGCACATCCAGCGTGGTCTGCGCGACGTAGGCGTAGGTGTCGGGCTTGTCGTCCAGCGTGGCGGCGGCGTAGCCGATGGCGGCGTGGGCCATCCGGACCCGGCCGTCCAGCCAGGGACCGCCGCCCGCGCCGCCGATGACCGGGATCGTGACCGCCTGGGTCACCGCGGGACCAGCCGCCGGGCCGGAGTTGCTGAAGTCCAGCAGGGCCGCGCCGGCCGCCTCGAGCTGCTGAGCCTGGCCGACGAGCTCGCGAGTCATGCTGGCGGGCAGCTGGGCGCCCGCGGTGAACATCGACTGGTAGTCCACACCGTGCCGGAGCGCGGTCTGCGGGGTGATCCCGAACTGGGCCCAGACCGGGATGCCGGCCTGGGTCACGGCCGCCACCGCCTCGGGGAAGTCCGGCGCGGCGTCGATTTTGACCAGGTCGGCCCCGGCCTCCTTGACCATCCGGATCGCGGCCTTGACCGCCGCGCCGGTACTCTCCTGCACCGGGCCGAACGGCAGGTCCACGCTGACCAGGGCCCGGGACACTCCCCGCCGGACGGCCTGGGCCACGATCAGCATCTGCTCCATCGTGACTTCGAGCGGGTTGCGCTGGCCCCACAGGTTCACGCCCACCGAGTCCCCGACCGAGACGATCTCCACCCCGGCCCGGTCGGCGATGCGGGCCACCTGGAAGTCCCAGGCCACCACCCCGACGATCTTGCGGTCCTGCTCTTTCATGCGGTGCAGCGCCGGCACCGTGACGCGATCGGCCATCGCCGCTACACCCGCAGGGCGGACAGGACTTCGGCCACGTCGTCGCCGTCCTGCAGGACGACCAGCACCATGGCGTTGGGGCGCAGCGCCGACACCGCCGCGTCCACCGGGCCGGGGCCCGGCACGACCAGGCCGGCCGACATGATGAACCGGGCCGCGCAGGCGTCGCCGATGACCGCGGCCGCGTCGGCGCTGGGGCCCGGGTCGTCGGCCGGGCCGGCCAGCATGACCACCACGTCAGCGTCGGCCAGTTCCGAGCTGAGCCGGACCGGCTCCCCGGCCGCGGTCCGCAGCTCGGCGTCGCCGCCGGGCAGCACGCGGCCGAAGACCAGGAAATGACCACCCCGCCAGCGTTCGGTGGCCGCGGCCAGCTCGCGGGCCAGGCCGGCCGTGCGCTCGTCCAGCGCGATGACCCGGGAGTCCCGGCGGGACAGGTCGGGGTAGTCGATACGGAACCGGGCCTCGGCCGCGGTGGCGGCCCGGGCGCAGCTGCTGGCCAGGGTGGGCTGCCGGGCCAGCGTCGGAGTCGGGGTGGTCATGGGCTACACCGACGCGTGCTTGACGCCGGGCTGGACCTCCAGGGCTTCGCGGCAGCCGTCGATGAACGCCTGGTCCTTGGGCAGCACCACGGCCGCGGACCGGACCCGCTGGTGGGCCACGTCGACGCCGGGCGGCTGCACCCCGTCGTCGCGCAGCGCCTCCACCGCCCGCCACAGCTTGCGCCGGGCCATGATGATGCCGCTGTCGGTGGAGACCAGCTTCTCCTTGGTGCGGTCCACGATCGGGCCCATGCTCTCCTGCAGCGAGGAGTCCTGGATGGCGATGCCCTTGACCCCGGAGTAGGTGTCGCCGCGCTTCTGGGCCGCCCGGTCCATCAGGTAATCGTTGTCCTTGTTGGCCAATGGCCGGTAGCTGCCGCCGGGCTCGTACTCGTTGTGCACCCCGTGGCCGTCCAGCATGGCCTGCCGCTCGGTGCCGGTGAGAGCCCGGGTCGAGTGGTAGTCGAAGCTGTAGACCCAGCAGTTCTCGTCGTCGATCGGGATCCAGAAGTGCCCGTGCACCGGGTGGTCCCCGCGCGGCGGGATCATCGTGAAGCTGGGCATCACCCAGGGCGTGATCCGCCAGTAGTAGTTGTCGTCGTCGGCGTTGCGCCGGACCCCGATGAACAGCCCGCCGTCGGACTCGACCACCTCGAAGAACGGCTTGAGGTCGGCCAGGTTGTACTTGTTGCCCTGGGCCCCCTTGAACAGCGGGTCGGTCTTCAGCCCCCCGGAGTGCAGCCAGGAGACGTGGCTGGAGTCGATGCCGCCCTCCAGCGCCTGCAGCCAGTTGCACTCCTGCCACCGCTTGGAGGTGAAGGTGTTCTCGGCGGGCACCCGGGCAAACTCCCATTCGGGCAGGTCGGGAGTTTGCGCCGGGTCACCCATGTAGGTCCACAGCACATCGCCGATCTTCACCAGCGGGTAGCTGCGCAGTTTGATCTTCTTGCACAGCGCGCTTTCCCGCTCGGCCGGCTCGGACGGGATCTCGACGCACTGCCCGTTCACGTCGTACTTCCAGCCGTGGTAGGTGCAGCGCAGCCCGGACTCCTCGTTGCGGCCGAACCACAGCGACACGCCGCGGTGCGCGCAGAACTCGTCCATCAGGCCGTACCGGCCCTCGGAGTCGCGGAACGCGATCAGCCGCTCGGACAGCAGCTTCACCCGGACCGGCGGGCTGTCGTTCTCCTCCAGTTCCTGGGCCAGCAGAGCCGGGATCCAGTACTGGCGGAACAGATCGCCCATGGGGGTGCCCGGACCGGTCTGGGTGAGGAGGTCGTTAATTTCCTTCTTCAGCATGGCTGTCCTGTCTTCGGGGAGCCGTCCCTGATGCGCGCGGGGCGTCGAGCCTGGCCGGTCACGAACCCTTGCGGGCCATGAACAGACAGGTGAAGAAGGCCCGCCACGGCGTGTCAACGTCGGTGAAGCCCGCCGCCGCCAGAGCCTGCAGATGGTCGTCGACACTGGTCAGCGGGTAGTTGTGATGGTGCTTGGTGCCACTTTGGGTAATGCCGAACTGCTTGCGAGCGGCCCGCAGCCGCTGGTCCCAGGTATCACCCGGGCCCGCCGGGCCGATGTGATCCAGGTTGACCAGCCAGCCACCCGGGCCCAGCCGGCTCGCGGCCTGCCCGTAGAAGTCGAACAGGCCATCACGGTCCAGGTGATGGGCGGCGCGGGAGGTGGTGATCACGCTGGCGCCGTCGGGCACGCCTCCGCCGGCCAGGTCGGTCATGTCGACCAGGTGGTAGTCCACCCGGTCACCGAACGGCCCCAGCCGCTCCCGGGCCAGGTCGAACATGGCCTCGGACACGTCCGTCCACACCCCGCGGGCCTGCGGGAACTGCTCCAGCATGACGGCCAGGAAGTCACCGGGGCCGCTCCCGATGTCGACAATGACCCCGGGGGCGGGGTTATCCGCCGCGATCAGCACGGCGGCCATGTGCCGGGGGAACGACAGCAGGTCGCGGTAGCTGTCGCCCTCGGCCCAGGCGCGGGCGAAATCGGTCTTCCGCCATTCCGCGGCGGCCAGCGCGCCCTGCTCGGTCATACCCGAACCGCCTCGGCCAGCGCCTCGTACTCGGGCGCGTTCTCCAGGTAGGCCACCTTGTCGTAGCCGAGGTGACGGAACAGGCGGTTCTGGCCGGACAGCAGCCGCAGCGGCTCCCCGTCCGAGCTGAAGTGCTGGGCGATCGTGTTCTGCGGCACGTACAGGGTGTCGCCCTGGGTGATCTCGTGCCGGGTCGGCTCCTTGGCGATCCGGGCGTAATACTTCTCGTCCAGCTCGGCGCCGACCTCCCAGTGCAGGCTGTAGCCGGAGCCGGAGAGCACGTAGAGGATCTCGTCGGCCATCTGCCAGCGCTTGCCGGAGTGGCTGCCGGCCGGGATGTCCAGCTCGAACGCGTCCACGCTGAACAGGCGCTGGTCGGTGCGGTCCGGGGTGGAGAGGATCCGGACCCGGCCCAGCGGGGTGGTCTCCCACACGGTGTCGGCCGGCTTCACGACCTTCTTGCGGTCCAGCACGCCGGGGGTCCAGATCTGCGACCAGTCCTCGCGGGGGCCGAACTTGTCCTCGTCGGCGATCGGGCCGCTCTTGCCCTGCTGGATCAGGCCCAGGAACATCCACGAGCACTTGGCCTTGATGACCAGGCAGGTGGCCTGCTCGTCGTAGGGGTTGAAGTGGCGGTGGATCGAGTCGGTGTGGACGAAGACCAGGTCGTCCTTTTCCCAGTCGTAGCGCTGGCCGTCGTGGATCTCGTAGCCGCGCCCTTCCAGGATGTAGAAGGCGGCCTCGTTCTGGTGGCCGTGGCCGTTGTTGGAGGAGTGCGGCGGCAGCTGGACGAAGTGGACCTGCAGGGTCTGGGTCAGGAAGGGGTCGTCGCCCGGGCCGAGCCGCCACCAGGTCTTCGATTTGGCCGAGTCACCGGAGTGCCCGACCTTGCCGTCGTCGACGACGACCGAGTCGTTGCGCACGCGGGGCGCGGCCAGCTGCGCGTCCCGTACGTCCTTGAGGTCGTAGTGCTCCGAGGTGATGCCGCGTACGAAAACCCGTCCGCTCTTTGCCATGCCGACTCCTTTGACGCGATCGGTCTAACAGTTATACCTCTTACCGTGGACGCGCGTCGAGGGTGGCCCCGGCGCACGTCAGGCCCGTTCCCGGTCACTCCTGAGCAGGCCAGGACCGCACCAGCTGAGTGTCCTGGCCCACCGTCCCGACCTTGGCGCTCCCGCCGGGATTGCCCAGCGGAGCGTCCCGGCCCGGGAGCTGCTCGGTGAAGAACCGCCCGTTGTCCGCGGCGAACTCCTCGGTCTCCGCGGGCGCCTTGATGTCGGTGAAGATGGCCGTCTCCGGGCAGACCGGCTCGCACGCCCCGCAGTCGATGCACTCCCCCGGGTTGATGTAGAGCTTGCGGTCACCCTCGTAGATGCAGTCGACCGGGCATTCCTCGATGCAGGACTTGTCCATGACGTCGATGCACGGTTCCGCGATGAAGTAGGGCACGGGCTGCTCCGTTCAGGCCGCGCTCGCGCGGCCGGCCAGATCGGCGGCGGGCTCGCTGACGGCCCCGGCGCCGTGGGCCGGGACGTCGCTGGAATGGCCGGGGAACACGCTGGCCTTGGGGTCCAGCGCGGCCGCCGCGTTGTTCACCGCGGTCGCGGCCTCACCGAATCCCACCGAGATCAGCCGCACCTTCCCCGGGTACTCGGTGATGTCGCCCGCGGCGTAGACCCGGTCCAGGTTGGTGAGCATGGACGTGCCGACGGCCAGCCGGCGGTCGGTGACGTCCAGGCCCCAGGACTCCAGCGCGCTGATGTCGGCGGTGAAGCCGAGCGCGGCGATGACGCCCTGGGTGGCCAGCCGGTGGGTCTGCCTGCTGCGCTTGTCCATGACCTCGACCGACTCGACCCAGCCACCGTCGGCGCCGCTGGCCGCCACGACCTCGGCGTTGGTGACGACCGGCACCGCCAGGTCGGTCACCTGCTGGACCAGGGCCTCGTGGGCCCGGAACGCCGCGCGCCGGTGCACCATGGTCACCGAGCGGGCCACCGGGGACAGGGTGAGGGCCCAGTCGAACGCGCTGTCACCGCCGCCCACGATCACCACGTCACGGTCCGTGTACTCCCGCGGGTCGGGCACGAAGTAGGCCAGCCCGCGGCCCTCGTACCCGGCCAGCGCGGGCAGCGGCCGCGGCGTGAACCGGCCGATGCCGCCGGTCACCACGACGAACCGGGCCCGCAGCCGGCGCCCCGACGAGGTGGTGATGACCGGGCGCCCCTGGTCGTAGCTGAGCTCGCGGGCCTCCTCGCCGAGCACGTAGCGGGGGCCGTACCGGCCGGCCTGGTCGGCCAGCCGCTCGATCAGGTCGCGGCCCCGCACGGCCGGAAAACCGGCCACGTCGTAGATGAGCTTTTCCGGATACATGGCCGAGACCTGGCCGCCGATCTCCGGCAGCGAGTCCAGCACGGCCACGGACAGCCCGCGGAACCCGGCGTAGTACGCGGCGTACAGGCCGGCCGGGCCGGCGCCGATGATGAGCGCGTCCACGTCGTCATGGAACGGGCCGGGGCCGGAGGGCAGCAGGCGGCCGGAAGGCTCCGGCTCTGAGTTGAGCTGGCCAGGGGCCGGGCCGGTGAACTGCGGGTGCGACACCAGATCTCTCCCGTTGCGGACTAAGGTCATACCATTCTGCATCAGACCCACGGCGCGGTGCAAGAGCCTTGCGATCGATTGCTGCGGGGCGGGTCACGAACCGGGATTAGCCCGGCGCCGCCGGGGTAGCCGGTAGGCCAGCCACACCCCCGGATCCGGGGGTTGCGCAAGATGGCGGGCGGTTAGTAATACTTCAGGTCACCACCGGCATCAACTGCGGTGGAATAGACCAGCTCGACACAGCTTTTACACGACGGCATGTTCCTTTGGCCAAACCATAAGCCCTAACGTAGAGTGAACGATCTAGCGGCAAACGTGAAGGCGCTTGGCGCGGTGAACGAGGAGGTCCAGCGATGGCCGGGTCGCGGGAAACCGTACGGGACCAGACGCCCGTCATCCCCTCCCCCGCTGAACCGGGGCTGTTCAACCGGGTGAGCGTGGGCCGGATCTCCGAGATCATCGTCGAGCAGATCCGGCTGCTGATGCGGCAGGGCCAGCTCAAGCCGGGTGACCGGCTGCCCCCGGAACGGGACCTGTGTGAGCGCTTCGGCGTGAGCCGGGTAACGGTCCGCGAGGCGCTGCGGATGCTCGAGTCCAGCGGCCTGGTGGAAATCCGGGTCGGCGCGCGCGGCGGGGCCTTCGTGACCGCCCCGTCCAGCGACCGGGTGGGCGAGGGCCTGGCCGACCTGCTGACGCTGTCGGTCATCAGCGCGGCCGACGTGACCGAGGTCCGGATGATGCTCGAGGCGGGCATCGTCCCGCTGGTCTGCGAACGGGCCACCGAAGAGGACCTGGCCGACCTGGACGAGATCTGCCGGCGGTCGGAGGCCGCACTGGCCTCGGGCGACTACACCATGACGATGTCGCTGGAGTTCCACATCCGGGTCGCGCAGGCCACCCACAACCCGGCCATCGCCGTGCTGGTCGAGTCGTTCAGCGGGCCGATCCTGATGTCACTGCAGCAGGCCCACGAGGCCGCGCCGGAGATGGGCCAGCGGGGCACCCGCGAGCACGAGGAGTTCATCGAGGCCGTGCGGCGCCGGGACGTCGACACCGCGTCGCGGATCATGCGGGAACACCTGCAGCGCACGGCCCACCGTCTCGGCCGCTAGAACTTGGCCCGGGTGTCGGGGATCGGGACGTTCGGGTCGGCCAGCCGGTCGGGGTCGACGGGCAGGCCGTCGCGGATGAGGTCGCGGATCTCGTCGGCCACGTCCCAGATGTTGACGTTCATGCCCGCCTGGACCAGGCCACGGGACAGCCAGAACGCGATGAACTCGCGCTTGGCCACGTCGCCGCGGAAGATCACCCGGTCGTAGCGGTCCGGGGTCACGTAGCCGGTGTACTCCATGCCCAGGTCGTACTGGTCGGAGAAGAAGTACGGCAGCCGGTCGTAGGCCACGTCCTGGCCGAGCATGGCCCGGGCCGCGGCGACCGGCTGGTGCCGGGCGTTGGCCCAGTGCTCGACCCGGATCCGGTGGCCGACCAGCGGGTGGTAGGCCCGGGCCACGTCACCGGCCGCGTAGATGTCCGGGTCCGAGGTGCGCAGGGCGGCGTCGGTGAGCACACCCTCGTCCACGTCCAGCCCGGCGTTCTCGGCCAGCTCGGCGGCGGGGTTGACGCCGACGCCGACGATCACCGCGTCGGCGTCCAGTTCGGTGCCGTCGGCCAGCCGGACCCCGGTGACCGCGTCCGCGCTGACGTTGACCCGCTCCACCTCGACGCCGAGCCGGAGGTCCACGCCGTGCTCACGATGCAGGTCGGCGAAGACCGGGGCCACCTCGGGGCCGAGCACCGGCAGCAGCGGCTGCTCGTCCAGGCTCACCACGGTGGTGGCGACGCCGGCCGTGCGGGCGGCGGCGGCCACCTCGAGACCGATCCAGCCCGCGCCGACCACGACCACGCTGGAGGCCGAGGACAAAGTCTGGCGCAGCCGGTCGCTGTCGTCCACCGAGCGCAGGTACATCACGCCGTTGGCGATCGCGCCGGGCACCGGCAGCAGCCGCGGCGTGGCCCCGGTGGTGAGCAGCAGCTTGTCGTAACCGAGCGTCTCGCCGGTGCTCAGCGTGAGCTGGCGCAGATTCCGGTCGATCGCCGTCACCCCGGTGCCGAGCCGCAGGTCGACCCCGTGGTCGGCGTACCAGCTCTGCTCGTGCACCACGAACGAGTCCCGGTCCTCGGTGCCCAGCAGGTAGCCCTTGGACAGCGGCGGCCGCTCGTAGGGGTAGTGCGACTCGTGGCCGACGAGGACGATCTGGCCCTCGAAACCCTCCGTACGCAATGCCTCCGCCGCCCGGGCTCCGGCCAGCGACGCTCCGACGATCACGAACGTGGGTCCCGATGGCATCGCACGGCCTCCATTGGCTCGGTTACTGCCGGTGGTCCAGCAAGTACCGGCCATCTTAAGCCCAGAAAAAGTGGCATCTCCGGGGACGCATCTACTACCGTGAGCGTCGTGCTTAGGTAAGCCTTACCTTTGTCACAGCGGCCTAGGAGGATGGTTGACCGCCGGAGACACCCGTGTCGTACCAGGTGAATACGCCACCACCGGCCGCGGCGGCCCAGGAGGGCGCCGGCTCGGGCTGACGCTGCTGGCCGTGTGGGGGCCCGGGCTCATCGTCATGCTGGCCGACACCGACGCCGGCTGCCTGATCACCGCGGCCCAGTCCGGGGCGCAGTGGGGCTACGCGATGATCCTGCCCGAACTGGTGCTGATCCCGATCCTGTTCATGGCCCAGGAGATCGTGGTCCGGCTCGGGGTGGTCACCGGGAAGGGACACGGCAAGCTCATCCGCGAGCAGTTCGGCCTGGGCTGGGGGCTGATCTCCGCGGGCACGCTGCTGCTCTCGGCGATCGGCGCGCTGCTGACCGAGTTCGCGGGCGTGGCCGGGGTCGGCGAGCTGTTCGGGATCTCCAAGTGGGTGACGGTCCCGGTGACCACGGCGTTCCTGCTCGGGCTGGCGTTCACCGGCAGCTACCGCCGGGTGGAGCGGATCGGCATCGCCATCGGCCTGGCCGAGCTGGCCTTCATCCCGGCCATGATCCTGGCCCACCCGAGCGGGCACGACCTGCTGCACGGCCTGGGCACCCTGCCGCTGGGCCACAGGTCCTACGTGTACCTGCTGGCCGCCAACGTCGGCGCGGTGGTCATGCCGTGGATGATCTTCTACCAGCAGAGCGCGATCGTGGACAAGGGGCTCAAGCCGAGCATGCTGCGGGCCGAGCGGCGGGACACCGCGGTCGGCGCGCTGCTGACCCAGGGCATCATGATCGTGGTCATCGTGGCCTTCGCCGCGACGATCTTCAAGGTCAACCGGGGTGCGGCCCTGAACACCGTGGGCCAGCTGGCCGGGGCGCTCGCCCCGAGCATCGGGGCCACCTGGTCCAAGGTGCTGATCGGCGCGGCCGTGCTGGGCGGCGCGCTGGTGGCGGCGATCGTGGTCTCACTGGCCGGGTCGTGGGGCATCTCCGAGGTGCTGGGCTGGAAGCACAGCCTGAACCAGCGGATCAACCGCAAGAACGCCAAGTTCTACGTGGTCTACGGCCTGGCCCACGTGCTCGGCGCGGTCCTGGTGCTGGCCAGCGTGGACCTGGTCAGCCTGGCCGTGGACGTCGAGGTGATGAACGCGCTGCTGCTGCCGATCGTGCTCGGGTTCCTGCTGGTGCTGGAGCGCAAGGCACTGCCGCCGGAGCACCGGATGCGCGGGGCCTACCGGTTCACCTGCACCGGCTTGTGCCTGATCTGCATCGGGTTCGGCCTGTACATGGTGCCGGCCACGCTGGGCTTGACCTAGCCGGACTGTGCTAGCCAGGTAGGCCGGGGGCGGGCAGCAGCCGGGTCTCGGCGTCGGCCAGGGCCAGCTCGACCGCGCCCAGCGCCACCGCCTCGTCGCCGAGCCGGGACAGTTCCAGCCGGGGCGGCACCAGGGTCAGCGGGCGGACGCAGTCCCTGATCGCGGTCAGCAGGACCGAGCCGGCCCGGGACACGCCGGCCCCGATCACCACCAGGTCCGGGTCGAGCACCAGCAGCACCGGGGCCAGGCCGCGGGCGAACCGGGCGGCGATCGTGTGCACCGCCTCCATGGCGGCCCGGTCGCCCTGGGCCGCCGCGGCGAACACCGCCTCCGCGCCATCGGGCTTCAGCCCGGCCAGCGCGCCGCCGTGCCGGGCGGCGGCGCTCCGCCCGGCCTCGACGATGGCCTCCGCCCCCACCATCCGCTCGAACGGCCCGCGGCCGAACTGATCCGGCTCGGCGGTGGTGCCCGGGTCCAGGGCCAGGAAGCCGATCTCCCCGGCGGCGTTGGCCGCGCCGCGGTGCAGCCGGTCCCCGATCAGCACGCCCGCGCCGACCCGTTCGCCCCAGTAGATGAACACCAGCGTGTGCGCGTCGCGGGCCAGGCCGTGCCGCCGTTCGGCCAGCGCGGCCAGGTTGGCGTCGTTCTCCACCTGGACCGGGCAGCGGAACGAGCGGCGCAGCTCGCGGGCCAGCTCGATCTTCCAGCCCGGCAGCCCGGGAGCGAGCATGACCGCGCCGCGGGGCCAGTCGACCAGGCCCGGGGTACCGGCGGCCACGCTGGCCACGTCGGTGCGCCGGATGCCCGCCTGGGCCAGCGCGCCCCGGGCGGCGGTGCGCAGCGCGGCCAGCAGGTCGGCGCTGCTGCGGGCCCCGGACGTGTCCTCCTGATGCCGGGCCACGATCGACCCGGCCAGGTCGGCCACGGTGACCAGGGCCTTGTGCCGCCCGATGTCGATGCCGGCCACGTGGGCGGCCTCGGCCCGGAACCGCACCATCCGGGCCGGGCGGCCGGACCGGCCCGCTCGCTGACCCGGGCCGTCCTGGCCCGGATCGGCCCAGGCCAGCAGGCCCGCCGCGGCCAGCTGGTCCACCACCTGCCCGACGGTGGGCCGGGACAGGCCGGTGCGGGCGGCCAGATCGGACAGGCTCAGCGGCCCGGCGCCGCGCAACGCTGCCACCACATGGGCGCTGTTGATCTGGCGCAGTAGCGGCGGGCTGCCATGAGCCGACGCCTCCATAGAACCCCCTCTGGCCGAACGGACGCATTGCCCTTGACCCTCATGGCCGCCAGGAGCATGATATGCAGGACTCTTTAATAAATAACCTTTTATAAGTCCCCAGACAACCGATCGCCGGCAATCCGGGCTGGGCTCTCGGCCAGCCGGGCTTGACCAGCGGATGGATAGCCAGGAGGCACTTTCGTGATGTCTATCAGGCGTGGAGCCCGGCGGGCCTGGCGGGCTCGATGGGCCCGATCGGCCGGCGCCGTGGCGGCGGTGGGCGCGGTCGCGCTGGCCGCCGGCTGTGGCGGCAGCAGCAGCGGTGGCGGCAGCGGTAGCAGTTCGGGCGGCAGCGCGAGCGGCACGATCAGCGTGGTCATGGCGCAGTACAGCAACCTGACCGCGCCGTACTGGAAGTCGCTGGTGGCCAACTTCGAGAAGAAATACCCGAAGATCAAGGTCCAGCTCAAGGTCATCGACTGGGACGACCTGCTGCAGCAGGTGCCGACGATGATCTCCACCCGCAACTACCCGGACGTGCTGAACTACAACGCCTACAGCACGTTCGCCGCCTCCGGGCTGCTGCAGCCGGCCAAGGACGTGCTGTCGCCCAGCACCGAGGCCGACTTCGAGTCCTCGTTCCTGGCCAGCGACTCGATCAAGGGCACCCAGTACGCGATCCCGTGGATCGCCAGCGTGCGGGCGCTCGGCTACAACAAGCAGGCGTTCGCCAAGGCCGGCATCTCCTCGCCCCCGAGCACCTGGGCCCAGTTCGTGACCGACGCCCAGAAGGCCAAGAAGGCCGGGTACGTCGGCTACTGCCTGCCGCTCGGCTCGGAGGAGGCCCAGGCCGAGTGGTCGCTGTGGATGTGGTCCAACGGCGGCGGCTGGACCAGCTCGTCCGGCCAGTGGACGGTGAACAGCGCCAAGAACGTGCAGGCGCTGAACTTCCTGCGCTCGCTGTCCAACACCGACAAGGTCACCGAGCCGAACCCGGGCTCCACCAACCGCACCGACGGCTGCTGGGCCGAGTTCGCCCAGGGCAAGGTGGCGATGACTGAGGTCATGCCGCTGGGCACGTTCCAGACCACGTCGATGAAGGGCTCGTCGGTGCAGTGGGCCTCGACCCCGTGGCCGCGGTCCAGCACCAGCGTGCCCCAGTTCACGCTGGGCGTGCAGGACCTGCTGATGTCGTTCAAGAAGCCGGGCAACACCGTGATGGTCCGGGACTTCCTGGACTACGTGTACACCAAGAGCAACTACCTCAAGTTCGCCAAGGACGAGGGCTTCCTGCCCACGACCAAGTCGGCCAGCGCGGCCATGGCCAGCGACCCGGTGACCGGTGAGGGCATCAAGCTGCTGCCGACGGCCAAGTTCTACCCGGGCACCAACGCGGCCTGGAACAAGGTCCAGAGCACGGTGCAGAGCCAGCTCGGCACGGCCATGGCCCCGTCGGCCAGCGCCAGCAAGGTGCTCGGCCAGATCCAGCAGATCGCGCAAACGTCCGGATGAGTTTGCTGCGCAGGCTCGGGCCGCTGGGTTGGCTCGGCCCGAGCCTGGTCCTGATCGCACTGATCATCGTGTACCCGGCGATCGAGATGATCCGGACGTCGTTCATCAAGTTCAACTCGATCGGGTTCTCCGAGGGCGCGGCCGGATTCGGCAACTACAAGACGCTGTTCGACGAACCCGCGCTCGGCCACGTGCTGCTCAACACCGTGCTGTGGGTGGTCCTGGTCGTGGCGTTCACGATCGGGATCTCCCTGGCGCTGGCCCAGTTCCTGAACAAGCGGTTCCCGGGCCGGCGGATCGTGCGCTGGGCGCTGATCGTGCCGTGGGCCGCGTCCCTGGTGATGACCGCGACCGTGTGGCGGTACATCTACGAGGGCGCCTACGGCATGCTGAACCGGGTCCTGCTTGATCTGGGCCTGATCCACACCCCGGTCGAGTGGTACCAGGACAACTCCACCTCGTTCTGGTGCCTGGTCGTGGTCGGCATCGTGGTGTCGATCCCGTTCAGCACGTTCGTCATGCTGGCCGGGCTGCAGGCCATACCGGCTGACGTGTACGAGGCGGCCAAGGTGGACGGGGCCGGGGCCTGGCAGACCTACCGCAAGGTGACGTTCCCGCTGCTGCGGCCGGCCCTGCTCACCTCGACCGTGCTGAACGTGATCTACGTGTTCAACTCCTTCCCGATCATCTGGGTCATCACCGGGAAGCTGCCCGGCGATCAGACCGACACCACGATCACGTTCATGTACAAGATCGCCTTCACCTACCGGCTGGACGTCGGTGAGGCGGCCGCGATGTCGGTGATCAACGTGCTGTTCCTGCTCATCGCGGTGACCGTGTTCCTGCGCCGGGTGCGCTGGAACTCCGGCGACGAATCCGGCTCCGGGCGTGCCGGGCGTGCCGGGCGTGCCGGCTCCGGGTTCGTGCGGCGGCGGGTGCGGGCCGTGCTCGCACCGCGGGCGACCGGGGCCGCGATGACCTCGGCGGCCAGCTCCGGGGCTGACGTTCCTGGCGTGACCCGCGTGTTCAGCGGGACTGATGTCTCTGGCGGGGCGTCCGCTCCGGCTGCTCCGGACGTTGCGGACAGGCCGCGGGCGACCCCGGCGGTCCGGGGCGAGCCCGGCCCCGGCCAGCGGTTCGGGCAGGCCGTGGGGCGCGTGTGGTCACCGGTCCGGCCGGCCGGGCTGATGTTCGGCGGGGCCATCGTGGCCGCGTTCTTCCTGGCCCCGTACGTGGTGATGTTCCTGGGCGCGGTCAAGTCCCAGCAGAACCTGTTCCACAACCCGGCGCTGTACCTGCCGACGCACTGGGAGTGGGGCAACTTCGACCGCGTCTGGAAGATCATCCCGCTGGCCACCTACCTGAAGAACAGCCTGATCGTGGCGGCCATCTCGACCGCGATCGTTTTGCTGGTCTCGCTGCCGGCCGCCTACTACACGGCCCGGCACGACTTCCGGGGCAAGCGGGCGTTCCTGTACCTGGTGCTGATCACCCAGATGTTCGCCCCGGTAGCGCTGGTCATCGGCATCTACCGCGAGGTGACCCTGTTCAACGGGGCGGTCAACAGCTACTGGGCCCTGATCCTGGTCGACTCGGCGTTCAACCTGGCCTTCTCGATCTGGATCCTGAACGGCTACCTGGCCAGCATCCCCAAGGAGATC
>Ga0209112_10000062_pt1 | contig 15616 bp, 13 predicted proteins | sample TexAe_OM3H0_O3_FD_187947 | JGI IMG/M metagenome (GOLD analysis project Ga0209112, IMG submission 187947) | Forest soil microbial communities from Davy Crockett National Forest, Groveton, Texas, USA - Texas A ecozone_OM3H0_O3 (SPAdes) (version 2) | ecosystem: Environmental > Terrestrial > Soil >...
GGCCCGGGGTGCCCGAACAGACGCTGGCCGGAGCGCTACTCGAGGCCATGGCGTCCGGCGGGGTGAGCACACCGGCCACCCAGGATGGCGCATGGGTGACCTCGGGTGAACACCCCTGGCAGCGCGCGAACCGTGAGGTACGAGAGGGCGATCTCGTCGCCTTCGCCGCCGGCGCGCTGGCCGGCGGGTATGTCGCCGAGGTCGGCCGCACATGGCCCGCCGGCGACACCGTCAGCGCGGAAGCGCGCAGGCTGTACGAGCGGTCAAATGCGCTGTACGACAAGATGCTTGGCGCCTGCCGACCCGGTGCATCCACCCGCGACCTCCTTGAGGCCTACGATGCCGCCGGTGAGCAGTTACCGCCGATGCCCGTCGCGCACGGACTGGGTCTGGGCTTCGATCCGCCCGTGGTGTCCGAGACCCTCTGGGCCGCAGGTGAACACGACCACCTCGAACCGGGCATGGTGCTGGCGATCACCGGTTACGTGTGGCAGCAGGACGTCGGGGCGGTACTCCGCCGAGATACCGTCCACATCACCGCCGAGGGCACCGAGGTGCTCACCACCAGCCCGTCCTGGCACGCATGATCACCGGCACCGCGCCCCGGGCGTTGGTGTTACCGTGGTGGCGATAGCGTCTAGGGTTCCGACACCCGCAGCAGTGACGGGGTGTGCCTGGTCCGAGCGACGCCACCGTGTCTTAAGGACGAGGCGCGGTCATCTGAACGGATAAAAGCCTGGAGGATCTCCGGCGGCGCGCGGCGCGCCGCCGAGAAGGTCCTGTCGTGTCTGCTGTCGTTCTCCTCTTTGCCATTGCTCTGGCCGCCGGTGCCCTGGGAGGCCTGGTCGGCACCGGGTCATCGTTGGTGCTGTTGCCGGTGCTGGTCATGATCTACGGACCCCGGGTTGCGATACCCGTGATGGCCATCGCCGCGGTCATGGCCAACGTGGCCCGGGTCGCCGCCTGGTGGCGCGAGATTCAGTGGCGGGCGGTCGTTGCCTACTCCGTTCCCGGGGCGCCGGCGGCCGTGCTCGGCGCGCATACGCTGCTGACCATCCCGCAGACCGTCGTTGACAGCGTGCTGGGGGTGTTCTTCCTGGCCATGATTCCGATTCGGCGGATGGCGGCCGCCCGGCAATGGCGGGTGCGGTTGTGGCAGCTGGCCTTAGCCGGCGCCATCGTCGGTTTCCTCACCGGGCTGATCCTCTCGACGGGCCCGCTGAGCGTTCCCGTCTTCACGGGGTACGGGCTCAGCGGTGGCGCGTTCCTCGGCTCGGAAGCGGCCAGCTCCCTCGTGTTGTACATCGCCAAGATGGCCACCTTCGGTCAGTTCGGAGTGCTCACCGGGGCGGTTCTGGTTCGCGGCCTGGCGATCGGCACCGCGCTCATGATCGGACCCTTCCTGGCCCGGGCGGTCGTGCAACGCATGCGCCCGCACACCTATGCGCTCGTCATCGACCTCGTGCTGGTGGCTGCCGCGGCGGGGATGTTCATCGCGATGCGGAGCCAGTAGTCGGGATCCGGCACGCACGCGCCCCTTGCGCCTGTCTCGGCGCTAGCGACCAAGTGAATCGAGAAGATTGCCGATATCGTGCCGCTGCCAGAGGTGCAGCACATTCGAGAGCATCTGCAGTGGCGCCCGCACGCTCTCGTCATCGGAGATACGCGGATCCTTGCGGTCGACGGGTGCCGGCGTACCGCAGCGTGCCCGGATCAACGCCGGGACATCCAATAGCCAGGTGACACCCATCGACGCCGCGTACAGCAGCGTGTGGCCCAACAATCGCTCGACGTCGAGATCCGGTCCGCCACAATCGCGGATCTCGGCGACGAACAAATCCAGCAACTCGTCGACATGGTCGTTCCACAGTTCGGTCTCGGCACCGGACATCGCTCCCCAGATGGCCATGCCCAGGTTCATCTGGCTGACGCAGCCCCAGTCCAGCAGACCGCACCGCAAACCATCGTCATCCCGCCAAAACCAGGCATTGTCGATGTTGGCATTCCAATGGCACAGCGCGATGTACTCGGTGTCGCCGGCCAGGTGGTGCGCGATCTCCTGTTGGAGCCGTGCGACGCGCGGCACCTCGACGCGCAGGCGCGCCAGGAAATTCGGGGAACCGATTTCAGCGGGCAGCATCTCCGGATGCGTCCGGGCGAAATCGGTGAGCTGGTTCAGTCGTCGTTCCAGCTTGTCCGGGGAGGCGGGTTTGCGTTCGCCGACCGTCGCGGCCTGCACATCCAACGGGAAGTGGGCGGTGAGGTGGGCCGGCAGCCGACCGGATCGGTGAGTGCCGGCCAGCCGGCCCAACGCGGTCAGCAGGGCCCGGTAGTGCTGCACGGGCTCGGGCATCTGGTAGTCGAGGCACTTGTGGTACTGAGGTTCGATTCCGTTGACGCCGAACGGGATTCGCTCCGTGATCAGGATTCCCGCGCCCGTCTGACGGTGATAGTCGCCGAACACAACGCCGGGCACCGCGATCGGAAACGCGGGCGCGAGCGACAGCGCCGCGAACCTGACCTCGGGTTCCATCTGGGTTTTTCCCAGGTCGCGGATCGGGTTGTCGAGATCCCGCGAGAACTTGACGAACAGTTCGGTGTGCAGACCCGCTGCGGGGCAAGCATATTCGACCGACAGCATGACCTTGCGGCCGGTGCTACCGCCCGCGACTTCCCGGAAGTCGACAATGCGCGTGACGGCGTTGTCTGCGGGTAGCGCGCCGTGAGTCCGAAACGCGTCGGTCAGAAACCTCGACCCGCCATCCCGAAGCGCCGCGGGGTCAATCGGAATCGCGACGCCGGACTGGTCGCCGACGACCCACTGCGAAGTCACGACTTACCAGGTCTGTTCGGCCGCACGGACCAGCATGTGATTGACGGCGACCCGTCGGTCGCGGGTCACCATGTACAGCACGGCGTCTGCGATGTCCTCGGACCGCAACTTGACCATGTCCGCGGTCTGTCGCTCGAAGGCCTCCCGCGATGTGTCCGAGAGGTGGGTGAAGATCTCGGTGTCGACGGTTCCCGGACCCACCACGCCGACCCGGACGCGCTGGCCGATGAGTTCTTGGCGGATGCCCTCACTGAAGGCATTGACGCCGAATTTGGTCAACGAATAGACCGCCGTGCCGGGGCGGGCCACCCAACCCGCGGTAGAGCTGATCGTGACGATGTCGGCAACGCCGCGCGGCGCGCTGGCCGCGCCGGCGATCAGATGGGGAAGCGCTGCGCGCGTGGCGTAGAGGACGCCGCGGATGTTGACGGACACCATATCGTCCCAATCCTGCAGGGGCGCCTCGGCCGCCGGGCCGGACTGCATCTGACCAGCATTGTTGACCAGGATGTCCAGGCGCCCGAATTCCGCGGCCGCGCGTTCGACCGCGGCCGACACCTGCTCGGCATCGGTCACGTCGACGGGCGCGATCAGTGCTGAACCGCCGGCGGAGTCGATCTCGGCCTTCAGCTCCGTCAGCCGGTCAGCACGACGGGCAAGCAAGGCCACCGACGCGCCCTGCGCGGCAAGCGCTTTCGCCGTTGCGGCGCCGATTCCGCTGCTGGCACCGGTTACCAGCGCCGCCGTGTGTGCCAACGTCGCCGTCATGTCCCGCCCGTCGGTCGTGATCCGGCCGCCTCAGCCGGCGAACCGGAGCCCAATATCTCGTGTAGAACGTAGTCGTTGTCCTCGCCCAAGTCCGGCGCACCACGCTCAATTCGCGCCGGCGCCCGCGCCATCCGCCACGAGGGCCCCAGCACTGGACGCTGGCCTTCGCGATGATCGGAGACGAACCGATACAACCCGCGGTCCCATAGGCGCTGATCGGCGATCACGTCCAACGCGGTCGCGCTCTTGGCGGCCGCAACGCCCGCCGCCCGCAGACGCTGGGCAAGCTGTTCGGCATCCTGGTCATGGGTGAACGACGCCAGGTCGGCATCGAGCGCCGCGGAGTGATCGCGGCGTTGCGCCATGGTTGCGTAGCGGGGATCACCGGCCGGTCCGGTCGCCCCGAGCACGTCACAAAGCGAACTCCATTCGGCGTCGTCGGCCACCGCCACGCTGATCCACGAATCATGCGCGCACGGGTAGCAGCCGTGCGGGCACATGTCGGGGTGGTTGTTGCCGTCGGGCCCGAGGCGCTCGCCGGTGAGGCTCTGTTCGAGCAGGCAGTCCCCGATCAGCGAGGAGAGCGTTTCCACGGCCGACACGTCCACGAATTGGCCCGCGCCTGTGGTTTCACGGTGCAGCAACGCCACCACCGCGGCATACGCGGCGGCCGCGCCGACGGTGGAGTCCCCGTAGCGCATGCTGGCGCCGAGCGGCGGCCCGCCGCGGTAACCGACCAGCGAAGCCATCCCGGCCAGCGCGGAAAAGCAAGGCGCGTAACCGGTTTGATGGCCAAGGGGTCCGTCGTTTCCCCACATCTTGATCGACACCGAAATGATGTCGGGCTTGATCGCCGTGAGCTGCGGGTACCCCAGGCCCTGCCGCTCCATCGCACCGGGACGCAGGTTGTTGATGACGATGTCGCTGCGGGCGATCAGGTCTTGCAATCGCGCCATGCCGTCCGCGGACTTGATGTCGAGGTCTACACTGAGGATCTCGGGATTGATGCTCAGGAAGTACGGTGCGTGATTGATGTCGGTGCCGCCGTACGCGCGCATCTCCTCGGGCAGTGCGGCGGTTTCGACCTTGATCACCTCGGCCCCCAGTAGCGCCAGCAGCTTGCCCGCGTATGGTCCCGCCCAGACCTTGGTCAACTCGACGACGCGAACTCCCTCGAGCGGACCGCCACGCGGATTTCCTGGTGGCTTGAGTTGTTCCGACTTCACCGCCGGCCGCGCACCGGGGCGGTTCAGGACCTCAGTGCTGTGTTGGCCGAGACTGGGTGCGGGGGAACGTATTACGACCGGTGATGCACTGAACGCGTATGGCACCGTCGGATACGACGCCGCGCCCAACACGGGGTGCCGCACGTCCTGAAAGAAACCGCGATGGCGGTACTGCGGCAACTCCCGCAGGTCGGCGGCGCCGTTGACCGGAACCAGTGGCACACCGATGCGCTGGGCCTGGTCGGCGGCGGCGTCCTTGTCCATGTCCCGGACCCAAGCGGCGAATCCCCGCTGAAAAGCGGCGACCTTCTCGGGCGTGACGGAGAATTCCAGCCAGTCGTCGTCGAACTCTTCGAGCCAATCCGGATGATCCATCAAGGCTTTGACCCCGAGCCAATGGGCACGGCTCGTCACGTACAGATAGACGAATCCGTCGGCGCACGGGAAAAACGATGCGGGCCCCTGTTGGTCGTAGTCGTCACGGGAACCTTCGGCCGGGACCTCGCCGGTGATCAACCGGCCCAGGATGCAGTCGGTGCGAGAAACCAGAACGGCGTGCTGCGAAACATCGATGACCTCACCCTGGCCCGTGTGCAAGAGCTTGAACATCGACGAAGCGACACACAGTGCCGCGTCCAAACCGGCCTCGTAGTCGGCGAGGAAGCGCCCGGGCCCCCGTAGCGGCGGTTGCGCGGGGTCGGCGTGGCTGGGAGTGTGGTATCCCCAGCCACTCGCGTGAAAGATGTTGATGCTCTTAGCATTTTGGAATTCGGACGCGGAGCCGTGGCCGAACGGAGTGATCGAGCAGAACACCACACTCGGATGCCGTTCGGCCAGGTCCGTGACGCGGTCCTCGATGACCGCGTCCGCGGTCGCGATGAGTTCGTGCAGGGCCTGCGATTCGGCGCCGGCGGCGTCCAGCACGACGGACTGTTTGTTGGTGTTGAGATATGCGAACAGCCCGCTGCCGTCGCGGCCCTCGGCCAGGATGGGCGCCATTGCCCGCGTCGCGCTGCCGGACCCCGGCGCCTCGACCTTGATCACCTCGGCGCCGAAGTCGGCCAACAGCTTCCCGCAATACTCCCCTGCGACGGATTCGGCTAGCTCGACGACCCTGAATCCGGTCAGCGCCGACATGCGAGCACTCCTAACGCGGTCAGGGCTTCTTTCGTCCGGAGCGGCTCAGGCGCCACTCCGGCGGGAAGTTCAGGTCGTTGTCCTTCACCACGTTGTTGAGGCCCTTTTGGAAGGTGCCCTCCGTGAGGTCGACCTCTTGCGCGTCGTTCTGGATCAACGGCAGCATGCCCTCGACCATGCCGGTGAGCAGGCTGCCGAAGTACTCGCCCTTGTGCTGCTTGTAGAGCTCCAGGAACGTCTTCTGCACCGCGACCGTGTCGGTCGGACGTGACTTCGAGCAGGCCATCGCGTATTTCTCCGTCTCGGCTTCCAGCTTGTCGCGGGGCACGACGCTGTTGACGAAGCCGCACTCGTACATCTCTTTCGCGCTGAACGGCCTTCCGGTGAACAGCATTTCGGAGAATTTACGCAGCCCCATCGTCTCGGCCCACCACCACAGCCGGGGACCCCAACCGACATAGCGGAAGGCCGGGTGCCCGAACAGGGCGTCGTCGGACGAGATCACCAAGTCGGCATCGCCGGCCTGGTAGAAGTGCCACCCGTAGCAGTAGCCCTTGGCCTCGATGATGCTGATCTTCCGAAGCTCTTGCAGCGGTCGGTTTCCGGCGCGGGCCTTGGCGTAGAAGTCGGTGACGGTGGACAGGTAGCGGTAGGAGCCACCGGGCGGGTACTTGACGTCGTCATCATTGATCGCGAGCTCGTGATGCAGCGGCAGGCCCGGGTTCTCCAGCATCGGACGCTGCTCGGGCAGGTCACCGCCACTACCGAAATCCTCGCCCTCGCCGCGGATCACGACGACCTTGACGTCGTCGTCCACGTTGCACTTGTGGATCAGGTCGGCGTAGTTCTGCCGCATGCCCAGCGTGGTCGAGTTGAGCTCCTCCGGACGGTTGAAGGTGATGTACGCGATCCGGTTCGTCTTATCCTTCTCGAACTTGATGTACTGCTCGGCTTCCTTCTTCAGCTTTTCGTAGTCGTATTCGGGCATGGTCTTCTCCACTTCGTTGTGCCTGATCTGATGTCGTTGTTGTATTTGAATAAGCTTTACTTGAGCAACGCACCCGCATCGACGGGTAGCGAAACGCCTGTGATGTAACGCGATTCGTCGGAGGCGAGGAAAAGAACGGCGTTGCTGATGTCCTTGGCCTCTACCCACGGCACGGGCAAGGTGTGCGTCTGCTGCGAGAACGGCGCGAAGTCTTCCGGGCCCGGATTCGCCAGGTCCGGCCGGAACAGCCGGTAGGTGATGTCGTTCATGGTCATGGGCGTGTTGACCTGGCTGGGGTGCACCGAGTTCACCCGGATGTTGTACTGGCCCAACTCGACCGCGAAACTGCGCATCAAACCGATCACGCCATGTTTGGCGGCGATGTAGTGGCCTGTGTAGGCCATGGCCTTGTGCGAACCGACCGAGCCGGTCAAGATGATGGAACCCCCGCGTTCGCCGGCGAGGATATGCGGCACACCGGCTTTCACGGTCTTCCAGACGCCGGACAGGTTCACGTCGATCATGTCCTGCCAGATTTGCTCGGGGATCTTGTGCAGTTTGTTGCCGAAGGTGCCGATGCCCGCGTTCCCGACGACGATGTCGAGGCGACCGAGTTGCTCGACCCCGCCGTCGACTGCAGCCTTGAGGGCATCGTAATCACGCACGTCGACCTGCGCGGTCACGATGCGGCGGTCGAGCGCCTTGACCAGGTCAGCCGTTTCGGCGAGATCGTCCGGGGTGGAATGCGGGTAGGCCATGTTGTCGATCGGTCCACAGATGTCGACAGCGATGATGTCGGCGCCCTCTTGTGCCAGGCGTACGGCATGGCTTCGACCCTGTCCCCGGGCGGCACCACTGATGAAGGCGACTTTGCCTTCCACCCGACCGGTCATCAGGGCACCAGAGCGGGCATGGATTCCCAGCCGCGGACTGTCGACGTCGGGCTGAGCTTGGCGTTGGCCAGGTCGACCTCCCACTCGGGGAACCGTTTCAGGATCTCCTCGAGGGCGACGCGGCCCTCGAGCCGCGCCAGCGCGGAGCCGAGGCAGAAGTGCGCCCCGACGCTGAACGTGAGGTGCGGACGCGCTGGGCGGTGGATGTTGAATTCGTCTGCGTCGGGACCGAATTGCCGGGGGTCACGGCACGCGGCCCCGATCAGCATCATCATCACGCTGCCCGCCGGCACCGTCTGGTCGTACAGGCTGACGTCTTGGGTCACATACCGGGATATGTGCGGCGCGGGGGGTTCGTAGCGCAACAGTTCCTCGATCGCCTGCGGGATCAGACCCGGATTCTCGGCAAGTTCACGTCGCTGATCGGGATGCTCGGCCAGAACCTTGGCCGACCACCCGATGAGCCGCGTAGTGGTCTCGTTGCCCGCACCGGCGACAACGTTGAGATAGACGAGAATCTCTTCACGGGTGAGCCGCCGGGTGACTCCCTTGTCGTCGACGAATTCGACGTTGAGCAGTTCGGTCATGATGTCGTCGGACGGGTTCTCGGCACGCCACTCGATGTAGGCCTCGAACATCTCGCCGACCGACAAGCCCTTGGTGTGGTCCATGGGCTTGCCCGCCTCGGTGCGCAGCTGGGCGTTGACATGGTCGCGGACGAATTCTTGATCGTCGTCGGGAATGCCGAGCAGCGCGCTGATGACTTTCATCGGCATCTGCGCACCTAGGTCGGTGACGAAGTCGAAGCGGCCCGTTCCGACGATCGGGTCCAGCGCCTGGACGCAGAACTCGCGGATCATGGGTTCGAGCGCGTTGATCTTGCGGGGCGTGAACATGCGCGACAGCAGCTTGCGGTGCACGTCATGGATCGGCGGGTCCTCGAAGATCAGCATTCCCGGCGGAATGTCCAGATTGGCCTTGATGAGTTCCAGAATCGCGCCCCTGGCCGAACTGAAGGTGACGTTGTCCACCAGCGCCTTGTTGACGTCCGCGAACCGGCTCACCGCATAGAAGTCGTATTCGGCGTTGTAGTAAAGCGGAGCCTCTTCGCGCAGACGCGCAAACATCGGATACGGGTCGGCGATCAGCCCGACATCGTATGGATCGAAACGAACATGGCTGTCGGTGCTCGCCGTCACGAAATCCCTCCTACCGCTGCCACTTCCCGGACCTCCGTACCGCCTGCGCAGCGCTAGCGCTGCCAGTCTGGCAGCGCTGGATCCGGTTCGGGCAATTTATACATTCTGCTTAATTGCGTGTCGTTGATGTGCGGGCGGGCTTTGCTGAAACGGCCCGCCAACGTGCGCTAACTCTATTCTCGTAGAGAACCATACGGCGAATGGTCTGGCAAGACCCCGTGCCGCCGGGTGTCGACGACGCATGCTCCGCTGATCATCTGGATGCCCTGGTGCGGCGCCGGGCCGCCGGCCGCAGATCGCCCGCATCGGTGAGTCGGCCCCGCTGCTGACTGTGCAGAATGCCGGCGGCGATGGCCGACAGGATCCAGTCGAGCTGCTCGGGACTGTCGACGACCCGGTCGCCGTGCGCGAAACGCTGCAGTAGTCCGTTGATGAAGGTGAGCGTGACATTGCTCAGATCTTCGACGACGGCCGGATCCAAGTCCGCGCCGTGCGGCATGAGCTGAACCAGGATTTCCCGGTGCAGCTTGGTGAATTCGTCCGTGGCCTGCTGCAGAATCGCGGCCAGGGCCGGGTCGCGGCCGGCCTGCATCGTCAGCTCGTATCTGGCCTTCGTCCGGGAAAACTGCGGCTCGCTTCCTGATCGAATGATCACCTGCGACAACCGCGACGGCGAGGGATTGTTTCCTCGACTGTCGGTGCTGTCGGCGACAGACTGCAGGTCGGCGAGGTCCAGCTCGACCAGCCGCTCTGCCACGGCCCGAAGCAGCGCCGAGCGGGTACGGAAGTAAAACGAGGTCGTGCCGTCGGGCACGTCGGCTTTGCGATCGACCTTGAGATGGCTCAATCCCTTGGCCCCGTCATCGGCCAACAGCTGAATTGCCGTATCGCAAAGGTCGCGTCGGCGCTCCGCGGGATTGGGCTTTCGTCGTTTGTCCATGAAGATCTAGGACCGAGACCTTACTCTACATTCGTAGTGTCGGCAAAGGGGGGCCACCAGGTTTCGATCCAGGAGGCTTTTCAGAGATAAGTCGGATCTCGGTGGCCGACGTCGCGAACGCGGGCTCTTTGGCCCCTAACGGCGAGACTATTCGTTCTACCTGGCGAAATTCGCCAGCGACACGCCGGTCAGGGCGTCATGGCAAATAGCGCCGTTCCTTTACCTTGAGCTGAAATATCCGATAGGAGATCGTGTCTGTGGGCAAACGCCGCCTCGACGGAATTTCGCGCCGCAAATTCTTGGCCAAGGCGGCTACCGCCGGGGGCACGGGTGCATTGCTCTCGATCGCCGGCCCGGTGATTGAGAAAGCCTATGGGGCGGGGCCGTGTTCGGGTCATTTGAACGACATCGAGCACTTCGTCTTGTTCATGCAGGAAAATCGGTCATTCGATCACTATTTCGGAACGCTGTCCGGCACCGATGGCTTCGACTCCGGTTCGCCGCTCTTCGCGCAGAGGGGCTGGAACCCGCAGACGCGAAAACTGGATCCCTCCGGGATCACGCTGCCCTACCGCTTCGATACCACCCGCGGCCCTCTCCACGACGGTGAATGCCTCAACGACCCCGACCACTCCTGGATAGGGCTGCACAATTCATGGAACGGCGGCGCCAACGACAACTGGCTGGCCGCACAAGCGCAGACCCGCTCGGTCGCTCACACCCCCACCGTCATGGGGTACTACACGCGCGAGGATATCCCGGTTCATTACATGCTGGCCGATGCATTCACCCTCTGCGACCGTTACTTCTGCTCGGTGCTGGGCCCGACGCTGCCCAACCGCTTGTACTGGCTGAGCGCAACCATCGACCCCGACGGCCAGTACGGCGGGCCGGAGTTGGAAAGCCCCGTGATCGATCCGATTCGGAAGTTCAGCTGGCGAACGATGCCGCAAAACCTGAGCGATGCCGGCATCAGCTGGAAGGTGTATCGCAACAAAACCCTTGGCGCTGTTGTTTCATCGCTGACCTTCGGCAACTTTGTGAACTATTTCAAACAGACACCCGCCCAGAACGCGGATTCCACGCGGTTCGGTCTCACGCCCACCTATCCCGCGAGTTTCGTCGCGGATGTCCTCGCCAATAAGCTGCCCCAAGTTTCCTGGGTCATTCCCAATGTCCTCGAGTGCGAGCACCCCGCAACCCTGCCGGCAGCCGGCGCTTTGGCACTGGTGAACATCATCAAGATCTTGATGTCGAATCCCGCGGTGTGGGAAAAGACCGCGCTGATCGTCAGCTATGACGAAAACGGCGGGTTCTTCGACCATGTCACCCCGCCCACGCCTCCCCCTGGCACTCCCGGCGAATTCATCAGTGTGCCGAATATCAACTCGGTGGCCGGGTCGGGCGGTATTCGCGGGCCGATCGGTTTGGGCTTTCGCGTCCCCTGTTTCGTCATTTCTCCATACAGCCGCGGCGGATTGATGGCGCACGGAACCTTCGACCACACTTCGCAGTTGCGATTGATCGAAACACGTTTCGGGGTACCGGTTCCCAACCTCACCCCGTGGCGACGAAGTGTCACGGGCGATATGACGTCGGCGTTCAATTTTGCGGCACCACCCGACTTGTCGCGGCCCAACCTGGATCATCCCGCGCTCGAAACGGTGCAGAAATTACCCCAGTGCATTCCCAATGTGGCGCTGGGCACCGTGGACCTCGGTATCCCGTATCCAGTACCGTACCCGCAGGCCATGCCCACCCAGGAAACGTCACCGACCCGCGCGGTCGCCAGCGGTATGTGCTGATGAGTAGCAAGGAGCGCACCGGTTTTCGTGATTGACAGCGTATTCGGACACACGGGCCGTCGTGTCGGGGGATTCATGGCCCGGCTTGCCCGGGTCAGTCTGCTTGCCGCGCTGGCCTGTAGCTGCCAGTCAGCGCCGCATCCCCCCGCACGTACCACTACGACAACCACCACCACCCCGCCGCCCACCACCACAACGACCGTCGCGCCGATACTGCGGATCCAGCCGTTGCCGGTGCGGCCGGTGACCAAAACGCAGCTGACGACTCCCGAAAAATGTCCGCAGACCGACCCCGCTCCCCCGGCAGCACCAAATGCCGGTCTCACCACGTGTGATATCGGGAGGACCACCAAATACACGTTGGGGCCCGAGGCAATGCAACTCGGGCTGATCAACGTGGAACCGCCGACGTCGCTGACGGCGGATTTCTTCGAGGTGACCCTGATCCTGGACCCGCCGTCGGCGGACGCGTGGGCTGCCTTCACCGCCGCGCATCTCAAGGACCACATGGCCTTCATCCGGGATGATCAAGTGTTGGAAGCGCCGATCATCGAAGAGCAGGTCACCTCCGGACGGATCGCATTGACCACCCAAACAGCTCAGGGAGCCGCGCAATTGGCTCAGCTGGCCGGCCGCGCCGGGTGACATGACCCCGAACTCCGACCGCCTCGGCATCGGCATGCTCAGCGTATTCGGCCTTCCACCCACCGAGTTGGTGCAGCTTGCCGCAGACCTTGGCTGCCAACATGTTTCGGTCACGGTGCAGGGAGTGCCGTTGGTGCCGCTCGGCTATCCACCCTTTTCGCTGAAAGACGACGCGGTGCTGAGGAATGATCTGCTCGCCGTGTTGGCCGACCGCGGCGTGACCATCTCACTCGGCGACGGGTTTCTGGTGCTGCCCGGCACCGACGTGCAGGCGCTGTCCGCGGACCTCGATGTGCTTGCCGAGCTGGGCGCTCCGCGAATCAACGTAGTCAGCCTCGACCCGGATCTTGCGCGCACATTCGACCAGTTCGCCGCCCTCACAGAGCTGGCCGCCGGACGAGGCATCGAGACGGTTGTCGAACCGGTGCCCGGGCTGACCGTCGCCGACCTACCCACCGCGCTGGCGGCCAGGGAACACGTTGGGAGACCGGACTTTCGACTGTTGATCGACACCATGCACCTGGTGCGGTCCGGTTCCGGACCCGCCGACGTCGCAACGCTGGAGCCCGACGAGATCGGCTACCTCCAACTCAACGACACCACGCTGCAACCACGGCTCGACAACTATATGGAAGAGGCCATGTTCGAACGCATGGTGCCCGGTACGGGCGAGCTTCCCCTTGCCGACATCCTTCGGGCACTTCCGGCCGATGTGGTGATCGAGATCGAGGTGCCAAGAAGGTCGTTGGCGCTAGACGGCGTCAGCCCGATCGATCGCCTACGCCCGTGCGTCGATGCCGCGCGGCGGTTGTTGTCCTGAGCGGCCCTACCCGCTGAGGGCGGTCTCTCGGACCACTTTGTGGACGAACCCGAGCTTGCGGACGACCGGCGGCGGAATCTGGAAGGGGTAGAGCGGGTTCTTGCCCATGGCGGTATTGACCCGATTAAAGAACAACGCCAACCACTTCCAGTCATCTAGCAGCTGTTCGACCGCCGCGTCTTCATACGACGCGAGCGGTGCGATGTCGCGCGGAAATGAGAAGCGAACCCTGTCGGCGTGCAAGACCAGTCCCGCTTCGCGGGAACTGTCGACGATATCGGTGATGTGCAGATAGTGCGCGAAGCACTCCGCGAAGTCCTCCCAGGGATGCATCGTCGCGTATTCGGAAATGTAGGAGTCGATCCAGTTGTCGGGGGCACCGAATTTGTAGTGCCGCGCGATCTCCCCCTGATAATCCGTACGCTCGTCGCCGAAGATTTCGCGGCACTCGTCGAGATAGCGCGCCGCCCCGGGGCCGGTCTCCACGAGGATGTTCTGGTAGTAGTGCCCGACCTCGTGGCGGAAATGGCCCAGCATGGTGCGGTAGGGCTCGCCGAGGTGCACACGCAGCGATTCCCGATGCGCGTCCAGCGACTCGACCAGATCGATGGTGATCACCCCGCCGGCATGCCCGATCACCACGCGCTCGCCGCTGCTGTAACTGGACAGCAGATCGAACGCGAGCCCTCCTTCTCGACGCCAGAACGGTTCGACGGGCAGCCCGATGTCGATGAGTTGATAGATCAACCGCCGCAGCGCAAACGCGGTCGATGCCAGCTTTTCCATCGCGATGGTGTCGTCCGCCTCGGGCTGACGACGGATCAGCGAATGGGCAAGACAGCGACCCTGCTCGCCGCCGAATTCCTGTTCTTCGGGAACCAACCAATTGCAGTCCAGAATATCCGACCTGGTGCACGCGATCCACGTTTGATCCTCGATGACAGCGCTGCCCGATGAGGTCGCGACCATGGTGCGACTCGGGACGTGTAATCCGAGCTCGGCCGAGCAAGTCGGGCAGTGCCGCGATTCGAATGGGGCGAAACCCCGGCACACGGGGCAGGCGAACGCGCGCATGGATTCAGCTCGGGTAGCGAAGCGGCAGACCGGCGGCGAGATAGATCGCGTCGATGACCCGCATGTTCTCGATGGCATCTTCCGGGGTCGTCTTGACCGGTTCGCCGCGCAGCACGGCTGCGACGAAAGCGTCGAGTTGATACGCGTAGGAGGCCCGGTGTCCGAAGCGCTCCACCCGTTTGCCGTTCGGCGATCGGACTGTGAGCTGATGAAAATACTTCGGCATCACCGGATTGAAGACGCGCATCTCCCCGGCTTCGCCGATCACTCGAGCGCTGATCTGCAGCAGCCGCGTCGACCACATCGAGCAACGCACCCGGCCGCCGTGGCCACCCTCGAACTGCAATTCGGCCGTCATCGCCCGGTCGATCTGCGGATCACGCAATTTCGCTTGGGCGGAAACGACTTCGGGCGTCGACCCCCCGAACGTGCGTGCCATATGGACCGCGTAGCAGCCGGCATCCATCGTCGCGCCGCCGGCGAGCGAATAGTTGTATCGGATGTCGGAGAACTTCGGCAGGGGGAAACACAGCGCGGCCTCAACACGCCTGAGCTTGCCCAGCTCACCGGAGGCAATGATCTCCTCGGCACGCAACGTCAGCGGGTGGTAGCGATAGTGGAAGGCTTCCATCACCACCCGGTCGGAATCCGCTGCCAGCTCGGCGATCTCACGGGCTTCGGCCGCGTTGGCGGTGAAGGGCTTCTCCCACAGCACGTGTTTACCGGCGGCCAGCGCCGCTCGGGTCCATCTGCCGTGCAACCCATTTGGCAGCGGATTGTAGATCGCGTCGATATCCGGGTCATCGATCAGCGATTCGTAACTATCGCGTACCGAGGCGATGCCGTGTTTGTCGGCATAAGCACGCGCACGCGAGGAGTCTCGCGCGGCCACCGCGGCAACCGTGACCGCGGCGTTCTCTTGGGCCGGGCTGATGAGCGCCGCCGGCGCGATGCGGGCGGCACCTAAAATGCCGATCCGCAACGGGTTTGGGTCTTGAGACTCAGTCATTGTGGTCACCAGGTTCTCGACGGGCGAACGGCGGCGCGTGCTCGGGTCTGACCCCGACGCCGATAAAGTAGGCCGGCACAGCCGATAGCCAGGGCAGCAGCTTCAACACAGTGAACAGCGCTGCCGGCGGGGTGGGGTCTGCACCGCGTAGCATCGGCCCGACCAGCCTGCGGTGTAACACCCTTTGGACCGCTTGGGTCACCGCCGTCGGAAACACCCGTCGGCGGCGGATCGCGGCCAATTCGCGGCCGGTGACCCGGTGTCGTCGGAGCGGTTCGG
>Ga0209112_10000063_pt1 | contig 15509 bp, 12 predicted proteins | sample TexAe_OM3H0_O3_FD_187947 | JGI IMG/M metagenome (GOLD analysis project Ga0209112, IMG submission 187947) | Forest soil microbial communities from Davy Crockett National Forest, Groveton, Texas, USA - Texas A ecozone_OM3H0_O3 (SPAdes) (version 2) | ecosystem: Environmental > Terrestrial > Soil >...
GCCGGCCAGAACCGCATACTCGGCTTCCAAAGCCGGCATGAACGCGTTCGCGCGAGCCCTGGCGCTCGAAGTCGATCGTGATGGCATCAGCGTCCACATCGTCACACCGGGCCCGGTGGAAACCGAGATGTTGCAAGACGTTCCCTTCGAGATGTACGCGATTGAGGTGTCCGATGTCGCGGAGGCGGTGGCCTGGCTGGACACCGTGCAGCCATCCGTCGACCTTCCGGAGATCCGGCTGTCCGCAGTGCAACGGGGCCCCTTCGCCCGGCCGCCCATCGTCCCCACTGAGGCGCGGCGGCGCGCGGCTACGGCGCGGGGAACGCCTTGATCACCGTCTCACCGAATTCGTGCAGCGACTCCGGGACGGCGAAGTCGGCGAACCACACGTAGAACCGCTCGACCCGCTGATCGGCCAAGCCGGAGAAATGGCTGATCAACTCGCCGGCATCGCCGCAAACCAGGCCCGATCCCAGATTGCCGAATCGCCGCGTGCTCACCTCGCGCACGGCGGCGGGATCGCTGCCCGATCGGACAAAGCCGACCATCTGCTGAACCGACAGCCGAGCCGACCCCGCGGCCGGGGCGAGCTTCGGCAATTTGTCGAGATGGTTCGCCGGCAGGTTCCACCAATCCGCGTAATTGCGAACGAGTTCCATCATTCGGCGGCCGGTGCCTCCCAGAACCAGCGGTATCGGATAAGACCTTCGCGGGGCTTGCGCCGCCGAGTCGGCCTGCGCGTCATCGCCCCAGTACTGCCTGAGCAGCGCCAGGTGCTGGTCGAGTTGTTCGACTCTGGCTACCGGATCTTGCTGGCCGACATCGAATCTGGTGAACTCCGCGGGCCAGGATCCCGCGCCGAGGCCCAAGTCGAACCTGCCGCCCGACGCGTCGGACAACGTGACGGCTTGTTTGGCGAGCACGGCGGGATGCCGAAACGCATCGCACAGGACGAGGTGCCCGATCCGTAGCCGCTCGGTCTTGGCCGCCACCCACGTGGCGATGCCCATTGCCTCCCAAATACTTTCGTCGGGCAGACCAGGTGCCTCGAGGTGATCGATGAACGCCATGCCGTCGAAGCCACTGGCCTCGGCCTGGACCGCCCGCTCCGCGATGTCGGCCGCTGACAACCGCACCTGCGGCAGGAACAGATACCACTCGGCCATGCGCCCACCTATGCGTCGGTTCTCGTGCGATTGCAACGGGTGCCCTAGTTTACTATCTTTATTATGTTAGGGGTCTTATGGATGTCGGACTGAACTCTGAGCAGCTGTCGCTGCGCAACACCGTGCGCGACATCTTACGCACCGAGTGCCCGCCCGATATGGCCCGGCGATCCCTCGATGACGTGAGCACGGATCCCGACCGCTGGCGCACGCTGTGGAAGACCGTCGTCGATCTCGGTTGGACGGAGCTTGCCTCCCCTGACTCCGACGATTACGGACCGGTCGAGCTGGCGCTGGTCCTCGAGGAATGCGGTGCCGCCATCGCGCCAATCCCGTTGCTTAGCAGCGTGGGTCTGGCCGCGGGGGCGCTGCGCGGCACTGGGCTTGACGCGGTGCTCACCGACATCGCCGGCGGCGTCGTCGCCACCCTGGCCGTCCACGGTGCGGGGTCCCGGCTGCCCGGGGCGCCGATGACGCTGAGTCAGGGCCGCCTGCGCGGCCGGGCAGCGGCAGTCCTCAATCTGTCGCGCGCGGAGTTGATCGTCACGCTGGCACGGTCCGACGACGGCGACATCCTGGCGGCGGTCGCCAGCTGTGGCAGCGGCGTCACGGTGCTGCCGACGGCCGGGTCCATCGATCCCGCCCAACCGGTGTCAGACGTCGAGGTCGACGTCGAGCCGCTGGCCACCGCGCGCGTCGACCTCGAATCGGCGTTGACGGCGCCATTGCTGGCGACGGCCGCCGACCTGGTCGGCGTGGCGGGCGCCGCGCTCACCCGCTCCGTCGAGCACGCGAAGTCGCGACACCAGTTCGGCAAGCCGATCGGTGCGTTCCAAGGCGTCAAGCACGCACTGGCCGACAACTACGTCGGCCTGGAACGCGCCCGCAGTCTCACCTATGCGGCAGCGGCGCGGCTGGCCGATCCCGCCACGCCGCCCGCAGACGCGTGGACCGCCGCCGCGCTTGCCAAGGCGGCGGCGGGCGACGCGGCGACCAATTGTGCGCGCACCGCGGTCCAGGTGCACGGCGCCCTCGGGCAGACCTGGGAGCACGACGCCCACCTCTATGTGCGGCATGCCTGGCAGGGCGCCGCGATGCTCGGAGACAGCCGCGCCCTGTACCACGAGGTCGGGCGCCGATCCTGCGGAGGCGCGGCATGAGTGCAGTGGTCGAGGAATTCGGCTCGTGGTTGTCGGAGTTTTTGCCCGACGACTATTACGAGAAGTACCGCCAGTACCGTTGGGACCTGTCGTTGCGGCGCGACTACCAACGGGCCGCCTTCGAGGCCGGGTGGATACAGCCGACCTGGCCCCGCGAGCACGGCGGCCGGTCGCTGGGCCTGCGCGACGCGATGGAGGTCCGGATCGAGGCGGCGATGCGGTCCGCGCCCAAGCTGCCCAACATCCAGGGTCCCGGTGTCGCCGCGCCCGGCATCCGCCAGTTCGGCACGCCCGAGCAGATCGAGCGGCTGCTCGTCCCGTTGCTGCGCGGCGACGAGTGGTGGGCGTTGGGCATGTCCGAGCCGGAAGCCGGATCGGATTTCGCCGGTCTGCGCACGCGTGCCGATCGGGATGGAGACGTATTCCGGGTCAACGGCCACAAGATCTGGACCACCCAAGCCCACGAATCGCGGTGGTGCACCCTCTATGCCCGAACCGATCCGGAGGCTCGGAAACACCGCGGCATCTCCTGCCTGATCCTCGATCTGCAATCACCCGGGGTCCGGATCGAGCCCATCCGGATGTCCTCGATCTCCGACGAAACGTTCTGCGAGGTCTTCCTCGACGACGTCGAGGTTCCCGCGGACAACCTGCTGGGACCACTCAACGGAGGCTGGAATGTCGCGTTGTCGTCGTTGCACCATGAACGCCAGATGATCTGGATCATGAACTGGGTCGAGATCATGCGCGGACTCGACTCTGTCCGCAACGCCGACACCGTGGCGCACAACGGGGACCTCTACACGGAATTCGGCTCGCTGCTCGCGGACGCCGAAGCGCTGCGGGCCACCGGTTACCGCGCCCTGGGCAACGAGCTGGCAGCACGTCCCAGCCCGGAGGCCGACATCATGAAGTTACTCGGATCGGTTACCTTGCAACGTGTTTGGGAACTGAGCGCCGCCGCTGCCGGCCCCCATTCAGCCGGCGACCCGGATCTGCTGTTCGAACGTCAGGACGCGTTGGCCGCGACCATCTACGGCGGAACGTCGGAAGTGCAGCGCAACATCATCGCCGAGCGGCTGCTCGGGTTGCCGAAGGGATGACGAACATGGACTACGACCTCGGCGACGACGCCGGACAATTACGAAATCACCTGCGCGAGCTGGTTTCCAACCACATCCCCGCCGACTTCCTCGGCGCCTGCACCGAAAACCCGCAGGATCTGGCCACCACTGAGACGTTCTGCAAACTGCTTGCCACCGAAGGGCTGCTGGCGCTGGCGTGGCCGAAAGAGCATGGCGGCGGCGGCGGTTCGGTCTGGCAGCAGACGGTGTTGCGCGAGGAGATGTGGGCTCAGCACGAGCCACGCGGCCCGCAATACATGGGGATCAACTGGGTCGGCCCGGCCCTCATGCGCTACGGGACTGACGAGCAGAAGGCCAAGCATCTGGCCGCGATCGCGGCTGGGGACGTGATCTGGTGCCAGGGGTTTTCCGAGCCGGAGGCCGGGACCGATCTGGTCTCATTGCGCACCCGCGCCGTGCCGGACGGCGACGGTTGGCGTATCACCGGCCAGAAGGTGTGGACGTCGTACGCCCTGATGGCATCCTGGTGCGTCCTGGCCGCGTGCACCGACACCGAGGCCCCAAAGAACAAGCGGCTCACCCTTTTTCTGATTCCGATGGACCGGGCCGGCTTCACCGTCCGGCCCATCCCGTCGATGCTGGGACCGCACCACCTCAACGAGATGTTCCTCGATGATGTGCAGGCGTTCCCCGGCGACGTCCTCGGTGAGGTCGGGGACGGGTGGCGGGTGATGCGCGAAGCCCTGGCCTTCGAACGGGTGGGCATCGCGCGGTACGCCCGGTGTGAGTCGCTGCTCGAACGGATGCGCGCGCAGCTCGGTGACGAGTGGGATGAGCTGCCCGAGACGATTCGCACCCGCTGGGTTCGGGCGCTGGTCGACCTACGGGTGGCGCGATTGCTGGCCTATCGGGCGGTGTCCCTCCAGGACGATCCGGCGGCGGGCGCGGCCGCCAGTGCCGCCCGCATCATCACCACGACGTGCGATCAGCTGGTCGCCGAGCTGCTGTTCGACGTGCTGGGCCCGACCGCACTGGACAGCGGCGCGTCCGCGGCACTGCACGGCGCGATCGAAGACCATTGGCGTTACGCACAAGCAGCCACCGTGGCATCGGGCACCATCGAGGTGCAGCGCATGCTGGTGGCCCGAGACGTGTTGGGAGAGCACCGGTGAAAACCGATCTACCACAAGACATCAGTGACTTCGCCGCGGTCGCTGCCAAACGGCTCTCCCGGCTGGGCGGCCCACCGGCCGCGCTGCGTGCCGAGGCCGACGACGCGATCCGGGAGTCCGCCCGTGCCGCCCTGAGCGAGGTCGGTGCGTTCGAACTTGACGTCCGGATTGCGGCCGATGACGTGCTGGCCGCGGCGGTGCTCTGCCAGGCCGCCGGCGCGACGGCGCTGCCTTACCCGCTCGTCGAGGAGCTGCTGGCGATCGACGGCGCGCGACTGGCGCTGGTGAATCCGAAGGCAGCACGCATCGACCACGGCGATCTGTCCGGCGACTGGATCGCCGCGGACCTGGACGGCAACCGCTACCGCGCGACGCCCGCGTCGCGAACGAACGCGAAGTTGGGGCCGTTTTTAGTCCCGGCCGCTCTGAGCGCACCCGATGGAACCGTTCCGGCCGCGGACGTTAACCTTCATCTCGTGCTGGGATCATGGCGGATTCTGGGGGCGATGCAGCAGTCGCTGCGGATCGTCAGCGACCATGTGCGCGCGCGCATTCAGTTCGGCAAGCCGCTGGCCGACTTTCAGGCCGTCAGGTTCGCAATCGCCGATGCCGCCGTCGCGGTGCGCGGGCTTCACGAACTCGCCAAGTTCACCATCTCACGTCCGGAATCGGCGGCATTGCAGGTGCGTTCCTCCGACGCACTCGTGCTCCGGCTCAAGGCGGCCGACACCGCGCGGCAAGTGCTGCGCACCTCGCATCAACTTCTGGGCGCCCTCGGTTTCTGCGACGAGTCCGATGTCAGCGTGCTCGACCGGCACACCCAGCCGTTGATCCGGTTGCCGCTGGGCGCCGAGGCGCTTGCGCTGCGCCTCGTACCCGCCGTCCCGGACGGCTCACTGGAGACATTGTTCAGTGGGCCGGTATCGGCGTGAGGCGCAGGTGAGCACCGAACGCATCGCGGCCGAAGTGGCGGCCAATCCTTTCGCGGACGGAATTCCCTTCTGCACCAAGCTTCAACAGCTTGCCGAACAGCGCCCGGACGATACGGCCGTCACGGTCGTCGCACTGGACGGCTCCGCAACCTCGCTGACCTTCGGTGAACTCGATGCCCGTGCCAACCAGTGGGGGCGTGCACTAGCCGGTGTCGGTGCCGAGACGGGTTCTTATGTCGCACTGGCGATCCCGAATTCGGTGCACCTGGTGCTGGCCACGCTGGGGTGCTGGAAGATCGGCGCAGTCCCCATACCGATGCATTGGGACCTCCCCGAATGGGAACGGGACCGGGTCCGCGCGGTCATCGAACCCGCCGTGGTCGTCGACGAGAAGAGCCGCTGGGAGTTGGACGCGCGCGCGACCGGTGAATCCGAAAGCCCGCTGCCCACAGCCGTTTCGCCCACGGCTAACGGAATCTGCAGCAGCGGTTCGACCGGCGTGCCCAAGGTGATTCTCAACCTGGCGCCGTCGCTCTGGATCCCTCAGCAAGGCGAACCGTTCATGTCGAACTGGGCTCCGGTGGCCCAGCCCCAGACGATCATGGTGCCCGCGCCGATGTATCACACCAACGGCTTCGCGACCTTCCTCATGCTGCTGGCCGGCGACCATCTGGTGATACTCGAAAAGTTCGACGCAGCACTGGTTTTGGACGTGATCGAACGCTATCGGATCACCAACTTCACGGCCACGCCCACCATGCTGTCACGCATCGCCGCCCGGCCGGACGTCCGGCAACGCGACCTGTCCAGCATCGTGTTCATCCTGCACGGCGCCGCGGTGATGCCGCCACCGCTCCTGCACACCTGGTTCGAGCTACTGAGCCCCGAACAGATCCTGGCCGCCTACGGCATGACCGAGAACCTCGGGCTCACGGCGTTGCGCGGCGACGAGTGGCTGGCGCATCCGGGCAGCGTCGGGCGCGGATTCCGCGATACCGAGATCCGGATTCTGGACGCCGAGCAACGACCGCTCGGCCCCGGCGAGGACGGCGATATATACCTGCGCGCACCCATGAGCGCCGGATACCGCTACCTGGGCGGGGCTCCGCCGCTCCCGTCGACCGACGACGGCTTCCGCTCCGCGGGCGACATCGGTCACCTGGACGAGGACGGCTACCTCTACATCGTCGACCGCCGCGTCGACATGATCGTCTCCGGCGGCGCCAACGTCTTTCCCGCGGAAGTCGAGTCCGCGCTCTCGGGGCATCCGGGCATCGCCGACGTCGTGGTCATCGGACTCGCCGACCCTCGTTGGGGCCGCCGGGTGCACGCGGTGGTGCAGCTCGCCAACACCGATGGCGCCGACCCGCTGACCGAACAGCAGGTGATCGATTACGCCAAGGGGCGCCTGGCCCCCTACAAGGCGCCCAAGACCGTCGAGTTCGTCGACGCGATCCCCCGCACCGCGGCAACCAAGGTCAATCGCTCCGCGATGATCGCCGCCAGGGGCGGCTGACCAAACCTCAGGTGCAAAGGGTGGGGGCGTCGCACACATTGCCGGGGCAATAGGCCGAGTGTGCTGCGTTCGTCAGGGTCCCGGCGTCCAACAATGTGACACCCTTCGCGTCCAGGTTGGCATGGATTTCGTCGGCAATCTGTTGTGGCGACCAACCCCAGGTGAGGTCGTAGCAGACGAGGTGCGCCTCCCCGATGAGTGCCTCTTCGGTCTTGGCCGGCCACGTGAAGCCGGCGGCGTGTAGTTGCGCGAAGTATGCGTCGTCTTGGGGACTGGCGGTCGCAACCGGCGCGCTAGCAACCAGGGCGGCGCCGGCCATCACGGGGATGGTCAGCCCAGCCAGCCAACGGGGTGAGGGCATTTGCTGCGCTTCCTTTCAATTTGGCGTCGACGATGGAACACAGTCTGCGGGTCCGTACGCGTACAGGTACGGGGAATAGCGAAAAGCGCTCGGAAGCCAGTCGATAACTCGCGGCATCGACGCCCTTCGGTCCGCCACTTCGAAATCAGATTCTCGGCATTTTCTGCCCCGAGGCGTGAGCTCCGCCGTCCTGTTTCGCGAATAAGCCGAAAGGCACGGTAACCTCATTCTCAAATGCAGGAACCGCGCGATGGAAGGGCGAAGCGCTGATGGCCGACCCCAATAACGACGTTGCGGTAACGCGCGGCGACCGTTTCATCAAAACCGCCGTTGAGATATTGGGTGAAACGGGACGCACCGACTTCACCGTGCAGGAGGTCGTGGCGCGCTCCAAGACTTCACTGCGAGCCTTTTATCAGCACTTCAGCAGTAAGGATGAATTGCTGCTGGCCCTGTTCGACAGAACCATCGCCCAATCGGTGGAGGCCTGGCGCGCCGAAACGATGGGACTGGATAGCACCGCGGCGCTGAAATTGGTGATCGACCGCATCAGCCAACAACCAGAATCGAGTACCCAAGACAGCCTCAATCGAGCGTTGACGCTATACAACCAGCACTTGGCCGAGACCCGTCCCCGCGAATACGCCCGAGTGCTCTCGCCCCTGCACCGGCTGATTCGCGACATCGTCGGGCAGGGCATCACCGAGGGGGTCTTCAACCCCGGGCTGGACGTCGGCGCGGCGGCGGCAATCGTCATGCAAACCGTGATGGGCGCGCAGCGATTGCATTGGCTGGGCGCCGAATTGAACGGAACGCCAGTCGACACCGGCCAGCTGTATGACTTCTGCAGCCGAGCCCTCGGTATCCGCGACACCGATGACGAGTCGGAGGCCACGCCGACGCTGGCCGAGATCTTCGCCCAGATCGGGTTGCGTCCGGGCGCCCGCGACGGCGAGTTCGCGATGACGCTCCCGGTGAGCCCCTCCGTGGTGAACACATCCGGCGCGCTGCAGGGTGGCCTGATCGCCACGCTCGTCGATGTGGCGGGCGGATACCTGGGGCTGGGCCACCTGGAGCAGGGCACCACGATGACGACCACCGACCTGTTCGTCCGCTATCTGCGGCCGATCCGGCAGGGCACGGCGCTCGCGGTGCCCCGGATGCTGCGAGCCGGCCGGCGGGCCATGGTCATGCAGGTCGACATCTACGGCGACGACGACGGGGAGCTTGCCGCGACGGCGACCCTGAACTTCGCCGTCATCAACGGGCCGACGCCTACCGGCCTCGACCTGGGCTAGTGGCGCCCGGCTTCGCCGCGCTTGCGACCGCGATCGCGACGGGGGCTAGGCCACTACATCTGGCTGCCCAAAAGTGGTAACGTCATTACCACAGATAGAGAACCCAGACTTCGCCCAAGGAGATCGCCATGCCCTCTCGCGAGCTTTCCTTCCCCGTGTTCGACGCCGACAACCACATGTACGAGCCGCAGGAGGCGCTGACCAAGTTCCTTCCGGACAACCGTAAAAACGTTATCGACTACGTGCAGGTCCGCGGCCGCACCAAGATCGTGGTGCGCGGACACATCAGCGAGTACATCCCGAACCCGACGTTCGAGAAGGTCGCCAAGCCCGGCGCCCAGGAGGACTACTTCCGCAACGGCGCGCAGGGCAAGAGCTACCGCGAGATCCTCGGTGAGCCGATGAAGGCGATTCCCGCGTTCCGTGAGCCCGCACCGCGGTTGGAGGTCATGGACGAGCTGGGGATCGACTACGCGCTCATGTTCCCGACCCTGGCCAGCCTGGTAGAGGAGCGCATGAAGGACGACCCGGAGATGACCCATGACGTCATCCACGCGCTCAACGAGTGGATGTACGAGACCTGGACGTTCAACTACTCCGATCGCATCTTCGCCACCCCGGTCATCACCCTGCCGATCGTCGACCGCGCGCTCGAGGAGCTGCAGTGGTGCCTGGAACGCGGCGCCCGCACCGTGCTCGTGCGCCCAGCCCCGGTACCCGGCTTCCGCGGCAGCCGGTCCTTCGGGCTCGAGGAGTTCGACCCGTTCTGGCAGGCCTGCATCAAGGCCGAGATCCCGGTCTCGATGCACGCCTCCGACAGCGGTTACTCCGAGTTCGCCAATGTCTGGGAGCCCGGCGACGAGTTCCTGCCGTTCAAGCCGACCGCTTTCCGCAGCTTCGCGATGGGCCATCGCCCAATCCTGGACGCGATGGGAGCGCTGGTGTGCCACGGCGCGCTGTCCCGCAACCCCGAGCTGCGGATCCTGTCGATCGAAAACGGCGCCGACTGGGTGCCCGACCTGTTCAAGGGCCTCAAGGGCGTCTACAAGAAGATGCCGCAGTCGTTCAGTGAGGACCCGATCGAGGCGTTCAAGCGGTGCGTCTACATCACCCCGTTCTGGGAGGACCGGTTCGCCGAGATCGTGAACATGGTGGGTACCGACCGGGTGATGTTCGGATCCGACTGGCCGCATCCCGAGGGCCTGAAGGACCCGATCAGCTTCGTCGACGAGCTCACCGGCTTCTCCGAAGACGACATCGCCAAGATCATGGGCGGCAACCTGATGCAGCTCATGAAGGTTTCGAAGCCGGCCAAGAAACCGGTCTCGGCCTGATCGGTCGCAGTGCCGCCTCCCGGTGAGTTATTTTATGGTTCACCGGGATTCGGCAGGCTGAGCGGTTTGGCATACGCGAACAACGAGATCGGCGGCGGGTCCCCCCAGTAAGCCTGCGACGCTTGAGGTTCGCTTCCTCGCATTCACGGACCAGCGCCCGTCCGAAAGGCTGCCGTGGATTGCAGCCCGTCGTACCGACGAAGCCGCCTGTGCGCCCATTAATTTGAATGTATTCGCCAGTCCGCGCAGGGCGCACCGGCCGACACGGAGCTGACCGTTTAGTAACCGTTGCCGAAAGCACCGCTTCCCGTTGATAATCTGATCCACAACGTGTGCTGATTAGGTCAACCCGTTTGACCTGGTTTTCGACTCGGTCCCGCATGCAGGTCGGTCGAAGGCCCTTTAGGAGGGACGGCCAGATGGTGGCCGAAAAGGACTGGGACGAAGCAGTGGGCGCGGCCGAGGACGTGCGCCGCATCTTCGAAAGCGTGCCCGCGGCGCTGATCGGCTTGGAGGGGCCCGACCACCGATTTATCGCGGTCAACGCTGCTTACCGTCCTTTGAGTCCGACGTCTGATCCCATCGGGATGCTCGCGCGGGAGGTCTACCCCGAACTGGGCAGCCAGCAGATCTTCGAGATGCTCGACCGGGTTTACCAAACCGGTGATTCACAGACCGGGGCGGAATGGCGGCTGCAAGCCGACTACGACGGCACGGGGGTCCAGGAGCGATTCTTCGACTTCCTCGTGACCCCGCGCCGACGCGAAGACGGCGAGATCGAAGGCGTTCAGATCATCTTTGACGACGTCACGGAACGAGTGCGGGCACGGCTGGCCGCCGAGGCGCGCATGGAGGAACTGTCCGAGCGGTATCGCAACGTGCGCGATTCGGCCACCGTGATGCAGCAGGCGTTGTTGGCACCGTCGGTGCCCGTCATTCCCGGCGCCGACGTCACCGCCGAGTATCTTGTCGCTGCAGAGGACACCGCGGCCGGTGGCGACTGGTTTGATGCGATACCCCGCGGGGATCGGCTCGTGCTCATCGTCGGCGATGTGGTCGGTCATGGTGTCGAAGCCGCCGCGGTGATGTCGCAGTTGCGCACCGCGCTGCGTATGCAGATCCTGGCGGGACATTCGATCACCGAAGCACTCGCGGCGGTCGACAGCTTCCACGAGCACGTGCCCGGCTCGAATTCGGCCACGATATGCATCGGCTCGCTGGAATTCGCCACGGGCGAGTTCCAATACTGCACGGCCGGACACCCGCCACCGCTGTTGGTCAGCGCCGACGCGGGCTCGCGTTACGTAGAACCGTCCGGTGCGGGCCCCCTGGGCAGCGGGACCGGTTTTCCGGTCCGCACCGAACTCGTCGGCGTGGGTGACGTGATCCTGCTCTACACCGACGGCTTGATCGAACGGCCCGGTCGGCCGCTGGTGGCCAGCACCGCCGAATTCGCCGAGATGGCCGCGAACATCGCCGGTGGGCAGAGCGGCTTCGTGATCGGGTCGTCATTGCGCCCCGTCGACCGAATCTGTTCGGACACACTGGAATTATTACTGCGCTCGACCGGCTACAACGACGACGTCACACTGCTTGCTGCGCAAGTTCGCACGCCACCGCCCGCGCTGGACATGGAGCTGGATGCGACGATTCACGCCGCCCGCGCCGCACGCGCCCGCCTGCGTGAGTGGCTGGCAGACATCGGTGCCGACGCGGACGATATCTCCGACGTTGTGCACGCGGTGTCTGAATTCGTCGAGAACGCGGTCGAACACGGGTATGCGAATCAGGCCTCCGGCACCGTTGTCCTCGAAGCGTCGCTTTCCGGCGACGGCAATCTGAACGCCTCGGTCACAGATCATGGCCGCTGGAAGGATTACCGCGAAGGCGAGAAGGGCCGCGGGCGGGGGCTGGCCATGGCCGAAGCCCTGGTGTCCCGGGCGCATATCACGCGGGGAGCCGACGGAACGACGGCCACCCTGACGCATCGCCTTTCGCGACCCGCGAACTTCGTCACCAACACGCTGGTCAGCCGAGTGGCTCAGCAACGGGCGGTCAACTCCGAATTCGTCTTTACCGTCATCGAACCCGGACGCATCGTGGTCAGCGGCGATGTCGACTCCGACACCGCATCCACCCTGGATCGTCAAATCGCGGTCGAAAGTCGTTCCGGCATAGCACCGTTGACGATCGACCTCAGCGCCGTCACCCACCTGGGATCGGCGGGGGTCAGCGCGCTGGCGGCTGCGCGCGATCGGGCCCGCCGACACGGCAGCGAATATGTTCTGGTGGCCCCGCCGGCGAGCCCGGCGCACCACGTCTTGTCACTGGTACAGATTCCGGTTGTCAGCGGCCTCGCCGAGAACGTCGTCGCCGAGGGCTAGGCCGGGTCGGATCGCCGGCCGTGCCGCACTTGGTTGAACGGTACTCCGCGGTCGGCTGCGTATTCCCGCGGGAATCCCAGCACCCGCTCGCCGATGACGTTGCGGGCCATCTCCGTCGTGCCGCCGCCGATGGCGACTGTCTGCCGTGCCAGGTATCGCAGCCCTGTCTGCAGGCCCGCGCCGGGTTCCCCGACCACACCGGCGGCTCCCGCGATCGCCAAGGCGGTATCCACGTCCAGAGTCACTGTCTCGGAGTGGAACAGCCGGATGAGCGTTCCGGCCGCCGGCGATAGCGCCCCGTCTCGGACGCTGGTGTACACGTGCGCGATCAATTGCTCTGCGACAGCGCGGTGTACGAGTACCCGGCCGGCCATCTGCCGCACGCGTTCGTTGGCGGCCTGGCCCGTTTGTTCGGTAAGCGCAACGTAATCAACGGGATTCGCGTTGCCGCCCTCGCTGCCGCTACCGCTGGCGAACTCCGAACCAAGGCCTACCGCGCGGCGTTCGTGGTAGAGCTGACGCGATGCCACGGCCCAGCCGCCGTTGACCTCACCGACAACGGCGTCGTCACCGACGTCGACCCCGTCGAGAAACTCCTCGCAAAACTCTTTCGAGCCGCTGAGCATGGTGATGTGGCGCAACGTGATTCCCGGATGATGGATGGGCACCAAGAACATCGTCAGGCCTTCGTGCTTGGGCACGTCCCAGTTGGTGCGCGCCAAGCACAATCCATAGTCCGCCGCGAACGCGCTGGTGCTCCACGTCTTGGCGCCGTTGATCACCCATCGGTCGCCTTGCCGTTCAGCACGGGTGAGGACGCCGGCGAGATCGGATCCCCCGCTGGGTTCGCTCAATAGCTGCACCAGCACCTCATCGCCGCGCAGTGCCGCGGCGATGTGCTGCTTCTTCTGGTCTTCGGTGCCGGTGTCGAGCAGCGTGGCGCAGCAGATGGTGAACGTGGGGACGTTGAGAATCAACGGCATCTCATAGGACAGGCTCTCCGCGTCGAAAGCCCTCTGGTACTCGTAATCCAGACCGAGTCCTCCGTACTCCCGGGGAAAGCAGATACCCGCGAATCCCCCCTCGTACAAACGCTTTTGCAGTTCGCGGGCCCGCAGCCACGAGCGCTCGTCATCGCGCGCCGCGGGCGGCGGGCACTCGGGATCGATGGCGGGCATGTTGTCCGCCAACCACGCCCTGGCCCGGGCGGCGAACTCGGAAACGGATTCGGTCGGCGTCATGGGGTTGAACGCCCCGCTTTCTCGTACTCGTACACGCGCAGGTTGTGTTCCTCCGGAGTCCCGAACATGGACCGGTACAACGTGACCCGCCGCAGGTACAGGTGCAGGTCGTGCTCCCAGGTGACGCCGATGCCGCCATGCATCTGCACACATGCCTGAACGATCTGGCCGGCCATCTCGCTCACGTAGGACTTGGCGATGCTGGCCGACAGGCCCGCCGCGGGCGAGCCGCCGGCAACGTCGGCGACCGCCGCCGAGGTTGTAGCGCGGCAGGCCTCCAGCCACAGCTTCATGTCGGCAAACCGGTGTTTGAGGGCTTGGTAGGACGCCAGTGGGCGGCCGAAGGTGTGCCGGTCCAACGCCCATTGGGCGGTGAGGTCGAACACCGTCTGCAACACACCGACCACCTCGGCGCATTGCAACACCTGCGCGATCTGGCTCTGCCGCTCGATCAGCGCGACGGTCTCGGCGGCGGTGCCGACCGCGGCGGAACGGTCCACGACGACACCGTCGAAATGCACTCGCGCGTATTGCTTGACCAGGTCCACCGACTGCTGGGGCTGCACCGTGACGCCCGCCGCATCCGTCGGGACCAGAAACTGGCGAACCTCGTCATCGCACTGCGCCACCACCAGCAGCACCGCACTCTGGGCGCCCGCCTCGACGCGATCCTTGGTCCCGTCGATCCGGTAGCCGGAGTCGGTCGGCACGGCCGTCACCGACGGATTCAGCGGCGCCCAGCCTTGACCCGGTTCGCACACCGCCCAGGACCCCACTTGCTCGCCCGACATCAACGCCTCGACGGTGTCAGCGTGCGCCTGCCGGCCTGCGCACCCGACGAGCGCCGTCAGCACGACGCTGACCGGATACAACGGTCCGGGCGCCACCGTTTTGCCGAGTTGCTCTGCGACCGTGGCCAGATCCGAAAGGCCGCTGTCCGACACGCTGCCGCCGCCGAGCTCCTCGGGGACGAGCAGGCTCGTCCAGCCGAGCTCCGCGGCGCGCTGCCACCACGCCGGATCGAACGAGACACCCGCGGCGTGCAGTTCGCGCACGCGGCGCAGCGGCGCTTCCTTGTCCAGGAAGGCTTGGGTTGTCGAGGTGAAAAGCGTCTTTTCGGGAGAGTCGAGTGTGGTCATGCTGCCGACGGGATCCTTTGTGGCATTCGATTGCTGCGCTACATGGACGGGAAACTATTTCGCCGTTTGATCGTCCGGCTGATCGGTTCTCGTCGGAGTTCGCTGGCGACTTTAGATGGTAGCAATGCGCACTACGGTAAGAGATACCGGAGTGCAGTCGATAGTGATCGGCGCTCACCCGCTACATGGCGAACACGCGGCGCAGCGACCGTGCATGCAGAGCCCGGTTCTCTTGAGAGACATCCCAATCGGGAACCAACGTGTCGAATCCATTGAAAGCCGCTGCGATGACGTGCAATTCGGTATGCACGTAGGCGTGCAACAGTCTGTTCGCGTAGTCGATGGCCTCGTCGCGGCACGGGTCGATCTCCGAGCAGCTGATGAAGGTGGGCGGCAGACCCTCGAGGTTGGCGCGGTGCGCGGGCACGTGTTGACCGCTGGCGCTGGCGTGGCCCAGGTAGTGGTTCCACGCCCGGCTCACCGCGGGGCCGTTGAGGCCGGGCGTGCGCTGAAACTCGCGCCGCGACTGGGTAGCGTCGGAGTCGAGCATCGGCTGGTGCAGGATCTGCACCAAGATCTGTGGACCTTCGTCGTCGAACATGCGCTGGGTCAGGCCCGCAACCAGTGCGGCACCGGCATCGCGACCCATCACCGCGATGCGACTGACGTCAACGTTCAGTTCGGTGCAGTTCCGGATGGCGTAGTAAAAACCCGCCTCGAC
>Ga0209112_10000064_pt1 | contig 15459 bp, 15 predicted proteins | sample TexAe_OM3H0_O3_FD_187947 | JGI IMG/M metagenome (GOLD analysis project Ga0209112, IMG submission 187947) | Forest soil microbial communities from Davy Crockett National Forest, Groveton, Texas, USA - Texas A ecozone_OM3H0_O3 (SPAdes) (version 2) | ecosystem: Environmental > Terrestrial > Soil >...
TAGCCGGACGCGTTGTACCAGTTGATGGACACGGCGACGTTGCCGTAGCCGGTCGGCGAGTAGACCAGGCCGGTGGCGTTGTAGTTCTGGAGCGGCACGACGGCGGCCGACGCCCCGGACTGGATGAATGCCTGACTGGAGACGCCGTCGGGCGTGAGCAGCCCCGAGGTGGGCGCGCCCTGGTAGGTGACAGCGCTCGACAGGGCGCCGGTGCCGCCGAACGCCTGCCAGGGAGCGAACACGCCGACGAAGTTCGCGTTCGGCGTGATGATGCCGGTCTGCGTGGCGAGGGTCGCCACCTCGCAGGCGAGCGGGTTGTGGCGGGGCTGCGGATCGGCGCCTTCGAAGTTGATGGCGGCGCCGAGGGAAGCGGATTCGAGCGCGTTGGTGGTGATGCTGTCGACGCCGTTGGAGTAGAGGCCGTTGAGGTTCTGACTGGCCTGCCCGTTGGTGTTGACGGTGAGGGAGCCTTGGCCGGACGGGGTGACGACGGTCTGGTTCTGCAGGTACTGGAAGTCGTTGGCCCACTGCGTGCCGGCCTCGAGGTCGGCTGCGTTGATGGTGAAGGCGGGGCTCGGGTTCTGTCGCAGTGTGGAGGGCTGCAGGGTGATGCGGCCTTGCCGGTCGACAAACAGGGGCATGTTCTCGGTGTGCGCGGCGGTCTGCATCGCTGTCAGCGGCTGCGTTCCAGAGAGCTGCTGCGTTCCGGCCGGGTGCGCGGTCTCGGCCGGGATGTTGAAGAACGCAGAGACAGCCGGGGTGACGTCGAACGCGGGCAGGTTCGTGTTGGGCTGCAGGAACTCCACCAGAGGCGCGGGCACGCCCGCATAGGAGCCGAGGCGAATGACGCGCCGGCCGCAGGATTCGGGAACCGCGTACGCGGCGTTCGAGGACTGCCACATGCCCGCGGCCGCCTGGTAGGAGCCGTACAGGTCGGGGTTGAGGGTGGCGTTCGGGAAGATGTGCACGACGACGTCGGAGATCGCCCCGGTGAAGAAGGCCAGGTTGTTGATCGTCGCATCGCCGTTCCAACCCTCGGCGGCGCCGATCAGCATGCGCGTGCATGTGGCCTGCGGGCAGAACCCGGTGGCCGCGCTGGTGGCCTGCTGGCCGCCGCCGACCTCAACGCCGTCGATGTACGCGATGACGAAAGCTGATCCCTGTACCCGGCTGGCCGGGGTCTGGAACTTGATCGAGATCTCATGCCATGTGCCGTCGTTCAGCGGATAGCTGCCCGGAGCCAGGTTGCCGGTGCTCGAGTAGTTGAAGATCGCTGATCCGGCGCCGGAGATCGGGCCCTGCCAGAGGTTGAGCTGGCCGCCGGTGTAGAGGTCCAGGCCCATCGCGTAGTTCTGCGCCGGGTCGGACCAGGAGAAGATCGGCTGGTTTCCCTGCTGCGACGTGTTGATCCACATGGTGACCTGGGCGACGTTGCCCATCGGCCCGACGTTGCCAGCCAGGTAGGAACCCTGGGTGAAGCTGCCGCTGTTGCCGCCGTACGCGGAGGCCAGCAGCGTTCCGGAGGGCGTGAAGCTGACGGTGGAGGCACCGTCGTAGCCGGGCGCGGAGGTGTTGGCGAAGGCGAGGCCGACACCGCTGTTGACCCCGTAGCTGCGCACGCTGAGCGCGTCCTGCCCAGGCGCGGCGTTGCCGGACGTGTCGGAAACATAGGTGGCGCCCTGCGGCTCGTCGAGCGGCCAGTACCCGGCGATGTACTGCCCAGCCGACGGATCGGACATCCACTCCTGGAAGATTGCCGTGCCGTACGGCTTCGCGTTCTGCAGCAGCACGAACTGGTCACTCGCCGAGATCTGCACCTGCGAGTAGCGACCCGTCCACTGCACCGGCAGCTGCTGGATGAACCCGACGAACCGCGTCGAGACGATCCCCGACGGCGGCAGGTTGTCCACCCGCAGCCAGCAGCCCTTGCGGATCTGCCCGAACCAGGCGCCGTTCGGGTTCTTCTCCGACCAGCGCCCATCGCTGTTGTCCACCGTCAGTGTGCACGTGCCCACCTGCGGATCCGACTCGCCGTCCGGGCGGCCGCGAGTGATGACGATCGAGTTCGCCTCGACATCCACGAACTGCGTGACATCGATCCACGTCGGATTGGCTGCGGTCGGCGGATCCCATGCCACATAGATCTTCGCGGTGTAGTTCCACGGGCCGAGCTGCGCGGCCACCGTCGTGCCGCCGGAGCCGCTCTCCGCCGCCCGGTTGCGCCACGGCACGCGCGGCGTCGGCTGCGGCAGACGGCGGGTGATCCCAGGCTTCGCGTTCGACATCAGCCCGTCGCCTTCTTCGCCGCGGTAAATACGCCGCCGTTCTGCTGGAACACGATCAGCTCACGATTGATCTCGGCACCCGATGGCTTCTGATGCACGAGCGTCATCTGCAGCCGCATCGGCTGCGATGCGGACCCGAGCGCGCCTCCGGCGGCTGGCAGCGCCAGCGCGCCGCCGACGCCCAGCGTGAGGCCGCCGCCGATCCCGTTGCGCGCGGCCGCCGCGAGCGTGCGGCTGGCCGACGCGACACCGCTCTCACCCGACATCAGACCATTGATCAAGCCCTGCACGGTGTACTGGCCCAGGATGTGCATCTCCTGGGACGGGGAGAAGATGTGCAGCGCCGACTTGATGCCGCTCAGGATCGTGCCGCCGATGTTTGTGACCTGGTGGATCAAGCTGCCGATCATGGAGGTCATGCCGCCGATCAGCCCGTTGAGCACATCCTGGCCAGCGGTCCACAGCAGTTTGCCCATGTTGCCCAACCACCCCATGATCTTGCCGGGGAGTGCCTCGAACCACTTCGCCACGTCCACCGCGACCTTGTTCAGGCCGTCGATGAAGCGGAGCACGAAGCCCAGCGCATCGCCGATCCACTGGATGAGGTCAGCGAGCCACTTGACCAGGTCGACCAGCACCTTCGCCACTGCGGTAATCGCCGGAGCCAGAATATTGATCAGCAGGACGCTGAATTTGGTGTTCAGCTCGATCAGCGGCAGCAGTGGCGGCAACAGCTGGTTGATGAGCACGAGCGCGAGGTTCAGGATCGTCGGCAGCAGCGGAAGCAGCGCCAGCAAGATTTTCGACAAGGCCGGGAGCATCTGGTTGAACGCCGGCACCATCGACTGCATCAGCTGCGTGGCCAGGCGCACCACTACCTCGATGATCTGAATGATGATCGGCAGGCAGGGAGTCAGCGCCGTCAGCAACTGGATGACCAGGTGGGCGATGGTCGGCAGGATCTGCGCCAGTGCGCCACCGAGTGCCCGTGCCAATTGGGCGATGATCGGTTCCAGGGCGACCACCACCGGGATCAGCGCATTCGCGAGCGTGATCACGATCTGCCCGAACGCGGGCGCCAGGATGCTGATCAGCTGCGCGCCGATCGGCAGGACCGCGGCCAGCAGCTGGCCGAACGCGCCGGCCACGACGCCGATCAGCTTGCCCAGCACAGCGAAGGTGGGCGCCAGCTCGACGAACGTCTTCGCGAGCACCCCGAACACCTGGCCGATCACCGGCGCCAGCATCGCGGCGAGACTGCCGAACGCGGTGCCCGCCTCGGACAGCAGGTTCGCAATCAGCTGCAACGCCGGGGCCGCGGCCGTCAGGATCGTCGAGGCCAGCTTCAGCAGGGTGCTCAGCAGCGATGTGGACGGTCCGAACCACGCTGTAAGGATCTGGCCGAGCGGGCCGCCGAGCGACGCGAGCAGCTTGCCGAGGGTCTGCGCGAACTGCAGCAGCGTCGGGCCCATGCTTTGGATCAGCGGCAGCAGCACCGAGGCGATCGACGCCAGGGCCTGCCCGATCCCGCTGGCCAGCGCCTGCATGATCGGGCCGCCGATCTGGGCCAGGGACTGCAGCAGTACCCCGACGAACGGCAGCAGCTGAGCGACCACGGACAGGATCCCGCCGATGCCCTGCGCCGCGCCGGACGCGCCCTGGGCGAGGACCGCGAAGAACTGGCCGAAGCCCTCGAGCAGTTGCGGCAGTACGGACGAGATCGCGGTAACGACCGGGTACAGGCCCTGCAACGCGGTCAGCAGCCCGGGCATCAGCTGCTCGATGCCGGAGCCCAGCGCCGTCGCGAGATCGCGGAGCATCGGCGCAGCCCACGAAAACGCGTCCTGCAGCTCCGGACCGATCTCCTTGAACACCGACCCGAGCATCGAGGCGATCTGTGTCAGGACTGGCACGAACGGCGCGGCCAACTGCGTCAGGGACTTGCTAACCTCGGTCTCCAGGTCGCTGAAGCTCTTGGCGACCTGCTTGTTGCCCTTCTCAGCCATGATGCCGAGCGCACCGAACGCCAGCGGCAGGCCGCCGAGCAGCGCGCCGGAAACGATCGAGCCGGCCGCGGCGATGCCGGTGAGCATCGCCCCCGACTTCAGCGTCCCGGTGATCGACCCGGTGAATGCGTGCGTGAAGCGCTGGCCGGCCGTATCGCCAGAGGTGTCGGCGAACGTGCCGAAGATGGCCAGGAGCGCGCCGGACTGGAGCTTGGAGCCGAGATCGGAGGCGATGTTGTTGGTATCGCCGAGGTTCTTGTTCATATCCTTGATCGGCTTGTTCGCGTCGTCGATCTTCCGGGCGGCGTCCTCGGCGCCGTCGGCGACGTCGTCGAGGCCCTTCCGGTCACCGATGGTGAAGATCTTGAATACGAGGTCTGCCCCACTGGCCACGTCGCCCTCCCTCCCTTAGCCGCTGGCCTGCGCGTCGCGCCGGTCCAGGTAGTCACACAGGTCGTCGAACTCCTGCGCCGTGAGCAGGTCGATCTCCCACGGCCGGATGCCTATTTCGCAGAACCGTCCGAGTTCCCGGTGGCGCCGCTTGCGGTAGGCGTCTTCTTCTTCCCGGAGCCGGCGCGGCGCGTGCCGGACTTGGGCCCACGGGTTGGGCCGCCGGTAGGGTTTTCGTCGTCGACCACCTCCGGGGAGAGCGAGCCGAGGTTGAAGTCGAACTCCGCGGCGGGCATCTCTTCCGCGGCCTTCCGGAACGCCAGGCCGCGCTCGGCGGCCAGCGCCCGCACCTTGATGAGCCAGATGAACGCGGCCAGGGTGCGCAGGTCGTTGCCGAGGTCTCCGACCTTCAGGTTCGCGATGTCCACGCCCCAGTCCTTCTGGAGCAGGTCGGCCTCGGAGAACATCAGTTGGCCGGGCGCGAAGGTGTGGACCTCGCCGGTATCCGTGTCGGTGATGCGGATCAGGGTCATGAAAGTGGCGCCTTTCTAGTGGACGTCCCGCGCGACGGCGTCGGCGGTGGCTTGGATCGCATCGGAGACCTTGCTGGCGAGCTCGTCACGATGCTTCTTGATCACGGCGTCGAAGTAGGGGCGGCCGAGCTGCGTGGCCCACACGTCCCGGTTGCCGAACACCGGGTGGCGCCAGCCCTTGGGGTTGTTGAAGTTCTTCGGGAGCTTGCGCTGCTTGTTCGGCATCCGGTCGGCGCGGGTGCGCCAGGTCGCGTTCACCCCGGCCGGCCCGGACGCCGACACGGAGGTGGAGACGGCGCGGGCGATCGTGTCGCGCAGGCCCGCGCCAGCCGCGGCCTTGGCGGCCTGCTTGGCGCGGTGCGCGGCCCGCTCCGCCTCCTCGGTGGTGCCATGCTTCTCGGCCCGCTTGCGGGCGGTGGCCTCCGACAGGCCCTTGGTCATGTTCAGGGCATGCGCGGCGCGCCGGCCGCGGCCACTGGTGGTCACGGCGACCACAGTCGACGGCGCTGAGCGCACGGTGTCCTGAACTTCCTTCGTGACCGGCTTGACTGCGGCGCGCAGGTTCTTGACGACCTCGCCGCGCATCTTCTTCGGGGCGGCGCGCATCGTCACCGACAGCTGACGCAGCTGGTCGGCACCGGTGATATACGCGTCGGCCATCTCAGACCGTCGCCTCGGTCGACTGCACGATGATGGTCAGCGGCTCGTTGGCCAGGTCGTAGAAGGCCTCGAACGGGTAGCTGCCGGACACGATGTCCTTGCCGCCGGCCCCGGCGTTGCCGTCGTTGAGCTTGACGTTGTTCCAGATTGCCTGGACCGCGGAGACCGTTCCGGACAGCGCGCCGAGGGACCATGTGGCGATGATCGTGAACCCGGTGTCGGAGTAGAACGCGTCCTCCCAGTACGTCTTGTTGACGAAGTCGGAGGTCGCGGTGCCGGTAAAGGCATAGACGTCGGAAACGAGCTGTTCATCCTTCAGGCCCTGGTTGCCCATGTACTGCCTGTCGGTGTTCAGCTTGTGCTCGACGGCGAAGTCGAGGCCCGACACGCCGTCGATGATGCTCGCGGTGGACGCGGCCGCGGCCGACGCGCCGATCTGGATCTGGGACTCGGCGAAATGAAGCGGCGTCTGCGCAGTGTAGGACGCGGCGGCCTGCGTATACGGGGTCTGTGTCGCGCCGTTCGGGTAGCCCTGGTATGCAGTGGTGATCAGCGGGTCTTCGAGCACGCGGGCGTCGTAGTCGATAGACGCCGTGAGGAAGTCCGCCTTCTTGCAGGAGAACGAGGCCTTGGTGGGCTTGGCGCCGAGTAGGTCCCTCTGGCGCAGCACCGCGTCGGTGGTCGGGGTGCCGACCTGCCACGCCACGCTCTTGCCGGCGACGTCGTTACGGAAAGTGAACGTGTAGCCATAGATCGATCCAGATGGCTGCACGCGCGAGCCGGCGACGTAGATGCCCGTGCCAGCGGTCTGCGCGCCGGCCGCTCCGTAGGCGTAGGTTCCGGAGATCTGGTTGAGCAGTCCGATGAACCCGGTGGTACACACCTCGAGCGGCACGGTGAAGGTGGCACCCTGGGAGGCGACGACGCGCCGCGAAACGAGGTTGGCGAGGCGGCCGCCGGCGAGCGGGCTCGACTGCTTGGTCGTCTTGACCTTCTTCGGCTGGATGCCGGAGGTAGGCTCGACGGCGCGCCAAACCGGGGACGTGACGACCGTGCCGTAGCCGGCGGATTCCGGCGTCCAGATGGCGGTGGCGCCAATGCCGGTGCCGATGGTGGACAGGGTCACTTCTGGTCACTCCCTTCGGCCGCGGGCTGCGGCGTGGCGGCTGTCGGCGGGGCCGCGGCCGGCTCAGGTGCGGGCTCCGGCTTGGCATCCGCCTTGGGCTCCAGCGACGGCTGAGGCGCGGCGGGATCCGGGTCCAGCGGCGTGAAGCCGCCGGCAACCCAGTGCGGCCACTCCTCGTCCGGCACGGTGAACTCCTGGCCGTGCTCGACGGAGATCCAGCCGAGGGTCGGCAGCACGCGCACGCCCGGGCGCTCCTTGAGCTGACCGTCGGCCTCGTCGATGTACTGCTCCGGCGGGTCGGCGAAGTCGTTGCGGAACCTGGCCATCCTCAGTGCTCCCTCATGTCGTGGTCAGCCTCTGCATGTACTGGACGTGAAACACGATCCGGCCGATCATCCCGGCGTCGTCGGAGTCGTAAGAGAACGTCAGGCCGCCGGCGATCTGCGACCACTTCACGGCGCCGCCCATGGTCGTGTCGCCCGGGCCGGTCGTCGGGGATCCGCGCAGCAGCAACTCGAACGTGGCCAGGAGGCCGAACGCGCCGGCGCGCACCTGCGCGGCCGGATTGTCGGCATTGCCGGTCCAGTACTCGACGCAGCACACGATCTCGCCGGTCTCGTTGCGGGACCGGGCCTGGACGATGGTCGCGAACTCCTGCTCGGCCGTCGCGGCCTCGCCCTCACTGGTCGGGTCGGCGCCGATCCAGATCCGGGCAGTCGGGGTGAGCTGCGTGTCGGAAAGCATCGGGCCCTCGACGACCTGCATCGGCGCCGGGAAAGCCGCGGTGGCCGCGGTCACCAGGTAGCCGATCGCGGCGCCGAGCTGCGAGGTGAGCGTCACTTCGCCTCACCGCCCTTCTGCGCGGCCAGTAGCTCGCGGTGCCGGCGCTCATGTCGCGCCTGTGACGCCACGAAGTGCAGGGCGATGCCGGCCAGGGTGGGCGCGCTCGGGGTCCAGAAGTTCGCCCACGTCGCCGTATACAAGGCATGCAGGACGCTCATGCGATGCCCCCCACGTCGCGGGTGCCGGGTGCGTCGAGGAGCTCGAGCGCCCGGTTGGGGATCGCGAAGCCCCACATCTGCGTGGTGTCGTCGCCGGGGTTGGTCATGCCGGAGCGGTTGCCGGAGCGCTCCATGCCCCACAGGTGCCGCAGGATCATGCTGGTGGCGAGCATCACGTTGTCGGGGATGATCGGCCGGCCGACCGTGTAGGTGAAGTCGTAGGGCCCGTAGATGAACGGCAGGCCCGCGGTGTGGCGCACGAAGCCGCCGGGTGCATTCTCGGCCTGGTTTACGGTCAATAGCGACAGGTCGTAGACGAGCCCGTACGTCAGCACTGGCGTCATCGCGATCAGCGGGTAGGCCTGGCCGGCGGGCTGGTAGACCGGCCAGTGGTCCAGGGCGATCTCGATGCCGCCCGCGCGGATCCGGTCCGTGACCTGCCGGATCACGCAGCATCCGGCCAGCTTCTCCACCACGCCCGTGATCGCGCCGAGGTACTCGCGTACGTCGTCGTCGTACGCGTCGTCGGTGATCCGCAGGCGGCGCTTCGCATCCGACAGGGAGATGATCGTGTCGTCGGTGCCGGAGCGCACGTCGAAGCTGTCGGTGTGCGCGCCGACCCCGACGCCCGGGCCCGGGGTGCCGCCGCCGACCCAGCGGATCGTGTGCCGGCCGACCTGTGTCGTCGGGTAGTCGTAGTAGTACCAGCCGGTCGACGAGCCGGCCGACTGGTCCGGCGGCAGGCCCTGCGTCGGAGTGAGCGACGAGGTCGTACCGTCCGGGGTGGTGATCGACAGGGTGATCGTGGTGGCGTTCGCGGGCGCGCCAGTCACATCGGTGGCCTGCCAGTCGAGCGGCACGACCGCTCCGAGGTCATAGGGCATCCGCGAACACCTCCCTCACTCTTCCCAGGCCACGCCGACGGCCGCGGTCACGGAGGTGATCGCGGAGCCGGGCGTGAGGCGGATGCGGAAGAACGACGACGGCGGGACCTGCCATGCGGTCTCCGGCGGTTCCCAGAAGGTCTGGCCGGAGTTCGGCGCCCACTCGTGCTGCTCGCCCGAGGTGTTGAAGGTGCCGGCGCCTTCGACGGTGGCGTTCACCCCGACGGTGCACGCGGACGACATGGCGTTGCCGCCGTAGTCGATCTTCGCCGGGGTGATGCCGGTGTTCGTGGTTACGGCCGCCGAGAACAGGCCGACTTGGACAAGCACGAACTTGTCGGTGGAGGTCACGCTGTTGAACTCCACCCACCACTTCTTGATCGTGATGTCCGTGCTGCTCGGCGTCTTGATCTCCAGGGCGGAGTACGCCGTCGACGCTACGAGCGTCGCGGTGATCGTGGACGTCGAGAACCGGGCCATCAGCCAGACTCCTCAGGCCGCCGGAGCGTCAGTCGAAGGGGTGGAGGAGGTGTCCGAGGTCGTGCTCGAGGGCGCCGAGGAAGCCTCCGTGCTCTCCGGCGCCGGGGTGGGGTCCACGGCCACCGGGGCCGCCGCTTCCGTCGGCTGGGGGGTCTCAGCCGGAGCCGGCTCGGTGGCCGTGGACGTCTCGGGGACAGCGGGCGCGGCCGGGGCCTCGGCGGGCAGCGGGGTGGCCACCTCGGCCTTCACCTCGCCGACCACGGAGCCATAGAGCTCGTGCAGGATCGCCTTCGCCTCGTCCTCGGCGCCGAGGATGTTCGAGCGCACCAGCGGCTCGAGCCGGGCCAGGTGGCCCTCGACGGCGGCGACCACGGGGCCGGCCGCGGACTCGACGTTGGCGACCAGGTGGTCGCGGAAACCGGTCAGGCCGGAGAACAGATCGGATGCGAACGACATGGTCACTTCTTCCTTGGAGGGGTGGCGCGCCGCTCCTTGGGCGCGGTGCTGCTTGTGGTTTCCCGGGCCGGCGGCGTGGGGCTCGAGGAGGCCGAAAGCCGCTTGATCTCACGATCGATCTCTTCGACCCGGCCGAGCTCCCCGGCGTCCTGCGCATGCCAGCGCTCGCGCCGCAGGCGGCCGAGGGCGTCCTGGCGCGAGGTCTCCGGGGGGATCGGGGCGCGCCGATCCTGTGCCGGCTGCTCCGGGTGCTCGGGGTCGTACATGGGGTCTCCCTGGCGCAGGAGGTGAGCCGGGCGCCCGCGCCAGGGCGCCCGGCCGTCTCGGTTAGTTCAAAATCGCGTACGGCACGAACCCGGTACTCGACGCGGACGCGCCGGCCAGCGTCGCCGGCGCCGTGGCCGTCAGGCCGGAGCCCGCGGTCTGCGCGAGCGCGACCTGCCCGGTCAGGACCGGCGCCGCGGTACCCGGGCCGCCGGCCATGCCATGCAGCGTCGGGATCGTGGTGCCGGTGACCGACAGCATCACGCCGAGGATCATCGGGCCGTTCTGCGTCGAGGCCGGCGCCGAGCCCTGCGGGGTGTAGGTCGTGCCCGCCACCACGTACGGGGTGGCGAGAGTGAAGGTGCGCACGCCGTTGGCCGCCCAGGATGCGCCCGTGTTGTCGGCGGACTGCGCGAGCAGCACCGAGCTGGTGGACACACCGTTGTAGATCGCGGCGAAGCTGTGCGTCAGGGTCGCGCCCGCGGTCGAACCGGCCACGAAGCTGATCGCGTGGATGATGTCGCCGGGCTGGACCGCCACCGCGATGACGTAGCCGACGCCGGTCGCGCCGATCGCGCCGGTGACGGTGTTGACGTCGCCGCGGGAGATCGAGCGCCGGTACGGCGGGACGGGCTGCCCGTCGTAGAGCCATTCCACTTCGTAGTCCGGGTACCGCCCGGAAACGAGGTCGCCCATCTCAGAATCCCTGTCCCATCATGTTCAGCACCGAGTTGGCGGCCGTGGCCGAGTACTGGGTGAGCGTGGCGAAGGACACCGACGCGCCCGCCTGCGCGACCGTGGTCGGGCCGGAGCCGGTCTGGACCGTGCTGTAGGCCTGGTACCGGTTGGTGAGGGCCGCGACGTAGTTGTAGATCTGGAAGCGGACCTGGAGATTGCCGCTGAGCACCTCGGAGAGGGCGCGGCTGCGCATCTCGCCTTCCCACAGGAACAGGTCGTCCCAGTTGCCGGCGAGCAGCGGCGTGAAGACGCCGGAGCCCGGGGCCGCGGCGAACTGGCCGTTGGAGACGGTCTGGATCTGCGGGAGCGTGCCGCCTGAGGACGGGAAGGACACCGGCATGTTCGGGTCCAGGATGACCGGCAGGCCCTGGTAGTAGCCGGCCGGGCCGGACGCGAGCGGACCGTCGGAGTCGACGGCGACCTGGTTGTAGGCCAGGTTGTTCGGCGTGCCAGGCACGACGAGGGGCCGCTGCTGGCCGTCGACCTGCGTGAGCAGGTAGTACCAAACCCACGGGTGCCACACGTGGTGGGTGAACGGGCGCAGCCGGGTGCGGGCGCCGACCGAGAGCATCTGGCCGGTTCCCTGGAAGACCGAGTTGTTCACCGACGGGGTCGCGCCGCCGCCGTTGACCCAGGTCTGGGAGGCGGTGTTGTTCGTGTTGGCGATGTAGATGCCGTTGGCGGTGGAGATCACGCCGCCGGGCCAGACGCCGGTGAGCTGGCCGGCGGTGCCGGAGCCGACGTAGAGCTGGCCGGAGAGCTGCAGGTTGTAGTCCGCCGCGAGGTCACCGAAGATGATCTGGTCGAACTCGAGCGGGGACTGGTCGAGCAGCTGCAACGCCGCGTCCTGCTGGCCGGCGATGGTGCGGACCGGCGCGGAGACGAAGCTGTCGGTCATATCGCGGCCGGGAACCGGGCCGCCGTCGGTGACCTGCGGGCCGGTGCCGGTGCCGATGGTCACGCGCGGAATGTTGATGTTGTCCGTGCCGGACGGGAGTTCCATGCCGCGCCACAGGTTCGCGAAGTCGCGGCCGGCGCGCAGGAACTCGATGTACTGGTCGATCAGCCACAGCGGGGGCACGAAGTAGCCGCCGGCACCGTCGGTCCGGCTGATGAACCGGCGCTCGAACGGGGTGACTCCGGCGGACTGCATGCGGTCCATGGCGCGCTTCTCGGCGTCCGTGGAGCCCTCGAACGCGCGCTCATAGGAGCGCTGCGCGGCCTGGGCGCGGCGCTCGGCGCGCTTGGGCATCTCGACGCGCAGTTCGGAGGCGTGCCGAGACAGGCGGTCGCGGGCGGCGGACAGGCCGCCGTCGCCGTCGCCGCGCTTGGCCTCGTCACGCGCGAGGTCGAGGAAGTAGGAGTGGCCGGAGCCGCGCCCGTAGATCATGGGCTCGTTGCCGACCGTGAAGCCGGAGCCGCGCTTCTCGGCGCCGTCGGTGATCTCCCGGCCCTGGCCGCCACTGGTCTGCGCGCGGGAGGCGGCGGCGCGCTGCTCGCGCTCGGCCTGCGCCTGGACGAGCTCGATCTGCTTGGTCAAGTCGTCCGCGGCCTGTGACCGCTTCTCGAAGTCGGCTTTGCTCTCGGGCGTGAAGCCCTTGTTGGTGGTGGCGCCGGCCATGAGCTTGTCGAGCTCGGCCAGCTCTGCGTCGCGCTGCTCTTGCAGCGACTTGACGAGTTCTGCGACAGCCATGCCGCGGTCCCTTCAACGGTTGTGTTGAACGGGCCGATACGCCTGTGTGGGCGCCGCGGTGTGGCTGTTCGCGGCCCTTACGGGCGGCGCGCCGGGACCGGTGCTTCCGGGACATCGATCGGACCTACTACGGGGCAGGATACACCGGACGTCCGATAAACGGACAGGTGTGACCTGTCAGCGGACACCCGCCTTCAGCTTGATTACCGCGAGGCGCGCGGCGGCGAGCGTCATGTCCTCTTCCTCGATCAGGCCGGAAGAGTCCGAGACCACGTCATCGACGGATCCGCCGGACTCGATCAGGCCGCCCTCGTCGTACAGCGGCTGCCCGCACTGGTCGCAGTAGCCGGCGTCCTGGCTGTTCGGCGCCATGCAATCCTCGTTCGGGCATGCGAGCGAGCCGTCGCCATGCGCGGAGAGATCCTGCGGCGGCTTGCTGGAGAAGTCCGGGGCGCGGCGTTCCGCCCCGGACCGATGGGCGGACCAGTCCATATACGAAGGGGGCGCGGTGGTGGCGCCGTTCCCGCTGCCGCCGTTGTCCGCATCGAGATCGGAGGCGATGTTCGTGCCACAGCTCGAGCAGAACTTGGCGTCATCCGCATTCCAGGCGCCGCAGGGGCAGCGCTGCGTCTCGTTCTCGTCCGCAGTGGACGCGCCGTTGCCGCGCACTGCGGTGCCGCATTGGTCGCAGTACGCCGAGTCCGCGTCGTTCATCGAGTGACACTGCGGGCATTCGAGGCCTTCGCCTGGCTTCGCTGAGTACGGCGCGGTCGGCGTGCGCGCCTCGCGCGAACCGGCCACCCTACTCGCGGCCTCCGACACGGGGACTGCGGCCATCGACGCGCCAGCCGTTCCCGGATTCGCCGCTAGGCACACCACGGAGACGTCGCCGCGGTGGATGTCCACTTCGGCGATGCGGCGGGTCATGAAGTCCGGTGACCACTCCTGCTGGTTGACCATGAATGCGAAGGACATCTCGTCCATGTCGCCGCGGTCCATCGCCGAGGCGAGGGCCTGCACGAGCGGAGAGCGGCCGTCGAGCGATGGGGCGAGTACATGCAGCCCGGTGGAGTCCTGCGCGAGCGTCATGGTGCCGGACTTGGTGCGCGCGAGCGCGATCCCGGAGTCGTTGTGCCCGATCAGGAACGGCACGTCAGGCCTCGAGTTGAGGGTCCGGGTGAACGAGCCGGCCGAGAGCACCTCCTGATATGGCTCTCCCCACATGTCCCACATGTCGAAGGGCTGCTCGACGATCGCCGCGTAGCCCTCGAACCGGAAAGACGGGCCGGACGCCGAGGACGGGTTGGAGCGGATCTCGGCCTGGGCGCGGCCGAGCGGCGTCGCGCGCCGTTCCGTGCGCCCCTTGCGGGACTCGTCCATCTGGGCGCGTCGCTCGCGCAGGCCGACGGGCGGCAGCACGAGGCCTCGGCGGGTCGTGGGCGCCCCGGCGGGGGCTGCGGTGAGTGTGGCGACGGCGGGCATCGCAGGCCTCCTATGAGCCGATTCGGGGGGAGCCGATGGGCGGCGGGGTGGGCATGACCAGGGCGTCGATCTCGGCGCGCTGCTCGGGGGTCAGCGGCGGCATGTCCTCGCCTTCGCGGACTTCGTCCTGCGTATAGGTGCGGGATCCGACCTTCATGTGGTTGATCTGCCACCTGGTCAGGGCGTCGGTGCGCAGCAGCGGGGACTCGTCGAGCTTGGTGTACTGGCCGGGCGGAGTGAGCGCGTCCCACCACTTTTCCCAGCGGCGGATCCAGCGCGCCATGGTGAAGGTCAGGAAGTCGAGGCCGCGGGATTCGACGTTCGAGTAGGTGATGGCGCTGCCCTCGCTGGCCTCGCCGACGAGCTCCGGCGGGACGCGGTAGATGCCGCAGACCTGGCCGCCGTTGTACTTCATCGTGTCAAGGAACTGGCTCTCCTCGGCGGCGATCTGGACTTGCTGGTACTTCCAGCCGCCGCCCATAACAACCGGTTCGCGGGTGCCGTGGACGGCGTTCATGAACCGGGCTTTGACCGTCTTGGCCTCGGCCTGGTCGACGAGCTTCTTCGTGTCGTTCGTCAGGATGCCGGACGGGTGCGCGCCGTCGTCAAACCACTGATTTCCGAAGCGTTGGGCGCTGAGATGCTGCTGAATGATCTTCTGGTGGTACTTGATCGGGCTGAGTCCGGTCCGGATGCCGGGCTGCCGGTATGCGCCGACATGCCAAACCTCAAGCGGCGGGATCTTCTCGTTGCCGTACTTGTAGACGATCTGGCCGTCTTTGTCCTCGTCCACCTTGACCCGGTCCGGGTGCTGCAGCTCGATCTGCGTCGGCAGCCCGAACGCGCCGCGGTCCAGGATCCGACCATAGGCGTTGCCGCGCAGCAGGAGGGACATCTGCGCCTGATAGGTCCAGTCCATGACGTCCGAGTCGGCCGAGGGCTGCTCGAGGATCGACGGCGGGGTCTGCACCAGCTTTGCCGCGCCGACGCTCAGGGACGGGCCCCGGTAGGACTGGGGCATCATCAGCGACAGCATCGAGGCGATGAGGTCGGTGCATTTCCACACCGCGGCCTGGCGCATCGCGCCCTCGATGTCACCGGCCGCATAGTCCTGCAACGCCTGCGTGTAGGCGCCGATCGGTGGCGCAATGAAGGTCAGGGATCTGGTTTCGCGGACGGACGGCACTGCGCCGGCGCGGATGAAACCCATCACTCGCCGCCGGGGCGGGCCGGCTTGGGCGTCGCGTTGAGTTCGCGGCCGATGATGAGCAGGGCGATGCCGCCGGTGATCCACCCAGCGGGAACGTAGATCATGGCGGCTCCCCAGGAGACGAGGCTGAACCCGGCCAGCGACGGGGCAACGTTCGCTATGCGGACAGTATGCCCCGCCACAGTGGCGAATGACAGGCTCAGTCTACGGGTGAACGTCCGGATAGCGGACGTGGCGCGCCTCATACCAAC
>Ga0209112_10000065_pt1 | contig 15455 bp, 14 predicted proteins | sample TexAe_OM3H0_O3_FD_187947 | JGI IMG/M metagenome (GOLD analysis project Ga0209112, IMG submission 187947) | Forest soil microbial communities from Davy Crockett National Forest, Groveton, Texas, USA - Texas A ecozone_OM3H0_O3 (SPAdes) (version 2) | ecosystem: Environmental > Terrestrial > Soil >...
TGAACGTGCCGGTCAGCCACTCGTGGTCGACCTGGTCGGCGGCGGGGCGGCCGTTGACCTGGGTGGTGTACAGGTCGGGGTACTGGGTGGCCGAGTGGTTGCCCCAGATCGTCATGTGCTCGATCTCGGTGACCGGCACCGACAGCTTGGTGGCCAGCTGGGTGAGAGCCCGGTTGTGGTCCAGCCGGGTCATGGCCGTGAACCGGCCGGCGGGTACGTCGGGGGCGTGGCTCTGCGCGATCAGCGCGTTGGTGTTGGCCGGGTTGCCGACGACCAGGACCTTGATGTCGCTGGCGGCGTGGTCGTTGATGGCCTGGCCCTGCGGGCCGAAGATCCCGCCGTTGGCCTCCAGCAGGTCGCCGCGCTCCATGCCCGCCGAGCGCGGGCGGGCCCCGACCAGCAGGGCCACGTTGGTGCCGTCGAACGCCTGGGCCAGGTCGTCGGTGATGTCGATCCCGGTCAGCAGGGGGAAGGCGCAGTCGTCCAGCTCCATGGCGGTGCCCTCGGCGGCCTTCAGCGCGGGCGGAATCTCCAGCAGCCGCAGGCGGACGGGCACGTCCGGCCCGAGCAGCTGCCCGGACGCGACCCGGAACAACAGGGCGTAGCCGATCTGGCCGGCCGCGCCGGTGACAGTGACGTTAACAGGGGTAGTCATGATGGGCAGATTAGTGGAGCCCCTGGTCGAGTGCCGCGATCTGGTCCACCCGGCGCTGATGCGGGCCGCCCTTGAACGCGGTGCCCAGCCACAGCTCGGTGATCATCTCGGCCAGGGCCGGGGCCACGATCTTGGTCCCGATGATCAGCACGTTGGCGTCGTTGTGGGCCCGGGCGATCCGGGTCGTGAACAGGTCGTGACACACCCCGGCCCGCACGCCGGGGATCTTGTTGCAGGCCATCTGCTCGCCCGAGCCGGAGCCGCCGAGCACGATGCCGCGGTCGGCGTGCCCGCCGGCCACCTGGCGGCCGACGTCGGCGCAGAGCGGCGGGTAGTCCACGGTCTCGGTGCCGTGGGTGCCACGGTCGTCGACCTCGTGCCCGTGCTCCTGGAGCCAGTCCGTGAGCTGGGACTTCATGGCTACACCGTTGTGATCGGCGGCGATCGCGATGCGCACGTGCCCTCCGTGTTCAGGCCAGCCCGGCCGGTCAGGCGGTCAGGTCGTGGGTGCTCTCGGGGAACAGCTCGCCGGCCGCGTACGGCTTGTCCAGGATGTGCTGGCTGACCGCGTACCGGATGAGCTGGTCAATCATGGCCTGGTTGGGGGCGATGCCGTAGGGGAGCGGGTCGGCCCCGGTGATGCCGGCCACCCGGGCCAGCATGCGGTCAGCCGGGTCCGGGTCGGTGATGTCGCCCGCCCGCAGCCGGGCCACGTACTGGTTCTTGGCCTCGGCGTAGGCCGTGAACAGGGCCGGGGCCAGGTCGGGGTGCCGGGCCAGCAGTTCGTCCTTGACCACCAGCAGGTGGTTGATCGGGTACAGACCGCGGTCGCGCAGGGCGTCGTAGCCGGCCTGCTCGGCGTCGGGCAGCAGCGGCGCCAGGCCGGCGGTGCCGGCCGGGAAGCCGACCCCGGCGGTCAGCTCCCCGCTGGCGACCATGGCCAGGACATCCTGGTCCGGGCCGGCCGGGGTCACGTTGGCCGGCGGCTGGTACTCGGCCACGTGCTCGTCGCCGGACGGCACCCAGGTCACCCGGCTGAGGTCCACGCCGTACTGGTCGGCCAGGATGCCGCGGGCCCACACCCCGGTGGTGACGGTGTAGCCGCGGTTCACGCCCACCCGCTGCCCTTCCAGGGCCGGCGCCACAGCGGCGGCTGAGTCCGCCGGCCCGGCCGCCGCCGAGCGGAGAATCGCGCCGTGGTGGAGCCCGCGGACCAGGAACACCGGCAGCGCGGTGAACGGCTTGCCGAAGGACCGGGCGCACAGGTACGTGGTGAACGCCATCTCGGTGACGTCGAAGTCCAGCGAGCGGACCATCCGGCGGAACGCCCGGATGATCACCGGGATTTCCTCGAACTCCAGCGCGAAGCGGCCGGGGGAGACGGAGCCGTCCTTCACCGGGGCGGTCCAGGGACGGGTCAGCGTCGCGGCCTTGAGGGTGATCTCCGCCATGCCGCCGATTGTAACACGGTAACTGTTAGTCCATAATACCTTTTATTACCGGGCGTTACCACTGACGGCCACGGCGCGGAGGGTGAGCAATGAGCGAGCAGGTACTGGCGGCGGTGCGGACCGGCCCCAGCCGCACCGAACTCAGGGAGTTCCCGATGCCGGACGTCCCGGACGACGGCGCCCTGCTCCGGGTGGAGGTGGCCGGAATCTGCGGCACCGACGTGAAGATGTACGCCAAGCCCCCGTTTGCCGACCCGGTCATCATGGGCCACGAGAACATCGGCGTGATCGACCGGGCCGGTAAAGCATTCACCGAACGGCACGGGGTGCGCGAGGGCGACCGGGTGTTCGTCGAGCACTACGTCGGCTGCATGAAGTGCGAGTGGTGCCGCATCGGGGAGTACCGGCACTGCGAGCTGACCGACTGGCGGACCAACCCGGACGCGCGCCGCTACGGGTACACCACCAGCGACAACCCGTACCACCTGTGGGGCGGGTTCGCCCAGTACATGTACCTGCCGTGGAACGCGGTGCTGCACGTGATACCGCCCGGGGTCAGCCCCGAACTGGCCGGGATCGCCACCCCGCTGTCCAACGGGATCGAATGGGCCCTGTTCAGCGCCGGAGTCGGCTACGACTCCACCGTTCTCATCCAGGGCCCGGGCCAGCAGGGGCTGTCCCAGGCCGTGGCCTGCAAGCAGGCGGGCGCCTCGCAGATCATCATCACCGGCACCAGCCGCGACACCGCCCGGCTGGAGCTGGCCAAACGCCTGGGCGCGGACACCGTGATCGACGTGCAGGCCGAGGACCCGGCCGAAAAGATCATGGAGGTCACCGGCGGCCGGGGCGTCGACATCGTGCTGGACTGCACCTCCGGGGCGGGGACCGCGCCGGTGCTGCTCGGCATCGACGTGCTCAAGCGGCGCGAGGGCACGCTGCTCATCCAGGGCGAGCTGGCCGCGTTCCCCGATTTCCCGGTGAAGAAGGTGACAGAAAAGGCCATCACGGTCAAAAGTGCCCGTGGGCACAGCTTCCGGGCCTGTGAGCTGGCGGTGAAGCAGCTGGCCAGCGGGCGGTTCCCGCTGCACGAGCTGGCCACCCACCGGTTCGGGCTGACCGGCGTGGACCAGGCCATCCGGGCCATCGGCGGGGAAGTAGGAGAAGATGTGGTGCACGTTTCGCTGCTGCCGTGGGAGGACTGAGACTGACTATGGCCGTCGTCGTCCGTAACATCCGCCGCGCCGAAGCCGGTCTGGCCGGTGCCTTCGCCGAGCTGGGCGTGGCCACCGCGCACGAGGCCCAGGGCCGTACCGGGCTGCTCGCGCCCTACCTGAACCCGATCTACCCGGGCGCGCAGATCTCCGGTCCCGCGGTCACGGTGAGCGTGCCGCCGGGGGACAACTGGATGATCCACGTGGCCGTCGAGCAGTGCCGGGAAGGCGACGTGCTGGTCGTCGCGCCCACCTCGCGCTGCGAGGACGGCTACTTCGGCGAGCTGCTGGCCACCGCGCTGCAGGCCCGCGGGGTGCGCGGGCTGGTCATCGAGGCGGGCTGCCGGGACGTGCGGGAGCTGACCGAGATGGGATTCCCGGTCTGGTCCCGGGCGGTATCGGCCGCGGGCACGGTCAAGGCCACCCTGGGTGACGTCAACGTGCCGATCGTCTGCGCCGGCCAGCTCATCACCCCGGGTGACGTGATCGTGGCCGACGACGACGGGGTGGTGGTGGTCCCGCGCCCGCGGGCGGCCACCGTGCTGGCGGCCGCCCGGGCCCGGGCCGAGAAGGAAGCCGCGTCCCGCAAGCGCTACGCCGCCGGAGAGCTGAGCCTGGACGTGAACAGCATGCGCGACCGCCTGGCCGGGCTCGGCCTGCGCTACGTCGACGACGAGCCGGCTGGCTGAGGCCGCGGAGATTCTGGACCAACGATGATCATCGACTGCCACGGGCATTACACCACCGCGCCCGCCGCGCACGGCGCGTTCCGCCAGGCCCAGCTGGACCGGCTGCAGGCCCAGCTGGCCGGATCGCCGGCCCAGCCCATGCCGGAGCCCGCCGCGATCAGCGACGACGAGATCCGCGACAGCATCGAGGCCAACCAGCTCCGGCTGCTGCGCGAGCGCGGCACCGACCTGGCCGTGTTCTCGCCGCGCGCCTCGGACATGCAGCACCACGTCACCGATCCGGAGACCGCGCGGGTCTGGGCCCGGGTCAGCAACGACCTGATCGGCCGGGTCACCACCTTGTTCCCGGCCAGCTTCGCGGGCGTGGCCCAGCTGCCGCAGGTGCCCGGCGGCCCGCTGGACGACAGCGTGGCCGAGCTGGAGCGGTCCGTGACCGAGCTCGGATTCGTCGGCGCCAACCTCAACCCGGACCCGTCCGGCGGCTACTGGACCTCCCCGCCGATGACCGACGAGTACTGGTTCCCGCTGTACGAGAAGCTCACCGAGCTGGACGTGCCGGCGATGATCCACGTGTCCACCTCGGTCAACCCGGCCGTGCACACTCTGGGCGGGCACTACCTGAACGCCGACACCACCGTGTTCATGCAGCTGGTGCAAGGTGACCTGTTCGGGCGGTTCCCCGACCTGCGGCTGATCATCCCGCACGGCGGCGGCGCGGTGCCCTACCACTGGGGCCGTTTTCTCGGCCTGGCCGAGCGGATGAAGCGCCCGGCCCTGGATCAGCACGTGATGCGGAACGTCTTCTTCGACACCTGCGTGTACCACCAGCCCGGGATCGACCTGCTGTCCACCGTGATCAGCCCGGACAACCTGCTGTTCGCCGCCGAGATGCTCGGCGCGGTCCGCGGCGTCAACCCGCAGACCGGCGCCGACTGGGACGACACCAGGAAGTACGTGGACAAGGCGCCACTGGACGAGGCCGACCGGGCCAAGATCTACGAGCTGAACGCCCGCCGCGTCTACCCGCGCCTCGCCGCTCGTCTCAATGGCTGAGCCCGCTGCTGAGGCGGCCGCCGGGCCGGCCGAACTGGCCGAGCTGCGCGACCGGATCGCCCTGGCCTGCCGCATCCTGGCCATGGAGGGCGCGGTGGACGGGGTGCTCGGCCACATCTCGGTCCGGGTCGGCCCGGACCGGATGCTGATCCGCGGTCGCGGCCCGCAGGACCACGGCCTGCTCTTCACCACGCAGGCGGACATCCGCCTGGTCGACTTCGACGGGGCCGGGGACGACCCGGACTCCGGCTACACGATGGCCAACGAGCGGCCCATCCACGGCGAGACCCTGCGGGCCCGGCCGCCGGTGCAGGCCGTGGTGCACGCGCACCCGCCCGCGGTGCTGGCCTGCGGCCTGGCCGGGCTGCCGCTGCGGCCGATCTTCGGCGCCTACAACATCCCGGCCATGCGGCTGGCCGCGGACGGCATCCCGGTCTACCCGCGCTCGGTGCTGATCCGGACCCCGGAACTGGCCCGGGAGATGCTGGACTGCATGGGGGACCGGCCGGTGTGCGTGCTGCGCGGCCACGGCCTCACCGTCACCGGCGACACGCTGGAGCAGGCCGTGGTCCGCACGCTCAACCTGAACATCCTGGCCGCCGCCACGCTGGCCGCGGCTCAGGCCGGGCGCCCGGCCCCGGACATCCCCGAGCAGGACATCGCCGAGCTGCCCGACCTGGGGGCCGCGTTCAACGACCAGTCGGTCTGGCGCTACTACGCCGCCAAGGCCGCCCGCGAGGGCCTCTAGCCGAACAGCAGCGACTTGATCACGACGGGGACGACGCCCGGCGGATCCAGGTACTGCCCGACGTCCAGGTAATCCAGGCTGCCGAGCTCGATGCTGTCCAGCACGACGAGCGGGCGCTTCAGGCCGGCCTCCTCGACCAGCAGGGCGCCGAGGGCCTGGCCGATGTCGGCGTCCACCACCAGCAGGAGCAGCTCGTCGCCGGACCCGGCCACCGTGGCCACCGTGGCGGCCAGCGCGGCGAGCGGCGGGTAGGACACGGTCCCCGCCCAGGACAGCGCCAGCGCCACCGGTTCGTGCAGGCTGACGTCGTGCTGACGCGCCGTGGCCGCCAGCGCCGCCGCCGTGGCCGCTGGGTCGAACCCGTCGGCGAGCGGGGCGGCGTGGCGGACGACCGGCACATTGGACACCGGGAGCGCCGACGCGCCACCGAGGTGGATGGTCCTCCCGCTGACCTGCACGCTGAACTGTGAGGCCCCGATGACGGTGGCCCGGATCCGCTGGCCGGGGTCGATCACCGGGACGGTGACCCGGGCGCCGAACTGGCACACCACGCCGGCGGCCAGCTCGGGAGCGAGGTCGCCGTAGTCGCCCTGCTCGTGCCCGAACAGGTACTCCGACACACCGCCGGAGAACGTGAGGTAGTCCACCGGGGCCGGCCGCTCCAGCGGCTCGGTCAGCTCCAGCGCCCGGCCCAGGCCGTCCACCGGCCCGGAGACGATCTGGTCGACCACGAGCTCGGCCAGCCGTCCGGCCAGGCGCCGCCGGGCCGCCGGATCGGCGAACGTGGCCGGGGCCGGGTCCAGGCCGAGGGATTCGGCGACCAGCCGGGCCGGATCGTCGATCCGCGTCCACTCACCCGCGGCGTCGCGGGCGACGAGCCGGCCGCCGACGGCGAACGCCGCGACGCTGCGGACCTCGCCCGCCTCGATCAGGGCGAGCTTGGTGGTGCCCCCGCCGATGTCCACGTGCAGGCCGCGCCCGCCGCGCCGCCGGTTCAGCTCGGTGGCCCCGGAGCCGTGGGCGGCGAGGATGGCTTCGAGCCGGTGCCCGGCCGTCGCGCAGACGAAGCGCCCGGACCCACCCGCGATCATCTCGTCGATGGCCCGGGCGTTGCGCTTCTTGATGGCCTCTCCGGTGAGGATGACCGCGCCGCTGTCGACCTCGCTCGGTGCGATGCCCGCCGTGCGGTAGCAGTTCCGGACGAAGCGGGCCAGGCCGTGCGCGTCGATCGTGCCGTCCGGGCGGAAGGGGGTGAGCACAATCGGCGAGCGCCACTCCACCGTGCGGTCGACGACCACGAACCGGTCGCTGCGCTTGTGCCCGCGCCGCTCGAACAGCACCCGGGCGAACAGCAGGTGCGAGGTCGAGGAACCGATGTCCACGCCGACGGTGACCAGTTCCAGGGTGTCGTGCTCGAGGATCGCGCGCTGGACGGCCAGCACGTCGGCGTCGCTCAGCCTGTCGTCGTGGTCGTGGTCGTGGTCGTGGTCGTGGGCATGATGGTGGTCGTGGGCCGAGCCGAATTCGTTGCGCACCGGCTTGTCTCCTCACGGTCCAGCGTTCAGGTTAGCCCCGACCGGCCCTATTGGTCTAATGGTCTTATGTTATAAAGTTGAGAGACGCAGCAGACCCGAGGAGGACGCCCCGTGGCCGCCATTGTCAACGACCAGCTGGCCAGCAAGTTCGCGACCGAGAAGGACTCGCCGTACACGCGCTGGGTGGCGAACGAGGGCCTCGACATCGTGAGCGGGTTCTACATCAAGGACCTGCGCGCCCTGGAGCTCAAGCCCTGGTCGCGGCGCGGCGGGAGGGGAGTGTTCATCAACCACGACGCTTCCCGTACCTCCAATGACTGCTACGTCTGCGAGATCCCGGAGGGCGGCTCGCTGGCTCCCCAGCGCCAGCTGTTCGAGGAGATGGTCCTCATCCTCGACGGCCGGGGTTCGACCCGGGTGTGGAACGAGGCGGGGCAGAGCGTCACCTTCGAGTGGCAGGCCGGGTCGATGTTCGCGATCCCGCTCAACACCTGGCATCAGCACTTCAACCTCTCCGGCCTGGAGCCGGCCAAGTTCGTCTCGTCGACCAACATGCCGCCGGTGATCAATCTTTATGACGACCCTGAGTTCGTCTTCAACACCCCGCGCGACTTCCCGCAGCGGTTCAACGGTGAGGCCGACTACTTCGCGCCCAAGGAGGAGATGAAGGGTCTCCTGCTTGACACCAACTTCGTCACCGATGCGGTGAACCTCCGGCTGGTGTCGGCCAAGGAGCGCGGGGCCGGCGGCGGGCACATCCGCTTTTCGATGGCCAAGGGCTCGATGAACAGCCATATCTCGCAGTTCCCGGTCGGGACCTACAAGAAGGGCCACCGGCACGGGCCGGGCGCCCACGTGATCATCCTGTCCGGCTCGGGCTACTCGCTGATGTGGCCGGAGGACGAGGAGCCGCAGCGCTTCGAATGGCAGGTCGGGTCGCTGATCATCCCGCCGAACATGTGGTTCCACCAGCACTTCAACACCAGTGCTGACCCGGCCCGCTACCTCGCCTTCAAGCACGAAACCGTTTCCCTCCGCAACGCGCAGGGAGTGCCGAAGGCGTGGATCAGCCGTCGCATCGGCGGCGACCAGATCGACTACGCCGATGAGCGGCCCGAGATCCGCGACATGTTCGCCAAGTCCCTGGCGCAGGCTGATATCGCCCCCCGCATGGACGATGCCTACCAGGCCGAACTGGCTGATCTGCCGCCGCTGCCGGATGGGCGCCTGACCACGGCATTGTGACCAGAGCGCCCGCTCCGGTCACATCCCGTCGCGCCAGCGGCCCATGTCCAGGTCGAGCTGGTGGCCGATCCCGGCCGCCTCGGCCCGCTCGATGGCGATCATGGCCAGTTCCAGATCCCAGCTGCCCACTCCGTGCGAGCAGAACACGGTGATCGGATCACCGGCCGGCCCGGTCTCCGGCGCGACCAGGGCCGCGCCCAGCTGCTGCACGTCGTCCCAGGCCAGCGCGCCGTCGCTGACCGCGGCGCGGACGTCGCCGCTGTGCGCGCGGGCCAGTTCCACGTCGTCGGCGTACACCGCGCCGGCCCGTCGGAACAGCTCGCTGTCCGCCTCCCGGCGGTCCACGTGGCTGGAGCCGGCCAGCACCACGTGGGTGCCCGGGGCGATGTCCCGGCCGAGCACGATCGGGTCCCGGGCCTTGGTGGCCGCGGTGACCACGTCCGCGCCCGCCACCGCCTCGGCCGCCGTGGCCGCCGCCGTGGCGGGCAGGCCCAGCTCGTCGCGGACCTGGGCCGCGAACTGCCCGGCCCGCTCCGCGGTCCGGCTCCACACCCGCAGGGCGGCGATCTCACGGACCCGGGCCACCGCCTCCACCTGGGTCCAGGCCTGATACCCGGCGCCCAGGCAGGCGTAGGTGATCGGCCCCGGGTGGGCCAGCGCGTCGGCCGAGACGCCGCTGGCCGCCCCGGTGCGCAGCCGGGCCAGCGTCTTGCCCGCCACCACCGCCCGCAGTCCCTCGTCGCCGTTGAACACCAGTGACCAGTGCGCCCGTACGGTCCCGGACACGTAGACGGTGGCGCCGTGCCAGGTGCTGTCGGCGCTGGGTTCGGCCCCGTCGGGTCCGGTGCGCAGCACCGCCCCGGTGGAGTGCAGGGTCTGGCGGTCCAGCGACGCCCGTTCCTTGGCCAGGATCACCTCGCGGCCGCGGTACGTGTGCCGGGTCGCGGTGCGGACGGCGGCCAGCGCGGCGTCCATGTCGATCAGCTTGGCGATGTCGCTCTCGTCCAGGACCAGCACGGTCAGCTCCGTTCCGGGCTGTTGCCGAAGCCCTGGGTCAGCTTGCCCGAGGACCGCTGCCCGGCCCAGGCCGTCTCGGGGGAGCAGCCGTCCAGGACGGCCAGTTCCTCCGGGGTCAGCCGTACCTGGGTGGCGTCCACGTTCTCGTCCAGGTACGTGATCCGCTTGGTGCCGGGGATCGGGACCACATCCGGGCCGCGCGACAGCACCCAGGCCAGGGCCAGCTGGGCCACGGTGATGTTCCGCCCCTCGGCCAGTTTTTGCAGCCGCTCCAGCGTGGCCACGTTGTGCGGCAGGTTCTCACCGGAGAACCGGGGCAGCTTGTACCGGGCGTCGTCCGGGCTGAGGTTCTCCCGCTCGGTCACCGCGCCGGCCAGGAAGCCGCGGCCCAGCGGGCAGTAGGCCACGATGCCCAGGCCGAGCCGTCGCGCGGTGTCCAGCACGTCGCCCTCGAGCTCCCGGGTCCAGATCGACCACTCGGTCTGCAGCGCCGCGATCGGGTGCACGGCCACGGCCCGCTCGATGCTGCGGGCGCTGGCCTGGGACAGCCCCAGGTAGCGGACCTTGCCCTCGGTCACCAGCTCGCTCATCGCGCCCACGGTGTCCTCGATCGGCACGGTCTTGTCCACCCGGTGCTGGTAGTAGACGTCGATCACGTCGGTGTTCAGCCGCCGCAGCGACGCCTCGGCGCAGGCCCGGACGTACTCCGGCCGCCCGTTGATGCGCCGGACCCCTTCCGGTGTGACCTCGATGCCGAACTTGGTGGCCAGCACCACCTGCTCGCGCAGGCCGGTGACCGCTTCGCCCAGCAGTTCCTCGTTGTGGCCGCCGCCGTAGGCGTCGGCGGTGTCGAAGAAGAAAACGCCCCGGTCCAGCGCGTGCCGGATCGTGGCGATGCAATCGGCCCGGTCGGCCGGCCCGTACGCGTTCGACATGCCCATACAGCCCAGGCCGAGCGCGGAAACGGTGAGCCCGCCGGTGCCGAGGCTGCGCGAATCTATCGTTGCCTGCTGCATATGCCGTCCTCAGTAACGTAGTGCGGTCCATGGCGGTAAGAGAAAATGGTTATACCTTATGATAGTTGGGTCGTTAGCCTGGCGAAAGATCTTGAGGGGTGTTCCGTGACTACGAGCGAGCGCTTGCCGACCGCGGCCGAGCACTACAACGTGCCCGCCTACTACCGGACGATCAACCGGGAGATCCGCCGGGCCTACGCCGGGCAGCCGCTGCGGGTGGGCCAGCCCGCACCGTCGTTCCGGCTGCCCACGGTCGACGGCGGCCAGGCCGACCTGGACGAGCTGCGCGAGAGTGGGCACGTGGTGCTGGTCTTCGGCTGCTACAGCGCCCCGCCGTGCGTGCGGGAGCTGCCGGAGATCGACAAGCTGGCCGCGGCTCAGCCGCCCGGGCTGGCCATGGTGTTCGTTTACACCCGGGAGATCCACCCCAACGAGGACCTGCCGCAGGGCCGGTTCGCGCCGCACGACAGCCTGGCGGCCAAGCTGGCCGTCGCGCGGCGGTTCCGTGACGACCTCGGGCTGCATCTGACCGTGGCCGCCGACGACCTGGAGGGCAGCGTCCACCAGGCCTACGGCACCCTGCCCTTCTGCGCCGCGGTGGTGCGCCGCGACGGCCTGCTGGTGCACCGGTCGGAGTGGGCCAGCGCCGGCCAGCTCGCCGCGGTCATCGCCAACCTGGCCCAGGCCGACCAGCGGCTGGCCGCGGGCGAGCAGCCGCGGATGTCGCTAAATGAGACCCTGTGGAGCATGGAGCGCCTGACCAAGAAGCCCTGACGACGCAGCGCGGACCGGGCCACCTGGCCCGGCCCGCACCCAGCGTCAGCGCGGGATGTTGGCCCCGCCGTCGACCAGCATGTCGGTCCCGGTCACGTAGGCCGACAGATCGGAGATCAGGAACAAGATCGCGCCCACGTAGTCGTCCAGCACGCCCCGGCGCCCCAGCGGGATGCGCCCGGTCTTGGTCGGCCGGTCCGGGCGCCCGCCTGAGACCACGTTCTCGCCGCCGGGCTCGTCGGTGAACTTCCGCAGCGCGGTCGGGGTCTGCCCGGGGCTGATCGAGTTGGCCCGGATCCCGTCCGGCCCGAGCTCGCCGGCCAGCTGGCGGGTCAGGTAGATCAGCGCCGCCTTGCTCGGCCCGTAGACCAGCCGGCCCGGGGTGACCCGGTGGGCCGCGATCGAGGCCACGTTGACGATGCTGCCATGGCCCAGTTCCCGCATGGGCCGGGCGCACTCCTGAGCCAGCAGCAGCGCGCCGCGCAGGTTGGTCTTCATCACCGTGTCGATCTCGGCCACGGTCAGCTGGTCCAGCGGACCGCCGGAGTCGCCGACCGCGGCCAGGTTGACCAGCGCGTCCAGCCGTCCGAACCGGTCGGTGGCCGCGCCCACCGCACGGGTCACGTCGTCCGGCTCGCCGATGTCGCCGGCCACCCCGAACACCTCGCCGTCGTGGGTGGACTCGGCCGCCGCCGCGGCCACCCGCTCGGCCGACCGGGCCATGATGGCCACCCGGGCCCCCATCGCCGACAGCACGGCCGCCGACCGCTCGCCGATGGCGCCGCTGCCGCCGGTGATGAACACCACCGTGTCGGTGGTGATGCCCGGCAGCACCGGGGGAGCGGCCAGCAGGTCGGCCGGAGCGGGCGGGCTGTCCTGGGTGGTCTGCGTGGTCATCGGACTGCTCTCAATCGGTTGTCGCGGCGGGCTGCGCGGGACGCTCCCGCGCGGACCCGGGAGTAGGAACGGACCAGCGCGGAGCGCAGGTCGTCGAGGTCGGCGACCACCTCGTAGCCGCCGCCGGACTGGAACACCTCGCTCAGGTACTCGTTGCCCTCGCCGTCCACGGTCAGCACGAACGGCTCGATGCCCTGGGCCAGGGCTTCCTCCACGGCCACCTGAGTGTCGCGGTTCGCGTACTCGATCTCCCGGCCCGGGTAGTCCGCGCCGTAGTCCAGGTCGAACGGCCGGCCGTCGGTGATCACCATCAGCAGCCGGGTTTCCGACGCCTCGGCGGCCAGCTTGCGGGTCACGTGCCGGATGACCGGGGCCAGCCGGGTCATGTGGATCGGCTTGAGCTCGGCCATCCGCTCGAACGTGCGGATGGACAGCGGCTCACGGAAGTCCTTCACGGCCAGCACCCGGACGTCGTGCCGTCCCGATCCGGAGAACCCGTAGACCCCGACCGTGTCGCCCAGCCGGGCCAGGCTGCGCAGCAGCAGCGCCACCGCTTCCCGCTCGGTGTCGATGATCCGCCGGGCCGTGCCGTCCCGGTTGAGCCGGGTGGGCACGATGGCCGAGCCGTCGATCCGCTCGGCCGTGGACGAGCTCAGGTCGACCACGATGCCGACCGTCACGTCCCGGCGGGCCCGGTCGATCCGGGCGTACGGCCGCGGGTCGGCGCTCTGCCCGGCCCGCAGCTCGACCAGGGCCTCGATCGTGCCGTCGATGTCGACCTCGTCGCCGTCGGCCACCCGGCGGACCAGCACCCGGCCCATGTCGGCGATCCGCTCCAGCTCCGCGGTGATACGGCGCTCGGTGCCGGACAGCTCGGCCACGCTGGCCAGCAGGTCGGCGGCGCCCTTGCCGCGGTGCGGCACCTCTTCCTTCAGCGTCACCCAGTTGGGCCGGTAGCGGCCGCCGATCGCGTCCCACTCCGGGTACAGGTAGGTGCCGCCGGCCTTCTCGCCGCCCTTGGAGCGGGTGCGGTAGTAGACGTCGCTGGTCTCGTAGTGCTCGTGCTCGCCCGGCTCCGGCGTCAGGGCCGGGTCCGGCTCCTCGTGCTCGTGCTCGTGGTCGTGCTCGTGGGCCACGTAGTGCTCGTCCACGATGTGCCGCCCGGGCTTGAAGATCAGCAGCTCGGTCTTCAGCCCGCTGCTGCCCCGGTTGATGCCCTGGTAGCGCAGGCCCACGATGTCGCGGAAGGCCACCGGGGCGACCACGGACCGCAGCCGCTCCTCGCCTTCGAGCTTGCCCGCCACGTCGACGTCCGGGGCGAACGTGCCCAGGAAGCGGTCGGGCAGCGGCAGCGGCCCCGGCTCGGCCACCGCCGGCGCGATCACGGTCTCGGCCGGGGCGGCCGCCGACAGCAGCGGCAGGTCGTCGATGACCCCGTAGATCAGCGCGGCCACGGCGGCCGAGTCCACGACGGTGGCGGCCTGCGAGCGCACGATCGGCAGCAGCTCGCCGAACGCCCGGGCCGCCGCCTGCACCGACGGGTCCAGCCGGACCGGACCGGCGAACCCCAGGCTCATCCGGTGCAGCAACTCCAGCGCCTGGTCCCGCGGGCCGAGCGTGGCCAGGTCCGGGCGGTGGCCCAGCTCGTCCGCGATGACCTGGGTCAGCGACGCGCGGAAGCCGGGCACCAAGGCGGGCAGCCGCTGGTCCACCCGGGTGTCCTCCACCGCGCCGAACACCGTCCCGGCCAGGTCGACCCGCCGGAACATGGAGAAGAAGCTGGCCCACGGGCCGAGCGCCGCGCCGTCGGTCCCGGTCAGCAGGTCCATGCCGTCGTCGTGGGTCACCCCGAGCTGGGTCAGCACCGCCTCGATGTCCAGGTCGAACGAGGACCAGACATAGTGGCCGGCCCGGTGGGCCACCGCCACCTGGTACCAGCCCCGGTTCTCCCGGGCCGAGCCGAACCGGGCGCAGCTGCTGGGCAGCCGCATCGTGTCGTGGGTGTCGGCCGGGATCAGTCCCGGGTCGAGGTCGTCGTCGGCCAGGATCTCGGCCCACTGATCGGCCAGGCCGCAGAACAGCACCGCCATCGCCCCGCGCACCTCGGCCAGGCTGACCGTGGCCTTGGCCCCGCCGGCCTGATCAGTGCCGGCCTGATCAGTGCCGGCCTGATCAGCGCTGGCCTGATCAGTGCTGGCCTTATCAGGCGAAGACACTGGCCACGATCTCCCGCACGCCGTCCTGGACGACCTGGTCGTCGGTGACCGCCTGGACCACGGCGTTCTCGCAGGCCTCCCGCTCCGGGATGCCCCGCCGGATCAGCCGGCCGGCGTAGATCATCAGCCGGGTGCTCGGACCCTCCAGGAAACCGATCTCGTCCAGGTTGCGCAGCTGGCTGGCCAGCTTGGCCAGCGCGCCCGCCAGGTCGGTACCCACGCCGGCCTCGTGCGCGATGATCTGGGTCTCCTCGTCCACCGTGGGGTAGTCGAAGTCGATGGCGATGAACCGCTGCCGGGTCGAGTGCTTGAGCTCCTTCGACGTGGCCTGGTATCCGGGGTTGTAGGACACGACCAGGAAGAAGTCGTCATGGGCGCGCAGGGTCACGCCGAGTTTCTCGATCGGCAGCAGCCGCCGGTGGTCGGTCAGCGCGTGGATCGAGACGATGGTGTCCCGCCGGGCCTCCACCACCTCGTCCAGGTAGCACAGCCCGCCGTTGCGCACGGCGGTGGTCAGCGGGCCGTCCACCCACTCGGTGCCGCCGGCGTGCAGGATGAACCGGCCGACCAGGTCGCCCGCGGTCAGGTCGTCGTGGCAGGTGACCGTGACCAGGCCCGCGCCCGGTGCGTCCGTCCGCCCGGCCTGCTGGCCCAGCCGCCAGGCCATGTGCTCCACGAACCGGGTCTTGCCGCACCCCGTGGGCCCCTTGAGCAGGACCGGGATCCGTTCCGCGTACGCGGCCAGGAACAGCGCGGTCTCGTCCCGCGTCTCGACGTAGAACGGTTCTTCGCTCGCGTGCAGCAGCACCGAGTCGGCGTTGTCGATGATGGTCGTCATTGGCCCTTTATCCGTTCTGTGCGGGCGGGTTGGCGAATTCTCCTTGCTGGTCCCGGGTGATCCAGGCGACGGGGTCGTTGGCGTAGTCCTTGAAGTAGTCGCCGGGGTAG
>Ga0209112_10000066_pt1 | contig 15339 bp, 19 predicted proteins | sample TexAe_OM3H0_O3_FD_187947 | JGI IMG/M metagenome (GOLD analysis project Ga0209112, IMG submission 187947) | Forest soil microbial communities from Davy Crockett National Forest, Groveton, Texas, USA - Texas A ecozone_OM3H0_O3 (SPAdes) (version 2) | ecosystem: Environmental > Terrestrial > Soil >...
CAGTCTATCAAAAATTGAGTCGCCGCCAAACCCAAAACTTAAGGTGATTTGAAAGTAGCCAGTAACTTGTCTACAATAGGCTGAATGTCCAAAACCAGCCTTGATTTGGATGATTTTCATCCAAATCTCTGTTCATAGTGCATGGTGGTGGATGCCACATGTCAAAGTACTCAACAAACAATCAGAAGCTGTCCAGAGCTGTGTACATGAAGAAGATGCAGGGCAAGTGATATGGGTGTGGGCCAGACAAGCACACCAAGAAGGACTGTCCCCATCAGCAGGATGTGTGTAATCACTGTGGAAAAGGTGGGCATAGAGTCCCAGTATGTTTCACCAAGTACCTGGGGAAGGCCCCAACAAAAGCTGCAGGAGCTGCAGCCACCAGTCAGGGAAATTCCCCTGTACCATCTTCATCATCAGTGGATAAGGGAAAGCAAACTGCTGCCACCACAAAAACTGCCCTGGCCTGTATCAGTGCAGCACGTGATGAATTCTGATGCTGCACTAAAATTCTGTAATTATTTCCGAAACAAAAGAGTCAAAATCCCATTTTCACATTTCATGTTATTTAAAAGGATGTTGACATACTGTAAAGGTAGCAGCCATGGTAGACTTGGGAGCAACTTCATTGTTCATTAATCAAAAGTACACTGATAGGCAGAAGATGATGAAGGAGCCTCTTGAACATCCAATTTGACTATACAACATCAATGGGTTGTTAAATGAAGCCAGCAGCATCACCCACAAAGTTCAACTTATTCTAAAGGTCAGTCCAGATGAAGAAAGTTTGACTTCTATGTCACTGGTCTGGGACCTGAAATGGTCATCTTGGGGTTGCCCTGGCTTAGGCATCAAAACCCTTCAATCAACTGGCAGGATAGTACTATGAGCCTCAACACAGATTTGGGTATGGGTCCCAAGCCATTAAAGGTAGAGGTGATGAAAATAGCAGTGAACTATATATATGGAATGCTGTCACCTCAAAGCAGAAAAAGTCCTAGACACATCTCAAGACAAAGTATTTTTATTTTTTTTCCATTCCATTTCCATGCACCTGAAGGTACAGAACCTTATGTAGCACATTAAAAATGTTATGACTGTAGTGGTATGCCTCTGCGCTACGATAAGCCAAGCTTAAAGATGAAGTGAACTGTCAAGGGTGTGTCACAGTCAGTGCAAGGCGGAGACAAGTCATGCCAAACTACTCAGTCTCACTGGAGGGTTCTAAAGCATATATCCCTTGTGCAGGGATCAATAGAGAGGTTGACAGTGAGGAGTAGAGATCGAACCCAAGAGGACAAGTTAGATTGCTACTGTGCATACTGCAGGGTTTATATACATACAGCGTGACTACTTACTAAGCTATCTATGGAGTGTGAAGGAGTAAGCAGTATTACTATGTGCTGATGCAGCCTGTGCTAAGAATAGCATATCTATTGTGCTGACTGAGGCGATGATGCGTCTATGATGTCATGCCTAGACTTTTAGTCAGATATGCTTGTGAAGGGCTGATGCGTCATCTTGATAGTTGAGCTGGATGACTGATACAGCATATAACTAGGTACCCAAGTATTCTACAAGGTTCTATTGTATTCTAGCCAATCATAACAAGTCAAGTGATCGTATCTACGTATAGTACTCTATACTCACGATCACGTGCTTAAGTGGAATCATCCGAACACATCACATGGGTAATCCCACGGTCATGTGCCCAAACATTACATCATGCATGTCACATGTACTGTCCCACAGTCACATGCAGGAAAGGAAAATAAACTAAGTCAAAAGTTATACTGCGTCCATGACATTACCCCCCTTCTTAAGGGATGATGTCCGTGTTGGCCAAGGTGAAATGATGAATGGCTTGCCAAGGTAAGGATGCGTATAACATAGCACTTATTTTCCAAGGTGCACCGGGGTTTTTAGCATGAAAATCGGCTACCTTTTCAGGTGCGTGAGCCAGATTTTTAGCCGGTTCCCAGGTCTCTTCTCCTTCTCCATAGCCTTTCCAACGGATGAGGTACTTTAGAGTACGACCAAACATCTTTGAGTCTTGGATGTGGTCAACTTCGTACTCTTCTTCGCCATCGACTGTGACAGGCTCAGGAGGGGGCGGTTCTAAACCATTAACTTTGTTACCCTTGTAAGGGCTGAGGCGATCCACATGGAATACATCATGGGTACACAGGGCAGGCAGGAGCTTTAATCAGTAGTCAACATTGCTTAGTACTTCAGTGATTTCAAAGGGTCCAAGTGGCTTAGGACCTAGCTTCGCAGATTGTTGGTGAATCTTAATCTGCTTTGCTTGAAGCCAGACTTTGTCTCCGATTTTGAATGTAGATGCTCCATAGGACTTAGGGCGTCCTGCCTTCATACACTCTTTACTTAAGCATAGAGCTGCCTCAGCATCAATTCTTAGGGAACACAGGTGCTGAAGATGCTTGTCTATCAGTGGGATGCCCATTGGGCATCCAGCTGGAATTGTGAAGTCCAGTGTGTAACCGTAGAGCAACTCAAATGGAGTATGCCCTGCTGCTGAGTTAAGCCAACTGTTTATCACGAATTCTGCTGTGGGAAGCAGGTCTACCCAATCGTCCTGTCGCTTACTAATGAACAGGTGCAAGTAGGCTTCTACTTCTTGGTTCTTGCGCTCTACCTGTCCATTAGCCTGAGGGTGATGGGCTGTGGTGAGACCTGCATCGATCCCTAGTCATTTGTATAGTGCATGCATGCTCCTTGCGGCAAATTTGGGACCTTGGTCACAGATGATTTTTTGAGGGATCCCATGCAAAGGGAATACGTGGTCAAAGTAAATGGTGGCAACACCGTCCGCAGTGATCTGAGATGTTACAGGGAATAGGTGGATCTGCTTTGTGTAGTGATCCACTATATTGAGGATCATATCCTTCCCTTGTGACATGGGTAGAGGACCGATCAAGTCAACTCCTATGAGTTGCCAAGGTCCCTCTGGCACTTCTTGCGGATGGATTTGCACCTTAGGATGTAAATCCTTCCTGTAGTGCTGACATTTGTTGCAACCTTCGACGTAACTGGTGATGAAACCAGCCATGCGTGGCCACCAGTAGTAACAACTAACTAATTCTATGGTACCATTCTTTCCTGGGTGTCCCATGGTAGCTGAGTCATGACATGTTTTTACCACATCTCAACAAAGTTCCCTGATGTTTGGAATGTACAGCTTCCCTTTATAGTACACATAGCCATCTTCTTCCTCCCAGAGCACTGTACCGTCCGTGAGGGCCTTAGGGGCTTTCTTATCAATAGATTTAAGTCCCTCTATGACTTCGGCCTCTTGCTGACTTGCTAAGTGTATGCATTCTCCTAGGGAGTCTAAACTAGTAGGTTTAAAGTGTGCTGCTGCCACTGTTGCAAAGTGGTTAGGTCCTAAGACCATCACTTGTCAGTTATCCTCTCTATCGTGCACCTGGTCTTTGGCAAACCTGCTTAATGCATCTGCCTGCATGGATTCGCCCTTCCTGTATGTAACCTTGAAGTTGAACCGACTTAGGTAAAGGGCCCAGCAAGCCTGTTGTTGATTTAGGTCTTGCATGGTTGTCCACCATTTCCATGTTTTTATGGTCGGTGATGACTTCAAAGGAGATTCCTTCCAGGAAGTGTCGCCAGTCTTCTAGAGCGCAGATTAGACCTAGCATTTCTTGGTTGTAGATTTCATAATTGCACTCTTCCTTGCTCATAGACTGAGAGCAATAGGCAACTGGGTGCCAAAGACCATCTTTGTGCTTTTGTGAGAGTATGCCACCTGTGGCAAAACCAGAGGCGTCACATTCAACCCTAGTTGGAAGTTCTGGGTCATAAACCTTTAGGATAGGCTTGGTGCAGAACATCTTTTTGATAGAGTCGAACACCTTTTGTTGTTCCTGGGTCCACTTCCAGGGAACATCCTTCTTGGTGAGGTCATGGAGAGGACATGCCAAAGATGAAAAGTCCTTTATGAACCTCCTATAGAAGTTGGCAAAGCCTATGAATGCTCTGACCTCTTAGAGCGTTGTTGGAGTAGGCCAATCTTTTACTGCAGCGACCTTGCCAGGGTCCATCTGCACTTCTCTGGGGCATATTATCATACCCAGGTATTCCATCGAGTCCTTCTTGAATTCACACTTTTCAGGCTTAAGGTAGAGGTCATAATGTTCCAGCCTTTTGAGAACTTTGCATACTACTTGTTGATGTTCCTTAAGGTCAGCGTTATAGATGAGGATATCATCCATGTAGACTGCTACCTTTCCTTTAGCTATGAGGTCCGTGAATACCGAGTTCATGAGGGCTTGGAAGGTGGCTGGGCTGTTGGTCATACCAAAGTACATTACTTTCGGCTCATACAGTCCTTGATTAGTGACTATTGCCCCCTTCCATTCATCACCTTCGTGGATGCGAATGTTGTGGTACCCCCATCTAACATCGAATTTTGTGAAATACTGTGCTTTTGTCAGTCGATTGATAATGTTGGCTGCCAAGGGTAGTGGATAGCAATTTTTAATTGTGATCTTGTTTAATCACCTATAATCCTGAACTAGTTGCAATTTGCAGTCCTTCTTTTTGATAAAGAAGATGGGGGATGCCATTGGCGACTTAGAGGGTATGAGGTATCCTTTCTCTACGTGCTCTTTCAGGAACTTATCCAACTCCTCCTGTTCTTTAGGCGACATGGGGTATGGTTTGATCTTCCACTTCTGGACCACACCTGGTTCTAGATCGATGGCATGATCCCAGGGCTGGTGCTGTGGAAGCCGCTGTGATTCTTCTTTGGAGAATACTTTGGCAAAATCCTGGTACTGTACTGGTACCATCTCCTTGAACGTCTTCTTCCCTTTAGCTGCTATTGCTTTTTCAGCAATTTGTTGCGAATATGTGAATCCAGCTAAACAGAAGAGTTCATCTTGGGACATGTCAAGGACCTTTTCTGCTAGTAACCATTGGTGTTCCATACGGTTAGCCGCTATTCAGGTTACTTCGACTTCTAGCAGTTCAGAGTCTACTTCTTGATCCGCATTGAGTTGTATTGTACCTTCTTGCCAGTTAATTTGGGGATTTTGATGGCAAAGCCAAGGGAGCCCAAGTATTACTTTCTCGGGTCCTAGACTTGTGACATAGAAGTCAAACTTCTCTTTATCCTGCCCAACTCGCAAGTTTAATTTTACATTATGCGTAATACTTCTGGCTTCATTCCTGGAGCTGTTGATGTTGTAAAGTAAAATTGGATGTTCGAGCAGGATCTTTGTCATTTTGTGCTTGCTGGCATATTTGTGGTTGATAAACAGGGAGGTAGCTCCTGAGCTGACCATGGCTGCTACTTTGGTGGTACGGTTTTGTCCTTCTAAATAACACGAAATATGGAAGTGTGATTTACTACTACGGGTTTTGGGAATAATTACAGAGTAAAGCGCTGCATCAGAATTCATCACTTGCTGCGCTGCTACATGTGGAGCATTCAAAACACTCATACTACAAATGTTCATCTTATATGAAGATGTATATGGTGGAGCAGAGACGGGTTGAGGCATAGAGAAATGAGAAACAAGGCTGTATCTGAGAAGTCCATATCGCTATCACCTAACTTACAAGCAGTATCTATATATACATTTGGTACAAGGCTGTCCGAAACCTGACTAGAAGAGTCCATCATACCAGAAAGTGGGGAGTCAATTGCAGCCTTTATTGCTCCCCTGTCTAAAAAGATGACTTGAGCACTTTGATTTGTGTGCTTTGTTCTTGCATTTGTGCCATCAGTTTGGCCAGTAAGTCTGCTTGTGCCTTACTATTCTGGGCTGGCGCAGGTGTAGTGGCAGAGACAGACACCTTTCCTTTAGGGTCCATGGTGGGTGGCAAAGCTGCTGCCTGTTCAGTTGCAGCTGCTTTAGTGACGATAGGTTTCCCCAGGTATTTGGCCATGCAAACTGGCAACCTGTGTCCCAGCTTCTTGCAGTGCCCACAGATATCCTTTTCGTGCTTTCCATCCTTTTTTGCGTGATCTGGACTTCCACAACCAAAGCACTTCCCCCTCATCCAGGAAAGGTAAGTGCGCCTGGTGCACTGTTCCTTCCCAGACAGCTGCTGTTGTTGGCTAGTGTCCATGTCCATGGCATCTGGTGCCCTGGTGCTAGTTGAGTGGGGCGTGGTGTGCAGTGATTTACCCATTTTCTCAGCTTGTCTCTGATGCATCTGTTGGTCTAGGACTTGGGCAGCTTGCCTTAGTTCCGTTAGCATGCCAATGGGTCGGTCTGAGATAGCTAGGTTGTCCTTAATAGTTTCGTTAAGGCCATCATAGAAGCGGGTTCAGTGGTCTGCGTCTGAACAACTGGTTTGGGCAGTGAATTGATCGAATTTGGCTTGGTACTCCACCACGGAGTCTTTGCCTTGTTTTTGTTGCTTCAGCGTGTCTCGCGCTGCTTCTGCTGAGTCCATTGGTGCGAAGCATTTATTAAACGCCACTATGAACTGGATGTAGTCTCCTCCGAATGGACTTCCACCATTCGCAATCTCCTCTAAGCAGGGCAACGCCCATGTTTGTGCTTCATCCTCCATCAGGTTTAAAACCGCTGCTATCCATTTACCATGGTTTTGCACCCAGGTGCTGGTGGTGGTGTTGTAGTCGTTGAGATTTTTGCCCTCACATCTGGCATAGTTAAAGAAGGCAGCAAGGAAGTGCCATGCTTCAACACTTCTTCCCTTCCCTGTCCACACTTTGGGGCAAGCAACTGCAATTTTGGCTGTTCGTGCACTGGTTTGTGAACTGGTGTTTGCAGTGGTCATGAGGGTGGCGACTTGGGTCGTTAAGTTCCCCAAATGTATTCCTAGGTCTAGGATCATCTGGGCCAAGTCAGCCTGCATTGGGGGTGGGTTGGCCATTGATGTGGAGGGTGTACTGAGGGCGGATGCTTCTCATCTTTTTTGTTCGATGTAGAGGGTCTGCTCGTCAATGTGCAAGGAGCTCCAAGGTACGAAGTGTTCTGCTTTGTATAAGTCTGCGTAATCGGTGGGGTCCTGGTCAGAGATCCGTAGCTTGTGAGCCTTTCTCTCTTTTGCTCTGGACTTTCCCTGGGCTTTTAGTGATGCCACATTTTAGTTCCTTCGCAGCTCGTTCTCATATGCTTGTAGCACCTCTGCTCTTCTGGTTGCTTGCTCAAAATAATTATCCCACAAATAGATGTTGTCAGGGTCTGCTTGTGCTATCCTTTCGACTGCATCTCCTTCTAGTCTCCTACAAACTATGTGCAACCCTTCTAGTGCTCACCTGTCTTCCCTGAAGATAGTTTCCTGTCCCTCGAATTGTAATGCTAGGGCTGGAAAGAACTGGGGGTCGTCGTGGATCCTTTGTATAACATAGTTTACGATGTTTGCTTGGAGGCGGACCCACGCTCCTGGTTTGAAGTCTTCTTCTGGGAGTTCTACGTCAGGGAGCGGTTGTCGTTCGGATTGTACGTGCATGTCTGTGTCAGAGAGTGCGTCTTCTGACATGAGGATGGTAGGAGATGCGGGGATAACTTCAGGCTTGAAGTACGAAGGTGCTGGTGATCCTTCTGGTGTGAAAACCATTCATCTTCAGCTATGATATCTTCATTGCTTATAGAGTGAGAAGGAGATGCGAGGCAGGGAGGTATGGGTAGTGGGAACGACAATGACAAGGATGTGGGAGAGGGTGTGGTAATGTGTGATGGAGCTGGTAGGAAGATGTTGAGGTGGATAGGTTCCCCTCCTGCTAATACTGCAGGAGGGAGGGGACCGTTGAGTCGAATTGCGTAGTGAACCAGCTTTGTTAGAGGTCGATGGGATCTACTGTCCCATCGTCTAGTGTGTCTATGCAGCAACCTCTCAGTGTGAAACCATCTGACTGAGAGCAGATTTTTTGGAAGCAACATTCACAGAGACCATCAGGACCAAGTTGACTGTGGTGGAAGTTGCCTTTACAGCAAGAGCAGGGGTAGACTTCCTTCTTAGGGAAGTAGAGGTTGAATGAGAATAATACAATGAATACGATGCAGATACTAATCATGCACCGACAAGGAAGGAGGAGGGCTTTGTGTGGTACAGGATATGAGTGATGCAAAGCGCTAATCACAAGGTGGATGGAGTAGGGCGATCAAGCAAGACCAATACACCATGATTGATTGTACACGGTGCAAGGCTGCGGCGATAACACACAAACTCAGGAAAGATGATAGTGGGAAGTGTAGGAACACAAGGCTGTCTGCTGCAGTCTCCTCAACCTGTTGGCTGCCTCTCACTCCGAAGAGCTCTTACACTGATTCTCTAACACATGGGGAACTGTCACGTACACTGGTCTTTCACAGTGTCAGCCATTTGGTGTGTGCTTTGAGGCGTCAGATATAAGGTGTGTACACTAGGACTGGGTAGTACCAATGCCTCCTGTAGGAAAGATGAAACACTGGTGAGCGTTGATGATTAAGAGCTCAAGAGTGTAGAAAGAACTTGTTCTAATGTAGCAGTATGCCTCCGCGCTACGATAAGCCAAGCTTAAAGATGAAGTGAACTGTCAAGGGTAAGTATAGTACTATATACTCACAATCACGTGCTTCAGTGGGAGTGTCCGAACACATCACATGTGTTATCCCACGGTCATGTGTCCAAACTTTATGTTGTACATATCACGTGCTACATGTCACATGTACTGTCTCATGGTCACATGTAAGAAAGGAAAAATAAACTAAGTTGCAAGTTATACTGTGTCCGTAACAAAAGGTATGTGAGCGGCCTAGGAACGAGGGTTAGGAGTGGAAGTGCTAAGGAAAGTGGTATGACAACTGAGGGGATGCAGGGGAAGGTCGGCCAAGGCACAGGAAAGTGGGCCGAGGCATCGAAAGCTCAGAAATGCATAAGTTGATGGAAAGCGTAAAGAAACTGTAAAATGCGCAAATCCACAGGCTAGGGAGATACCAGTTGTATCACTGTGCTCTTGTGACCAATCTCCCTCATCCTTGGCTCTGCGAGGACGTACTTCTGGTCACCGAACAGGTAAAAGTACCATAGGTTACCTTCTGATTGCGCTTTAGCCATTTCTGACACCTACTTGGCAGATTCAATGTGTGCCTTCTTCTGCTGCAGCCACACAGACTGTTATGTCTGGTCGCATCCACAAGGTATGTTGATCAGCTTTGCTGCTTTCATCATTGGTGAAGTATATAGACAGACTCACCTTGCACATACCGTGCGATCAGACAATGCTGTGTACCCACACTACTTAGGATTGTTCACATACGAATGTCCTTCTTGCCATGCCTGGCATCGGCTGGCTGAGAAGAATGCTCATTCGTCGGCCTCACATCTGACATTTGCACAGTGCTGTAAAGCAGGCGATGTCAACCTTCCTCTGCTCGATCGCTTACCCCTTCTCCTGCAACTTCTTTACTATGGTCAGGATAGTCAAGTGAAGGAGTTCCACAGGCATATCTGATCATATAACAGTGCATTAGCTTTCACATCTACAGGAGGTCCTCAACATCTGCTCAGATCATCGTACAATGGTCGTGGACCCCCTCAATATAAAATTCATGGTGAAATTTTTCATTGCCTGGGTCTGATTTGACTGCTTGAAGGCACTGTACCTGTGTACAGTCAGTTGTATGTGTATGATCACAGCCAGGCATGTGAATATCAAAAAGGTTTGAATCCCAAACGCGACCCGGATACAATGGAGAAACTACAGACAATGCAGGAGGAATGCCACCCTCATGTGGATGTTTATGTGCAGGCTTTTCATCTCATGCAAAACACAACTTTAACAGACTCATAGATTTCAAAATCATTGATCATATGGTGCAAGTTTATGACTATGAAGGTGTCAGTCTTCAAGCCCCTCCTGTCCCCTGCAGTGCTTGCCAAGATGAAGGTCATTGGCCACAGCCTGCATGCAATTGGTAAGGGGCTCCTTCTCATCAATGTCGAGGAACTTCCTACACAGTATGGTGGTACAATGAAGGATGCTTGGTGATTTCACTACTTGTCTGTCCATGAGTGTGATGCTTTGGTTCTGTCAGGTTTTGCACCACAAGTGTTTGTTTGCTTTTTTTTCATCAATACGCAATATATGCAGATCTTCAGTTAAAAAAATCCAAAAAAAAGATAGTGTGTCCACTGTACTGAAACAGTTGTATTCTACTTTCCATGTGAAAGTACCATCACATGTGATGAGACCACAATGATAAAACAGACATCCTTTTTGAGGCTGGGAGGTGCATTTGGTGAGCATTGCCACTGCCCCTTGGAGCCAATTTTCCCCACCTGGGGGAAATTGGCCCAATGTGGCACTGTGGCACCAAATTCCCCACACCAAGCAGGCCCTAAATGTCCCCATTTAGCCAAGTATTTGTTGCACTGCTCAGGGCCATTTGGAACTTGGAGCACATCTTGAACTGGTTCATGTCAGGTCATGGGAGTTGGAAATGCATTTGCAAATGTATGAAGTCATCCTCATGGCCCAGTGAGATGCCAAAGCCTGTGCAATTGGGGTCTGTTCCTGGTACACATCAGAACTTGATGTACTTGCTGGTGCTGGTGTCTGGTGTAAAGAGTCAATCTTTCTTTGCACATGACTAAGGCAATTGAAATCGCCAATGTCAATGCTTAGAATAGTTCTGAATGCTCATATGGACTGCCAAAGTTGTGGATGATGTTGATACTATTGCACCTGTAAGTGTGCTGTCACTGCAAATCCTGAGATTGCTGTATCAAACACCTGAAGTCATTTGAAGTACTTGTAAAAGCTGCTGATGTCCATGCTGTGCAGCCAATAGTGCAGCCATCACCTATGTTTCCTAGACTGTCTGCTGGGTGCTAACATTGTCTGAGTCATCCTGTATGGTTGTTCACATTGCTGCAGGAACTGTAAACATTGTCAAGAGTCCTACAAGGTGTTTCTGATCACTGAACATGCCAGGGATATCTGTGCATACTGTAAGTGGCACTATCGCAGAAAACTTGTGCTTGGAATCTTGTTTGGCTAGAGTGGTTCTTAACAAATCTGCATTGCATTTCATTGTGCATGTTGGTGCAGGGCTTGTAAATGATAGGGCTGACATGTGAGGCTATCAGAAGTCTTCAGGTAACATCTTAGTGTCAGTGCCACTATGGCATGCTTGCAGGTCGACTTGCACCTAGCATGGATTGTCTGATGCTTTTTCTCATAAATCTGGTAGAGCTGCTGCCACAAATGTTTCTGCAGAGAATGAAAATGGTGGACAGCACTTCTAACAATCTTTTAAACATGCTGGAATGGTGCGATGATCTGGCATGTTTGGCACACTTGTGACCACATCTGAAGCTGGGGCTGTCTTCAGCTGAGCAGGTTTGTGCCAAAGTCAAAACATGACATTCCCACAGCTTTTTGTGGGACTGGAGAATGCTGTCAGTTCGTAAAACGTCCTTGCACACAAGTATGGATGGTGCGAAGCCCTGCATGTAGGTGGCTTGCTTGCAAATGTTCGGCTATTGAATCACCTCTTCTCGAGGTGGTTGATGTTGAAGTCAAGCCATGGCACCCATGCACATTGTCACACGGTTTGAGAACGCTGCCAGCTGTTTCCAAGGTTGAGGTAAACCCATCTCTGGGCTTACACCAGTCCACACAAACGTGGCATTGTGGCTGTGAATGCTTAGAGTTGGCAGATGCAAAGCTGGTATAGAGCATCTCCCAGATAGCCATTATGTAACAGGTGTGAGTAGTCCACAATGCTTAACATGTGCAGTGCAGTACTGAGAGTAGTTGGAACACAGAATTGTGTCAAATAAGAGGGGCTGAACAGCAATGTGGAGTATAGTTGATTTGTCACCTAGATGTACAGTGCCTTGGCCCAGGGTATAATTTTAGAAGTTCATTAGTGCTCAGAGAAAGGAGCATAAGTGAGAGTCCAATGGGATCGGACAACACTGAAACAGGCAAGACACGAAATTGAGCACCGAGTGTATTTGGAACAGATATGAGAGTGCTCTAATGGAGATGTAGAAAGTATGATATGAGAATCGGGGAAAGTAGGTTGCAGTCTACTGTCTGTTTGAGCAAGTTAATATAGCTGTCAGTAAGGCTTTGCATGTGATCAGGGGCCTTATGTATGAGTATGAGAGTCGTATGAAAATGCAATAAATGCTGAGACTGTGCATATGTATGACATCGTGCTGATCGTCACAAGTCACTGGACCTGCAATAAGATCGCAGTTTGTATAAAACATGAGAGAAACAGCTGAAATGCAGAGATATTGACGCAGGTAAAGCATTTGATAAGCACAGGTGTGGGACGAAGATGTACAGAGAAGTTGGATGTATTACTGAGCAGAACACATGATGCAGATGACAAGGCAAGTGCACAGCGGCCTGGTTCAAGGGAGATCGGCGATAGGGGATAAGAAATGGAGGACAGGGGTGAGAGAATGTGCGCCACATTGCTTATCTCTGAGGACACTGAAACAGCCATCCTGCAAAGACAACACCCCGCAGATCGCCACTGATGTCGCAGTTCACTGGCTCTACCCACAGAGAAGATGAGCCTTCAGAGTCCTCGATATCTGATGGTGATCAGAACCCGAGCACCCTTGGAGCAGAAGACACAGCCACCTCAGGCCCTACCGATGCGACTGAAATCCCCGAGGGACTCATGAGCGAAGCAGATGACCGCCCTCAGCAGGAGGAAGTGCTGAAGCAGATGAAGGGTACAGGACTGACACATGTTGATGACTTTGACAGGCTAGAACGAAAGACAGTGAAGCTATCGCAGCTGAAGAAGGTGTACAGGCAGCAAAACGAGCATGCGGTAAAAATGCTACACAATCGGTGGAGAGTGGAAATAGACGAGAGCCTCCGGCTGAGGGTAGGAACTGGGACAGTGATGATGTACACGAACGAAACGAAACTCGACTATCACTTGATGGTTGCAAACTGCATAGGGCTGTCGGCACTACTGCCAAACACACGGGCATCAATACAGTTCACGTTGGAGATGGACCTGAAGAAGCCATACCGAGAATTCAAAGGCAAGCACGGGATGGTTGGGTTCGACACACGAGGCCGCATGCTGTACATCGGGAGATGTATGAACGAGGACGTGTTTCTGGCGATGGCCCCCAGGAGCTTCATTTCATGTGACGGCGAGGCATGCGAGGCAGGCCACACAACTGGAAGTCCCCGGATGTCAAGACGGCACTCGCGGATGGTAACACTAATGCTCCTTCATTTCCTGACCATGATCGAGCACCGTTCGTTCTTTACAACGGGAGACATATACAAGCACGAGCTGGACAAAGGGGAGATAGGATGGGCGAGTGTGAGCAGTGCAATGTGAGCAGCCACCTAAAAAGAAGCGAGAAGACAGCGCACCTCTACTGACATCTGAGCACAGGACTGACCCAACGATAAGACTCAACCTCGAGGATGTGAAATCTCTCGACGAAGCGATGGTGGAAGGATATGAAGAATGGGTTGAGAAAGCACCTTCGAAGTGGCAAGCGGACGGGCTGTTCAAATACAATGCGCCAATTGTTGTGACATCGCGATTCGGGCAGGACACGGCGATCGCCATCCCAGACAATGAGGAAGAAGAAGGTGACAGTTGGCAGAAAGAACGCGATTTCTCCAAAGTGGCGTTCTTGACGTTTGCACTTGCAACATCAATAGCGTGAGTGAAATACTCTTCCTGAAACGGCCACCTGCATCATGCCAGAACCAACAGATGTAACGAGATACACAAGTGGGACCCCATCGCCCCCGAAGAGCTCATACAGGAGAACGATAATAAGATTTACGATAAAGCGACCGGCCCCAACAGGCAACGAGTTGACATTGAGCAACTTCCCCTGCTCGACATGAATGGAGAGGAAATACAAGTGTTTGATCTGGAAGGCGAGCGCATCGAGCGCCGTGTACCCGACGAGAATACCGACGACCCATGTGGAGTGATGATGAACCTAGAGAATATCCAGGCGCTGTTCAGTCCAAGTGCCCTTCCTCTGCTGGATGACGATGATGGCTCGGACGATGATTTCCCAACACCGCAGACACAGCCCACGAAACTTGAGGTATACCCTCTTGGGTTCCTCCGCACTGCGGGCAACCTGCAGGCAACTGGCCCCCCCCACTGCCTATATCCTGCGCTGAGCCGGATAAACAAAGCAGTCTGCGAGCCACCAAAAGGTCGTTTTCATGATTCTGATGACAACTTATCCTTTGAAGAAGACCGCACCCCTAGAGCCAGGGCAGCCCCGGTTGTGACGGCCACTGCATCTCAGTTCTACAACCTTGTTGCACACCGGGCTGCCCCTCGTGCTGGACGGCTGGACTCGCAACAAGGTCTAGTAACGGCAGCTCTGTCGGGTGCCTTTGCACAAACTGTAAAGGATAAGAACGCGGCGTTGAACCTGAAACTAGCATGTGAAAGTGCACTACCCTCAGAGAGATTCCACACCAGGATCCACCGCCCGAAGTGCCCAAAGTCATGCCGAGCCGAAGTTGTCTACACTGTAGACGTCAGAAAGCTCAAGTTGAAGTCCGGAAGGCATGATAACTTGTTGTCCCCAGTTCCGGACCAACTGATGATTTCCCTAAGGTTCATCTTCAATAAAATCATCATCCCACTAGCAAGGGCATGGGTCGAACAGGAAGTTCTTAGTGCAATCAAAGAGCACCTTGTGATCTTCAAACCTCGAGTGAGTACTTTACTCCGCTGACCAACTCCATGTCCAGACCATCACATCCACAGGTGTTCCCCTCATTGTTTGACTGGGTTTCATACCCAATCACACTGTTAATAAAAATGCTGTACCAACAGGAAAGAAATAAGCCCCGCAACCAAGAGCTAGCATGTCCCATGTGTCTGGAACTGGTTGCCTGCTTGGAGCGTGTGCTATGTTTTTGTCACACAGGCAATACTTCCGTGTTCGCAACAAGTCTCATGGACCCTCTCGGACTGAGTAGAGGTGCCATCAAAGATGGATTTCCTGTCCTCTTAAATATTTTTGACAAAGACTTGGTCACTGCGTCCAGAGAGGGCTTCTGTATAGATGCCAACAAATGGCCTATCAAAGGTCGTTACCCAGCTGTGGCATCCAAGCGGGCGCAAATACTCAATTACTCGACAAAACATTACATGGTGAGGAATTCACCGCAACTACTACTTACTGTACAATCTTCCCATTGTACCACATATAGAGGACAACATGGATGTGGTGCACACTCCCATCTTGCATCACATATAATGTGTCCTTCTATATGTGGTTTCTGGTCACACACTCACTGTGCACCGCGGATAAAGTACCATCTATACGCGGTGCACAGTCAATGTATGTGCACCGCGTATAGAT
>Ga0209112_10000068_pt1 | contig 15098 bp, 12 predicted proteins | sample TexAe_OM3H0_O3_FD_187947 | JGI IMG/M metagenome (GOLD analysis project Ga0209112, IMG submission 187947) | Forest soil microbial communities from Davy Crockett National Forest, Groveton, Texas, USA - Texas A ecozone_OM3H0_O3 (SPAdes) (version 2) | ecosystem: Environmental > Terrestrial > Soil >...
GGGCAGTCAACTCGAAACCGTGACTGCCGGCATACCAAATACCTTGAACACCAACGCGTTTCGTCACATCGGCGAGATCGCGGCCGGACAGCACCGCAACCGGACACTGTGCGGCCAACTTCTGCAGCGCCTCGGTCGCGCCGGCGACGAGGACCGCCGTGTCGGGATCGTCGACGATGTCCGACAGCGTGCCGTCGAAGTCGAAGAACACCGCGGGACTGCGCGCGGCCAGGCCGTCGGGACCCGTCAGCGCCCGCGACGCGTCGGGAAGTTGCGACATCCGCCGATCCCCGGTCCGCACGGCGATCTCACGCAGGTCGTCGACGACCGCGTCGGCCCCGGCAGCCTGCAGCACGTCGCGGCAACCGCCCCGGTCAAGTCCGATGACCGACGCGAATCCACCGGCGCGCCCGGCCTGTACGCCCGCGGGATCGTCGGTGACGACGACGCAGCGGCCCGGCCGCACCGCCGCGCGCTCGGCGGCCTCGAGCAGGTTCTCCCCCGTGGCGACCGCGGTGCGGACGCCGGCGTTCCCGAGTCGATCGACCAGCGAGGAGTCCGGCGCGAGGTCGAACAGCACGGCGTCATGGCGGCGCGGGTCGATGACCACCGACTCCAACATGGAACAACCCTCTCACGGGGGTCGGTGCCGCCAGGACAGGGTCAGTGGGCGGACGGGTGCGCCCGCGAAACGCGGCCGGGGAACGCGCGCGCCGAACGCTTGCGCCGGTGCTCTTTGCCGAACAGCAGCACGGAGTCCTGGCTGAGCGCCACCAGCCGCGCCACCCCCAGTTCGATGCCGGCGGCCAACTGCTTGTCGTCGAGGGCGGCGTCGTCTTGGGCGGTGATGCCGAACGCCAGCTCGTCGCCGTAGCTCAGCACTGCCACGCCGGTGCTCAGCTGCATCGCGGTCGGGGGGATCGGCAGCAGCCGCTCCATCGTCTGACCCAGCAGCCGAAGGTGCCGGCGCGGGCCGGGCACGTTGGTCGCCAGCGTCACGATGCCGCGCTGCGGAATTCGGGACAGCAGCTGGATGACGCTGCTGCGCAACATGGTTGGTAGGGAATTGACCGCTGCCTCCACGAGGCCACCGGGCTGATCGGCCTGCCGGGCCTTCCACCTGGTGTGCACGGTGCGCAATCGCTGGACCGGGTCGTCATGTTCTACGGGCAGGTAGGACAGCATGGCCGAACGGACCGCCATCGGCGCCAGAGTGCGCAGCGAATCGGCCCTCGGTTCTTCGCCACGGCCCAGCAACACCGTCCGGAAGCCCTCGGTGATGGCGGCGAGCGCGACGTCGTTGGCGGTGACACCGAATTTGCGGCAGACCTTGTCGACGTCGGCGATGGGGACCCGCACCGTGCTGTAGCGCCGGGGCGCGGCGGCCGCGTCGGGAGTTCGCCGGTCCGGCAAGACCGCCCCGACGAGGTTGTTCGTCACGGTGTTGGCGACGGACGAAACCCGCCACAGCGCGTCCACCCACCCCTGCCTCTTGGCGAGTGGCGGTGAAACCTGTTTGCTCTCAGCATGGTTGGCGAAGGCATCACCGTCGGCGTCGTCGCACAGCCTGGAAAGCAGATGCGCGGCCGAGTTGCCGTCGAGCAGGCCGTGATGGGTTTTCATCAAGATCGCCCACCGGTTGCCCGTCAGGCCCTCGATGACCCAGCACTCCCAGGGCGGGCGGTCCGGGTCCAGCGGATGCTCGAGGGCCAGCGCGACGGCCCGGGACAACTCGGTGTCATCACCCGGTCGCAGGATCGCCATGTGCCGCACGTGATGGGCCAGGTCGAGTTCGTCGCAGTCGATCCACTCCTGGCTCGCCGGATGCGCCCGCAGCACCTGCGTGCATCGCGGCATCGACGTAACTCGTTCGGCGACAAGTTTTTTGAGCCTGTCGTAGTCGGGCATGGCGCCGTTGACGATGGCGACCGCGCCGATCGCCAGGCTCGCCTGCTGGTCCGGGTCCTGGGCTTTCAGGAAAGCCGTATCCAGTGTCTGCGCCATGCCAAATTCCGCCCGCCGTCAATTTTTGCCCTTGTACCAGTATCTGCGAAGCGCCTCGGGGCGGTAAGCCTCGCAGCGTTAAAACCGTGTTTAGGAGTTGAAGATCCGTTTAACAACAGTTGTCCTGACCCGTGGTTAAATCGAACATAGGTTCGATACACTTGGAGGCGTGGGCTGGTTCAACGGACCGCCGAGCTGGGCGGAAATGGAGCGGGTGCTCGACAGCAAGCCGCGCCATGCCGGCGTGCCCGCGGCGGCCGGGCCCGCCGAGGACGGCCCGCTGTCGCACAAGCGCCCGACGTATCGGCCGCCCTCGAAGCACGATGGCGGCCGGGCGTCCCGCTCGTCCGTGGCCTACGCCGAGCTGCATGCGCATTCGGCGTTCAGCTTCCTGGACGGGGCGAGCACGCCGGAGGAGCTGGTTGAGGAGGCCGCCCGGCTGGATCTGCGTGCGCTGGCGATCACCGACCACGACGGCCTGTACGGGGCGGTGCGGTTCGCCGAGGCGGCCGCCGAACTCGACATGCGCACCGTGTTCGGCGCCGAGCTGTCGTTGGGGGCGGGAGCCCGCACCGAGCAGCCGGATCCGCCCGGCCCGCACCTGCTGGTGCTGGCCCGCGGCCCGGAAGGCTATCGACGGCTGTCGCGGCAACTGGCCGCCGCGCATCTGGCCGGCGGCGAGAAAGGAAAGCCGCGCTACGACTACGACGCGCTGACCGAGGCGGCGGCCGGACACTGGCACATCTTGACGGGATGCCGCAAAGGGCATCTGCGCCACGCTCTTTCGAGCGGGGGCCCGGAGGCGGCGGAACGGGCGCTTGCCGACCTGGTCGACCGGTTCGGCGCCGCCCGGGTCAGTGTCGAGTTGACCCGGCACGGTGACCCGCTCGACGACGAGCGCAACGCGGTGCTGGCCGGCCTGGCGGCGCGCTTCGGGGTCGGCGTCGTGGCCACCACCGGTGCGCATTTCGCCCATCCGTCCCGCCGCCGGCTGGCCATGGCGATGGGCGCCATCCGGGCCCGGCAGTCGCTGGATTCGGCCGCGGGATGGCTTGCCGCGCTGGGCGGCTCGCACCTGCGGTCCGGCGAGGAGATGGACCGGCTGTTCGGGCAGTGGCCCGAGGTGGTGACCGCGGCCGCCGATCTCGGCGAGCAGTGCGCGTTCGGGCTGGCGTTGATCGCACCACAGCTGCCGCCGTTCGACGTGCCCCCCGGGCACACCGAGGACAGCTGGTTGCGGCAGTTGACGATGACCGGCGCGCGCGGCCGCTACGGGCCGGTGGAAAACGCGCCGCGCGCGTACTCCCAGATCGAGCGCGAGCTGAAAGTCATTGCACAGCTGACGTTTCCGGGCTATTTCCTGGTGGTGCACGATATCGCCCGGTTCTGCCGAGACAACAACATCCTGTGCCAGGGCAGGGGATCGGCGGCCAATTCCGCGGTCTGTTACGCCCTCGGCGTCACCGCCGTCGACCCGGTGGCCAACGAGCTGCTGTTCGAGCGCTTCCTGTCGCCCGCCCGCGACGGGCCACCCGACATCGACATGGACATCGAGTCCGATCAGCGCGAAAAGGTCATCCAGTACGTCTATGACAAATACGGCCGCGACTACGCCGCCCAGGTCGCCAACGTCATCACCTACCGGGGGCGGATCGCGGTGCGCGACATGGCCCGCGCCCTGGGCTTCTCGCAGGGTCAGCAGGACGCGTGGAGCAAGCAGATCAGCCACTGGAACGGGCTGGCAGACTCGCCCGACGTCGAAGGCATTCCGGGGCAGGTGATCGAGCTGGCCAACCAGATCCGGAACCTGCCGCGGCACTTGGGCATCCATTCCGGCGGCATGGTTATCTGCGACCGCCCCATCGCCGATGTGTGCCCCGTGGAATGGGCGCGCATGGCGAATCGCAGCGTCCTGCAGTGGGATAAAGACGATTGTGCGGCAATAGGTTTGGTGAAGTTCGACCTGCTCGGGCTGGGGATGCTCTCGGCGCTGCACTACGCCATCGATCTGGTGGCCGAGCACAAGGGCATCGAGGTGGACCTGGCCAGGCTGGACCTCTCCGAGTCCGCGGTGTACGAGATGTTGCAGCGCGCCGATTCCGTCGGCGTGTTCCAGGTGGAGTCGCGCGCGCAGATGGCCACCCTGCCCAGGCTCAGGCCCCGGGTGTTCTACGACCTGGTCGTCGAGGTGGCGCTGATCCGCCCCGGGCCCATCCAGGGCGGATCGGTGCACCCCTACATCCGGCGGCGCAACGGCCTGGACCCGGTCGTCTACGATCACCCGTCGATGGAGTCGGCGCTACGAAAGACGTTGGGGGTGCCGCTTTTCCAGGAGCAGTTGATGCAGCTCGCGGTCGACTGCGCCGGTTTCTCGGCCGCCGAGGCCGATCAGTTGCGGCGCGCCATGGGGTCCAAACGCTCGACCGAACGGATGCAGCGCCTGCGCGGCCGGTTTTACGACGGCATGCGCGCGCTGCACGGCGCCACCGACGAGGTGATCGACCGCACCTACGAAAAGCTGGAGGCCTTCGCCAATTTCGGCTTCCCCGAAAGCCACGCGCTGTCTTTCGCATCGCTGGTGTTCTACTCGTCGTGGTTCAAGTTGCACCACCCGGCGGCGTTCTGCGCGGCGCTGCTGCGCGCGCAGCCCATGGGTTTCTATTCGCCGCAGTCACTGGTGGCCGATGCGCGCAGGCACGGTGTGGCCGTGCACGGCCCGGACGTCAACGCCAGCCTGGCGCACGCGACACTCGAGAATGCCGGCACCGAGGTCCGGTTGGGGTTGGGCGCGGTCCGCCATATCGGCGAGGAACTCGCCGAACAGCTTGTCGAGGAGCGAAAAGCCAACGGCCCGTTCGCTTCTCTGCTTAACCTGACGACCCGGCTGCAGCTGTCCGTGCCGCAGACCGAAGCGCTGGCGACGGCGGGGGCGCTGGGTTGCTTCGGCATGTCCCGGCGCGAGGGGTTGTGGGCCGCCGGGGCGGCCGCCACGCAACGGCCGGACCGGCTGCCCGGCGTGGGCTCGTCGTCGCACGTCCCGGCGCTGCCGGGGATGAGTGAGCTGGAGTTGGCCGCCGCCGACGTGTGGGCCACCGGCGTCTCCCCGGACAGCTACCCGACGCAGTTCCTGCGGGCCGATCTGGATGCGATGGGTGTGGTCCCCGCCGAGCAGCTCCTCGGCGTGCCCGACGGCGACCGCGTGTTGATCGCCGGCGCGGTCACCCATCGGCAGCGGCCCGCGACGGCCCAGGGGGTGACGTTCATCAACCTCGAAGACGAGACCGGAATGGTCAACGTGCTCTGCACGCCGGGGGTGTGGGGACGGCATCGCAAGCTGGCGAACACGGCGGCGGCGCTGCTGGTTCGCGGCCAGGTCCAAAACGCCAGCGGCGCTGTCACCGTCGTCGCCGAACGGTTGGGCCGCATCACCTTGGCGGTCGGCTCGAAGTCGCGCGACTTCCGGTGAGTGGGCGTTCTATGCGCCCGGGGTGGTCCAGACTCTGGTCGGGGTGATCGCCAACCGGGTGCTGAACGCGTCCATCGAGATCCCCTCGGCCGACTCCAATTCCTTGGCGAGCTCGCCGTACTTCGCCCAGTAGGGTTCGTCGTCCTTGCAACTCACGTCCGTTGCGTCGACGGTTGCGGTCCCACCGATGGCGATGACGCCGCCGCCGTTGCCGTCCGAATCCAGGTTCAGGCTCACCTCGGGGTGCGCCCTGATGTGGGTGACCTTGGCGGCCTGCGGCATGGAGTACACCGTCAGCCTGGTGCCGTCGAAGTAGAACCAGACCAGCCGGGGCACCGGCTGTCCCGATTTGGCGACGGTGGTCAGCCACCCGAAGTCGTCCGTCGTGAGCCTGCTGGAAACCTCTTGTGTCAGTTCGATGCCCATGGTTGCGAATGTAGCCTCCATTCATGACCCTCAACCTGTCCGTCGACGAAGTCCTCACCACCACCCGCTCGGTCCGCAAACGCCTCGACTTCGACAAGCCGGTGGGCCGCGAGGTGCTCATGGAATGCCTCGAACTGGCGCTGCAGGCGCCCACCGGTTCCAACTCGCAGGGCTGGCAATGGGTGTTCGTCGAGGACGCCGACAAGAAGAAGGCGATCGGCGAGATCTATCTCGAGCGTGCCCGGCCGTACCTCAGCACGCCGAAGCCCGCCTACCCCGAGGGCGACACCCGCGGCGAGCGAATGCCCAAGGTCGTCGATTCGGCGATGTACCTCGCAGAGCACATGCACGAGGCGCCGGTGCTGTTGATTCCCTGCATCGAAGGCCGCGAAGACAAGTCGGCGTTGGGTGGGGTGTCTTTCTGGGCATCGCTGTTCCCGGCGGTGTGGAGTTTCTGCCTGGCGCTACGCGCCCGCGGACTGGGCTCCTGCTGGACGACGCTGCACCTGGTCAACGAAGGCGAGCGGGAAGCCGCCGAGGTCCTCGGCATCCCCTACGAGCGGTTCAGCCAGGGCGGACTGTTCCCGATCGCCTACACCAAAGGCACCGACTTCAAGCCGGCCAAGCGGCTGCCGGCCGAGCAGCTCACGCACTGGAACACCTGGTAGATCACCCGGTCAGGGGCCACACCTCGACGACCCCATGCGCGAGGGCGCACGGGGTCTGGCTCACCCGCTCGATCGCCGCGTCGAGATCCTCGGCCTCCAGCACGGCGAATCCTGCGATCGGCAGTCCCGATCGCAGGAAGGGGCCCGGCTCGAGCCGCACCCCTGCGCCCTCCGGATTGCGCACCTGCACAGGGTCTTCGGCACGTCCGATGAGCACGCCGGCGGTCCGGAGTTCGTCGTCGCGGGCGTGCGCGGCCCGTCGGCACTCGTCGCTGACTCGGTTGTAGCCGGCCGCGTCCCCATACCCGATCGCGATGAAGGTAGCCATATCAATGCTGACCGGCGCGGCGCGCATTACTCATCGCTACCGGTCGGCTACTGGGCGCCGGTATAGCCGTGCTGACGCCAGGCCTCGTAGATCACGATCGCCGCGGCATTGGACAGGTTCAGTGAGCGCCGGCCCGCCAGCATCGGGATGCGCAGCCGCCCGGTGATGTGCGGATCGGCCAGCGTTGCCGCATCCAGGCCGTCGGGTTCCGGGCCGAACATCAACACGTCGCCCGGTTGATAGGCGACGTCGGCGTATGACGTCGACGCGTGCGCGGTGAAGGCGAACACTCGCGCCGGCAACACCGCCTCCCACGCGGCCTGCAACGTCGCGTGGACCGTCACCGAGGCCAGGTCGTGGTAGTCCAGTCCCGCCCGCCGCAGCTTGGGCTCGGAAAGGTCGAAGCCCATCGGCTCAACCAGATGCAATTCGGCGCCGGTGGCGGCCGCCGTCCGGATGGCATTGCCGGTATTGGGCGGGATCCGCGGCGACACGAACATCAGCTTGAACACAACGCGATAATGGTCGCATGGTCGAGCAGAGCATCTGGATGCAGAAAGTCGCTGCCGATCCCGGGCATTCGCAGTGGTACATCGAGCGGTTCCGCGCCATGGCCAGCGCCGGTGACGACCTGGCCGGCGAGGCCCGCTTCGTGGACGCCATGGCGCCCCGCGGCGCCCGCATCCTCGACGCAGGTTGCGGGCCCGGCCGGTTGGGCGGGTATCTGGCCGCCGCCGGTCACGACGTGATCGGTGTCGACGTCGACCCGGCGCTCATCGCAGCGGCCGAGCAGGACTACCCCGGCCCGCGCTGGCTGGTCGGCGACCTCGCCGAGCTCGACCTGCCCGCACGGGGCATCGGCGAACCGTTCGACGTCATCGTGTCCGCCGGCAATGTCATGGCGTTCCTCGCGCCGAGCACCCGGGTCCAGGTGCTGGGCCGGCTAGGGGCCCACCTGGCGGTCGACGGTAGGGCGGCGATCGGCTTCGGCGCCGGCCGAGACTACGGGTTCGCCGAGTTCCTCGACGACGTGACAGCCGCCGGGCTCGCGCCCGAACTGCTGCTTTCCACCTGGGACCTGCGACCGTTCACGGACGACTCCGATTTTCTCGTCGCGGTTCTCCGCCGGGCTTCGTGTTTGCCAGGGGTATCGCCGGCATAGGAGACCGCCGGGGCGGGGCGGTGTCCTCTCTGTAACGATTCTGGTGACCTCGGCCGCAGCCTGTCATACTCGTCGAATTGCCACGTTGACACGCTCACGCCCATCTGGCGTGGCACGGGTGGAATAAAGCAGGAAGTCTCATGAGCCTCACGTTTCTTTCAGCGCGAAGCGTCAGCGCAGCGGCCGTTCGCGCGGCCGCGACGACGTGACCATGTTCGCCCGCCCCGGCAACGCGGCCGAGGCGGAACCGGTCGAGTCCGCACCGGTGCGGACCGCCGAAACGGCTCCGGCCAAACGCCCACCCAGTTGGTCGCCGAGCAACTGGCCGGTCCGGTGGAAAGTCCTGGCTATCGTGCTGGTACCGCTGATTTTGGCGACGGTTTTCGGTGGCCTGCGCGTCAACAGTGCGCTGGCGAACTCAAGCGGTCTGCGGCTGGCCGCGGCTCGCGCCGACGTCCTGCCGGCGATCACCAAATACATGTCCGCGCTCGACGTCGCGCTGTTGGCGAGCTCGACCAACCGCGACGTCGAGGGCGCGAAGAAGAACTTCGAGGCCCGCAAAGGCGAGCTGCAGGCGCGACTGGCCGACACCGACGTGACCCCCGACGTCCGGTCGGGCGTGAACACCCTGCTCAACGGCGGCCAGGCGCTGCTCGACAAGGTCGCGGACAACAGCTTCGGCTTGCGCGAGCGGGTGACCACCTACGCCCCGCTGCTGTTGACGGCCGAGGACGTCATCAACGCTTCGGTGCAAGTCGACGACGAGAAGATCCGGGCCAAGGCGCAGGGGTTGAGCCGGGCGGTCGGCGCCCGCGGGCAGATGACCATGCAGGAGATTCTGGTGACCCGGGGCGCGGACCTGCCCGACCCGCAGCTGCGTACCTCGATGATCACGCTGGCCGGCACCGAACCGTCGACGCTGTTCGGGATGAGCGAGTTGCTGGGCGCCGGCTCGCCTGAAGCCAAGACGTTGCAGCAGCAGATGGTGACCCGGATGGCAATCATGTCCGATCCGGCCAGCCCGCTCGTCGACAACCCCGACCTGTTGCGCTCGATTCAGATCACCGACGGCATCGCCGAACAGCTCATCAACGACGCCACGATGTCGGTGACCAAGTCGGTGCGCGCCCAGGCCGATGAGCGGCGCAACGCCGCGATCGTCGACACCGTCCTGGTCCTGGCCGCCATCGTGATCGCGCTGGTCGTCGTGTTGCTGGTGGCGCGCGCGCTGGTGCGGCCGCTGCGGTTACTGCGCGACGGCGCGCTCAAAGTCGCCCACACCGACCTCGAAGAAGAGATTGCCCGCGTCAAAGCCGGTGGGCCCGAACCGATTCCGACGCCGCTGCCGGTGTATACCACCGAAGAGATCGGCCAGGTCGCCCACGCCGTCGACGAACTGCACACCCAGGCCCTGCTGCTGGCCGGGGACGAGGCGCGGTTGCGGCTACTGGTCAACGACATGTTCGAGACCATGTCGCGGCGCAGCCGTTCGCTGGTCGACCAGCAGTTGGCGCTCATCGACCGGCTGGAGCGCAACGAAGACGATCCCGAGCGCCTCGACAGCCTGTTCCGCCTGGACCACCTGGCGGCCCGGCTGCGCCGCAACAGCGCCAACCTGCTGGTGCTGGCCGGCTCGCCGCTCGCGCGCGACCAGCGCGACCCGGTGGCGCTGACGACGGTGGTCAACGCCGCGGTGTCCGAGGTCGAGGACTACCGCCGCGTGGAGATCGCGAACCTGCCCGACTGCTCGCTGCTCGGCGCGGCCGCGGGCGGCGCCATCCATCTGTTCGCCGAGTTGATCGACAACGCCCTGCGGTACTCGCCGCCCACCACTGCGGTCCGGGTCTCGGCATCACCCGGCGGCGACGGCGGGGTGGTGGTGCGGATCGCCGACGCAGGCTTGGGCATGAACGACGCCGACCGGCGCATCGCCAACATGCGGCTGCAGGCCGGCGGTGACGTCACCCCCGACAACGCCCGCCACATGGGCCTTTTCGTGGTCGGCCGGATCGCCGCGAGGCATGCCATCCGGGTGGGACTGCGCGGGCCGGCCGCCAACGAAACGGGCTCCGGCACCACCGCGGAGATCTACCTGCCGCCGACGGTGCTGGAGGGGACGGCCGCGACGGCACCGGCGGAGCCGCGTGGCGGCCGGATCCGGGCGGTCTCGTCGCCCAGCGCGAAGCTCGCCGCCGCCATCGCCACACCCGTGGCTGGCGAGGAAGACGCGGACCAGCGCCCGGGCGGACCCCAGCCGGCCACCCAGGACCCGTCCGGACCCTCGGTCACGCTGTTGCCCCGGCGCAATCCGGGCTCCAGCGGCATCACCGAAGTCCCCGACCAACCGCCCGCGCGGCAGCCGCGGCGGCACCGGCGTGAGCTCCCCACCCCGTGGTGGGAGAAGGAGTCGGCGCCGAAGGCAACGCCACCGCAACCGCCGCCATCGCGACCGCCGGCTCCGCAACCGGCTCGCGCGGCGTCGGACACGTCGGCGTTCTTCGCGGCGCGGTCCCGGGACGCCGGGCAGCGGCCAGCGGCTCCGGCCGAACGGCCCGCGACCCCCGTCCAGAGCGCGCCGAACGCGTCGATCCCGCCCTCGCCGAAGCTGTCGCCCGCTCCGGCCGACGACGACGTGATCTACCGCCGCATGATGTCGGAGATGCTCGGCGATCCGCATGACCTGGTCGACAGCCCCGATCTGGACTGGCAGTCGGTATGGGATCGTGGTTGGAGCCTGGCCGCCGCGGCCGAGGACAAGCCCGTCGAAGCGCACACCACCGACCACGGCCTGCCCGTCCGCCAGCCGGGCGCCCGGTTGGTGCCGGGCACGGCCAACGGAGGTTCGTCCGACCGGGATGAGGAAGTTGCAAAGGACGACGGGACCAACGGCGCATCCCGGTCCGGCCGGGAGCCGCAGCACGCGGCGGCGGCGCGCGACCCCGACGCGGTTCGCGCCTCGTTCAGCAGCCATTTCGGTGGCGTGCGCACCGGACGGTCGCATGCCCGCGATACGAATCAAGGAACTGATCAGGAATGACGGCGCCCGGCAACTCGCTCGATTGGCTGGTGACGAGGTTCACCCGCGAGGTCCCCGGCGTCGCGCATGCGTTGCTGGTCTCCGTCGACGGGCTGCCCATCGCCGCCAGTGAGCACCTCCCGCGCGAGCGCGCCGATCAGCTGGCCGCGGTGGCCTCCGGACTGGCCAGCCTCGCGACCGGCGCGGCGCAGCTGTTCGAGGGCGGGCAGGTGCTGCAGTCGGTGGTCGAGATGCAGAACGGCTACCTGTTGTTGATGCGGGTCGGCGACGGCTCGCACCTGGCCACGCTGGCGACGACGTCATGCGACATCGGTCAGATCGGCTACGAGATGGCCATCCTCGTCGAACGGGTGGGCGGCGTGGTGCAGTCCACTCGCCGGCCCGTGTCGCACTCGTGAGCCGCGATGGACAGCGACGAGCCCCGGGCGACCCCACGTAAGGGGAACCTGGTTCGCCCGTACACCCTGACGGCGGGCCGGACCGACACCAACGTCGACCTTCCGGTGGAAGCGCCGATTCAGACGCTGCAGGCCGGACTCGTCCACCGGTGGCCACCAGACGATGCGCGAGGCAAGATCATCCGACTGTGCGTCAGCAGCCCGTCGGTCGCGGAAATCTCGGCCAGGCTGGATCTGCCGCTGGGCGTCGCGCGCGTCCTGGTGGGCGATCTGGTGTTGTCGGGTTACCTTCGGGTGCACAGGACGTTGTCCGAGCGTTCGACGAGGGATGAGCGCCACGAATTGATAGGAAGGACCCTGCGTGGCCTTAAAGCACTCTGACTCCGAGAACCACGCTTCGACGAAGATCGTCATCGCGGGCGGATTCGGTGCCGGCAAGACGACATTCGTCGGGGCGGTTTCGGAGATCATGCCCCTGCGCACCGAGGCTATGCTCACCGACGCCTCAACCGGTGTCGATGCCCTCGAGGCCACCCCGGACAAGCGGACCACCACCGTCGCGATGGACTTCGGCCGGATCACGCTCGAGGAAGACCTGGTGCTCTACCTGTTCGGCACCCCGGGCCAGCGGCGGTTCTGGTTCATGTGGGACGACCTGGTCCGCGGCGCCATCGGCGCGATCGTGCTGGTCGACGTCCGGCGACTGCAGGACAGCTTTGCCGCGGTCGACTTCTTCGAGCACCGCAACCTGCCGTTTCTGGTTGCGGTCAACGAGTTCGACGGCGCACCGCGCTACCCGGTTGCCGAAGTGCGCGAGGCGCTGACCCTGCCCGCCCACATCCCGGTGATCACCGTCGACGCCAGGGACCGTCGGTCGGCGACCGACGCGCTGATCGCGGTGAGTGAGTACGCGTTGCAGAGCCTGGCCGCGAGCTGAACCGCGTTGCCGCGGTGGGTCGATCGCGAATTCGACGGCGTCGATTTCCGCGACTTCGCGCAGGAGGACCTCAGCCGGTTGCACACCGAGCGGACCGTGTTCAGCGAATGCGATTTCAGCGGCGTCAACCTCGCCGAGTCGCAACACCAGGCGTCGGCGTTCCGAAACTGCAGGTTTGAGCGGACGTCGCTGTGGCACAGCTCGTTCGCCCAATGCAGCATGCTGGGCTCGGTCTTCGTGCGGTGTCGGCTGCGGCCGATCACGTTCGACGAGGTCGATTTCACCCTCGCCGTGCTGGGCGGCAACGACCTGCGGGGTGTGGACCTGAGCGGCTGCCGGCTGCGGGAGAGCAGCCTGGTGGAGGCCGATCTGCGCAAGGCCGTATTGCGCGGCGCGGACCTATCCGGTGCGCGGACCATCGGCACCCGGCTGGAAGACGCCGATCTGCGGGGAGCGACCGTCGACCCCGCGCTGTGGCGGACCGCTTCGCTGGCGGGCGCCCGCGTCGACGTCGGCCAAGCGGTGGCTTTCGCGCAGGCGCACGGGCTGCAGCTGGTCGGGGGCCTGGACGATTGATCAGCGCTTGAGCCGAAGCTGCCACCGCACCAGGACGGCAAAGACCACCGACTGCACCGCCAGCATGCCCATGTCGAACAGCCAGGCCGACGGCGTGTGCTGGTAGTGGTGGTCCCTGGGGTTCTGCGGGCCGGGCGAAACCGTCCACAGGTCGACCGTCGACGCCTGCGCCGCGTACCCCCAACGCGAGGGCACCACCCAGGACAGCTGATCGAGGAATATCCGGTTGGTCACCGGCACGATCCCGCCGGAGAGCACCATCTGCATCATCAGCGACACCACCAGCAGCGGCATGATCTGTTCGTTGGACCGCGCGAGCGCCGAGAGCAGCAGGCCGAGCATCGCCGCGGCCACACACGTCGCGGCGACGGCGACGAACAGTTCGAGCGTGGCGTTACCGAGCAGCACGGCCGGCCGCGCCGGTGTGCCTTTACCGAGCACCACGATGCAGGTGGCGATCGCCGACTGGACGATGGCGAACCCGCAGAAAACGGTGATCTTGGCCAGCAGGTACGCACCGGTGGACAGGCCGACCGCCTGTTCTCGCCGGAAGATCGGACGCTCGCCGATCAGATCGCGGATCGTCAGCGCGGTGCCCATGAAGGCCGCGGCGATCGTCAACAGGGTCAGTATCGTCGCGGCTTCGCCGGCCGACTCGCTCGTCGGATCCGCGTAGCCGAAACCGGTGTGGCCGGGAACGGTCAGTGACAACGCCCCCATGACGAACGGCAACAGCGCCAGAAACACGAAGTAGGCACGGTCGGAAACGACCAACCGAACCTGGCGCCGGGCGATCGTGGAGAACTGACGGCCCGTTCCGGTGAGCGCCGGGACACCGAGATCAGCCGGCGCCTCCGTCTGCGTGGGCGGCGGCGGCCTGTTCTGGGCGAGGAAACGGCGGTTGGCCTCGTCGGGATCGGCGCCGACCTTCGCGAAAATCTGGGCCCAGTTGGTGGTGCCCATCGCCGCGCCGATCCGGTCGGGCGGGCCCAGGAAGGCCGTCTTGCCGCCGGGCGCCATCAGCAGCACCTGGTCGCACAGATCGAGGTAGGTGAGCGAGTGGGTGACCACCAGCACCACGCGACCCGCGTCGGCCAGCTGCCGCAGCATCGTCATGACCTGCAGGTCCAGCGCCGGGTCCAGACCCGATGTCGGCTCGTCGAGGATGAGCAGCGACGGACCGGTCAGCAACTCGAGTGCCACCGAGGCGCGTTTGCGCTGGCCGCCGGAGAGCTGGTCGACGCGGGTGTCGGCGTGCGCGGTCAGGCCCAGCTCGTCGAGCACCTGGGCGACGACCTCGGCGCGGTCGGACTTGCTGGTGTCGGGTGGCAGTCGCAGCTCGGCGGCGTAGCCGAGCGCCTGGTTGATCGTGAGCTGGCGGTGCACCACGTCGTCCTGCGGCACCATGCCGATCCTGGTGCGCAGCGACGCGTACTCGGTGTGGATGTTGTGGCCCTCGAATGTGACCGACCCGGAACTCGGGGTGGCGTATCCGGCGATCAGCCGCGACAGCGTCGTCTTGCCCGCGCCCGATCCGCCGATGAGTGCGGTCAGCGTCCCCGGGCGGGCGGTCAGCGAGACGCGTTCCAGCAGCCGTTTCTCGTTGACGTTGAAGTCGACCTGGCGCACTTCCAGGCCGCCGGTGCGGGTTGCCGCCTCCTGGCGGCGCACCAGCATGCCGCCGGTGAACACCAGGTCGAAGTTGCCGATCGTGACCACGTCGCCGTCGGTCAGCAGCGCGGACCCGACCTTGACGCCGTTGACGAAGGTCCCGTTGATGCTGTGTGCGTCGCGGATCTCGGTGCCCGCCGGCGTCGGGTTCAGGAACGCGTGATGGCGCGACGCCAGCACGTCGTGCACGACGATGTCGTTGTTGAGCGCGCGACCGATCCAGGCGGCGCGTCCCGCGGCCGGCTGGCGGCCGGCTTCCGGGCCCTGGGCTTTGACCCAGGTGGTCGGGAACTCCGCGACATCGCCGCTCATGCCCATCTGGGTGGGCGGATTCAGTTCCTGCGCCGGCTGCGGCACGGCCCGCGTCGCGGAGTCGGGCCGGACGATCGGAACGGCGGTGGCGCGCTGTGGATCTCCACGTGGGT
>Ga0209112_10000069_pt1 | contig 14988 bp, 9 predicted proteins | sample TexAe_OM3H0_O3_FD_187947 | JGI IMG/M metagenome (GOLD analysis project Ga0209112, IMG submission 187947) | Forest soil microbial communities from Davy Crockett National Forest, Groveton, Texas, USA - Texas A ecozone_OM3H0_O3 (SPAdes) (version 2) | ecosystem: Environmental > Terrestrial > Soil >...
GTTCGAGGTCTCCGCCTGGGATGTCGACGCGTCCAAGGTGAGTGACCTGGCCGGGCGGATCAGCGGGATCACCCCGCAGCACGTCGACGTGACCGACGAGGACGCGGTGCTGGCCGCGTTGGCGGCGTTGCCGGAGCCGCCCGCCCTGGTGGTCAACAACGCGGGCATGGTCCGCTTCGGCCCGCTGCTCGACCTGCCCGTGGCCGACTGGGAGGCCGCATTGCGGGTCAACCTGACCGGCACGTTCGTGGTCGCCCGGAGTGCGGCCCGGCAGATGGCCACGGCCGGCGCCGGCGCCATCGTCAACCTGGCCTCGATCAACGGGGTCTCGGTCGCTCCCAACGCCGGCGCCTACACCGCCAGCAAGGCCGCGATCATCCGGCTCAGCGAGCAGATGGCCCTGGAGTGGAGCGGCTACGGCATCCGGGTCAACACGGTGTCCCCGGGGCTGATCGACGCCGGTATGTCCGAACCGATCTACGCCGATCCCGAGGCCCGCCGCCAGCGCACGGCGCACGTGCCCGCCGGCCGCCTCGGCACCGCCGAAGACGTCGCCGACGCCGTGATGTTCCTGGCCTCGGCCCGGGCCTCCTACATCACCGGCCAGAACATCGTGGTCGACGGCGGCATCACCAAGGCCACCCTGGCCGGCCTCTCCCGCCCGGCCAGCGTCGAATCCCCTGACCCCGGCTGACGCGACTCACCCCGCTCAGCCCCTGGCCGCGTGACCCGACCCGAGGCCGGTCAGCGCCTCGAGCGCGTACCGGGGCCCCCGCTGCACGATGTCGGCGTACACCGCCGCGAACTGCCCCGCGAACTCGGCATCAGCCCCAAGGTCACCGAACAGCTGGCTCACGCTCAGGAACCCCGTCGCCGAGCCAGCCTGCCGCCGGACCGCCTCGTCGACCAGCTCGCGCTGCCGGTCCACGAAGATGATCGGCGCGCCGGCCCGGTCCACCCCGCGGGCGAACGCGGCCCAGCTGGCCACCACGGCCGCGGCCAGCGGGGAGCGCAGTCCGTGCTGCTGCCGATCGCGGACCACCGGCAGCAGGAACTGCGCGATCCGGTCCGAGCCGTCGGTGCCCAGCCGCAGCAGCGTGTCCGGCACGTACCGGTTGGAAAACCGGGCCAGCAGGCTGCGCTGGTACTCACCGAGGTCGATGCCCGGCACCGGCGCCAGCGTCGGCTCCGCCTCGTCGTTCATGTACCGGCGAACCAGGGCTGCGATGGCTGGGTCACCGATCGCCTCGTGCGCGAACCGGTAGCCCATCAGGTAGCCGAAGTAGGCGATGGCCTGGTGGCTCGCGTTGAGCAGCCGGAGCTTCATCTGCTCGTACGGCGTGACGTCGGGGACCAGCACCACGCCCGCGTCCTCGTACGGCGGCCGGCCCAGGGTGAACCGGTCTTCGAGCACCCAGGCGGTGAAGTCCTCGCAGACGACCGGCCAGGCGTCGGTGACGTGGTACGTCTCGGCCACGTAGCGCCGGGTCTCGTCGGTGGTGACCGGGGTGATCCGGTCGACCATGCTGTTGGGGAACGCGACCTCGCGCTCGACCCAGGCGCCCAGTTCGGGGTCGACCAGGCCGGCGAAAGCGGTGAAGCTCTGCCGGGCCACGTGGCCGTTGCCGGGCAGGTTGTCACAGGACATGACCGTGAACGGCGGGATTCCCCGGTCCCGGCGCCGCCGCAGGCCTTCGACCACCACGCCGAACACCGTGGCCGGGATGGCCCCCGGGGCCAGGTCACGCCGCACCACCGGGTCGTCCGCGTTGAATCCGCCCGCGTCGTCGAGGTTGTAGCCGCCCTCGGTGATCGTCAGCGACACGATCCGGGTATCGGGGTGGGCCAGCCGCTCGAACACCGCTTCCGGGTCGTCGGGGGCGTAACGGAAGTCCACGATCGAGCCGATCGACCGGGCCGTGGCCTGGCCGTCGGGGGCCCGCTCGACCAGCGTGTACCGCAGGTCCTGGCCGCGCAACGCGTCGCGGACCCTGGTGTCGCCGGGTAGCAGCCCGACCCCGGCGATGGCCCAGCCTGCCGCTTTACCCTGGTTCAGCAGCCGGTCCAGGTACATGGCCTGGTGGGCCCGGTGGAAGTTGCCCACGCCGATGTGCACGATGCCGATCCGGAGATCCTCGCGCCGGTACTCCGGCTGGGCCACGTAACTGGCCCGCCCGTGCTCCACAGACCGACCTTATCGCGGCCACATCTGATCGTTCCATGATCCAGCACCCGCCCTCACCTGGCCGTCCGTACCACCCGGACCAAAATCCGTCAGCTGACCGATGTCTAAAAGTGCAACTTGCAGCACCATTTTTTATGCAAGCGCAAATCCCCCGCGCAGCCGAAGGAGCCCCATGATTACGAGGGCGCCCATCCATCCGACCGACCTGCACTCCCGCCGCTTCCGGCTGAGCACCGGACCGGCCGCCGCGGCGGAAGCTCGCGACCGGGTCCTGGCGGCCATCCGGGCCTGGGACGTCCCCGTCGACGCGGACGTCGCGGTCCTGCTCACCAGTGAGCTGGTCACCAACGCGATCAAGCACGAGGCGGGAAAGACCATCACGCTGTTCATCACCTGCACCTACGGCCACCTGCGGGTCGACGTCCACGACACGTCACGCTTCTTCCCGCGGCTGCTGGACGCCTCCGGCGAGGAGGAGTTCGGGCGCGGCTTGCGGCTGGTCGACACGCTGGCCGACAAGTGGGGCTGTGACCTGACCGCGGACGGCAAGGCCGTTTACTTCCGGCTGGGCTTCCTGCCCACCGCGACCCGGTGCCGGACCCGGTCCGGGCCGAGCCCCCGGCCGGGCATGGTGAGCCGGGGCCATCCGGCCGGGGCCCGCGCCGACGGCACGCTGCTGCGGTTCCCGCGGCGGTCACCGCGATGCGACGGTGCGCAGGGCTGATTCCCGGGCGATATCGGTCCGCGAGTGCACGTCGAGCTTCTTCAGAATGTGCGAAACGTGGGTCGCGACGGTCCGCCGGGACAGCAGCAGCCGGGCCGCGATCTCCGGGTTGGACAAGCCGTCCTCGACGAACGCGGCGATCTTCACCTCGGTCGGGGTCAGGCTGTCCCAGCCGTTGCGGGCCTGCCGGTGCTTGACCCGCGGCCCGCGCCGGATGCCGTGGCCGCGGAACGTCGCCTGCAGCCGGGCGGCGTCGGCCGCCGCGCCCAGGCTCATGTAGACCTCCACCGCCTGGGTGAACGCGGCCCGGGCCGGGCTGCGCTCGTCGATGCTGACGAACTCGTCCGCCGCCGCCTCCAGCGCCTTGGCCCGCAGCAGGGGGCGGCCCGCGTCCTGGTACCGTTCCGCCGCCGCCAGCAGCGCGGGCGCCTCGTGGTTCAGCAGCCCGCGGCAGTACAGCGCGTTGGCCTGCCGGTGCGGGATCTCCGATTCGGCCGCCAGCGCGGCGGCGTGCCTGGTCCAGGCCCGGGCCGTGCTCAGGTCGCCGGTCGCGACGGCGAGCCGGACCGCGTCGGCCAGCAGGTCCTCGGCCTCTTCGACCTCTTCCGGTTTGTCAGCGAACGAGCCGGTCAGCGCGTCGAGCGCCGCGGTCAGCTCGCCCTCGTGCTCGTGGTCCAGGCTGCGGGCCAGCGCGTACGGGCCGAGCAGCATCTGCCCGAGCCGCTCAGCGTGCGGGGCGGCGGCCGCGAGATGGCGACGGGCCGCGTCGTCGTCGCCGCGGTGGAAGCAGATCACGGCGGCGATGCCGAACTCACCGCAGGCGCCGATCGGCTCCTTCAGGTCGCCGGGCACGGTCGCCAGCTCAGCCAGCGCCTCCTCCCAGCTCCCGGTCTCGAACAGCAACTGGCCCAGGGCGCCGTGGGCCTGCGCCAGCCGGAAGGTGGTCCCGACCTGGTCGGCCAGCTGCCGGGCCTCGCCGGCCGCGGTGAACGCCCGCTCGTACTGGTCCAGGCAGCCCAGCGTCACCGCCTGGTTGATCCGCAGCAGCAGCCGGAGATCGGTCAGGGCCGGATCGGCCCGGGTCACGGCCAGCGCCTGGTCGTACAGGGGCAGCGCCTCGGTCAGTTCCCCCCGGAGCGAGGCCACGTTGGCCAGTACGTTCAGCGCCCACGCCATGGCCCCGCTGTCGCCCGCCTCCGTCGCGGCCGCCAGCGCGCTGCGGGCCACCTCGGCCGCCCGGCCGAAATCGCCGAGGTGGTTGTAGGTCCGGCCGGTCAGGACCAGCAGCCGGGCCCGGTGCTGAGCCGACAGACCCGGCGCGGACAGCGCGTCTTTCAGCGTGTCCAGCGACTGTGCCGACGAACCGCCCAGCATGCGGCAGTGCGCCAGCGTCCAGTGCAGGTCCACGAAGACGTCCGGCTCGACGTGCTGCTCCAGCGCCCGGTTGACCACGTCCTCGGCCTCCGGCCGGTCACCGACGCGGTAGAGGGCGTCGGCCAGCCGGCTGGCCAGCCAGCCATGGTGGGCTGAATCGGCCGGGCAACTGGCGACCGCCCGGGCGAGCAACTGGGCGGCGACCCCGGGGGCCTGGCCGACCAACGGTTCGGCCGTACGGGCCAGCCAGTCCAGCATCCACTGGTCCAGCGGCTCGCCCCCGGACTCGGGTCCGCCGACGGCCCACAGCAACTGCCGGGCCACCCGGTCCGGCGGCGCGGCCGCCCGGGCCAGGGCCTGGCCCACGTCCCGGTGCCAGGCGGCGCGCAGCGGCGCGGGCATCTCGTCGTACAGCGCCGCCCGGATCAGCGGATGCCGGAATCCCAGGCCGCGGCCGGACGCAGTCAGCACGCCGGCGGCGCGAGCCTCGTCCACCGCAGCCACCAGGTCGGCCACGTTCCGGCTCAGCACCACGGCCAGATCGGGAACCGCGAACTCCATACCCAGCAGGGCCGCGGCCTTCAGCACCTCGCGGGTGGGCGCGGTCACGAACCCGAGCCGGTCGACGATGGCCGCCGACAGCGAGCTGGGCGCCGAGCCGCTGGCCAGTTCCACGGCCCCGATGTCGGTGACGGTCAGGCTGGAGTTGCGGAACAGCGCGGCCACCAGCTCGGTGACGTAGAGCGGGTTGCCGGCCGCGCCGTCGGCCAGCCGCAGCAGCTTGTCGTCCGGTCGCCCGCCCGCCAGCGCCCGGACGAGGTCGGCGGTGGCGTCCTCGGTGAGCGCGTGGAGCTGGAGCCGGTCGGCCTCACCCACGATCCGCCGCAGCGCCAGCAGGTCCTCCCGCTGGGGGACCGGGCGCATCATGCCGATCAGCAGCAGCGGCATCTGCCGGGCCGACCGGGCCAGCCGGCCCCACAGCGTCACGCTGGCCGGGTCGGCCCACTGCAGGTCGTCGATGACCAGAATGGTCGGCTGGGCCGCGCACTGCTCGGTCACCAGGGCCAGCAACTGCTCGGCCAGCGCGGCCGGTACGTCCGTGCCGCGGTCCGCGGTGGCTTCACCGCGCAGCAGCCGGACGATCGTGGTGCGGCGGGGAAGGGTGGAAGGCTCACGGACCCGCAACCCGTCCAGGAACGGCACTAACGGCAGCGCCTGGCCCAGCTCATCCCCGGCGCCCCAGAACACCGGGCAGCCGGCGTCCGGTACTTCGGTAACCACGGCCCGGACCAGGGCCGACTTGCCAATGCCCGGCTCGCCCTCGATAAGCACCGAGCCACCGTGTCCCACTGACAACTTTTTTACCAATTCGGTCAGCCGGGCGGATTCACTGTCGCGGCCGACGAGGGCACCGGCCGGCGTCACCGGAAGCATGGGGTGAACCCTACTACTAGAACATTTTCCGAACAAGAAGAGATTTTTCGGACATTAATTCGGCGGCCGACCGGCAAAATGCCGAAGCTTCGGCATTACCGAGGCGGCTAGCTTGCGGTGCAAGTTGCATGAATCTTGCAACGCAGCAACCTGAGTCGCTTTCAGCACGACACGTGGAGTCTTTCACGCAAACCGAATGCGAAAGTGCTATTGCGACTTTTTCTTTAGAAAAGTCCAGTTTGATACTTTTCTTATGCGGCGTAATCGTCTCATAATGACACCAAGAACCATTGGGCCAAACCAAAGGCCCGCTGGACGGGAGCGTTACCAAAGGGCCTCTGGCCTGCCGGAACGCGGTGGAGGCGTCATGTCCTTGAAGCGAAAGATCATACTTCCTGCGCTCCTCTCACTGAGCACTGCCGGATCAATTGTGGCCGGTACGACCGCTATCGTGCTGACCTCCTCGGCGCCCGCCGCGGTGGCAGCGTCGGCCCATGCCGCGCGGCCCGACTTCATTTACTTGGGATAACGAGCGTCCATCTCCTTTTGAACGGCCTGCCGTCGATTCTGGTAATCGTGGCGGGCCGTTGCTATGCCCGGCGCCGGCCGCAAATGCCGATCGCGGGCAATGGCCCGGCGGATGAGAAGGCTGATTCCCGCCCGGGCCGGGTTTTCCCCGGCCGGTCGCTGCGCCGCCCGCCTGGTAACTCTGAGCGAGGCCCTTCACTGCAGTCCCTATTGTTATCTGGTCTTACACCAGTCACAGAGACCGGCGTTCCCCGGTCGCCGGCAATTCGCCGGCCACACCTTTGCGGCTCCGTTGGCTCTCACGGCCCATCGCCTCGTACGGCGATGACCGTACCTTGGTGACGATGCGCTGACCGCGCCATTACCCGCCGGCCGTCCGGCCCAGGCGCGGCCGGCCCGGGGCTGCCCATGGCGGCTGGCTAACGGGCCGCGCATTGTGGCGGCTTGACTGATAAATGCGGCTCAACCTGGTCATATACGATCGGCGACAAGATCTTTTATGCGTAACCGCCTCCCCGGGCTGCGCCGGGCCTGCGTCCCGGCCTGATTCTTGCCTGCGCATTTGAACCGAAAATGGAACTGGGACGTATCAGTACAGGGGTGCAAGCTTTGGTTGCGACTTGTGTGGGTACGGTGTAATAAGGGTTTCGCTAATTTTTGCCATGAAATCTGCGGCACCGCCCCGCCAGCTCGCCCCCGCGGTACCGAGGAGGGACGCCATTGATCGCCCCAGGAAGCCCTACGGTGCGTCGGCGCCGGCTGGCGGCCGAGTTGCGCGCGATCAGGGAGAGCCGGGGCAAGAGCGGAGACTCGGTCGCCGCCGCCCTCAAGTGGTCAGCGTCCAAGATCAGCCGGTACGAGCGGGCCCGGACCAGCCTGCGGCCCAGGGAAGTCGAGCGCCTGCTCGACTACTACGAGATCACCGGCACCCGCCGCGAGCAGCTCCTCGGGCTGGCCCGCGACGCCGCCCAGAAGGGCTGGTGGGAAGAGTACGGGGACAGCCTTTCCGAGGACTATCAGCAATTCATCGGCCTGGAATACGAGGCCAAGGCCATGTCCATTTGGCACGTGGACGTGGTCACCGGGCTGCTGCAAACCGAGGCCTACGCCCGGCACATCATTAGCAGCGCGGGCCGGGTCGAACCGGTACCACCGGGGGTGGTCGGCCGAATGGTCAACGTCCGCATGCGCCGTCAGCAGGTGCTGGATCGGGCCGGGCTCGAACTGTCGGTGATTCTCGACGAATCGATCCTGCACCGCCGCATCGGCAGCAACGCGGTGATGTATGACCAACTGCAGCGGCTGGCGAAGGAGGCCGAAAGGCCGAACGTCAGCTTGCAAATTCTTCCCCTGAACGCCCAGCACCGGGTCTTCGGCGAATCCTTCGTCATCTTCGGATTTGAAACCGATGGCGCCGACGATGACGGGACGCTGCAGGAAGTGGTCAGCATCGAGGAAATGCGCCGGGGCTTCATTTTTGAAGAGGAGCGGGAGACCTTCCTGCGCCGGATCGCTTTTCAGGTGCTGGCCGAATCGGCTCTCGATTCAGCCGCGTCCCGGGCCCTGATCCTGGAAACGGCCGAGTCGCATTGGTCCGATGGCCGCGGCGACGCTCGTGCTTAGCCTGCCCGGGCCTTTAGCCGGTCCCGGGGTTTACCCAGCCCGGATAGCCGGCCGCCGCTGGTGTTTAGCGGGCTGTGACCCATTTGCCCCGAACGTTTCACTTGTCCTTCTCTGGCCGTCCGGCCTGGCCAGGCCGCCAGCCGACCGGTATGTGGCGTGTGTCCCGCCATTAGCCACAGTTTTTGCCGAACTGTCCTGCGGCTGGGGCGGGAGTAGCCCTACGGTGGACCTGGTGTTATTCTCGAGTCATCTTGCTACTAAATGTAGCCATGCGACCTCGAAACGTACCCAACCCTCCCATAGATCACGCGAGCACCAGCGAGGTATGACGTGGAAAGCCCTACATTCGGAGAATCGCCCGAAGCGCCGGGTTCGGGACTTTGCTGGGTCAAGAGTTCCCTGAGCTTTTCCAGCGGTAACTGCGTCGAGGTGGCGAGCCTACCCGATGGCGGCGTCGGCCTCCGTAATAGCCGCCACCCGGAAGGGCCGATGCTCGAATTCACTCCGGGCGAATGGCACGCATTCCTCGGCGGCGCGCAAAACGGAGAATTCGACCGCTTCGGCCGAAAGTAACTCACCGCCCCGAGCCGCTGATCGGCTCGGCCACGGGGAAGGTCCGCCTACGTCGCGGCCTTCCCCATTTTTTGTGGCCCGGGCTCTGGGCGCCGCAGTCTGGCTGCGATCTCAGAGCCCGAAGTGGCCGCCTCGTTCGTAGATACGTCACCTGACGGATGTCTTGCACTGCAAGTTGCATGAGACTTGCCACGCAAGGAGGGTCAGGTCACGCATACGGGTAGTGACGCAGGTGATGACCGGTCCCCAGCTGTGACCACACAGAGAGGCGGGACCGTTGGACGTTGCCCGGCTGCGGGAGAACTTCGCCCATGTCGCGGTGCACGGCGACGAGCTACCACTGTTCTTCTACGCTGACCTGTTCCTCAAGCACCCAGAGGTGCGGGACATGTTTCCCGTGTCGATGGCGGCTCAGCGGGATCATCTGGTCCAGGCCCTGGTCAAGATCGTTTCCCAGGTGGACAGCGTCGATGACCTGACCGTGTTCCTGCAGGCACTGGGCCGGGACCACCGCAAGTTCGGCGCGATGGCCGAGCACTACGGCGCGGTCGGGTCCAGTCTGCTGGCCACGCTGGAACACTTCTCCGGTCCGGCCTGGACGCCGGAGCTGGCCGCCGACTGGACCGCGGCCTACGAGCTCATCGGCTCGGTCATGACGGCGGCGGCCGCCGCGGACGAGAAGGTCCGGCCGGCTTGGTGGCCGGGCACGGTGGTGGCCCACGAAGCCCGGTCGTTCGACGTGTCCGTGCTGCTCATCCAGCCCGAGCCGGCGATCGACTACCGGCCGGGACAGTCGGTGGCGATCGAGTGCGAGACCCGCCCGCGGTTGTGGCGCTACTACTCCATGGCCAACGCGCCGCGCCAGGACGGGCTGCTGGAGTTCCACGTCCGGCTGATCGACGGCGGGTCGGTGAGCATGGCTCTGACCAGCCCGGAGATCGTCGGCAAAACGGTACGGATCGGCCCCCCGGTCGGCGTGCTCACGCTGGATCAGCCCGCGGCCGGCCGCAATCTCCTGCTGGTCGCGGGCAGCACCGGGCTGGCGCCGCTCAAGGCCATTCTCGAGCAGGTGACCGGCTGGGCGCAGGCCCCGCCGGTGCAGCTGTTCTTCGGGGCGCGGACCGCCGACGACCTCTATGACCTGGAAAATCTGGAGAAGCTGGCCGCCGAGCATCCATGGCTGACCGTCACGCCCGTGGTGTCGGCCGACCCGGCCTTCCCCGGCGAGACCGGAAACCTGCCGGACGTAGTGGCCCGGCACGGCGACTGGTCAGGCTATGACGCCTACCTGGCCGGCCCGACCGCGATGGTCCGGGACACCGCCTCGACCCTGACCGCGGCGGGCCTGGCCAAGGATCACCTACACATCGAGGATTTCGGCTGGAGCGAGTCTTGACCACAGCATGGTTCGACCACGAGCGGGGCCGGATGGCCCCGGACGAGCTGCAGACCGTGAACTTTCCCACCACCCGGCTGGGCCGGCGGGGTTATGAGGAAGGACCGGTCCGGGATTTCCTCACCGCGGCGCACGCCGAGTTCGTCCGCCTGGTCAACGAGCGCACCTCGCTGTGGCAGGAGGTCCAGCGGCTGCGCCGCCGGATCATCGCCGGCGAGACCGACGGCGACGAGAATTCGGTGCTGTTCGGCGCGGAGGACGCCCACGTGCAAGCGGTGCGGGTGCTGTCGACCGCCCAGGTCACCGCGGAAAAGTACGTGGCCGACGCCCGCGACTACAGCAACCGCCTGACCAAGGAGACCCGGCAGCGCCGCGACGAGATCATGCAGCAGGCCCGGCAGCACTCGAACCGGTTGCTGGAAGAGGCACAGGCCAAGGCCCGGGACGCCGCGGTTTCCGCCCTGGACGTGACCGCGACGCCTCCGTCGGGTGAAGAATGGCAGGCCGCCCAGGCGGAATTGGCCTATCTTCGCACCTACAGCGGGGTCTACCGTGCCCACCTGCGGGCCTATACCGAGGGAATCCTGCGCGGCATCGAGGAGTGGGAACGCAAGGAAACTGACTCGCTGGAAGAAGTCGCTCAGCGCCAGTCCAATGTTTCCGCAAATCCCAGGAACCCCACGAGTCCCCCGGCTCCCACGGCCCGGGTCGCGGCTGATCATCCGGCGCGGGCCCTCAACGGCCACGGCAACGGGAGCGGAAACGCATATCTGCGGCATTAAAAATGACGGTCGGCGGCGCTGTTCAGTGCCGTCGGCCGTTGGTTTGCTTAAGCGCGCATGACTAAACGGCGCCACCTGAACGTGGCGCCGTTTGCCGTCGGTCTAAAAGGCCCAGGGATGGGCGACGGCGTGAGCCGCATTGCTCGGGATGACGCTGGCTTCGGTACCTGTGGTACTGGCCGACGCCAGCGCGCTTTCCGCGCCCACGCCCCCGGCCACCAGGGTCAGGACGAGCATCGCTCGTGCCGTTTGAGCTGGTGTTTCGGAACACACGGTCCCGGCCAGACGGGTGGCCGGGCCGACTCGCGCGTGCTTTCCTGCGGGCAGGATCCAGTTATGGTTCTTCATCGAGACAATCCCCTTACTGATGACTAGGGCGAGATATCTGTGCAGAGTGTCTCAATGACTAAACTACCGCAATTGACCCTTATGGGTGTGCTGTTCGGGCAAATCCGTAAGGCAATTTTTAGCGGCCACCACGGCATTGTCGCCCGACTGTGACTGGGTGGCCGGATGAAGGCAGCATTTTTAGAAAAGGTTACTTTCTGTAAATGCTTTTACCGCGTGCAGGCTTTCACCGGCCCGGCTTGGTCGGGCCCTCTGTCGCGAAGTTGCCATGAAACTTGCATGGCAACGGGGAGGCGGGACCCGGCTATTGTCCTGCGCTGCTCATTCTGTATTTAATACGGGTGGCAATGCTGGTGCCGGGTATAGCCCCTGGAGGATGGTTCGGCCATCTTTGATCCGGTGTCAGCTACGACCCCTGCCGACGGGCGGTAAATGATGCAGAGCGATCATGGAATTCCGGGTTCTCGGGCCGATTGAGCTCTGGTCCGCCGGGCGGCGGCAGGATCTCGGCCGGGCCCGGGCCCGGTCCATTCTGGCCATGCTCCTGCTGACGCCGCGCGCACTGGTGCCGGCCGAGACATTAATCGACCGGCTCTGGGACACCGAGCCGCCGGCCAAGGCCCGGGAGAGCCTGTCCGTCTACGTGGCCCGGCTCCGGGCCTCGCTCCGCCAGGCCGTCGGCGACGACCTGCGGCTGCTGGGACGGGCTCAGGGCTATCTGCTCGAGGTCGATCCCGAGACCATTGACGTGCACCAGTTCCGCCGGCTGCGCCGGCAGGCCGACGCCCTGGCCGCCAGCGGTGACTACGAGCCGGCCGCCGAACTGCTGCGGGAGGCGGACTCGCTGTGGCGGGGCCAGGCGCTGGCCGGCATCGGCGGCGACTGGGCCGCCCGGATGCGGGATGCGCTCGAAGAGGAGCGGCGGGCCGCCGTCCTCGAGCGGATCGGCTGTGAGCTGGAGCTGGGCCAGCACGCTGAGCTGGTCGGCGAGCTGTCGCAGCTGCTGGTCCAGTACCCGTCGGACGAAACGCTGGTTGGCCACCAGATGACGGCGCTGTGCCGGAGTGGCCGGCCCGCTGACGCGCTCGCCCTGTACCGGGAGACCCGGGACCGGCTGATCGAGGAGCAGGGCGCGGAGCCGGGTACCGGCCTGTCCGGGCTGCAGCAGCGCATTCTCGGCGGTGACCCCGAGCTGGCCGTCCGGGCCACCGGCCGGCGCGCGGCTCAGGCGGCCCCGCCGGACACGCTGCCGGCCGAAACGGCCGAGTTCGTCGGCCGCGGTTCCGAGCTGGCCTCGCTCACCGACGGTGACGCCGGCCGACCGGGCGTCGTGGTCATCGAGGGCATGCCCGGCGTGGGCAAGACCACCCTGGCTGTCCGGGCCGCCCGGCTGGTCCGTGACCGGTATCCCGACGGGCTGATCTACCTCAACCTGCACTCGCACGACCCGGGCAGCCCCACCCTGGACCAGGCCGAGGCGCTGTACCGGCTGCTGCAGATGCTGTCCGTGCCGGCCGCGCAGATCCCGGAGACCATCGGCGAGCGCACCACCTTGTGGCGGGCCCAGCTCAGCCGGCGCCGGGCCGTGGTCATCCTGGACGACGCGGCCGGGCACGACCAGATCGGCCCGCTGCTGCCGCCGACCAGCCGGTGCCTGATCCTGATCACCACCCGGCGGCGGCTGGCCGAGCTGGGCTGGGCCCGGTCGCTGACCCTGGACGTGCTGCCGGTCGACGAGGCCGTGGCGCTGTTCCGCCGCCTCAGCGGTGAGAGCCGGGCCGACGACGCCGCCCAGGTCGCCGCCGCGGTTGAGCGGTGCGGGCGGTTGCCGCTGGCCATCCAGCTCACCGCGGGCCGGGTGGCCCAGGACGGCCTGCCCGGCCTGACCAGTGAGCTGGCCCCGATGCCGTCCTGGCTGAGTGGGGTGAGTGCGGCCGCCCCGGAGGTGACCGCCGCCTTCGAGCTGTCCTACCGGGCGCTGGAGCCGGACCATCAGCAGATCTTCCGGCGGCTGGGCCTCAGCCCGTGTGCCGGATTCGGCCTGGCCGCGGTGGCCGCCCTGGGCGGCTGCACCTACGCCGAGGCCGAGAAGGCGCTCGGGGCCCTGCTCGACCACCACCTGCTGGCCCAGGCGCCGGGCGGATCGTTCCGCTGTCACGACCTCATTCGTGGCTACGCCGCCGAACTTGCCGCCCGCGAGGACTCGGCCGAAGACCGGCGGCAGGCCCTGAGCCGGCTGATCGGCTACTACCTGCACGCGGTCGGCCAGGCCGCCCGGGTGCTGTATCCGTACCGGCGCCCGGCCGACGGGCCGGTCGAACCGTTCCCCGCCGGGAGCCCGGAGCTGACCACCGCGGACGACGCGGCCAGCTGGCTGGAGCGGGAATGGCGCAACATCCTGCAGGTCGCGCGTTACGCGGACCGGCACGAATGGAAGGCCAGGTGTGCCGACCTCGTCGACCTGCTGGCCGACTTCCTGGAGAACGGCGCGTACTGGACCGAGGCGGCGGCCGCGCACGTGCTGGCCCTGAACGCCAGCCGGGACATCGCTGATCCGCCCCGGATCGCCCGGGCCGCCCGGGCGCTGAGCGCGGTCCGCCAGCTGACCGGACAGCCCGAAGCGTCGATCCCGCTGGCCCAGGAGGCCGCGGCGATCTACCGGGCCCGGGCTGATCAGGCCGGTGAGGCCCGCACGCTCGACCTTCTGGGCCTGGCCCACTTCCGCGTGGCCCGCTGGCGCGAGGCGGTCGCCTGCTTCGCCGAGGCCCGGATCCTGTACCAGGCTGCGGCCGACCCCCGGGGCGTGGCCGACACCCTTAACCATCGCGGCTTCTGCGACTGGCAGCTCGGCCACCGGGCTGAGGCCGCCGCCCAGATCAGCGAAGCGCTGGAGCTGTACCGCGCGGCCGGGGACCGGCTCGGAGAGGCCAAGACCCTCAACAACCTGGGCCGGATCCACTTCTTCGACGGTTACCACCGGGACGCGCTCGACGAATACACCGAAGCGCTGCGCATCCTCCGTGAGCTGGGCGCGGAGGCGTTCGTGGCGATCAGCTACCAGAACATCGGCAGCGTGCACCGGTACAAGGGCGACCACGCCGAGGCGCTGGCCGCCTACCGCAAGGCGCTGGCCATGTACCGGGACATCGGTGACGTGCTCGACGAGCCCGAGGTGCTCAACGACATCGGCTGTATCTACGAGAGCGCGGACTGCCCCGACGAGGCGCTGGTGCACCACCAGCGGGCCCGGGCGATCGCCGAAGAGGTCGGCAACCTGTCCCAGCAGCTGATCGCGCTGCGGCTGACCGCCGACATCCACCGCGGCGCAGGCCGGTACGAGCGGGCCCTGACCGATTACCAGGACGCGCTCCGGATGGCCCGGGAGAACGGCGACCCGTACGAGGAAGGGCAAGTCCTCGAGGGAATTGCCGAAGCCGCGCTGGCCACCGGCCGATTCGATGACACCCGGATTGCGCTGCGGCAAGCTCTGGAAATTTACGAACGGCTCGGCGTGCCCGAGGCGGAAAAGGTCCGCATTCGCATCGAGACGATCGTGCCGGACTACGTCGCCCGCATTTCCTAGCCCGGCATTTCCGTCGGCATTTGGTTCGGCAAGATAAGCGTCAAGATGGGGGCAAGATAGCCATTCAGGCTGGTAGCAGGAAACACCGCTACCACGGAGGCTTTCATGGCTGGGTCGACCTTGCCGGACTACAGCCCATCCGCTCCCGCCAGCTACGTCCCGTCCGCCACCGAGCGGGTGCTGGACCGCGCCGAGCAGTTCATCATGATGTTCCACGAGGAAAACAACCTGGGGTCGCCGGACCACCGGCTGCGCCAGGTCCGCCGGGAGATCGAGTTCTCCGGCAGCTACTGGCACACCGCGGCCGAGCTGACCTACGGCGCCCGGGTGGCCTGGCGGAACAGTTCGCGCTGCATCGGGCGGCTGTACTGGCACAGCCTGCGGGTCCGGGATCGCCGCGAGATCAGCTCGGCCGCGGACATCGCCGCCGAATCGGTG
>Ga0209112_10000071_pt1 | contig 14830 bp, 9 predicted proteins | sample TexAe_OM3H0_O3_FD_187947 | JGI IMG/M metagenome (GOLD analysis project Ga0209112, IMG submission 187947) | Forest soil microbial communities from Davy Crockett National Forest, Groveton, Texas, USA - Texas A ecozone_OM3H0_O3 (SPAdes) (version 2) | ecosystem: Environmental > Terrestrial > Soil >...
GCCGGCCGGCCGGCGGGCCGTTGCCCAGGCGCAGGCGCCGAACGCCACGGCCAGCAGCGCGAACCCGGCCGCCGCGACCACGGTCAGCCCGGCGGCCTCGCCCAGCAGCTCGGCCACGGGGGACAGGCACAGGGCGATCCCGGCCCAGGCCGGCACGGCCCGGGACCGGACCAGCGCGATGCCGAGCAGGATGAACCCGATCACGTGCCCGGCCAGGTACACGACGGTGATCGCGGTGATCACCCCGCTGTCCTGGAACGCCGCGACCAGGCCGGCGGCCGCGGCGTGGTCCGGCTGGGTCACCGCCGCCCGGATCACCACGTCCTGGGCCAGCAGGTAGCCGGCTCCGAGCACCGAGATGAAGCTGACCGCTGTCCCGGCCAGGGCCAGCCGGGACCGGGTACCTCCCGCCACCAGCCCGGCGTACAGTACCGCCGGGATCAGCAGCAGGAGCAGCACGTCCAGCGCCGTCCCGGCCCGCATCGCCGAGGCGTGCGCGGCCGCCGCGGCGACCTGGCTGGATGCCGAGTCCCCCTCCTTCACCGGCGACACCAGGTACTGCGCCAGCTGCCCGACCGGTCCCGCTACCAGGCAGATCACCGCGCCTGCCTTCTGCCACCTGGACATTTCCATCGGATGCTCCCCTCTGCGACCACCCCAGCGGCGGCCTGCAGTGAGCATGGCCGTCCCCGCTGTCCCGGGGACAGAGACCGGTGTCCCGGTCAGGCGGGAAGTGCGGCGGCGCGGATGGCCGGGCGGTTGGGCTTGCCCTGCTCGGTGAGGGGGATCTGGTCCACCAGCAGCAAGCGCACCGAGCCGGCGGTGGCCTCGCCGTGGTCGGCGGCCAGGGCGGCGCGGCACTGGGCCGGGTCCACGGCGCCGCCCGGCCAGGCCTCGGCGGCGGCCACCCAGCCGCCCCGGCCGGGGTCGGCGACCAGCACGGCGTAGCGGACCGAGGGCTGCCGGCACAGGGTGTCCTGCAGGGCGACCGGGCTGACGCCGGTCTGGCCGATGTCGGTGACCCGGCCGAGGATCTGCAGCATGTCCTCGCCGTCGAGGGCGCCGAGGTCGCCGGTGCGGTACCAGCCGTCGGCGAAGTTCTGGGCTTCCTCGACCGGGCGGTGCCGGTAGCCCAGGGCCATCGCGGGCGATCGGACCTCGATCGCGCCGGTGCGGGGATCGAGGTTCCCGTCGGGGCCGCGGAAGCGCACGCCGACCCCGGGCTGGATCCGGCCCGCGCAGCGGAACCGGGACGGGCGGTCGTGCTCGGCCGGGGACAGGGCGCTGACGATGCCGATCTCGCTGGCCCCGTAGGTGTGGGCGATCACCGGGCCGATCCTCGCCCGGGCCCGGCGGCGCAGCACCGGCGCGGCCATGGCGCCGATGTGGGTGAGGGCCCGCAGCGAGGACAGGTCGCGGCCGGGCGCGGCCGGGTCGTCCATGAGCCCGAACAGCTGCGGCTCGACCAGGAACAGGTGAGTGATGTGCTCACGCTCGATGGCGTCCAGGGTGGCCGCGGGCTCGTAGTGGTCCTGCAGGATGACGGTCCCGCCGCCGAGCAGGGTCTGGTCGACCAGGATCTGGGTCAGGTAGGCGAGCTTGCCGTTGGCCAGCTGCCGCCGGCCCGGCGCCGGGGCCGGGACCATGACGTTGGTGCTGTAGGTGGTGAAGTCGCGGCGGCTGCCCTTGGGCACGCCGGTGGTCCCGCCGGAGGAGATCACCACGGCCAGGTCGCCGGGCTGGGCCCGGGGGGCCAGCGGCAGCGCGGGCTGGGCGGCGGCCAGCTGGTCCAGCCGCAGGCTCACCCCGGCGACCGGCCCGACGGCGGCCACCGGCGCGGTCACCTCGCCGGGCAGGAGCCCGGCGGTCTCGGGGAACACCACGACCAGCCGGGGATCGAACTGGGCGATCATCCGGGCCCGGGTTTCGGGCGACGGGGGAGCGGACAGGTACACCGCCGCCGCCCCGATCAGGTGGGTGGCGTAGCGGACAGCCAGGGCTTCGGGGTGATTCGGGGCGAGCAGGGCGACCAGGTCACCCGGACGCAGCCCCTGGTCCTCCAGCACCCGGGCGTAACGGTAGATCGCGGCCAGCAGCTCGGCGCCGGTCGTGCCGGTCCCGGCGGAGCGCAGCACCTCGCGGTCCTGTGCTCCGCCGAGGGCGTGGACGAGGGAGTCGACGTAGCTGGCCACGGTCACCTTCACTTGACGAGTTCGCGGTCACGGACGGCGGTGGGCTGGCCCGAAGTGACCGGGGTGAGCGCGCGGGCCCGCCGCCAGATCAGTTCGGCCTGGAAGGCCACCATAATCGCGATCATGATCAGGACCTCACCGAACCCGCCGTCGTCGCTGATGTGCAGGAAGTAGGCGCCGGTGCCGATGGCGAACTTGGCCGCGACCAGCCCGAGGAACAGGCCGATGGTCAGCGCGGTGCCCTGACTGTAGACCTTGCCGTCGGCGGCGGCCCACACCCTGGTCTTGCGGCCGCGCAGCAGGCCGACCCCGGCGCTGAGCGCGAGGCTGAGGACCAGCAGGCCCCAGGCGGCGGCGTTCCTGGGCAGGTAGATCCCGCCCACGATCAGCCCGACCACGGCGTAGATGATGGCCAGCTTGAAGCGGTTCTGCCCGGTGACCTGGTGCCGGCGGGTCTGCTGGTAGATGGCGTATCCGGTCAGGGCGAGGATGATGATGATCTCGGTCGGCGACATTGTGTGTCCTTTCTTCGGTCGGTGATCTCACTGTCGCGCGGGCTTCTCCAATCCCGCGCCAATCTGCCTTCAAGCGGCGTTTTCGCAGCTCAGCTGGGCTGGCGTCACGTTGACGTTGAAGCGGAACCGGTTATCGGGGTCCCAGACCGCCTTGATCCGGCGGAGCTGCCTGAAACCGGGCTCGGAGAACGCCCGCCGCGCGTCGGCGGGCAGCCCGCCCGGGTCGGCGGCGAAGTTGTACAGCATCCCCCCGCCGCTCCAGGGCCGCAGCTGCCGGTGCAGGGTGGCCTGCCCGGCCGCCGCCCCGGTGAAGGCCGGCCCGGGGTAGGCCGAGGTGAACACCGTGAACTGGGCGTCGCGGTGACCGACCGCGTTTCCCCCGGCCGGCGGGCGGGCGAGCGCGCCGCCCAGGTGCCGGATCTCCAGCATGTGCGGCGTGCGGGCGCCGACGTGACCGAGCAGAACGCTGACCGCGGCGTCGTCCCAGCAGGGCAGGATCGAGCTGCCGGAGCTGACCGGCTGCGGCCGGGTGGGGTCGGCGTGGATCATGCCGATCTCGGTGACCGGCAGGGTCCGTACCGTGTCCGCCAGCGGGGCGGCCACGGCCCGCAGCGGCGCGATCAGGGCTTCGGCCGCGGCCGGCGGCCCGAGGTGGGCCACCCGAAGGTGGGCCACGAACCGGCCGCGCAGCGGGGCGGGTACCGGTTCGGTGTCCGGGAACGTGACGAAGGCGATCGACAGGCTCAGCTCATCGGGTGCCGCCTCGGTGCAGCGGCCGAAGGCCTCGAGCAGGCCGGCCGCGGCCTCGCCGGGGAAGTACAGGCCACCGCCGTACAGGCGGGACACGGGCACGAGGTCGATCTCCAGCTCGGTGGTGACGCCGAAGTTCCCGCCGCCGCCCCGCAGGGCCCAGAACAGGCCGGGTTCGGTGGCCGCGGTGACCTCCCGCGGCTGGCCGTCGGCGGTCACCACCCGGAGCCGGCGGACCCGGTCGGCGCTGAAGCCGTACCGCCGGCCGAGCGGGCCGAGGCCGCCGCCGAGGGTGTAGGACACCGCGCCGACGCCGGGGGAGGACCCGCACAGCGGGGCGAGCCCGTGCGGTGCGCACGCGGCCAGCACCGGCGTCCAGGTGGCGCCCGCGCCGATGGTGGCGGTGCGGCGGCCCGGGTCGACGGTGACCGCGGACATCGCCCGGGTGTCGATCAGCAGGCCGCCGTCGACCCCGGGGACCGGGCCGTGGCCGGTGGCCCGGACCGCCACCGGCAGTCCGTGATCGGCGGCGAAACGCACCGCCGTCGCCACGTCGGCCTCGCCCGCCGCGGAGACCGCCAGACGGGGGGTGGGGATGGCGGCCAGGTCGAATCCGGCGCAGGCCGCGCTGAAGCCGGGGCTGCCCGGCTGGTGGACCCGTCCGGCCAGGGTGTGGCCGAGGGTGGTGAGGTCGCTGGCCATGACTTTCCTTTCGGGACGGCCGGGACCGGGGAGGTTGATCCGGTCCCGCCGACTGTGCGCCGGCGGCCTTCAACCTCGTTCCAATCGCCGGGCTGAACCGGTGACCTCGCCCGGGCGCCGATTGGAGTGGCTTTGGAGTGCGGCCGCCCACGATGGCGGCATGAACGCTTTCTTCAAGGACAGTGCGATGCAGTTCGCCACCGAAAACGCTCTCGGCCAGTCCTGGTTCCACGCCACTGATGTGGGAGAAGTGCTGGCCACGATCGCCCATATCCCGAACGGTGACGCCGGCGCCTGGGTGACCGCCTGGTCGGCGACCGCCGACCGGCTCGCCGGGCTGGCCCGCGAGGCCGAGACCGGTGGGCACGCCCGTTCCGCGGCTGCCCGCTGGCTCCGGGCGTCGAGCTACTACTCGCAAGCCTCGGACCAGGGCGACGCGACCGGGACGTTCACCGAGCTGTGGGAACGCCACCGCGACGCCTGGGACCGGTTCGCCGACCTGACCACCGCGATCGGTGAGACCCTGATCGAACGGTTCACCCTGCCCTACGAGGACACCACCCTGCCCGGGTACGTTTTCCGCACCCCCGGAACGGGTGCCCGCCGGTGCCTGATCTTCGTCAACGGCAGCGACGGCTCGGTGATCAGCGCCTGGACGGCCTGCGCGGCCGCCGCCCTGGCCCGGGGCTGGACCGTGGTCACGGTCGACGGGCCCGGCCAGAACGCCGCGCTGATCCGGCAGCACATCCCGTTCCGGCCGGACTGGGAAGCCGTCCTCACGCCCCTGATCGACCACATTTCCGGCTGGCCCGGCATCGACGCGGCGCGGATCGCGGTGCTCGGCCTCAGCCAGGGCGGCTTCTGGGTGCCGCGAGCCGTTGCCCACGAGCACCGCGTGGCCGCCGCCGTCGCCGACCCGGGCGTGGTCGACGTGTCCACCACCATGCTCCAGCACCTGCCCGGCTTCCTGCGCAAGGCGCTGGACGCCGGCGACCGCGACAAGTTCGACCAGGAGATGGAGTGGGGGCTGAAGTTCTCGGCCGGGCAGCGCAACATGCTGACCTGGCGGATGCGGCCCTACGGCGTCACCTCGTACTTCGACTTCTTCACCGCGGCCGGGCAGTACCAGCTGACCGGCGCCGACCTGGCGGCGATCCGCTGCCCGATGCTGATCACCGACCCCGAGCACGAGCAGTTCTGGCCCGGCCAGTCCGCCCGCCTGGCCGCCGCCCTGACCGGTCCGGTCACGCTCATGCCGTTCCGCGCGGCCGAAGGCGCCGACGGGCACTGCGAACCGCTGGCGGGCGGCCTGCGCGCCGAACGCATCCTCGACTGGCTCGACGGCCCGGTGCCGGCGTGACCGGCATCGCGGCCGCGCTGGTCCCCGCAGCCAGATCCGGAGGACCCATCGTGAACACCCTGAGCGTCTGGACGTTCGGCACCGCTGACGGCGCGGCCGGCGCCCTGCGGGTCATCGAGCGCCTGCAGACCCGGCGGCGGCTGTCCATCGAGGACGCCGCGGTCGTCACCTGGCCGGCCGGTAAGTACCGCCCGTACTCCTATCAGGCCGGCACGATCGACGGCACCGCCGCGCTCAGCGGCGCCTTCTGGGGACTGCTGTTCGGCTTGCTGTTCCTGCTGCCACTGGCCGACCCGGCCGGCGCGGCCAGCCGGCCCGCCGGGCTGGCCCGGGCCGGCCTGCCCGACGACCTGCTCCGGCAGCTGCGCGGCACGGTCACCGCGGGCACCTCGGCCCTGTTCCTGCTGGCCGGGCCGGCCGCCCTGGAGACGATCCGCGAAGGGGCCGGCTTGCGCCGCAGCGGCCTGCTCGTCACCACCCTCGGCGCGGACCAGGAGAGGCTCCTGCGGCACGTGTTCGGCGCCGACGACACCTACCCCGACTGGACCGAATGAGGCAGAATGGGAGCTAGTGGGCCGGGGAGGGGTACGTACTGCTGTGCCGGGACGAGACACGCTGCGTATCCGCGACCTCGGCCCGGTCGACGTGGCAGAAGACGGGCAGGTGCGCGCGCCCGGCGGGCCGATCCTCGGCCGCCTGCTGGCCCGGCTGCTGGTCGACCCGGGACGGCGGGTCGACGTCAGTGCACTGGTCGACGCCGTGTGGGGAGATCGCGGGGCGACCCGGTCGCTGTCGACGCTGGACTCGCATCTGCACCGGCTGCGCCGTTTCCTTGCCCCTGACCGGGGCCACGGGGACGCCGAGCCGCTGATCCTGGAGGCCGGTGGCTACCGGCTGGCCGTCACCGGCGGCCAAGTCGATTCGGTGCAGTTCGCCCAGCTGGTGACCGGGGCTGGTGAGTTGCTGGCGGCGGGGCAACCGGGCCAGGCCCTGACCGCGGCGCAGGAGGCCCGGGCGCTGTGGCGAGACCGGCCGTTGTCGCCGTGGAGTGATGAGCCGTGGGCGGCGGCGGCGGTGGCCCGGCTGGAGGAACTGAGCCGCCAGCTCACTGAGATTCTGGTCGACGCGCTGCTGGCTGATTCCCGTCCGGCGCAGGCCCTGGTGGAGCTGGAACCGGTGCTGGCCGCTGAACCGCTGCGCGACCGGCCGTGGGAGCAGTACATGCTGGCGGCGGCCCGCGCGGGGCGGATCGAGGACGCGCTGAGCGCCTACCGCCGGGCGGATCGGCTGTTCCGGGACGAACTCGGCGTGGAGCCCGGCCCGGAGCTGCGCCGGATCCAGCAGCTGGTCCTGTCCGGCCAGGCCGGGCCGCCGGGCCGTCCGCCGTCGCCGCTCCCGCCGGAGCACGCGGCCCCCGCCGAACCGCCGGTCCCGGCCGAGGTGCACCTGCCGCGGCGGCGGACCCGGCTGATCGGCCGCGGCGCCGAGGTGGCCGACCTGACCGGGCGCCTGCAGGCGGCCTCCCTGGTCACGATCGTGGGCGCCGGTGGCTGCGGGAAGACCACACTGGCGGTGGCGACGGCGGAGAAGGTGGCCGGTGACTTCCCCGACGGGGTCTGGTTCGTGGACCTGAGCTCGGTGCAAGACGCCGACGACGTCAGCGCCGCGGTGGTCTCGACGCTCGGCCTGGCCGGTGACGGGTTGAGCGACGCGGCCGGCACGTTGCGGGCCTTCACCCGGAGCCGGCGGATGCTGCTGATCCTGGACAACTGCGAGCACGTCCTCGATCCGGTCGCCGAGCTGACCGAAAACCTCCTGGCCGCCGGGAGCAGCCTCGAGGTGCTGGCCACCAGCCGGGAACCGCTGGAGTCCGAAGGGGAAGAACTGATCGAACTGGCCCCGCTCCCCGTCGGCGGCGCGGACACGTCACCGGCGGTGGAGCTGTTCCTGGCCCGGCTGGCCGACGCCGCCCCCGACCGGCGCCTCAACCGGGACGACCTCGCCATGGCCACGACCATCTGTGCCGCGGTGGACGGGGTTCCGCTGGCCATTGAGCTGGCCGCGGCCCGGTCCCGGGCGTTCAGCCTGCCCGAGATCGCCGAGCAGGTCCGGGCCGACCCGAGCGCGCTGTCCCGGGTCGGGCGGGGCCGCGGCGGGCGGCAAACCGTGCGCGCAGCTGTCGACCGCAGCGTCCGCCTGCTGGCCCCGGACGAGCGGAACCTGCACACCGCCCTGTCCGTGGTCCCGGGCCCGGTGACCGCCCGGATGGCCGCTGCGTTGATCGACGGGTCGCCGGGCGATACCGAGAGCCTGATCGCCGGGCTGGTGCACCGGTCGCTGCTGGTCATGGAAGGGCCGCTGGGCCCAGGGCGGCCCTCACGGTTCGCGCAGCTGGCCATCGTCCGCGGCCACGGCGCCCACGCCCTGGGCGAGGCGGGAGAGCAGCTGACCGCTGACCGGCGAGACCAGCTCCTGGTCGACACCGTGATCGCCCGGCCCCGGATGGGCCTGGCCGGCGAGGCCGAGTTCCACGACCGGATGGACGACGATCTGGCCGGGCTGCGGGCCACGCTGCGGCGGACGCTGATCGACCGGCCCGGCCCCGGCGGGCTGACCCTGGCCGCCGGGCTGGGCATGTACTGGTATTACCGCGGCATGATGATCGAGGGCAGCCGCTGGATCGGGCTCGCGCTGGCCCACCTCGACCAGGCCAGGCCGGTCGACGCGGCCATCTTGCATTCGGCCGTGATCGGCCTGTCCGTCATGCTGGGCGACGTCACCGGTACCCGCCCCCACCTGGACGCCATGGCCGCCGCGGCCGACCGGGCCACCGGCCATGACCTGCTCCTGATCGGGGACGAGTTCGCCGGCCTCACCGCGCCCGCATTCGGGGTGGCAGGCCCCGACCTGCTCGGCGAGCTGGCCCGGCGGGCCGCCGAGATCGCCGAACGCACCGGCGATGGGCATAGCGCGCTGCTGGCCCGGATCGCCGCTCACCGGGCCCACCCGGTGGATGCCGGCACCGCGCTGGCCGAAGCGACCGCCCTGCACGCCGACGCGCTCGGCTCCGGTAACCGCCTGGCCGGATGGATGTCGGCCAGTGACGCGGTGCGAGCCTGCGTGGCCGCCGACGACGTCGACGGGGCGCTGGAGTGGTCCCGCCGGGGCATGGAGGATTATCTGGCCCTCGGCGCCCGCGACAGCCCAAGGCTGGTCGAGCTGTACGGGGGGCTGCACGCCCGCCGCGGCGATTACCTCGCCGCGGTCCGGTACCTCGCCGCAGCCCGGGAGCAGTACCGGCGGGCGGCCACCCGCTGGCCAGCCCGGCCCCAGACTCCGGCCATCTTGGAAGAGGCGGCCCGCCGTCTCGGCGCCGCCGCCTATGAGGAGGCCTGGCGGGCGGGCGGCCACCTCCGCTTGGCCGACATCGCCGGCCAGCAGGTTGTTACCAGGTTATTACCGGGCCTTGAATATCTGAACGCGTTCATCGGGTCAGCCGTGCGAAATGAATGAGGCGATATCTCCGCCCGGCCCCGGAATGCGTGAGGAATATGCTGTGAATTCAACCCCCCGGCACCGCCGCGATCGGAAAATCAGGCGGACCGGCAGGCACGCGGCCCCGTCCCAGCTCCAGACCGTGGCCGACAAGGCGACCAAGGCCACCCCGGCCATGGCCATCGCGGGTGTGCTGGTCGCAGCCCCGCACGCGCAGGCGGCGGCCAGCCACCCGCCCCGGGCGGCCGCCGTCGCCGTGCGGGTGCACACCGCCGCGATGGTCACCCGCCTGCAGTCTTCGGCGAGAACAGAAAAGGTGGCCACGGCCCGTCGTTATACCGTTCAGCGGGGCGACACGCTGTCGTCGATCGCCCAGCGGTTTTATGGCAGTGCCGCGGACTGGAATCGCCTTTTCCAGGCCAATAAATCGGTGCTTCACAACCCGGACATGATCTTCCCGGGCCAGGTGCTCACCGTGGGCGGCCAGCTGCCCGCGGCCGGCACGACCGGCCGCAGCGGTCACGGCGGTTCGGCCCAGGTGACCACGACGTCGATGCTGAGCGGGACGCTGAGCTGCTCCGGCCTGGAAGACCTGTGGGAACAGGCCGGCGGATCAGCCGGCCAGGCGGTCACGGCCGCCTCGATCGCGGAGGCCGAGTCGGGCGGGCAGCAGTTCGCCACCGGTACGGTCGGGGAGCGCGGCTACTGGCAGATCAACCCGAACCACGGCTCGCTGTCCACCTACGATCCGCTGGGCAACGCCAAGGCCGCCGTCGTCATCTCCGGCGACGGCACGAACTGGACGCCGTGGACCACGTTCACCAGCGGCGCCTACCTGGGCCGCTGCTAACCGGTCTTCACGAAGGTCACCGGGACGGCAGGCCCAGCTCGGCCGCGGCCCGCTGGGCCAGCAGGAATTTGCGCGGGCGGCCGCTCGGGGTGAGCGGGATGTCGGCCGCGTCGATGAACAGGACGTGCCGGGGCACCTTGAACCGGGCCAGCCGGCTCGCGACGAGCGCGGTCAGTTCCGCGGCGTCCACGGCGGCGCCCGGCCGGCGCACGATGAACGCGGCGCCGGTCTCGCCCATCTTCGGGTCGGGCACCGGCACCACCAGGGCCTGGGCCACGGCCGGGTGCTCGAGCAGGACGTCTTCGGCGTCCTTGGGCACGACCTGCTCGCCGCCGCAGCGGTAGCAGTCCTTGGTCCGCCCGATCAGGTGCAGGTAGCCCTCGTCGTCGAGGATCCCGAGGTCACCGGTGCGGAACCAGCCGTCGGGGGTGAACGCGGCCGCGGTGGCCTCCGGCTTGTCCCAGTAGCCGCTGGTCACCCCGGGCCCGCGGGCCTGCAGCTCGCCGACCCGGCCGGTCCCGCAGTCCGTGCCGGTCTCGGGGTCCACGGCCCGGTAGATCACGAGCTTGCCGCCCAGGGCCGCCTCCCCGGCCACGCCGGCGTCACGCAGCCGCCCATTGGTGGTGCGCCGCTTGCCCGGGTCGTCGTCCGGCCGGGTCACGGTGGTCGACGCGGTGGTCTCCGACATCCCGTACCCGGTCGTCACCTCGTCACAGCCCAGCTCGGAATCGATCCGGTCCCAGTGCCCGGGCGGGGAGGCGGTGCCCGAGGACAGGACCGAGGCCAGTGAGGACAGGTCGGCGGCCTCGCCCCGCTGGGCCAGGTCCTGCTGGGCGTCCATGACCGCCTCGGTCATCAGCGGGATGGCCAGCAGGTCGGTGACCCGGTGCCGTTCGATCGCCGCCAGCGTGGCGGCCGGGTCGAACGCCAGGTGCGGGATGATCGCCCCGCCCGCGAACAGCGCGGGCAGCATGCCTTCGATGTACCCGAACACGTGGTACATCGGCAGCGCGAACAAGATCCGCCGGGCGTCCTCGAAACCGCGGCCGTAGGCCGCTCCGTAGGCGGTGCGCAGCAGCATGTCGTGGGTGAGCTGGACGCCCTTGGGGCCACCGGTCGTCCCGGAGGTGTAGAGAATGTCGGCGATCGACTGCGGGTCGACGGCGGCCAGTCCGCCCGCGTCCGGGGCTCCCGCCTCCAGGTGCGCCAGGGTCGCGGCGCCCGCCGGTACCCCGGCCCCGTCGTTGTCGAACACCACCACCCGGCGCAGGTCCGGCAGGGCCGCCCCGCCGCCGGCCGCCGGCCAGCCGGGCGCGATGTCATCCAGCATCGCGGTGTAGTCCAGGCCGCGGAACCGGGCCATCACGATCAGCAGCACGGTCCGGGACTGGCGCAGCACGTAGGCCAGCTCGTCGCGGCGGTTGAGGAAGTTGACCGGGATGGCGGCGGCGCCGGTGCGTGAGATCGCGAACTTGGCCACCACGAACTCGGGGTAGTTGGCCATTTCCAGCGCGACGTGCTCGCCGGGCCGGACTCCGGCCGCGACCAGGCCGCGGGCCATCCGCACCGACCGGTCCCGGATCTCCGCGTAGCTGTAGGTGGCCTCGTCGGTGATCACGTACGGGCGGCCGGGCCAGCGCCGGGCCGCATCGTCGAGCGCCTCGTGCAGGGTCCGCGGCGCCCACACCGGGTGCCGGGCCTCCAGCGCCGCGCGGCGGTGCGCCAGCGGTGCCAGCCGGGATCGGGTAACGGTCATCGCGTCGGGCCCCTTCGCCTCATCGCCGGGTGAACTCCAAGCCGCGGTAACCGTCGCCGGCCACCTCGGCCAGGACCGCCCGGTAGTTCCGCAGCCCACCCGCGTAGAGCATGAACCCGCGGGGCTTGCCGGGAATCTCGTCGCCCATGTAGTACGAGCGGGCCCGGGGGTAGAGCGTCTGCTGGGCCCGCTGGTTCAGCAGCTCACCCCACTGGCGCTCGGCACCGGCGGTCACCTCGGCTACGGTCACGCCGCGGGCGTCCATCGCGGCCAGCAGCGCGGCCAGCCAGTCCACGTGCAGTTCGATGCCGACCAGCACGTTGATGAGCAGGGCCGGGCTGCCCGGCCCGGCCAGTACGAACATGTTCGGGAACCCATGAGTGCCCAGGCCCAGGTAAGTGACGGGGCCGGCGGCCCACTTGCGCCGCAGCGTGAGCCCGTCCCGGCCGGTGATCTCGGGCCGCAGCAGCGAACCGGTCATCGCGTCGAAGCCGGTGGCGAAGATCAGCACGTCCAGGTCGTGCCGGGCGCCGGAGGCCAGCACGAGCCCGCCCGGATCGGCCCGCTCGATCGGGTCGCGGCGGATGTCGGCCAGGCTCACGTCGTCGCGGTTGAACGTGGCGAAGTACCCGTCGTCGACCACCGGCCGCTTGGCCCCGAACGGGTGATCGCGCGGCGTCAGCAGCTCACGGACCTGCGGGTCCTCGACGATGCCGGCGATTTTCCCGCGGATGAAATCGGCGGCCGTGCGGTTGGCGTCCTCGTCCAGCAGGATGTCACGGAAGGTCAGCGCGAACCCGAATCCGGCCCCGTTCCAGGCGTCCTCGAAGGCGGCGGCGCGCTCATCGGCCGGGACGTCCAGGACCGACTCCTTGCGGGGCCGGAAGCCCAGGCCGCTGGGCGAGGCCAGGATCCGGGCCCGGCGGCGGCCGTAGTCGGCCTTGACCGCGGCGTCGGTTTCGTCGGTGATGGGCGCGTGCCGGGCCGGGACGCTGAAGTTGGCCGTCCGCTGGAAAACGGTCAGGTGGGCGGCGTCCCGGGCCAGGATCGGGATCGACTGCATTCCCGACGAGCCGGTGCCGATCACCCCGACCCGCAGGCCGGTCACGTCGACCGGTTCGTGCGGCCATTCGGCGGTGTGCAGCACCCGGCCGGTGAACGAGGCCAGGCCGGGCAGGTCAGGCCGCTTGGTGGCGGACAGGTTGCCCACGGCCCACAGCAGGAACCGGGCCCGCCAGCGGCTCCCGGCCGCGGTCTGCACCGTCCACCGGCCCCGCTGGTCGTCCCAGGTGCAGCGCGTGACCTGCTGCCCCAGGTGCACGTCCCGGCGAAGGTCGAACCGGTCGGCGACGTGCTCGATGTAGCGCAGGATCTCCGGCTGGGTGGCGTAGCGCTGCGTCCAGCGCCACTGCTGCTCCAGTTCGGGAGAGAAAGAGTAGGAATAGTCGTAGCTTTCGATGTCGCACCGGGCTCCCGGGTACCGGTTCCAGTACCAGACCCCGCCGATGCCGTCCGCCGCCTCCAGCACGGCGACCGTCCGGCCCGGCCCGCGCAGCGTGTGCAGGGCCCGCAGGCCAGCGAAGCCGGCCCCGACCACCACGACGTCGACGTCGCTCACGCCGGTGCTGGTCATGGCTGGTCCCAGCGGGCGGCCAGGTAGCGGGCGAGCTGGCCGGTCAGCTCGGTGGCCTGGCGCATTTCCCCGTCCATCCACCAGAAGCCGTGCGCCGCGCCGCGGTAGACGGTGATCTCGGTGGGCACGCCGGCTGCCTGCAGCCGCCCGGCGTAGGCCAGGCCCTCGTCGCGCAGCGGATCCAGCTCGGCCACCACGACCAGCGCGGGCGGCAGCCCGGACAGGTCGGCGGCCAGCAGCGGAACCGCCCGCGGGTCCTGCTCGTCGGCCTCCCCGCGCAGGTAGTGGCCCCAGAACCAGTCCAGATCGGCCCGGGTCGTCAGCGGCCCGTCCGCGTAGTCGCGGTAGGACGCGAACGTGGCTGTACGGGCGGGCGCCAGGCACGGGTAGAGCAGGATCTGCGCGGCCGGCTGCGGGTCGCCTTCGTCGCGCAGGGCGATCGCGGCCGCCGCGGCCAGGTTGCCGCCGGCGCTGTCGCCCAGCACGGCTATCCGGTCCCCGTCGGCCCCGGCGGCCTCCCCGTGGGCGGCCAGCCAGCGCACGGCCTGGACGCAGTCCTCCAGCGGCCCGGGGAACTTGGTTTCCGGGGCCAGCCGGTACTCCACCGCCACGACCACGCAGTTGCTGGCGGCCGCCAGCCTCCGGCACGGCCGGTCCGCTTCCCTGATCCCGCCCAGCGTCCAGCCCCCACCGTGCAGGTACGCCACCAGCGGCAGGGCCCGGCCGGGCGCGGGGTGGTAGACCCGGGCCGGCAGCTGCCCGGCCGCACCCGGCACGAGCAGGTCCCGGACCTGGGCCACCGGCGCCTCGGGGGCCTGCAGGCCGGTCACGCGGGCCGAGACAGCGCGGGCGTGGCGGACACTCAGCGTGTGGTACTCCGGCACGTTGGCCGCGGCGAACTGCGCGGTGACCCGGGCCACGTCCGGGTGCGCGGCCGCCAGCCAGGCCGGCCCGGGCGCCGCCGTGGCCGCGGGCGCCCCGGTGGCCAGGCCGCCGAGCAGCAGGTCGGCGTAGGCCTCGCCGATGGCTGCGGCGCTGACCGGCGAGCGCAGCGGGTTGAACCACCGGTGCGTCCAGCTCACCGCGCCCATCAGCCCGTTGGCCAGGACGGCCGGGCCGGCCAGGGCGCGCAGGCTGCCGTCGGCGACGCCCTGGGCCACGATGTCCTCCAGCGCGGCCTCGAACCGCCGGTTGACCTCGCGCATGTCCGCCGCCCACGCCTCCTGGCGCTTGGCCACGTGGGACAGGTTTTCCTCCAGGTAGAGAAAGAGCAGCGGGTAGTGCTCGGCGTAGGAGGTGAGCAGGAAGACGATCAGCTGGCGGAGCCGGTCCGGCGCCGGGCCGGGGGAGTCGCGCAGCTCTTCGATGAACGCGGTGTTGGCCAGCACCAGCGGCGTGACCGCCTCGTTGAGGATCTCCTCTTTGCTGCTGAAGTAGTAGTACAGCGACGCCCGCTCGGTCCCGATCGCGTCGGCGATGTCGGCCAGGCTGGTCCGCCGGTACCCGCGCTCGCGGAACAGCGCGGCGGCCGCGCTGGCGATCTCGGCCCGCCGGCCCGCGTAGTTGTCCCGGCCGCC